>OGLH01000022.1_pt1 | contig 86149 bp, 72 predicted proteins | sample 1572791 | NCBI WGS metagenome assembly OGLH01 (sample SAMEA2581913, study PRJEB24529) | metagenome | biome: Human gut stool | place: China | collected 2011
CTGCGGTGGCGGCAATCGCGCTCTCGTTACGCGCCCAGTACAATTCTATGATCTCGTGGTCTTTCATTTTGCCCTCCCTTCTTTCCGTGTAAAGGCCTTTCACTTATATAGACAACAAAAATCGTCTTTCATTGCGCGGACGGGAAAACTTTTTACAAATTTATCATATCATGCCGGAGCGGCGATTTCTACCGGCCTTAGACCAAGAATCACAGCCCCAACCAGCGGGAACGCGCACATGCTATACTGCAAGGCTTTCGGGTCCCATTTGAAATGCGGCATTGGTATCTTGGAATAAGTTGAAAATGCAATTGCGATTGCTTTCATCATGGTTGCTTATCTCCTCTAATCAATTTACTCGAACTTTTTGTTCTTATTTCTCCTACTTGCTGTTGTTCCTACATGGGGATTTTTTGATAATTCTAAACTTTTTACCCAATTTTGACTTACCCATTTCTCCGAAATTGGGGATGTTTTTCATATTCCAATTTTCTCCCCAATGATTTCTCATTTTTCTGCATTATGATTGGGGAATTTTCTTCCATTCACAATTTCTACCCAATTCCTACTCTTAACCTTACTTCCCCATTGGGTGATTTTTCTTCACTATAACCGGAATCCCACAGACAACCTCCGTCACGGTTGCTGCCTCCCGTGCGAGTGCACAGTTGATCTCTGCCAGATTCTTCACATACTCCCGCGTGCTTTCATCGTAGGTCAGGCTTCCGCCATCGGAGAACACATCATTGGTGACGATCACCACATCCTGCACGCGTGTAGATAAATCAACGAGCGCCTGTACGATTTTCTTGCTCACCGGTGACAGTGTCTTTGACATACCGACACCTGCTTTCTCCACTTCCGACATTGTTTCCGCTAGTCCGCCATCATCACTATCCTGTTCCAGATACATCTCATTTGCAAGCAGGTTCGACATACATTCAAGCAGCAGCACATCCTGCCGCTTCGCCACAATATGTTCCACATGCCGGTAACATTCGACCGTATCAAACCCTTTGTCGGCACGCATCGCGCGGTGGCGTTCAATCCGCTGCATCGTCTCCGGATCAATCTCCGTCGTATTCCATTTATACGGATACATCGTCGCAATGTAGAGCAGCCGTCCTTCGCCCTGCAAGGACATGGCGAAGCTTTCTGCATACGATGATTTCCCGCTGGCACTTCCGCCATACACAATATGTAACATCGTCTATTTACCTTTCTTTAGAAGCCCATATCCGCAAGGTCGCTGCTTATAGCCGTCCGATCCGGATCATAAGCTAAACTAATGTGTGAAACAGTCAGACTTTCATCAACCTGAACCTGCAGATCATATGTATCAAAATTAATAATGTATTGGATCGTATTTCCTGTCTTCAAATATTCCTCCGGCGTCTTATATTTCTCCAGTTCCTGCAATCCGGTAAATGGTTCTTCGTGAAACGTGATCACGCCAAGGTTACTGTCACATGTATAATATTTCCGGTTATTTTTCTCCTCCAGTTCTCCATATTTCTTGATCTCATCTATATGAAGATACTCGTATACCTGCTCCAGCGAATCCCCGATCTGAATCGGCCCCTTATAATATGTATCATACTCCGGCTGCGATTTATCTATGCTCATGTGGATTCTTCTGTCATTTTCGCTCTCTTTCGAGACAATATACACGGAAGCTCTGTAGTTTCTATCCCCGTCAATCTCATACGGACACATCAGAACCTGCGCCTTCATATTATCAGCATAGTACACAAAATAATCCCTTGTATCATTCACGCTGTTTGCCATGCCAATATTGTTCTCCATCATGATCGCACTCATTCTGTCTCCCTCGGACAGCGTATGCTTCATAAATGTAAACTCATCAAATCCAAACGTAAATTCAATCGGATGTGGTTCCGTATCCTTCGAATTCCAATTTTGTCTTACAAATACAACGCCGAGTACGCCAGCCACAATCAGTACTACACCCGCTATAATTATCCATATCTTTCTACGTTTCATGCGTTCCCCCTATTCTTCCGGCTTTCCATCCCGGCTGTATGCTTCGATCGACAAATCATCAAACGTTCCCATGTTTTTATAGATGGATAATGCCATATCCAAAAGTGGAAATAACATCATCGCTCCGCTGCCTTCGCCCAGACACAGTTTGCCGTGGATCACTGCCGGAAGTCCGAGTGCGTCCAGTGCCAGCCTGCCACTCGCTTCCTCCGATACATGCGAAGCCAGAAGATAATCTACGATCTCGGCATCCATCCGCATCGCAGTGAGTGCTGCTACACAAGTAATCGCACCATCCAGCACAACCGGAATCTGATACTTTCTGGCTCCTAAGAATACACCGACCATTCCGGCGATCTCCAGCCCGCCAAGCTCGGCAAGCAACTGCTTCGCATCGGGAGTTTCCTGCACACGCGCAAGTGCCTGCGTGATCACCTGCACCTTTCTTGCAAGTCCGGCATTATTGAGTCCGGCGCCGCGCCCGGTCACCGTATCCGCTGGCAGATCAAGCAGTGCCGCAAGCAGAGCAGAGGTCGGAGTTGTATTTCCGATTCCCATCTCACCAACCGCTAATATCTCATAGCCTTTTTCTTTACATTCCCGTACAAGCTCTTTTCCTGCTTCAATTGCGCGGTCGCAGATTTCCATCGACATCGCAGGTTCCTTCGCAAGATTCCCGGTTCCAGCCTGTACCTTCCGGTTTATCATATGTCCCATACCGAATGTCGCATCCGGATATGCTTCTCCCCGCATACCGATATCGACGGCATACACATCCACGCCTGCCATCTGCGCCATATAATTGACACCGGAACAGCCGTGTGCAATATTCTCCGCTATGACCTTTGTCACGCTGGCATCGGTCTGCGTCACGCCCTCTGCCACAACACCGTGATCTGCGCACAGCGTCAGCAGTGCCCGCCGCTTATAATCACCGGGATTCACTGTCCCGGCAATCGCACAAAGTCTGGCAACCATATCCTCGAACACGCCAAGACTGTCGATTGGCTTCGCGATCGCATCCCATTTTCCCTTTGCCTGTGTATAGATTTTCTGCTGTGTTTCATTCATAATTTCTTACTTCTCCATATCCCGCAGTTCATACAACAGCGCATTGCAGATTGCCGCGGCAATATTGCTACCGCCCTTCCTGCCGCGTGCCACAATATACGGCACAGGTGTCCGCATGATGAGTTCTTTCGCTTCCACCACATTCACGAAGCCAACCGGCACACCAATAATGCCGCATGGATGCAGCTTTCCTTCGTCGATCAGCTCATACAGACGCACCAGCGCGGTCGGTGCATTTCCAATCGCGAAAATAAGCGGCTTGTCTAACATGCACGCCTTCTCCATACTTGCTACTGCCCGCGTGGAACCTTGTTTCTTCGCGATCTCTGCCACGTCGTCATCGCTCATAAAGCAGTAGACCTCACCACCGTATTTCGCAAGTTCTTTCTTGTTGATGCCGGATTTCGCCATCTGCGTATCCGTGACAATACAGGCTCCATTTTTTATCGCCGTATGGAACTGTTCCACTGCCAGCTCAGAAAATGTCAGATTCTTCAAATAATCAAAATCCGCCGACGTATGGATTGCCCGCTTGATAATCGGTGCCTGAAGCGGATCTAGTTCAACATTCCCTAGCTCCTCTGTGATAATCTCGAAGCTTCTTTTTTCAATTTCCTGTGGCAGCACCTGCTGTAACTGTATCTCTTCTAACATAATACCCTCTTACTCTTCTCTTCCCTCATTACTAACCAAAAACTATATTATCTATTTTCATCTATTTTCGTTCTCTGTACTATTTAAAAATAGATGATAGAAAAAATTCTCCGCACCCGCGTAATACAGGTGTGGGAATCCGGCGAACGTTCCTTTCTTCTTCACCATACACGGATAGGTCTTCTGCTTGGAAAGGGGCTTCCACGCCAAACAGGCATCGCCACAATCCGTGCTATCCCAGTAGTGAAACTCATGTCCGCGCAAAACCGTATTCACGGCAAATGCATCCGCTTCCTGCGGCGCCAGCTCCACATACCCAAATCGCTGTAGCCGCTCTGTCCGGAATCCTGCACCATCCAAGAAACCGACCATCTCATATACATTTCCCTGTGCATCGGCAAGTGATTTGCCAAGATATAAGAAACCGCCACATTCTGCATGGCACGGCATGCCTGCTTCCAATGCCTGCCAGACAGACGCACGCATCGACTGATTCTCGTACAACTGCTTTGCATAAAGCTCTGGGTAACCGCCGCCAAAGATCAGTGCGTCCACCTCCGACACATGCGCATCTGTCAGCGGAGAAAAGTACACAAGTGTCGCTCCCATATCCTCTAACATGCGCAGATTCTCCCGATAATAAAAGGAAAATGCCGCGTCTCTTGCCACGCCAATGCGATAACCGGCTGGGAACTTGCTTTTTTCTGTCTCACCTGTCGCCTTCTGTATCTGCAACATCTCTGCTTGTGCCGCGATCTCCAGAATCCCGTCAATATCAATCGTTTTTCTGGCAGCTTCCGCAACTGTTTCCACCCAGTCTCTCTGCTTCTGCATTTCATCCGGTTGCAGCAGTCCAAGGTGTCTGGATGGTACCGCAAATGATGCATCTTCCGGCAGATATCCAAGCACTGGAATCCCATATTCCGTCTCGATCACATGCTTGATCCGGCTGTAAAACATCGGTGATACACGGTTTAATATCACCCCTACAATCCGGCTGTCCTTCTTATATTCCATAATTCCGCGGATGATCGCCGCAAGCGTGACACTCGCGCCCTTCGCATCCACGATTAGAACGACCGGTGTCTTCGTAACCTTGCTTAATTCATAAGAGCTTGCCATCGTCGTTGTTCCACCAACACCGTCGTAATATCCCATGACGCCTTCCATCACGATCAATTCTGCATCCTTCGTGTCTCGCGCCAGGATGCGTCCAATCGCATCAGCATCCGCAAAGAAGGTATCCAGATTTCCGGTGTCGATTCCGAGCACCGTCCGGTGAAACATCGGATCGATATAATCTGGACCGCATTTATACGCCTGTACCTTTATATTCTGTTTTTTTAATGCTGCCAGCACACCACACGTCACGGTTGTTTTTCCGCTGCCACTCCGCGTCGCTGCGAACATCACGCGTGGGGTATTTACCTGGATATTATTCTTGTGTTGCATTTTTTCTCCCCGACTGTAACTGTACATGTTATACCATTGATTCTTACCAGCTGTTCCTGTCCATTTTCCATACTATTGTTTCTTCTCGGCTGTTTCTGTGCATTTTCTATACTATTGTTTCTTCCGGTCGCTCCTGTGCATTTTCTATACTATTGTTTCTTCCGGTCGCTCCTGTACATTTTCTATCCCATCGTCACGATCCACACCGGATTTTGTGCTTGCATCATATGATACGGGCCAGCTTCTCGGCTGCGCGTCACCGCCATCTGTACCATATTAAAATCCACGTTATGCCGCTTCGCTATGTCTGCCAACGTAAGCATTTCTGCCTGCGTCTCCAATGTGACCGCAGTCAGAACAATGCGTGCGTTCGGATTTTTCGCATAGATCTGATCCATGATCTTGAACAGATTTCCGCCATTTCCTCCGATAAATACGTGCGTCGGCGCAGGAAGCGACGGAATCACTTCCGATGCTTCGCCCGCAAGGATCTCCATATTTCCCACATGAAACTTCTCTCGGTTCGCATGCAACAATTCCACAGCTTCTGGCTTTTTCTCAATCGCATATACCGTTCCCTGCTCAGTCAGGAGTGACAACTCAATGGATACTGAACCCGTTCCCGCTCCTACATCGTAAATGACTGGTGCAGGATTGCTTGTCATGCATTGCCCGCTGTTCTGATCATATTTCACCAGTCCTGTGTCTTCCTGAATTCCAAGCTTTGCGATTACAACCATCCGCACTTCTTCCTTCGTCATCGGCACCTTCCCCCGGATAAACATTTCATCTTTGATTCCCGGAGCTAAACGCCTTGGCTGCGGATGATCATTTATAAATATCGCAACCGCCAGCTTATCAAATGTTTCCTCACATAGATTTTTGGCATACTTCTTTGTAATTTTCTCATCAGGATATGACAACCGCTCTCCAACGACTACCGCGATTTCTCCCAATCCCACTTCGGTAAGCCGCTTACAGACCTCTGCCACCTGATTTTCACCGCCAAGCAATGTACCAACCTTCGCATGATGCAGCACCTTCGCTGGAATATTTGCAGAGACGCCATGATTGCTGATAAGCTCTGCATCCTCCCATGCCCAGCCAATTTTGTCAAACAAATACTGAACAGACGAGAGTCCCGGAATATAACAAAGCTCATAAATTGTTTTATCTGCCTGTATCTGTTCGGTTGTTCCTGTCGTGTCATCCACCATATTGCAGACTTTCCCCACAGCCTTCCGCAACATCATGGAAAGCTTCTTCGCGCCAGAATAAAAGCCAATATCCCCGGAGAACACTACCGCAATCGTCTCTCCGACATGATTTTGAATCAGCTCTGCAATTTCTTCTGCCTTATACGCATTATAAAATGTCTGCTCCGCGTCGCGTCCATCTTCTTCACAGAGACTCTTCCAGATCGCAAGCATGCGGGAAGCACCGATACATACGGTCGCCTGCGATAATGCCTGTACCGCTTCCCGCGTCAGGCAATCCGAATTTCCCGGTCCCATACCGATCAAATATACGATTGTGTGTTCATTATTCCCCATTCTTTTGATTCTCCTTTCTGCCCCTTATCATATCAGACAAATATTTTTCTGCCTGTGCAAGTGACATCACCGGTTCTACCTGCTCCTTCGGACGCCCGATCACAACCAGATGCACTCCCACGGCAAGCGCAGCCTCACATTTTTCATCGTAGCCGCCGTTCTTCCCACTTGCCTTTGTCACAAGGAAATCAGCATTTGCATAGCGCAAAGTTGCCAGATTCATCTCCAGATCAAAAGGGCCCTGCATGCAGATCAGATGCTTGCCGGTAAATCCCAGTTCCGTACATGTCTCTACCACAGACTGCGCTGGAAGCACACGCGCCGTACAGCGCGATTCATAGTCCGGGATCTGCGTATACAAATGTAATTCTTTGCTGCCTGTCGTAATCAGAATGTTTCCGGTCACGCCTTTCAGATAATCAACCGCCGCCTGTGTATCCTCAACATAGACACTGTCCGATGCTTCACAGGTATGCATCTCTCGCCGCACGCGAATATACGGAACTTCCACCGCCTTACACGCCTGATAGATATTCTGTGTCACGATCACCGCATACGGATGTGTCGCATCCACACAGAGGTCTGCCTGTACTGCCTGCAGGAATTCCTGCATATCTGCCTGCTCCAGCCGACCCACATGCACCTTGAGCGCGGCATCCTCCGGCAGTACCTGTGCACCATACTCCGATGCCACGCAAACATGGACTTCGATAGTCTGCATTTTCTGCTTCTTGTTTAATTGTATCAGATACTCGGCAAGCTGTCGCCCCTCCGTTGTACCGCCAAATATGACTACTTTCATGCGTTATCTCTTCTATATCCGCGCGGTGTCACCATCGCGTCACCAACTTTTCGTGTCTGGGAATTTCCGATAAATACTGTCGTGAACATATCCACCTGCGTCTCCAGTAACTCATCCAATGTCAGAATTCGTTTTTCTTCGCCATCGCGCCCGATATTCCGCGTGATTCCACAGATTGTATCTCCAGATTTTTTCTGTAACAGAATCTGACACGCTTTCTGCAGATAATCATGTCGTTTGTGACTGGACGGATTGTACAGACAGATTGCGAAATCACCCTCAGCGGCTGCCGCAAGACGCCGCTCTATCAGCTCCCACGGTGTCAGCAAATCACTCAGACTGATCACTGTAAAATCATGCCCAAGTGGCGCGCCAAGCAATGCCGCACCGGATAATGCTGCCGTCACGCCCGGAATCACATGTACATCCACCTCCGGAAATTCTGTTGCCAGCTCCAATGTGATTCCTGCCATGCCATATACGCCAGCGTCACCACTACAGACAAGCGCTGTCTTCTTTCCGCCTGCCGCAGTTTCCAGTGCCAGCCGACATCGTTCTACCTCCTGCCTCATACCATTCACCAGATATTCCTTATCCGGGTAATACGGCTTCAGCAAATCAATGTACACCTTATATCCCGCAATCACTTCGCAGGCTTCCACGACGTCGATTGCTTCCTGCGTCATCTTCTGTCTCGCGCCGGGGCCAAGCCCGACAATATACAATTCCTTCTTACTATCTGCGCTCATATTTCTCTCCGTTATTGCTCTATATTTCTATGTTATAGCTTCCGGTTTGGGTTTTTTCGCTTGTTTTTCGGCTCCCACACCCACCGCGTGGGTTTTTCTGCTTACTTTCCACTCGCTACACCCACATACGCCAGTGCTACCGTCACGCCATCCTGCGCCTGCTTGCGAAGCAACAGCTCTCCATCATTCGCGCCATGCTCGCTTGCATATTTCACTGCACTGCGCTCACAGACATTATCCACACCGGTCACACCAGACACAAATTCCGATGCCGAATATGTCCCTGGAACCGCCTGCAATTCTTCTGCTGCATATGTCTCAAACGGCACATTCCGTATCTCACAAAATTCCTGCAAACCAACTTCTTCCTTCTTCAGATCGATACTTGCCACCGCACATAATGCTTCTATCCGCAAACCTGCTTTCGCAAATGCTTCCTGCACCGCATGCTCGATTTTGTCCACAGGCATCCCCTTCTTACACCCGACGCCAGCTACAATACAACGTGGAATAAGCTGTAACGTTTTCTCATCTGGCAGGATATCTCGTGGAGTTACAATAACCTGATACGAACCTATCTTTAATCTCCGAACATCGATTCTATTCCCGCATGCATACTTCTCTTCTTCCTGCAAAACCTCGGCTTCATTCACCCACACAGGCTCCGCCCCGGTCGCCAGCACCTCTGCGCTGATTGCCTTCGCCTTCGCCCAGTCCGTCACAACTAAATTATGTTCCCGCGCATAATCATCGATAGAAAACTGTCCTTCCACATCCGTCGCCGTCGTGATAACCGGTGTTGCCCACATCACATCCGCCAACATCTGCGTGAGCGCATTTGCGCCACCCGCATGTCCGCTCACCAGCGATATCACATGCTTTCCCAACTCATCCATGCATACGATTGCCGGATCTTTGGATTTGTGTGCCAGATGCTCTGCCACACTCCGCACCGCAATTCCGCTTGCCGTCACGAACACAATGGCATCCACCTGCTCAAAATATGCATCGACACACGCCTTCACCGTTTCCCGCATTGAAACCTCAGGAAGCGCCTCGCATTTTACCTTCGTGATAATTTCTGCACCGGAAATATTTTCCAGCTTCTTCGCCAATTTTTGCATTGTTGCATACCCACGCACACTGCATGTGATAAGCAGCACGCGGCGGATCCCTGCCGGAAGGGCAATCTCCGTCGCACCGCGGTATTCCGTTGCAAATGCTGCGTCATAGAGCTTTGATTTCTCATAGATACTTCCAAGTGCCGGAGATACGATGATCAGTGCCGTCTTCGTAATTCCCGCAGCTTCCATATCTTCCGGAAGCTTAGCCAGTGTCGTGCGGATAATCTTCTCTTCCGGCCAGGTAGCCTTATACACGACAGCAACTGGCGTATCCTCTGCATATCCACCGATCAAAAGCTCCTGCCGTACCTTTCTTGCAAGTCCGGACGACAGATACAACACCAGACTCGCGCGATGTACCGCCAGACTTCGCAGATTTTCCTTCTCCGGCACAGGGGTTTTCCCTTCTGCTCTTGTCAGAATCAAGGTCTGCGTCACATCCGGCAGCGTATACTCACACGCCAGCGACGCCGCGGCACCGAACACCGCACTCACCCCCGGGCACACATCATATGCAATTCCATATTCATCCAGCAGATCCATCTGCTCGCGGATTGCCCCATACACCGACGGATCTCCCGTATGCAGGCGCACCGTCCCTTTTCCTGCTGCCTCTGCCTCCCGCATTACAGACACGACATCTTCCAGAGTCATATGCGCGCTGTTGTAGATCTCACAGTCCGCCTTCGCATAGGAAAGCAGCTCCGGATTTACAAGCGAACCTGCATAGATGATTACGTCCGCTTCCTTGATTCGATTCATGCCCCGCACAGTGATCAGATCACACGCACCAGGACCCGCTCCTACAAAATGTACCATTTATTTAACTCTCTTTCCGCATCACTCGTCTGCCCCAGATATCCATACTTCTCCGAAAATACAATAACTCCCAACCGCATCGTATCGCCGACTCTGCCTGCGACATGCTTCTCGATCGCCGCAAGGATACTCTGCATCACCACTTCCCGCAAGCCTTCTCGTTCCAACACATCCAACATCCGGTCGGTATTGATACAGTCGTAGATTTCCTGTACCACCTTCGCTTCGGCGCCCGCCATCGCTGCATGCACCGCGAAGATTTCTCCTCGTCCATCTGCCACCTTGGAATGTGTGTTGAAAATTCCTGCCGCCAGCTTCACCAGCTTTCCGATATTTCCAACCAGTAAGAAATCCTTCATGCCATATGAGATTGCAAGGTCAATCGTATCACCAATATAATTGCTTGACTTGACGCTCTTTGTCAGATCAAGTTTCAAATATTCAGACGCATACGCCTGTCCATAGTTTCCCGGTGTGACTAATATTTTCTCTTCGCCGACCGCATGCAACTGCCGGATCTCCGTCTCGATCGTTGCCACAATCGCCTGCTCACTCATCGGCTCTAAGATTCCGCTTGTTCCTAGCACCGACAGTCCGCCCTCGATGCCAAGCTTCGGGTTAAATGTGCGCTTCGCCAGAGCCTCGCCCTCTGGCATCCAAACCGTGATATGCAATGGCTCACTGACATTTGCTTTCTCGCACACATCTGCCACCGCCGCAAATATCATCTGCCGCGGTACACGGTTGATTGCCGCCTGTCCGACCGCCTGCTCCAAGCCTTCTTTCGTAACTCGCCCGATGCCGATTCCTCCATCTAATGTCAGATACGGAAATGATTCGCTGGTAAATGCGCAGGACCTGTCTTGGCTTCCATCTTTTTGCTCACACACACGCTGCTTCACATACGCCCCCGTCACACAGACATCCGTGCCGTTTGTCACATCCGGATCATCGCCGCTGCACTGCACGTTCCTGTCGTAATGCCCAGCCGGAGCTTTTTTTGATTTTTGATTACATATTCTTCCATACGCATTTCCAATCTGTAAAATCTTCTTTATTTATACCATTTCATACGGAAATTGTAAATTTATTTCCGTTCCCGCTATGCACCTCTATTTTCAATCCTGGTTTTTCTGCTTACTTTCTTCCTCCCACGCCCACCGCATAGGGTTTTCCGGTCTTATATTCTCTTCCGCGCCCACTTCACTATGCCACATGATTTATTTCCGAAAAAAGAGCAGGACTTTCATCCTGCTCTCATGTGTATGAATTGCACAATTAACTATTTTTCTTTTCTTCTTCGGATCATACCCGTGATACCGACACCTGCTCCAAGCATAAGCGTAATCATAATCGCTATCGGATATGCATCTCCGGTGGAAACTGCTTTATCCGTTTTCTTGTCTGCCTCTGTTGTCTTCGGGGCACCTGCCTGTGTAGTTGCTCCATCCGGCTGTTCCACGAATGTCTGCTGTGTGGTTGCTCCATCCGGCTGTTCCACGGATGTCTGCTGTGTGGTTGCCTGCTCACCTGTCGTCGTCTGCTCTCCTGTTGGGGATGGCGTCGCGCCCTTTGCAACAACCACCTTGGTAGATGGCGACGCATAGTAATTGTTTGTTTCCTTATATCTTACGTAATAATCGCCATCGGAAAGCTGCGTCAGCGTCGTGCCTGTGCAGGCGGTCCAGCTTGTCTGATCAACACTATATTCCATCGTCGTTGCCAGATTGGTAATCTGACCATCATTTTTTCCATCAATTGTTTCTGCCGTCGGTGTCAATCCCGTCGGTGCATTCTGATCTGCCTTTTGGATGGTGAAGTATTCCACAATTTGTCCATGCAAACTATTTTTTCCTTTAATCGTGACACTTGCTGTTCCTGCATTTTTGTTATCTGCATAAGTCAGTGTATAGCTTGTGTTCTCTATCAGTGTCTGTCCGTCATAGATTACTTTCACGGCAGGTTTTTTTTCATTGCCATCATAGACATATGTATCCGGATTGAATTTAACGGTAAGCTGTGAATCGCGAAGCGTGCGATAACGAAGCTCATAATTCGTTGCTATGTTTCCAGCTTTATCCGCAATTGTTACATATTGATCTGTACCCAACGGCGCTTGATAAACGCCAATGGAATATCCCTCCGGCACAAAATCCGTTACTGCATCTAAACCATGTTCATCATGCTTATAGTTACTGATATACGCGTTTGTTCCAACCTTAAACACACAACTTTCCTGCATTGTTAACTTCTCAAAAAAGCACTGTGCGCTTGTCGAATCCGAAACCGTAACGGTCGTTCCACTTTCTAATACTACTCCATCATCTGGCATCCATTGCAAGAACGATGTACTAAAATTCACCTTAGATATAGTTAATGGTGCATTATATCCGGATCCCGTATTTCCATTTGTCAATCGGCAATTCATTGTTCCATTTTTGACCATCAATGAATATGTCACATTCAACTCATTCATCGTCAAATTTCGTCCATTTAAATCGAGAATAATATGTTTGCCCGATTCCACAGGATTATATCCTATCGTAAGCGAGGTATCACTTATATCACTTAACAACCGTATTGTATCTCCATTTTGAGCCGCAACAAATGCCTCTGGCAGTGTTCCATATTGACCCCTTAGATTTTCGTTTAGATCCAATACCTCTGCCACTTCCCCCGCAGCCTTGACCGGCACAACCTTCGTCCCTCCGCTTATCGAAAAAATTGTGGCTGTTGCGATCACAACTGCCATCACCTTCCGCATTAACTTCTCTCTTACTTTCATTTCCTCTCCTCCTACTACCTAGGACTTTCCTGTCCCAAATATTATCCTCTTTACATTTTTTTCATTCTTTTTCTTTACCATACCTTTGGGGGCACGTCAACCCTTCTGGGACGAAATGCATTTTTCTGGGACGAAATGTCATTATGATACATAGATTCCTATATAAAATTGTGTTACAATGTTAAAAATTACAATTCAACCATTCATCAGAGAGGAAATGAATATGAAGCTTGCCATCGTGGATGACAATCCGGAAGAATTACAGAAATTATATAGAACCATTATGGATTACAGCTGCACGCATGATGTTGCAATCGCCTGTGACCGCTTCGCGACATCTGCCGCATTTCTTTCCGCCTGCGCACAGATCTCATATTCTTTTGTTATCTTTGATATTTATTTACAGGATACAACCGGAATTGATCTGGCGGCAGAATTCCGCAGGATTGCTCCCCGGACACCTATCGTGTTCCTGACCAGCAGTCCGGAGCATCGGGCAGATGCATTCCGGGTGCATGCATTTGATTATCTCGAAAAACCCGTAACCGGGGAGATGATCGCCCGGCTGTTCGACGAGCTGGCGATCACGCAGGAAGAAGAGACTGACACACAGGTATTTTCAATCTCGATAGACCGGAAGCAGATTCCGGTTTTATATTCTGACATCCGCTATATCACCTCGGATTCCAACTATCTGCAGATTCAGGGGCGCGATGTGTTCCGTTGCCGCATGCCATTTCGCGAAGCCGCATCCATCCTCACACAGGACGAACGGTTTCTGACCATCAACCGGGGGATACTCATCAACCTGGACTATGTGCAGCATATGGAGAACACTTCCTGCACCATGTGCGACTCCACGACATTTTCGATTCATAGGAAAAATGCAGCCGCCATCACACAGGCTTATATCGCTCACCAGTTTAAGCGGCGCACGAAGGCATTGACGAAAGGAGGACTCTCATGAATTTCTGGAACCTCGTTTACAGAGCCGCCGAATACGGCATTATCCTCCCCGGCATATTTCTTTGCATCATCCCTGTTGCGGACTGGCTCATCATTCCCCAGAGAAAGCTCTATCCGGTACTGTTACCATGCATGGTTGCAGTCTGTTTTATGCTGGCGTGGGTGGATTCTTCCGGCTCCTACTACACAAACATATTCTTCTTCCCTCTGCTCGGCATCTGTCTGATTGCGTATTTTTTGACTGTAAAACTGGAAAAGTTGAAATTACTTTACATGTTTTTATGTGCAACCGCTGCGTTATCCTTCGGCTGCATCATGAACTATTACATCATCGCGCGGATCGATCCGCATTCCAACATACATGACGACTCCGTGCCCGGTCTGATCATACAATATGCGGTCAGTCTCCTCATTATGTCTGTGTTGCTCCGCATGCGGCACAAATACCGATGGCTGTTTGAGAATTTCAACACGACATTATTCTGGAGAATCGCATGGATGATTCCTGCAATCATCTCCTTTTGCAACATCTATATGATTCCGATTGATTATGCCAACATCCGCGTCGGGCGGGTCTTCCAGATTGCAATGGTGATCGAAGGTGTGCTGTTCCTGTTCTTCATGCTGTTCCAGTCCCTGTTGTACATCATCGCCGTCACGACCTCCCGGAAGATCGAAGCAGATTCCACCGCCCTGATGTACCAGCTTCAGGCAGACCAGTATGAGAAAATGCAGGCGTATCTGGATGAGACACGCCGTATCCGGCATGATTTCAAGCATACGATTGCAGTATTGAACGAACTTTCCCAGACCGGCCAATATGAGAAATTACAGGAATATATCTCCAACTATTCTTCCGAGATATCGAATGTACAGGCACCTGCCACCTATTGTGACAACCCCGTGGTCAACGCAACGATTCATTATTATATCGATATCGCCCAAAGCTATGGCATCCGGACGAAGCTGCAGGTTGTTATTCCAAAGGAGATAGCGATCTCGGATATTGACCTGTGCCTGATCTTCGGCAATCTGCTTGATAACGCAGTCACCGCATGCCGCCATGTCCGGACCGATGCCCGTTTCATCCGCTTATCCGCGGATCTCGACACCCCTGGGCACCTGTATATCACAATGGTAAACAGCTTTGACGGCAATGTCTGCACGCGGAACGGAAAATACATCTCCACGAAGGAGCGTAAAAGTGGTATCGGTCTTGCCTCGATTCAGGCAACGACACAAAAATATCACGGTTCCTCGAATTTTTATACCGAACAACATGAATTTATCTCGAATATCATGTTAAAACTAAAGGAAAATGAAACGGAGTAGTTTTATGAATATCACAGTTATCTTCACCGGCGGCACGATTGGTTCGTCTGTACAGCAGAACTTTGTCTCCACCGATACACAAATGCCATATCGACTGCTGGCAATGTACGAGACCGAGCAAAAGAAAAAAGGAGCAGCCATCCCGCACTTTCAGACGGAAGCTCCTTATACAACCCTGAGTGAGTATATGGATGGTTCGCATCTGAACCTGCTTATCTCCTGCATCCGGGAGCAGCTCACAAAGGATATTGACGGCATCATTGTGACGCATGGCACGGATACGCTTCCTTTTACCGCCGCGGCGCTTGGTATGTGCTTTGCCTATGCAAAGGTTCCAATCCTGCTCGTGTCAAGCAATTATATCTTAGATGATCCGCGTGCAAATGGACTGACGAACTTTACCGCTGCCGTTGATTATATCACTTCCCCAACTTTGCCAACAGCCGTCGGCATCGCCTACTGTAACACCGGAAGTACGCCGAAGATCTACAATGCGCTCGGTATCTACAACCATTATCCGTTTGACGATAGCTTGTACGAACGTCCATATAACGAATATGCGGATGCAGTTGCACCTGTCCTTCAGGAGTTTTCCGACCTGCGGCAAACATCCGTCCACTTCGATACATCCTGCCCAGTATGCTTCTTCCAGTCTATGCCGGGTATGCAGTATTATCTGCCGGACAATGCATGCGTAGTGTTGATCCACGCTTACCACTCCGGTACGATCAATACGAAAAATCCATCTCTGCTTGCACTCGCCGAACAGGCGGCACAAAAAAAGATCCCGGTCTATCTGACCGGAATCTCTGCATATTCTACTGATTATGACAGCAAAGAGGTATACGAATCTCTTGGGATCATCCCGCTTCCAGAATACAGTCCGCTTGTTGCGTATATGTATCTGTGGTACAAACACAGCCAAAAACGCTGATTATTTTCCCTGCAGGAAATCCTGCATCTTCTGCAGGTTAGCTGCCATCAGATCATATCCATTCTGATAGAATGCTTCCTGCTTTTCTTTATCCTGCTCAAACTTGCTGATGCTGTCTAACTCCGGACGGAACACGAGAAGCTTTCCTTCCTTCTCGTATCGGTCGATCCTGTCTAACTGCTTCGCATACATCTCACGTCTGCGCATCAACGTATCATAAAATGCCGGATATTTCTTCTTATAGGTACGCATCAGCACGCGGATCTTTCCATAGTTTGTCGGTGCTTCCTCTGGCTTTCTTGTCAAAATACAGACAACCCGGTCACATCCAACCTCAAATGCACGCTTCACCGGAATCGAATCAGCCAGACTTCCATCCATATAATGGAATCCATCTAATTCAACCGGATTGCACAGCACAGGAACTGAACACGATGCCTTGACTGCCGTCAGCATGCGCTTCTCATCCTCTGTCTTTGCGATATATTCGGCTTTTCCAGTCTCGCAGTTTGTCACTACGAGCTCTACCTCCGATGGTGACGCAACGAACTTCTCAAAGTCAAATGGATACTGCTTATGCGAAAACTCCATCACCATACGGTCTAAATCAAGCATCTTCTTGCTTTTACGCATCTGCTTGACACCATAATATGCATTTTCACCGCTTGCGGTAATCGTCCATTTGGTACGACCTTTTTGCCCTGCCAGATAATTAACCGCGTTTCCAGCGCCGGCAGATACTCCTACCACATAATCAAATACTATCTGATTATCCATCAGGCAGTCCAATGCTCCTGCGGTAAAAAGCCCGCGGAACGCACCGCCCTCTAATACAATACCTGTCTTCACGTTTTCATCTCCTCGGATCTGCTTCTTTTAATTCGTCAAGCTTCTCCTGAATTCTCTTCTTTACCAATTCGCATACATCATGCTTCCGCAATTTTCCATATTCTTCATATGGAATTGGCGGCAGGAAATATACCTGTGTCCGAACCTTCTCAAAGGTATTCGTATCCATCGACCTCCACGAATCGTAGATCACAACTGGAACCATTGGTGTCTTGGATTTTAACGAACACGAGAAACATCCGGACTTAAATTCCTGTAACTCATTTTTATTATCCGTATAACCGCCCTCTGGGAAAATCAAATATGGTTTTCCATCCTTCACACGCTCGGCAATCGTCTTGAGTGCTCCGATCTGCTGCTTCGGATCCTCAAAGGAAATCGTGGTTCCCTCCACCAGTCCACAAACCTGTCTTGCCACCAGACGATCTGCGGATTTCTCTTCCCACAACATCGCACATGGCTTCGGATGTGCCAACATGATACCAAGTGCATCGTATTTCCCCTGATGGTTGGCATACATGATGTAGCCGCCATCCTGTGGCAGATTCTCCCTGCCAAATACATCCGTCTTGGTACGGGCGCGTCTGCGCATATGATTCTCGATCTTCATCGCAAAATCATACCGCTGCTGTTCGGTGTATTTTTCTTTGTGTTTTATCATATAATTCGCACGCGGAATATGCGTGGCAACGAACAACGGACTCGTTGCAACAACGAATTTAAATCTCAAATTTTTCAATCTTTCTCAACCCTTATATCCCCATGCCATCCTGCATAGTTCTGTGTCTGCCTGCAACCTGGAGCTATCACAACATCTTCTTCTTTCGCAGCACAATTGTCACTACAATACAGATGACAAGTGTAAGCACACATATAATCATAAATCCCCATGGTTCCTTTGAAAACGGCATACCGTTGCCATTTACATTCATACCATATAATCCCGATATAATCGTCGGTATGGACATGACGATCGTAATCGCAGCCAACAGCTTCATGATGTTGTTCAGACGGTTATCAATGAATGTTGACATCAATTCCCGTGTACCCTTTAAGATATCCCGGTAGATCTGCGTCATCTCTATCGCCTGCAGATTCTCGACAATCACATCATCCAGCAATTCCTGATCCTCCGGGAATTTCCGGATTCCGCTATACCGTGTCAGACGGTCCACGACCATCCGGTTCGCACGCAATGATGTATCAAAATACACCAGGTTGGATTCCATCTCATGCAGGTTGACGATATCGGCATCCTCCGTTGCGCCTCCCATACGTTCCTCCATCTCAAGTCTGCGCCGGTCAATAATCCGAAGATACGACTGATATAACATGCTCGTCCGGTACATAATCTGATAGGTAAAACGCACCTGCTTCTTCGTGGTAAAATCTCGTATATTATTGACAATAAAATGCTTGAGCACCGGTGTCTCCGCCGAACACACCGTGATAATTGCATCGTCCGTCCATACAACCCCCAGCGGGATGGTTGTATATGCCTCCTGGTTGTGCCGGATCTCAACCGAAGGAATATCGAATAATATCAAAACATAATCATCGTTGACATCCACACGTGATGACTCCTCATCGTCCAGTGCAGCCCGGATATCTGCGAGATCCACATTATATCTTCTTGCAATCTCGAGACTCTCGTCCTGCGTCGGCGCTGTCAGATTGATCCATGTACCAGGCATAAACTCATCAATCTGTCTGAATTTTCCATTCTCTGTAATGTACTTACTGATCATATCCTTCTCGCCTCATTGTCTCCCTTTTTCATGGCAAAAGCCTCACTGTCACATATTTTATCACGACTTTTCCCATTCGGAAACCCCTAAATATATTTCTTTAAATAAATATTCACTCTGCCCTTTCGCGTCTCACTTCCGGCACCGCAATACCGGAACTTTCCGTACCCGCGGACCGAGAAACTATCGCCATCTTTTAAGACCAGACTGTTGCGTTCCTCAATTCTGCCGTTCCGTGTGACTTTCTTCGCCCGGAATATATCCAGCGTCTCGTTGCGGGAGCATTTCGTGACGGCTGCAACGATGGCATCAAACCTCGGTGCACTGACGATCACGTGTATATCCTCAAGTACAGGCTTCAGATCCTCGATCTCACCCTCCACGAGAGAGGTTTTCACGTTCGTATGTTTTATCTTTGTCAGTTGCTCCATAATATATGCAGCGATATTCTCCTGACAGAAAATATATGCCCGCTTTCCATCCTTTACCAGAATGTCACCGAGCACAGACCGTTCAATCCCCAGATTCATAAGCGCGCCGAGAAAATCGCGATGACTCAGATCTTCAGCGAATTTGTCCAGTAATGGTTCTACCAGAATAATCGAGATGGGGAACACGCCCGCATACCCAAACAATTCTTCCGAGCCAAACTGCACCATCTGCCGTTCGCACTCCGGCGTTCCGCCGAAGCAGGTCATCCCAACAAAGGAGAAATCCGCCTGCTTCTCATAGACCACCGCAAGCTCCGCGGGTGTCAGGAATCCGGTGTATGTATAAATATTTTGTCTGTATGCGCGCTTCGCCAAATCCTGCAAACGTGCAATCAATACCTGTTCTTCGTTCATATCTACTGATTCATAGATTAGCCAAGAATCGCCTTATCGTTCGCAAATTCCTCGCCACTTGCCTCTTCAAACTTGTGAAGCAGATCTGCAACGGTCAGCTTCTTCTTCTCTTCACCACGGATATCGAGAATGATATTGCCATCCATCATCATGATCAGCCGGTTTCCGTGTGCGATTGCATCCTTCATATTATGTGTGATCATCAACGTGGTCAGATTATCGCGGTTGACGATCATATCGGTCGTCTGCAATACCTTCGCCGCAGTCTTCGGATCAAGAGCGGCTGTATGCTCATCGAGGAGCAGGAGCTTCGGCTTCTTCAGGGTTGCCATCAGCAGTGTGAGTGCCTGTCTCTGACCACCGGACAGAAGTCCTACCTTCGATGTCATACGGTCTTCCAAACCAAGTCCCAGTGTAGCCAGCATCTCACGATACTTTGCATGCTCCTTCTTCGTGATTCCGGCTTTCAAAGTACGGCTGTCTCCCCGGCGGAGTGCCAGTGCCAGATTCTCCTGAATCTCCATTGTCGCTGCTGTTCCGGTCATTGGATCCTGGAACACACGGCCGAGATATTTGGCACGCTTATATTCCGGAAGCTTTGTTACATCGGCATCCCCAATCAGGATCTGTCCCTGATCGACCGGCCATACACCGGCGATTGCATTTAACATCGTAGACTTACCGGCCCCGTTTCCACCGATGACGGTTACGAAATCGCCATCCTCCAGCGTCAGATTCAGTCCTCTTAATGCCATTTTCTCATTGACCGTTCCCGCATTGAAGGTCTTATAAATATTCTTCAGCTCTAACATAGTATTTACGCCTCCTTCTTCTCTGCGGTTGCCGCAAGCTTCTTACCCTTGTTGAAATGTTTTCCCTTCCAATAAGGCACTGCAAGGAATACTGCTACGATCAAAGCCTGGAACAGCTTCAACAAATCCGTATCGACGCCGAGCCAGATAACGATCTGCAATACGATGAAATAAATCACTCCACCGATACCAACCGACAGAAGCTTCAATGCGAAGTTCTTGAAGATACGGCTGAATATTGCCTCACCGATGATAACCGATGCCAGACCGATTACGATCGCACCTTTACCCATATTGATATCTGCAAATCCCTGATACTGTCCAAGACATGCACTTGCAAATGCAACCAGACCATTCGAGATCATCAATCCGAGTACCTTGTTGAAGTTCGTGTTAATACCCTGCGCACGTGCCATATTCTCATTACAACCCGTTGCACGAAGCGAACTACCAAGCTCTGTACCGAAGAACCAGTACAAAATTCCGATGACAACAATCATAAATAGAAATACGACAAAAATGGAATTCTTATAGAATGCAACCCTCTTTATGTAACGCAGAGAAACTGCCAGATCATATTTGTCCACATTGATCGGCTGATTTGCCTTTCCCATGATCTTCAGGTTCACTCCCCACAGACCAAGCTGTGTCAGAATACCTGCTAAGATCGCCGGAATTCCCATCGTCGTGTGAAACAAACCGGTTACAAGTCCCACGAGCATACCGGCAAGTGTCGCGATCGCCATCGCGGCTGCTACATGATACCCTTTCTGCATCAACATAATACATACGGCTGCGCCGGTACACATCGTTCCATCGACGGACAAATCGGCGATGTCCAGAATCCGGAACGTAATGTACACGCCAATCGCCATAATACCCCAGATCAGACCCTGGGCAATCGCGCCTGGCATGGCATTGAATAAAGCACTTACATCCATTTCTTTCTCTCCTTTATTTCTTCATTAACAAAAGTCGGGTAGAAAAACTCTACCCGACTACTATACTATAATAATACAACAAAAATCAAGTAAATACGCTTGTTTTCGCTATTCTTTTCGATTACTCGTTTGTGATTGCTTCGTAATCATCTGGTACGCTGATACCGAGTTCGTCACAGATATCCTTGTTGTACTTCTTTGTAAACTGTGGTGCATACTCGATTGGCATCTCTTCTACCTTAGACTCACCCTTCAGGATCTTGGCTGCCATCTTACCAGTTGCGACACCCAGATCATAGTAGCTGATAGAAAGTGTTGCAACACCACAACCCTTACAGATACCTTCCTCGCCGGCAACTACAGGAGTCTTTGCTGGCATACAGATATTCTTGATGATCTCTGTATTAGCTGCGACTGTGTTATCTGTTGGAACGTAGATCACATCACTTGCATTGGCTGCAGATGTTGTGACTGTTGAAAGGTCATTGGAATCGGAGAATGAATAATACTCACATGTATATCCAAGCTTCTCCAGAGCTGCCTTGACTGTATCTACCTGATACTGGGAGTTTGCCTCTGCTGAACAGTACAGAAGTCCGACTGTCTTTGCATCTGGGAACAGCTCCTTGATCATATCTGCCTGACTCTCCAGTGGTGCAAGGTCAGATGTACCAGAAATATTTCTACCAACGGTACCATTGAAATCAGAAAGCTCGAGTGCAACACCATATTCTGTTACAGATGTACCAAGAATCGGAATCGTGTCTGTACCGGCTGCGGCTGCCTGTAATGCAGGCGTTGCATTTGCAAGGATCAGATCTACATCGCTGCTCACAAAACCATTGATGATCGTCGCACATGTATTAGCATCACCCTGTGCGTTCTGCTCATCAAACTTGATTCCGTCTTCACCAAACTCTTCTACCAAAGCATCCTTAAAGCCCTTTGTTGCGGCATCGAGTGCCTCATGCTGTACTAACTGACAGATACCTACCGTATAAGTATCATCCTTCTTGCCGCCACAGGCGCAAAGGGAAAGTGTCATTGCAGCAACAGATGCAACTGCAAGTAATTTCTTTAATTTTCTCATGATTCTCTTCCTCCTCGACGATATGCATGTCTTCGCTGCATATCCATTTTCTTTACTCATTTATTGCTCTAACGGGTTAATGATTTAGTGTAATAAAGTATTACAGTAACAGATTAAACCACGATTATTTAAAAATGTCAAGTTTTTGTAACCTTTTCGTCCGCCCACGTGTATAATCTGTGAAAGGCCTTTTGAAACAGACGGAGGATGTGACTATGAAGATACCAATACGGATACTGATGGAACGCTATCAGAATCATTTATACCGGATTGCATTCAGTATCTGTCAGAACCGCGAAGACGCAGAAGATGTCGTGCAGGACACCTTCCTGCAATATCATATTCTGAAGAAAGAATTTGAAGACGAAACCCATATCCGTGCATGGCTGATGCGGGTTGCAATCAACAAATCCAGGAATATCGTTCGCGCCTTCTGGCGGAAACACCGGCAATCCTTAGAAAGCTATATGGAGGAGCTGGATTTCCCAGATACTGAAAGCAGTACCCTGTTCGAGGCAGTGCTGCGGCTCCCGGAGAAACAGCGCACCGTCATTCATCTCTTCTATTATGAAGATTACACGATCAAGGAAATCGCAGAAATACTGCATGTAAGCGAGAGCAACGTCAAGGTTCGCTTAAACCGTGGACGCGCCGCTCTTCGAGAAGAAATCAAGGAGGATTGGAACTATGACGAATCATGAAAAATATAAGCAGGCATTTGACTGCCTGACGACCGACGCAGAAATCAACTTAAACCCGGCATCCATCCGGCGCAGCCGGACAACCCGTGTGGTTCGGCGCATGTGCTACACTGCTGCATGTCTGGTCATGATGTTTGCCGCATCGAACGGCATATGTTACGCGGCGACCGGGAAATCTCTTGTGCACACAATCATTGTTATGGCAGATGGCTCGAATGTGGAGATCTCCGAGGACGACAACTCGGTTACATTTACCATCGAAAAAACAGGAGATCTTTCTTACACGACTGCCGAGAACGGACGCCTGTATCTAAATCTGAATGATGAGAAAACAGACATCACCGATCAGTGCAGCGACACAGACTATTTCCGGAAGGATTACACCGATTCCGAAGGAAATAAGCATGTGCTCATCGCAGGCGGAACCGTGGAAAGCTACGGCTGGGCAGAGTATATCTTCAATGCAGAGGGAAAATATATTTTCAACACGATGAATATCCCAACTGACGAGGCGAATCCGGATGAGACGCCTGTATGGTTTGCGAAAGCTGAAAAAGACCTTGGAGTTGACGCAGACGCTCTGTTAGAGCAGGGCGGTTCCTACAAAATAGATGAAACCGGCATCGAACAGACCGAAACCGTGACAGAATCTGCACAATAATTGATTTTGCCGTTGCAACTACCCCCTGTATCCGCTATAATCAAAGTAGACTGTTGTGCAAAATATGCAAATTATCATGCATTTTTTGTACGAATTGATTAGCAACAGGGGGTAATTTTAATGATAGCTGGAAAAGAAGAAATCGAACGCCAGAAAGTATTCGGTCGTGACCACTTTGTATATGAAGAAAATTCCTACTTTATCGATGTCAACGATGACTCCGAGCGTATGTGGTTCCAGAACCGGATTGGTGTACCAAATTATAAATGGTTTCAGGAAGGTACGGGCGACAAGCACTGGGTTCTCTACAATCCGATCTGTTTTATGCCTACCAAGAACTGGAATGGAAAAAAAATTCTGAAATTTAACTACCGTGAATTCAAGGGTGGACGTCTGGAGGTTCCGATCAATGCAAGTAGCTGCTGTGGTATGTTCTCCTGGGTAACGCTCCCGGAAGGCTTCCAGATCGGCGGACTGTTCAACACGCGTGGCATCAAGGACATGAACCTGATGTTTGCAGGCTGTGTTATGCCGAAGGGCTTCTCGCTCGGTGACCATTTCCACACGAAGGAAGTCGAGGATATGCGATACATGTTTTACCAGAGTTCTGTATCCGAGGCATTTGATTTCGGTAAGATCTTTGATACATCGCATGTCATGAACATGGAGTATATGTTCTCTGAATGCCGTATCCCGGATGGACTGAAATTCCCAGAGCGGTTCCTGACTGCACAGGTAACGAATATGGATCACATGTTCTACGAGAGTGTGTTCCTTGGGAAAGCGGATTTTGGAGACGGCTTTGTTGTATCGCCGGGCACGAACACGAATGATATGTTCACGGACTGCATGTTCGGGGACGAGAAGATTGATAACAAGTACAACCAGGATTTCAACTATGTGAAGTCCAGATTAAGTTGACGGAATTTGCATTTATATAACTAAAAAGAAACCACATGGATACATTCTACGCAGACGCGCTCCCGCTCGGTTCAGCACGTAACGGTACTAAATTCGTGCTTCGCACTCATTAAGTGCCGACGTGCTTCAACGGTCTGCTTTAGAATTGTATCCATGTGGTTTCTTTATTTACTTTATTGGCTCTGCAAATTCCTTACACTCTACCTCAATCTTACAAAAGCGAAAGAAACACACCTGTCAACTGCATAGATATCCAGATCGGATTCGAGTAATATACATATGTTTAGAACTTCTTAGTTTCAATACATCGTATTTACTCGAACCGATACTGGATATATGCAATTGATATGGTGTGTTTCGTTTATTTCACATATTTCCGGTAGAACGTATCAAGTTCGAGCGGCTTATCGTAGTAGTAGCCCTGGATACATTCGACACCTGCGTTTCGTACGATGGAGAGTGCTTCCACTTTCTCGACACCTTCCGCACAGACAGCGATACCAACCTTCTTGCAGTATGTAACGATGAATTCGATCAGCGCTTTGTCCTTCGGTTTCTCGGTGATACTCCGCGTCATCGTGTGGTCGAGCTTCACCATATCGGCAGGAATATCTTTGAGTACGGTCAGCGATGCATAGCCGGTTCCGAAGTCGTCAAGCGCAATGCTGATACCCGCATCCTTGAATGTCTGCAGGACGTCCGATAGAAATGACGTTTGCTCCACCCGGCAGCTCTCCGTCAGTTCCAGCATGACCGCATCATGCGGAAGCTGATAATGATCGAGCCGTTCCACAACATAACCTAAGAGCTCCGGATCTTTGAACTGTACATAAGACACATTGATCTGCAGACGCTTTAACGGCATATGTCCAATCTGCTCCCGCCACCTGGCAAGCGTCTGTAATGATTGGTCGATCACCCATTTTCCAACCCGGATGATCTCCTTGGAATTCTCCAGAATCGGAATAAAATCCATCGGTCCAATCACACCGAATTCCGGATGAATAAAGCGGAGTAATACTTCCGCTGCATCACAGACCTCGCTCTTCGTCTCCACGATCGGCTGCATTACAATACGGAAACCCTTACAGTCTTCCTCCACGCACTCCCGGATTGCCTCCTTCAGACGTGTCATATATTTCTTCTGTGCAAATAATTCCTTGCTGTAGAATACAACATCATCGGTATTCGTCAGCTTTGCATGATCAAGGGCGTAAAACAGGTTACTTTGAATCTGGTCTAAGAACTCCCCATCTTCAGGGAAGAACGCTGCCGCTGCCTTAAACCGCAGGTGTACCACCTGCCCGGACACGACCAGATTCCGCATAAAGCTGTCTACGAACTTCTTGTATTCTACAATACGCTCCACACCTGCATCCTGCATGACAATCGCAAAATTCGCTCCGTCCATCCGAAATACATGACAGTTGTGGAGCACACCCTCACGCAGCTTCTCTCCGATCAAGGCGAGCACCTTATCACCATAAGCATAGCTGTATTCTGCATTGATCCGCTTGAAGTTCTCCAGCCCGATCATGAGAATTCCACCCCGCGCGCGGTCATCCAGCAGACGGTTTAACTCACTCCGGAACTGATGAACGGTCCACAGATTCGTGACTGCATCGATCTTTGTCTGATATCCCATATTCGTGACAAGACCACCAAACCACTCTGCTTTTCCATCCGCATCGTAAGTCATGTATCCACGGCAATTGACCCACACATATTCTCCCTGTGCGTTCTTGATACGGTACTCACAGTTGTGATACGGCGTTACGCCATGGAGAAGCTCCATAAGACTATCTGTATATGGTTCCACATCCTCCGGATGAATCCGGCTGATCCACTCCCGCGTGGAATCTCCGAATATCTCCCCCGGTAATCCGAAATATTCCACTGCCGATGCAGACCAGCGTATCATGTCTTCTTTTAAATTGCCATAAAATAAAAAAGTTTTGCCCGGTGCTTTGGATACCAGGTCAAAATAACGTGACTCGAATTCTGACTTGTCCACTCATACACGCTCCTTCCCTCTTGCTTTTCATTCTCTTGTGTATGCATATCAGAATGTTTACATTTTTTGCATATCTTTTCTTATTTATTATATAGGATATTTTCCAAATAGGCAATACATACTGCCAGAATATGAAAACAATCGTGCAAAACCGTTCCATTTCCCTCCGGTTCCTTCCGATACGAGCGGTACAAACTGTTGAAGCTTGTCCGGGAAAAGCATTTATCTACCGCATCCCGCATATTCGGCAGGACTGCAAGCATATCCCGCATATAAATATGCAACTGCTTTTCGTATCGGATATGCGCAAAAAATCCACTGGTATAGCGCATTGTGTGCGGATACGTGAAGCGGTCTGCCAGATAATGTGTCGCCTTTCCCATCTGGTAATAATCACGCACCGACAGTTTCTCCCGTTTCCGCAGCACGCGGTACACCCGGTTGACAAAAAAACGAGACCCTTCCGCTGTATGCCCACCGATCAGCATACGCCGATGGTCATTCAACGACAAAGGTCCCGCATCTTTTTGTTGTCTATGCGCGCGCAGCAACTGAAAATATCCATGGATGTATGAACATTTGTTAACATCCGGCATGATATTTCCAATTACAAATGCGTATTTTTTTACCGGTTCTTCTATCTCAAATACACGTGCAAGATAACGCCCTAAGGCAAGATGATCTTTGGTTTGCATAAATCGAATCCCTACTTCTGTTCTTTTATTTCCAGCTCCGGCTGCATCGAAGCGACCTTCGTATTCGCCGGGATGGATGTCGTGACAAAAGAGTTTCCGGCTACAACAGAATTCTCACCGATCACAGTCTCGCCACCTAAGATAGTAGTATTCGCATAAATCACAACATTATTCTCGATCGTCGGATGACGCTTCACACCGGAAAGCAGCTGTCCCTTCCGTGTGGAGAGTGCTCCAAGCGTTACGCCCTGATAGATCTTCACATGATCGCCGATCGTCGTCGTCTCGCCGATGACGATTCCCGTACCATGATCGATACAGAAATATTCGCCGATCGTCGCACCCGGATTAATGTCGATTCCGGTCAGTCCGTGTGCATATTCCGTCATGATACGCGGAATATAAGGTACATTTAACTCATACAGGACATGTGCATACCGATATACAAAAATCGTGAAAATCCCCGGATAGGAAAGGATGATATCCTGGTGGTCCTTCGCCGCCGGATCACCGTTAAACTCCGCATCCACATCCTTTAAGATCATCGCCTGAATGTCCGGGATCTTCGCGATAAATGTTGATGTATACTCCTCCGCTTTCGCACGGATCTCTGCATCGGCAAGCTCCTTGTTATCGAACTTTAACGCGACACGTACCTGCTTAAACAGCCGTTCATAGAGGATTGCCAGCGTGCTACCGGCGAAATTATCCTTTGACACATACGCCATATTTTCAGAGCCGAAAAATCCCGGAAATGTAACCGTACGCAGTCCTTCTATAATCGAAATGATCGCATCCCGGTCTGGCACGCAATCGCCAAGTGACATATCAAAAATCTTCTGTGCTTCATAATTTCCCTTCAGGCGCGCGGTTGCCTCCTGAATCGTCTTATTTACAATTGTACCCATGACCTGCCTCCAATATCTATTCAAATCATAACCACCTCACACCCTCAGATGCATATGCCGGTCTGCATTTTATACCGGACACATATATTGCAATTCTGTTCATACTATATTATGATATAGAAAAATTGCGCGGATGTGCAATGACTATTTATATTTTCAATATTTATACTATACTATTATAAAACAAAAAAGTCCAAGGAATTTTTCGGAGGAACTATGAATAAGAAAGCATTGATCGCTATGAGCGGCGGTGTCGACAGCAGCGTGGCGGCCTTTCTGATGAAGGAGCAGGGCTACGAATGCATCGGTGCCACCATGAAATTATATCAAAACGATGACATCGTCATCAACAAGGAACACACCTGCTGTTCCTTAGACGACGTGGAGGATGCCCGTGCTGTGGCACATTCAATGGGCATGGATCACTACGTCATGAACTTCAAGGAACATTTCAGGGAACAGGTCATGGACAAGTTCGTGCATTGCTACGAATGTGGCATCACACCGAATCCCTGCATCGACTGTAACCGCTATTTGAAATTCGAATATCTGTACCAACGGGCACAGGAGCTTGGAATGGATTACGTTGTCACCGGACATTATGCGCAGATTGTACAGGATGAAACAACCGGGCGCTATCTCTTGAAGAAAGCAGTCGACGCAAGCAAGGATCAGAGCTATGTGCTCTATTCCCTGACACAGGATCAGCTTGCGCACACACAGTTTCCACTCGGCGGCATGCCGAAAAGCGAGACGCGTGCCATCGCGGAAGCACATGGTTTTGTCAATGCGAAAAAGCACGACAGTCAAGATATCTGCTTTGTGCCGGATGGAAATTATGCGAAGTTCATCGAACAGCATGCGTGCAAGACTTACCCGGAGGGCGATTTCGTTGATGTCCACGGCAATGTCTTAGGACGCCACAAAGGAATCATCCGCTACACGATCGGACAGCGCAAGGGACTTGGGCTGGCACTGAAAGAGCCGATGTATGTCATGGATGTCGACATCGAGAAAAATCAGGTTGTCCTCGGGCGAAACGAAGACCTCTTCTCGAAGCGCCTTGTCGCAAATGATGTGAATCTCATCTCAATCAGCCATATAGATGCCCCGGCCCGTGTCACTGCGAAGGTCCGCTATCGTCACACGGAAGCTCCTGCAACTGTGAATCCGCTGCCGGACGGAAAGATCGAAGTCATCTTCGACGAACCGCAGCGTGCGATCACGAAAGGACAGGCCGTTGTTTTATATGATAGTGATATTGTAGTCGGCGGCGGCACGATCTGTGAGACAGAAAAACTATATTAAACTATTTTCTGCATAAAAAGAACTCGTAACAATCACATGCACACGCAAGCATGTTTGTTTACGAGTTCTTTTCTATTTCATTATACTTGATAGTCCTATATTGGAATTATAATTGACGTTCTGCGTCTTCAACTCCACCATATCCATACAGGCATGCCATATAATTCATGATGTCGTATGTCAGGTTGCCGCCTGCCTGTGCGATATCGGTCACAAATTTGCCAAACAGGATAAACGTCCGGTCTCCATAGGCAGCAATGTCTCTGCGCAGTGCCGATTCGATTGTCTCCTGTGCATCATTTGTATAGATAAAACGTACATAACCTGCCATCTTCGGATAATTCTCGATGAATTTCTGCAGCCAGTCTAACTGGATCTGCACCAGATCCTCTTCGATGCCAATCCGTTTCTCACTCCGCTCTACCTGCAAAGAATTTCCTGCCTTACAATCCTGCAGATAGCTTGCAAGCAGATCATTCGTCCAAGCCAGATACCGGCTCTTCCGCATGATGAAGAATGTATTCCAGTCGTCCGGATAGATGGTACTTCCAAACAACTTCCACTCCGCATCTATGATTGCCGCAATCGTTTCCTCGCGGTCAAATGGCGTTTCATTGCTCCATTCACGTGCCAGTCCCATCTCTTCTTCGAGGTCATATTTTGATTTTTCTGTTGTCTTTTCTTTTGCCGCCTGCTTCAAATCGTTTACATACTCGCGGTAGTTTGCTTCCATCTCGGCATCCTCCACGGCACCGAAATCACCGCGATCCACACGCTGTACCAGATCCTGCGCATATACATCAAGGAATGTATCTGTCCCTTTCACTACGCCCTGCATTTTAAGCTCCATCAACAGATATTCTGCAATATCCTCAAAGCAGGACACAATCTCGTCTTTATAATTCGTCTCATACGCGCTATACGTACGTCCTTCCCACGCAGCTGCCTGATTCGGAATCACTGCGATCCGGTCAAGGATCGGAGCCACGCTGTCAATGAGCGACAGGCTCTGCATGCCTTTCCGCATCCATTTATAATAAGGTGCATACTTCTGATTCAGCAGATAAATGATCTCCATCGTGTACTGCATGCCCTTTGCCACGCAGAGATTCGCGGTCACATAATCCTGTCTTGCCATCATACGTGCATAATTCGTCTGCGCTGTCTGCGCAAATCCATGCAGTTTCTCTGCCAGACGCATCATCCATACCTTTGTTGGATAATACTCAAGCAGACTCTCCCGTATCTTTGTAAATGCACCGGCATCATCGCGGAACACCATTCCATTGGTCGCCGCCGCCAGCTTCTCTTCTGAGATCTGCCGCCAGCTATCCGGGAGAATATAACCACCCTCTGCGGTTTTCTGTACCTTCACGCCAAGCAGATTCTCATAGAACTCGCGCACAGAGGAAACACCTCTTCTATGTGACAGCACCTTGTTGACCGAGTTTGTCGGTGCTTCAATTCCATTTTCACGTAAGAATTCATCGCCAAAATCAACCAGAAGCTGCTCATACGATTTCTGCAGCATACCTCCGATACTCCGGTAATCCTCCTCTGAAAGCCACAGACAGAATCCCAATGCAAAATCATGATCGCGCGAAATGGCATCGTCATAGCCAAAGCATTCCGAACCCTCTCCGACAAGTCCGACGGCAATCCGTGCCTCGTAATTCGGAAATTCCTCATGGATCATCTTCGCACCATGCAATTCATAAAAACGCTTGCAGATATGCAGCCAGTTATTCTCTGCATTTGGCTGAACCGTATCCTCCGATAATGTATCCACATAATCGGACTGTCCCTGTGCCGCTTCCTTGGTCCCGATTTCCTGCGGCACTGTTTCCGCCTGCACTTCTCCCATATGCACAATATTCGTCAGATATTTTACAGAAGGATTTGTTTTCATATCCGCAGTCAAAACTGCCGTCTGTTCTTCTTCCTCTTCCTTCTTCATTTCCTCGGCATAATATTTCGCCTGCTTATAACGCTCTTCGATTTCCAGATATGCATTCGATTTTCCGACGTGCTTTTCCATTTCCTGCATCGCCTGCATATAATAATCCGCTCCCTGCACATACGCTTCACGCATGCAAAGTGCATCGCCCATCATCGCAAGTGCCGTACTGTAATGGAAATCGCGTTTTCCATCCCATTCAAAGATACGGAGCGCACGCTCCAGACATTGCAGTGCTTCCTCATACATGGTGGATGCCGTTGTGCCATCTACCCGCTGTCCATTTGCGCCCATGGCGGCACCGCCTGCGAGCTGCAGCAACACCTGTGCCAGATTGCACCGGGTCGTTGCCTGCTCCATCCATGCATTCTGCTGTAGATCTACGACCGCAAGTGCCCGTCGGAATGTCTCTTCTGCCTTCTTCAGCTCGCCACTTCCCTGGTAGACAAACGCCCAGTTATTATAGAGTGTCGCGAACCGGTAATCTCCCGCAGAAAGCTTCTCCCGGTAAAGTACCTCCACACGTTCAAACAAATTCTGTGCTTTCATATAATAGCCAAAGGTACGATACGCATTTGCCACATTTAACAGGCTCGTTGCATATTCTACCGTGCCTTCCATGCCCATCTTTACGAGTATATCTTCAATATCCGCACAATACCGAAGTCCCTTTGCATTCTGATTTGTATCCCTGCATAACCCCATCATTTCATTCAGCAGAGAAAGTGCCGATGCATAATCCCGCTCATCCATCGCCACTTCAATATTGGTCGTCAGAAACTCCTCTATATCTTCCAGAGAATGTGTTCCAAACATATTGTCATAATCCATCAATACCTGATTGATATCCATCAGTCGTACCTCCTCTTTTCCCCGAATGTTCTTATGCACACGCTTTTTGCTGCATTGCATCCACAATGCGGTTTCGCACCAGCTTTGCAATCTGATCCGTTGTAATCCCCTCATACTCTTCCGGATAAATCGCTGGCAGGAAATGTACCTGTGTCTTTACACGCCGCAGAGAATTGATCTCAAATGGTTTATAGGAATCTACCAATAACACGGGAACAATCGGACAATTTGCACGCACTGCACATTTGAATGCCCCCGGCATGAATTCCTTGATCGCATTCCGGTTATGAAAATACCCGCCCTCTGGAAATACAATGTACCGTCTGCCTTTTTTTACTTCTTTTGTCACTTTCCGGACCGCCTCTACCTGACTTTTGATATCTGTCTTATCAATCCGGCAGCCGTCGATCAATGTAATAAACTGATCGACAATAATCATCTTCGAACGCTTCGCATCCATCATAACCGTACAAGGTTTCTTATGGGCGTCCATAATTCCAAGCGCATCGTATTTACCCTGATGATTGGCATATAACACATATCCGCCCTCCGCCGGCAGATTCTCCACGCCAGTCACACTCGTCCGAATCCTGCCATTTCGTTTCATGACATGAATCACATGAAGTGCCACGCGATAACGGTCTGCCTCGGAATAGCGTTCCGTATTTTTCTCTATATAACTTCCCTTCGCCAGATAGTAAATAATATATGGCAAAGAGATAATAATCACATACCAGAATCGTAGCATTTTCTCTCTCCGTCAAAAAAATAAAAGGATCTTGTCAAAGACCCTTTTATTGTAACACTGAATTGTTAGAAATAGCAAACCTTTTATGTATTTATTCGCTTTGTTTTGACTTATAATATTCATCAAACAGCTTATTTGCCGCATCCAATGTCTTGTTGCTGATATCCGGCAGATCTTTGCCCCATGCAGCAGTTGCCTGTTTAAAGCCTTTTTCCATTGCTTTCTGCATTTCGCGCATCTTGTCCTCATCGTCACCGGCGAGAGCACTTGCAAAATCAAACAATCTCTGCGAGGTCTGCTTCACGCCCCAATATCCATCGTCGGAGATATCTTCCTGTGCCTGTGCTTTCGTTGCTGCATCCACAGTGAAATTTCCGTTTGCAAAGATCTTCCAGATGGAATCGTCTCCGTTTGCAATTCCATACATACCAGCCTGCTTACCAAGCATCTGGGATACAAGATTTGTTAGACTGTTCTGTCTGCTTTCCTGATCCGCTTTGAGCTGCTTTACCAAAGCTGCGCGGTCTTCCTTGCTCATCTTGTTGATGGAATATGGTGCCTTGGCACTTTCCTGCGCGCTCTTCTCGTAAACCGCATCTTTCTCTGTCTCTGCAGAAGCCTTCTTCTCGGATGTCTCCGCAGCCTTTGCAGTTACACTATAATCAGAAACGGTTTCACTTGCAGCCTGCATACCTGCCATTGCATTTACTGTCATTCCCATGTTCTTTTGCTCCTTCCTTAGAATCATACGCACTTCCTTGTGCTTTTGGAGATGGAACCCCCATCTCTGTTTATATTATCGGTCATTTACCATGGATTGTTAACAATCTGTCCGCGAATTTATTAATGAAATGGGCGAATCCGATAGGTAACGCCCAGTTCGTCACAGATTGCCTGACATTTTGCCTCTTCTTCTCTCGTGATCGTCGTCTCCACGGTACTTAATACCACCTTCGGCACATACCTTTTCGCATCCTTTGCGAACTTCAGCATCGCCTCAAAGGAACCGTCCCCGAATTTACTCCGCACAATCTCCTGATACCGTTTGGCATCCGGTGTGTTCAGACTGATAGAGATTGTGTCGATCAGACCTGCAAACTTCGGTGTGATATCTTCGTTCCAGATCAGATCTCCAAGACCGTTTGTATTGATACGGATCGGCTTATCATAATGTGCTTTCAGATATTTTGCGATCTCAAGCAGTGCATCCAGCCGTTCCGTCGGCTCACCAAATCCACAGAATACAATTTCTTCATACGGCGTAACATCCGTTTTCTCAAACTCTGCAATCACTTCTTCCACACTCGGCTCATGTTCCAGCCACAAAGGCGCATCATTTACCTCTGACACATGATCACGGGTCTGTCGTTCACAGAATGTGCATGCACACGGACAACGATTTGTCAGATTCACATACAATCCGTTATGCACTTTATATAATATCGTCATTGCTTTTCTTACTTCACTACTCATTCTTCTCACCTGTCAATCTCACATTACTTTCAAACATACGGTTAAATCCAAGCCATTCCGTCTTGTCTTCATTCTCCCGGATAATCTCGGTAAATGTCTGCAACTTCGCATCCATATTATCGGCATGTGCGAGTGCCATCGCCTCGATCAATGCTGGTTTCTTCGGTGAACCATATTCCAGTTCCCCGTGATGTGCCAGGATGCAGTGCTTCAGCTCATTTGCAAGCTTCGGTGGAAATCCTGGAATCTCACGCACCTTATCCGCAATCATCATCGTACCCATCACAATATGTCCGACTAACTGTCCCTCGTCGGTGTAATCGTTCTGTGGAAAATCGGAAATCTCATCGACCTTACCGATGTCGTGACAAATCGCTGCCGTCACAAGTAAATCATGATTGACAACCGGATAATTCGCTGCAATATATTCACATAATTTTGCAACCGATAAAGAATGTTCCAGCAGACCGCCTATAAATCCATGATGAATGGACTTGGCTGCGGAATGCTTCTTGAACTTCTCTGCAAATTCCTTGTCCTCAACAAAGAACATTTCCAATAGTTTATGTAAATACTGATTTTTTACACCCTGAATCAGTCCCAGTAATTCCTGATACATCGTATCAATATCTTTCGTTGAACATGGCATATAATCTGTCACATTGTATTCGCCTTCATCCGCCACGCGCACACGCTTGACATTTAACTGCAATGCTCCGTTAAAGCTCGTTACCTGTGCGTCAACACGAATATAGTCCATCGGCTCGAAATGCGCAATCGCATTCGAAAGCTCCCAGATCTTTGCATCGACCGTTCCGGTCTTATCCTGAAGCTGCAAAGAGTAATATGTCTTTCCAGCCTTTGTCTTTGCTACCACTTTATTCTTACAGAGATAGATTTCCGATACCATCTCTCCATCACGCAATTCTTTGATATAATTCATGCTCTTTCTTCCTCCATCCTGCGCTTCACTCTTTCCTATTTATATCACTTATATATACTTTTCGCAAGGGAGGATTCCTCCGCCTTCTTCGTCTTCGCACGTTCTTCCTGCATGTTCATTGGCTCCATATTCTCAAACCAGTTTCCCATGCTCCCGCCTCCGATCATAAACCATAGCATACAACTTCTGAAAATGTAAAGCGTAAGTTTGGAACATTTGGAAAAAGCAAGGAAATATGCGGGTTTGAAGGAAAAGATATTTTTATTTATGCTCATAATAATGTTAAAAACGGAAGGCGTACTTTGCTATTGAAGTACACCTTCCGCATTTTTTATTCTTATTCTTCAATTATATGATTATTACTTCTTGATATAAGCCTTTGTATTCACAGACTGAATATTCTTATAGTTGTTCGCCGGTGCCGCGCTTCCCTTCGGTACCAAAACAATCTGGATGCCTTCGAGACGCTTTGCATATCCGGCAGTTCCGGATTCTTCTCCGTTCTTCGCCCAGCCAAGCCAGCCGTAAGACTGCGCATGTACACGATAATATACATCAAAGCGGTTTGCCATCTCGCCGTAAAGCTTGATCTGGATTGCTTCCAGTCGCTTTGCTTCTCCGCTTGTTCCACTCATCGCGCCATCTTTTTTCCATTCCTTCTCCCAGCCATAAGTCTGCACGTGGGTACGATACTGGATTCCACCTGCATAAGCGGCATTCGAAAGCTTGATGTTGATTCCCTCCAGGCGTTTTGCCTTTCCGCTTGTTCCGCTCATTGTACCATTCAGTACCCAGTTTTGCCAGCCGAAGCTCTGTACATGTGTCTTGTACATGATGTTTGTACTATCCGCAGATCCCGGTATCGTAATTGTTCCGTTTGTCTTCGCAATATATGCACGGGTATCATGCACGCCCTTCAACGCATCCACGCCTGCATAATCAAGTCCCGGTGCAGTTTCTGTCTTCTTTACAACTACGATCTGAATTCCTTCGAGCCGTTTTGCATAACCGGCAGTTCCGGATGGTTCTCCGTTCTTCGCCCAGCCAAGCCAGCCATAAGACTGTGCATGTACACGATAATATACATCGTACTTATCCTTATCTGCACCGGTCAACTGAATCTTGATTGCTTCGAGTCGCTTTGCTTCTCCGGTTGTTCCACTCATCTCTCCGTTTGCAGACCAAGGCAGCCAGCCATATGTCTGACAATGTGTAGCATATTGAATACCCAGATTTTTATTGCCACTGACGGAGATCTCAATACCTTCCAGGCGCTTTGCCTTTCCGGTTGTTCCACTCATCACACCATTTGTAACTGGGTTCTGCCAGCCAATAGACTGGACGTGAGTGCGGTAGGAGATGGTAATGTCTGCTACAGGTTCCTCAATTGCCTTAAACGTATAACCATTTTCCTTTGCATAAGCTTCTGCATACGAACCTGTATCACCATAGATTGTTTTTAGACCAGACTGGTCGAACGCAGCTTTTCCAATACTCGTTATACTCTTTGGTATTTCAATACTCGTCAATTCACTGCAATACGCAAAAGCAGAATTTCCAATACTTGTTACACTTGTTGGTATCTTCGTATCCTTACATCCCTGAATCAACTTATTTGTTTTTGTCTCAATAATTGCATTGCAATTATCATTACTATTATACGTTGCATTCTCTGGAGACACAATTATACTCGACAATTCTTGACACCCTATAAACGGAGAGCTTCCAATGCTCTTCACACTCGCAGGAATCTCAACATTTTTTATACAATGGCAATTCCAAAATGCAGAATCTCCAATACTCGTTACACTTGTTGGTATCTTGATACCTGTCAACTCGTAACAGCCCATAAACACCTTATTTCCAATACTCGTTACACTCACTGGTATCTCAATATTTTTCAAGCCAACACAATCCGCAAATGCAGAATCTCCAATACTCGTTACACCCATTGGTATCTTCGTATTCATACATCCCTGAATCAACTTATTGGTTTTTGTTTCAATAATCGCATTACAATTACCATTACTGTTATACGTTGTATTTTCTGGAGATACAACGATACTGGTCGGCCCATTCATACCGCCGCAACCCCTGAATGCATAAACTCCAATACTCGTTACATTCGCGGGTATATTAATATCAGCAAACCGCGAACAATCATAAAACGCATACTTTCCAATACTCGTCACACTCACTGGTATCTCAATATTTTTCAGCTTGTAGCAACCCCAAAATGCATGATGTCCAATACTTGTTACACCCTCTGGCATCTCCACACTCGCCATACCAGTACAATCCATAAATGCAAAACTTCCGATGCTCGTTACACCCTTTGGTATCACAATGCTCGTCAAATTATCGCATCCTTTGAATGCAGAACTTCCAATGCTCGTGCATTTCTCTGGAATCTTTACATCCCCACCTTTACCAACATACCCAACAATCGCGGTTCCGTTCCATTTAAAACCATCTGCATCCGCTTCACTTTCGTCATAAACAGCTTCCTGCATCTCATCCAAAGCCTCTGCATCCGTTTCCGTCGCTTCCGCAGACACCACCTCGTCTGGTTCTGCCGCCGATACCGTTCCTGCCGGAACATTCACCAGCAAGCTTACGCCCATGCACGCCGCCAGAGCAAAGCTTGCAAATCTTTTTGTTCTTCTCATACGTTTCCTCCTCGTTCTTACATGTGTTCATACTATTTTCTATTGAAAATACAATTTTGACTCATTTTACCATCATATGCCAAATGCCTGCAATAGGTGAATATCTATTTACAAATCCATCTCACACATGCTATGATGCAACTGTTGAAACATACACTTATTGTATGTGTTGGTTATCGGATTTCATCCGATAATCTGTGATATAGCTCTTATATCTTATGTCACCACGCGATAGCGTGATGACCTACGCACGCATCAGCGTGCTTCATTATTCCAGAAAAATCCCAATTATTTTATTATGCATCGCTTGTTGTATTTGATTTATGTGGTAAAATATCTCTAATTATAACTTGACGACATGGCAAAGGAACTTTACGAGGATAACCTCGTCTTTGCCGACACAATGAACGTGCTGTTCTTCGATGGAAAGCCAATGATCCGCGCACAGGATTTATCGCCGCTCGACCCGACGGAAGAACACACAATCTTCGATGATGATCTTGTCAGCAAAACCGAACGTGAAGAAAAAACTGACAAAACACAAAGCAAAACAGAAGTATTCAGCAATCAGAAATACAACCGGGAGAATCACCTGCTTAAATCAAAAAACGAATTTCTATCAGGGATCAAAAAGGGAGAAACATTTACCCCTGTTCTTACGGTCGTTGTATACTTTATGTACTAAAGTCAAGTCGATTTCTTGTAAGTCTTCTAAATATATGCTATCTTAATTTTATATTATTTTTTAAGGAGCGTGATTCTATGAATTGTCCAACATGTGGAGCAACACTTACAGACGGCACTACAACCTGTCCTACCTGCGGAGCGTCGATCTCCCAGCCGGCAGATTTCAACCAAATGCAATATCAACAGCCTCAGGCAAACTATAATCAGCAACCATACCAGCAGCCTCAGGCAAATTTCAATCAGGCACAATACCAGCAGCCTCAAGCAAACTATAATCAGGCACAGTATCAGCAGCCTCAGGCAAATTTCAATCAGATGCCATATGCAAATTCTGCTGGCGCAGGATTCAAGCGGAAATTCAATGCCGGACATTTTGCAGTGATGGGTGGAAGCCTCCTCTGCCTGATCTCCGTCTTCCTTCCGTTCCTGACGGTTTCCCTTTTTGGATACAGTGAATCAATGTCGTTATTTAAGGACGGCGAAGATGGCGTCATCTTTTTGATAACTGCAATCGTGATCATTGCATTGTCTATGCTGCGGGTAAATACATTGAATATTATCCTGACCCTGATTCAGGGAATTTTTGCAATTTATGAAACTATGAGCGCAAAAAGCGAACTTTCCGATTATGGTTCTATGGTTCAATATGGTGCTGGTTTCTATCTGCTTTTGATCGGTGGTATCGTTGCATTTGTCGGTGCCATTATCGGCTTGGTTCTTCATATCAATGCAAAGAAAGCATTTAATCAAGCCTAACATACTTTTATAAAAGGAATAAACCATGAACAAACGAAGCTTACGCATACTAGAGTTTAATAAAATACTATCTATGGTGACAGAATATGCGACCTCCCCTATGGCAAAACGCCGGGTGGACCGCATGAAACCCCAGCGTGACATCGAACAGATCCGAAAATTACAGGAAGAGACAAATGATGCACTGAACCGTCTGAATCGTCATGGAAATATCAGCTTTTCCGGGTTATGCGATATCGGTGCATCCATCAAACGGCTGGAGGTACAGGGTACCCTTACTTCTAAGGAGCTTCTGGACATCGCAGCCGTCTTACAGGTTGCAAAAGCAGCCAAACAGTACGGTGACGGTTCCGATCTGACCGAAGCACTCGCCAACCGGAATCAGGAGCCTGTTTCACAGACAACCTTCGATTCTCTGACCGAACGTTTTAACATGCTGCTGCCATTGGAACACATCGCATCCGAGATCAACCGCTGTATCTTATCAGAAAATGAATACGCCGATGATGCAAGCTCAGGCTTGAAGAACATCCGCCGGGAAATCCGTCTCACCAATGACAAGCTGCATCAGCAGTTGGATAAGATTATCAAAAGTGACGCGAACCGTGACCAGTTGCAGGATTCTCTGATTACCATGCGAAATGGAAGATACTGTATCCCAGTCAAGCAGGAATACCGTTCAAAATTCCCGGGCATGATCCACGATCAATCGTCGACCGGCTCCACGCTTTTCATCGAACCAATGGCTGTCGTCAATCTGAATAACCAGATCAAGGAGCTTGCGAACGAGGAATTATTAGAAATCGAGAAAATACTGGAGAGCCTGAGTGCGCAGGCAGCTACTTATGTCTCTGACATCGCCTACGATCTGGAATTACTGACCGATCTGGATTTTATATTTGCAAAGGCGAAATTCGCCCGCGCAACAAACAGCACAAGACCGATCTTTAACACCGACGGTATCATTGATATCCGACAGGGCCGTCATCCATTGCTGGAGAAGCACACGGTTGTGCCAGTCGATATCCGGCTTGGCGAGACATACAACTTGCTCATTATCACAGGTCCGAATACCGGTGGTAAAACGGTTTCCTTAAAGACACTGGGATTGTTTTCTCTCATGGGACAGGCAGGTCTGCATATCCCGGCGATGGAGGAATCCCGCCTGGCTGTCTTCGACGATATCTTCGCAGATATCGGTGATGAGCAGAGCATCGAGCAGAATCTGTCGACGTTCTCCTCTCACATGAGCAACATTGTCTATATCGTGCAGCATGCAACCCCGAACACACTATGTCTGTTCGATGAGCCGGGCGGCGGAACCGATCCGGTCGAGGGTGCGGCACTGGCAGTTTCCATCTTAAATTATCTGAAAAGTATGGGTGCCCGTTGCATGGCGACGACACATTACAGCGAATTGAAAACCTACGCCCTTTCCACCGATGGAGTAGAAAATGCATCGTGCGAATTTGATGTGGCAACTCTGCGTCCAACCTACCGTCTGACAATCGGTATTCCGGGCAAATCCAACGCATTTGCCATCGCAAGCAAGCTTGGTCTGCCAGATTATATCATCAACTCCGCAAAGGATCAGATTGACAGCGATGCGATCGACATGGAAACCCTGCTCGCGGATCTCGAAGCAAGCAAGCGATCCATGCAGGAGGACGAAAAGGCAATCGAGGCATATAAACAGGAAATTGAATCTCTGAAGGAATCCTTGCAGAAGAAGGAAGAAAATCTCGATACGAAGAAAGCCGAGATTCTGAAAAAAGCAAGGGAAGAAGCCAGAGACATAATCGAGGACGCCAAGGATGTGGCGGATCAGACAATCCGCGATTACAACAAATGGCGCAATAACCCACACAAGGCCGACATGCGCACGATGGAAGAACAGCGCAGCAAGCTTCGAAGCAAAATCAAAGATTACGAGAAATCCGGTGCATCCGAGACAAAGAAACAGACCTCAAACCATAAAGCATCTGATTTCCATATCGGGGATACCGTGCAGGTACTCAGCATGGGAACACGCGGTACAATCACAAAACTGCCAGACAACAAAGGCATTGCAGGCGTACAGATGGGTATTTTAAATTCTATGTTGCCGATTTCCGACCTGCTGATTATCCCGGAAAGTACCGTATCAGTAAATGGAACAAAACAAAAATACGGCGGCAAACGTGCAGGCGGAGATCATACATCCGTCAGCAAATCTATGACATTCTCTCCGGAACTGAACGTCATGGGGAAAACAGTCGATGAAGCATGCTTTGAGATTGACAAATATCTGGATGATGCAGTTCTGGCACACATTTCCCGTGTCACGATCATCCACGGAAAGGGAACCGGTGCCCTGCGCAAAGGCATCTGGCAGTATTTAAAGAAACATCCACTGGTGCAGTCCTATCGCTCCGGCGAATTTGGCGAGGGCGAATATGGCGTTACCATCGTCGAATTGTAGACGAGTTACAACCATACAACACACTTTTATTGGAGGGGAACATGGAGAAACAACGAATCCTGATCGTCGATGACGACGAAAATATCGCAGAGCTTATCTCTTTGTATTTACTAAAGGAATGCTTTGCAACTGAAATCGCATACACAGGCAAGGACGCACTTGCACTCGCAGCCACCTTCAATCCTGACTTGATCTTATTGGATATCATGCTCCCGGATATTGATGGCTATGAGGTCTGCACGGAAATCCGCAAGACACGCCAGACACCGATCATCATGCTTTCCGCGAAGGGGGAAGTGTTCGACAAGGTGCTCGGCTTAAAGCTCGGCGCCGATGACTATATGATCAAACCGTTTGATTCCAACGAACTGGTTGCAAGAGTCAAAGCGGTTTTGCGTCGTACCGTTATGACCCAGGCTGTAACCACTGCTGCACCTGTAAGCATCGCTGAAGTTACCGATCATCAGGGTGAATTCGTCGAATATGACGGCTTACTTATCAATATGACCAACTACACTGTAACTTTGGATGGTGAATCGGTGGAGATGCCGCCGAAGGAGCTGGAGCTTTTGTATTTTCTTGCCAAACGTCCAAACCAGGTATTTACACGTGATCAGCTGCTTGACCGTCTCTGGGACTACGAATATGCCGGAGACTCGCGAACGGTAGACGTCCATATCAAGCGTCTGCGTGAAAAACTGAACGAAAATCACAACTGGTCAATCTCTACGGTATGGGGCAAAGGTTATAAATTCGAGGTAAAGTAACATGACATTACGCCACTCTCTGTTTGATAAAATATTCATAAGTTTTTTGGTTATTTTTACGGTTTGTTTTGGATTTATCGTCCTCTATGCCTCCAACGTCACACGAAGCATGCTTGTCGATGACCGAACAGAAGTACTGACAAATGAAGCATTTTTAATCGCGGATCAGACAGTCGCAGGATATGTGCAGGGCGTTTACACCAAAGATGAATTGCAAGAAAGTCTACGCTATTACAGTGACAAACTGAATGCCAGCATCTGGGTTACCAACGAGAAAGGCATCATCTATGGATTTGCGAATGCGGATGGGCATCCAGATAACCCTAAAAATATTTTCCTCGTTGACCCGGATTTTGATATCTACACCGCGCAGTCTTTTAATGGCAACTTTTACAATACGTTCAAAAGCAACGTTATTTCTGTTGCCATTCCAATCCATATTAACAACCAGCCAAACGGTATGCTATTGATTCATTCTACGGTGGAACAGCTGCAGAATATTCAGGAAAAAATCGTAAAACTGATTTATGCACCATATCTGTTTATGATTATCATTTCCTTTGCCCTGCTCGGTATCATTTCTGGCAAGATCATGCGTCCGATCCGGAAGATCAACTCTGTGGCAGAGCAATATTCCACTGGTAACTTCGACACGCCAATGGATATTCATTCCAACGACGAGATTGGTCAGCTTGCATCCACGCTGGAATATATGGCTTCGGAACTGGAGAAGCTGGACGATTACCGAAAGGCATTTATCTCCAATATCTCACACGATTTCCGCTCTCCGCTCACCTCGATCAAAGGCTATATTGAGGCGATTCAGGATGGAACGATCCCGCCGGAGAAGCAGAGTCATTACCTAGATATCGTCGTGCAGCAGACAAACCGGCTGACAAAACTTACCTCCAGTCTTCTGGAGTTAAATAACTACGATTCCTACGGTATCTGGCTCGTATGCAAGGATTTCGATATTGTCGAGCTTGTCCTATCTGCGATTAACTCCTTTGAGGGGCGCTGTATCGAGAAGCAGATTGCGATCCGGTTAAATAATCACACCGAACATTCGATTGTTCATGCAGACAAGACAAAGATCGAGCAGGTCATCTACAATCTGCTTGATAATGCAATCAAATTTACGCCAAATGGTAAATCAATTTACGTGACATTGTCGGAAAAACATGATAAAATTTTTGTATCTGTGAAGGATGAGGGATGTGGTATTCCGAAGGATTCCCTGAACCGTGTATGGGTTCGTTTTTACAAGGCGGACCGCTCCCGTGGCAAAGACAAACAGGGAACCGGACTCGGACTTGCGATTACCAAAGAAATCATCAAGGCACATAATGAGAATATCAATGTTGTCAGCACCGAGGGTGTCGGAAGTGAATTTACATTTTCACTGTCCAAGGCAACAACAGATTCCGAACAATCATAAGAATAACCGGTCCTGCGCAACGCGTAAATCTATAAGACCGGATAAGGGGAGGTATTTATGTTTAGTATCAACAATCTTTTCAACAACGCCAACATGCAGTGTATCAACCAGCTCGGACAGTACCGTGTCTTTGAACACCAGAAGGATCTGTCAGTTTCTCCATACAACGCAGAAACTGCATATTTTTCTGCAGAGATGAATGTACGCCGCCGTCAGGTTTTGGTCGAGCTGAACAACACATCCTGCAAATTACAGGCAGGTGCCATGCAGTGGATGCTCGGAAATGTATCCATGCAGTCCGGTGTAAGTGCCGGTAATTTCCTCGGCAAAGCACTCGGAGCAGCTGTAACCGGTGAGACAATGTCCAAACCAGAATACACCGGTCAGGGTTATGTTATGTTAGAGCCAACCTACAAGCACATCCTGCTTGTCGATGTGGCACAGTGGGGGCAGATCGTACTCGATGATGGTTTATTCCTTGCCTGTGACAGCACATTGCAGCATAAGGTTGTCAGCCGTAAGACACTTTCCTCTGCTGCGCTCGGCGGAGAGGGCTTATTTAACCTGAGCCTTTCCGGACAGGGTATCGCTGTATTGGAAAGTCCGGTTCCACAGCAGGAGCTTATCATGTTCAATCTGCAGGATGACGAGGTTAAGATCGATGGAAATATGGCAATCGCATGGTCCGGCTCTTTGAATTTCACGGTTGAAAAATCTTCAAAATCGCTGATCGGTTCGGCTGTTTCCGGCGAAGGTCTGGTCAATGTATACCGTGGTACCGGCTCGATTCTGATGGCACCAACCGCATAAGGGGGGAGGGTACATATATGGTAAGTCAAAGCTTATTAAATAACACAAATGTACAGGTTACCTCTGCTCTTGGCGGCATGCAGGTACTGGAATATGTGCAGGATATGAGTGTCAGCCCATCTACCTCGAAACTGCAGTACTACATGTCCCGCATGAATGTGAACAAGCGTCAGCTTCTGCTTAATCTGAACGGAAATGGTTACACCGTTCAAGCCGGTGCCATGCAGTGGACGGCAGGTCAGATTCAGATGGAAAGCGGCGTCAAAGGTGTTGGCGGTTTCTTAAGTGGTATGGCTAAAGCCGCCGTTACCAAAGAGACGGTTGCCAAGCCTATCTACACCGGCTATGGTCAGGTTATGTTAGAGCCAACCTACCGTCACATCCTGCTCACGAATCTACAGGAATGGGGAGGCAGTGTTGTCCTGGATGACGGATTGTTCCTCGCCTGTGACAATACCGTTACACAGAAGGTTGTTGCAAGAAGTAACCTCTCTTCTGCTGTATTTGGCAGAGAAGGTCTGTTCAACTTAAGCTTGAATGGTACAGGTATCTGTGCTTTGGAAAGTATCGTTCCAAGAAATGAGATTATCGAGGTTGTACTCGACAACGATATGATGAAGATCGATGGAAATATGGCAATTGCCTGGTCATCCTCTTTGGATTTTACGGTTGAAAAATCTTCCAAATCTTTGGTTGGTTCTGCTGTATCCGGTGAAGGTCTGGTCAATGTATATCGTGGTTCCGGAAAAATCTGGCTTGCTCCGGTATTGGAGACCGGCGGTTCCGCAGGTGTCAGCAGCCCGCAGAATGCAGGTGAGACAGCTTCGGAAGGAAAGACCGGTTCCGCAGCTGCCCGGAATGATACGATGAGTAAGATTGAGAAGTTCGGGAAGTTTATGGATAAGTTTAGTTGATGCTCAACGGACGAAAAATCAAAACGCATCTGTATATTTAGAATAGAGTACATGTAGATGCAATGTATTGAACCTAAGAATTACTAAATGTTCTTAACAAACATATTCTCAAAATACGCAACCGCAGCCAATTCGCCATCCATGGCTCAGTGGCTGCTTACCTGAACATCGTGTTCAGGTATTGCTTACAAGAAGAAAGAACATTAAGTAATTCTAAGGCTCAAACATATCGCATCTTACATGAAGCTCTATTCTAAATATAGATGCGTTTTTATCTTGTCATACGATACCTCATATCAGAATTATAAATCCGCAACTCTTATATTATCCCGTTCACATCGCAATTATCTGTGTAACATCTGCCTTTCATACTGGTCTTTTTTCTCCTACCTGCTGGCTACATATATGAGTTTATCGAGTATCTGCAGCAGTTCTGCGAGTTCTTTGCGGCATTTCTCCCTGTATTCGTCCAAGCCATCGTTTACATTGATATCTTTCATTTCGAACAGGTCCTCATCATTGTATATTGCAGCAACGAGCTGATTTCCTGCGAATTCCAGATAGGTATCTTTCGGAAGCTGCAGTATTCTGAGGATTGCATCCGGTGGCAATATGCTTCCTGCAAGCTGTTCGTCGGTTGCCAAAGTCGTAAATCTCCGGTCAAAATCTGTATTTCCAAGCCGGATTGCTTCTGCCGGTTTCTTCCCGCCTTTCCGCTCAATGACATGGACGACACCGTCTATATTATGTGGAAGGACTATGGTCACAAATGGTCCCTGGAATCGCGTCACTGCAGAAGATGATCCCGGTCTGTCCGGATCCATGTTGTCGCTTCGCCACCTCAGGCAAAGATCGCAGTACGTGATCTCTGCACCTCTGTAGATCGCATGGAAGTAATCAGAGCCGGTCACTTCATTATATTCCGGCAGGAGTCTGCAGTTTTTCAGGAAATCTTCATTTGTATGCCCGGTCGGCATATATTCCAGTACCTGCATCTGTTCTTCCAACACGCCCCACACGGCACACTGTCCAATCAGCTCCTTCATCTGTTTCTCTATATTTGCAGCAATTAACGCTATGGCAAATCCAATCATAATGGAAACAACCGCAATTCCAGTCAGCCGGTAGGTCCACGTCGAATCTTCCGCCCCGCAGAATGCAGGAATAAACGGTGCTGCCAGCATAGGCAGAAAAACCCAGCAAAGCTTTGTCAATATCTTGTACGTTCGTTGTTTGGATTTGAGCTTTGCTTCCAATTCATTCCTGTTTTGACCTTCATCCGTTTTTTCGCTCATATCGTCTTCCTCCCATACTTGCAATGCTCCGCACACTTTAATTGGAGTTTTTCTCTTGTTTCACTATTTTACCCCCAATCCGCTTGATTCTCAACCCTTTCCGATTGGAGCATCTCCCCTATTTCGCCACTTTTGCTCCTATTTTCCTGCTTCTCATAAATTTTCGGTTGGAGCATTTCTTCCTGTTTGAAACTTTTTCCAAAAAACCGACTGTCTCCTCAAAGTACAAAGGCGATATCAGAAGTGTATAAAGAAATCCTGTAGTAGCAATCATTCTTTTTATATGTGGAAAAAATAAAAAACGCATCTGCGATATAGAAATCCTTGCGGTATATGATACGATTGCAGATTAGAAGTTGTTCGTGTTCTGCTCGCTTTCAGCAATGCTTGAACAGGACGTTCAAGCAAGCAGCCACTGAGCCACGGATGGCGAATTGGCTGCGATTGCGTCCATTAAAACAATCTAAATCAGAACACATACAACTTCTTATCTGCAAATCGTTATATACTGCAAGGATTCTCTATATCCGATGCGTTTTTGTTTTTCTATATCCTCCATGAATGATTGCTATCCAAGGATTTTATAAATTACACTTTCTTTGTCATCTCCAGACGAAGCATCGCACGCTTCAGTGCAAGTTCCGCCCGGTCGATATCCTGTGAGTTGTCATGGATGCGGCGTTCCGCGCGAATCTTTGCTTCCTCGGCACGATGAATGTCGATTTCATCCGGCCATTCGACCGACTCAGCCAGAATCGTGACAGAATCGCCAAGGATCTCCGCGAAACCGGAATGCAAAGCCGCTTCCTTGTCACCACCATCTTCCCGAATCTTCAGGACACCCGGTGCAACAACCACAGTCATAGGTATATGTTTTGGGTACAGTCCGATGATGCCCTCAATCGTATTAAACTCAAGGAAAGAAGCTTCCCCTTCGTAGAATACCCGTTCCGGTGCGATCACACGAACCATCATTTTATTTTCTGCCATGTATACCACCTAATTTATTTCCACAGCCAGACAATCGCTCATCCGGCTGTATCATAATCATCCTACATCGATTCCTTACTTCTTGCACTTCGCAAGTACGTCGTCGATACTTCCGGCATTTAAGAAATAGCTCTCTGGAATGTCGTCATGCTTACCTTCCAGAATCTCCTTAAAGCTCTGAATCGTATCAGACAGTGGAACGTATTTACCAGGAAGTCCCGTAAACTGCTCTGCTACATGGAATGGCTGTGATAGGAACTTCTGTACCTTTCTTGCTCTGGCAACGACGATCTTATCCTCCTCGGAAAGCTCATCCATACCAAGGATTGCGATGATATCCTGCAATTCCTTGTACTTCTGCAGAATCTCCTGTACACCACGTGCCACCTTGTAATGCTCTTCGCCAACCACTCTTGGGTCGAGGATTCTGGATGTAGACTCCAGAGGATCTACCGCAGGGTAGATACCAAGCTCTACGATGGAACGGGAAAGTACCGTTGTCGCATCCAAATGTGCGAATGTAGTTGCAGGTGCAGGGTCTGTCAGGTCATCGGCTGGCACATAGACTGCCTGTACCGATGTGATAGAACCATTCTTTGTCGAAGTGATACGCTCCTGCAATGCGCCCATCTCTGTCTGCAGAGTTGGCTGATAACCAACGGCAGAAGGCACACGTCCAAGCAGCGCAGACACCTCCGAACCAGCCTGTGTAAAACGGAAGATATTGTCGATGAACAGCAATACATCCTTTCCAACCTGATCACGGAAATACTCTGCCATCGTGAGGCCTGTCAGGCCAACACGCATTCTTGCTCCTGGCGGTTCGTTCATCTGACCGAATACCATAGTCGTCTTCTCGATAACACCGGACTCGATCATCTCGTAATACAGGTCATTTCCTTCTCTTGTTCGCTCACCAACACCGGTAAATACAGAATATCCACCGTGCTCTGTCGCGATATTTGTGATAAGCTCCTGAATCAATACTGTCTTACCAACACCGGCACCACCGAACAGACCGATCTTACCACCCTTCTGATAAGGGCAAAGCAAGTCAACGACCTTAATACCGGTTTCCAGAATCTCTGTCTCGGTTGACTGCTCTGAAAACTCTGGTGCTTTTCTATGGATTGGAAGGTAAGTATCTACCTTTGGAGCCGGTTTATTGTCAATCGGCTGTCCCAACACGTTGAACATACGTCCCAGTGTTGCTTCACCGACAGGTACAGTAATCGGCGCGCCGGTACCAACCGCTTCCATACCACGTACGAGACCATCTGTCGGTCCCATCGCGATACAACGAACGGTGTCATCCCCTAAGTGCTGGGATACTTCGGCGTACAGTGTGTCACCGCTCTTTGTGGCAATCGTTATCGCATCATGAATCTCAGGCAGTTTACCTTCGGTAAACTTCGCATCGATAACGGCACCGACAATCTGGGTAACCTTACCTACATTTGTATCTGCCATTTCCTTAATCTCCTTTAACTTATTGCATCAGCTCCGGCAATAATCTCCGTAAGCTCCTGCGTGATTGCACTCTGTCTTGCTCTATTGTACTTGAGTGACAGGCTTCCGATCATATCATCCGCATTGCTTGTCGCGGAATCCATCGCCTGCATTCTCGCACCATTCTCACTGGCTACCGCCTCTAACAGCGCACCATAAATAATGTTGGACATATATTTCGGCACGATCTGGTCTAAGACTTCCTCCTCCGACGGCTCGAAGTTCATCAGCAGCTTATTGTCACTGATTGGCTGCTCCGGTGTAAAATCTTCCTCCCGGATCGGAAGCAGCTTCATAAGCTTTGCTTCCTGTGTCACGGTATTCTTGAAATTCGTATATGCGATATACACCTCACCAATCTCGCCCTTGGAATACTGCGTCAAAAGTTGCTTCGTAAGCTCGGTCGCATCGTCAAACAATGGTGCATTGATGATCTCTGATTCATCCTGATATATGCTGTAACCTTTTCTGGTCAAGCCCTCAATACCTTTTTTTCCGATACCATAGATATAGGTATCCTCCTTCGAAAATCCGGCTGCAACAATCTCCTTTACAACATTGTTGTTGTAACCACCGGCAAGTCCACGGTTCGATGTGATCGCGATAACTGCCTTCTTGTCACTGCCGTTTTCCTTCAGGAATTTATGGTTTGGTTCTTTCGTCATTGCAAGGATGGAACATATCGTATCATAGAGCATATTAAAATATGGTTTGTTGCTCTCAGCTCTCCCGCGTGCTTTCTGAAGCTTAACTGTAGAGACAAGCTTCATCGCCTTGGTGATCTGCTGCGTGCTCTGGACGCTTTCTTTGCGCCGCTTAATGTCTCTCATGGATGCCAAGAAAGATCAACCTCCTCGCTCTATTTATTAGAATGTTTCCTTGAATTCCGTAATTGCCTTCTTCAAAGCGTCCTCTAATTCGTCGGACAGCTTCTTCTCCTCGCGGATCTTCTCGAAAATGTCCGGATATTTCGTGGAAATGTATTCGAACAATCCACTCTCAAATTCCAGAATCCGATCTACTTCGATATCAAGCAGATACTTTCTTGTTGCAGCGTAGATGATAACAACCTGTTTTTCAACCGGCATTGGCTTATACTGAGGCTGCTTCAAAATCTCCTTGATTCTTTCACCCTGTGCAAGCTGGTTTCTCGTATCTTCATCAAGCTCGGAACCGAACTGGGAGAATGCGGCAAGCTCGCGGTACTGTGCTAACTCCACACGAATTGGGGAAGCAAGCTTCTTCATGGCACCGATCTGTGCGGCACCACCAACACGTGATACAGAAAGGCCTGCATTTACGGCTGGACGGAAACCGGAGTTGAACATCTCTGTCTCCAGATAGATCTGTCCGTCTGTGATGGAAATAACATTTGTCGGGATATACGCAGATACATCGCCTGCCTGTGTCTCGATGATTGGAAGAGCTGTAAGCGATCCTCCACCGAGTTCATCCGACAACTTTGCTGCACGCTCTAAGAGTCTGGAATGCAGATAGAATACATCACCCGGATAAGCCTCACGGCCTGGTGGTCTACGGAGAAGCAAGGAGAGTGTACGGTAAGCAGTTGCATGCTTCGACAGATCGTCGTATACAACCAATACATCCTTTCCTTCTTCCATCCATTCCTCACCGATCGCACATCCGGCGTATGGTGCAATGTACTGTAATGGAGCTAAGTCGCTGGCGGTACTTGCAACGACTGTTGTGTATGCCATTGCGCCGTACTCTGTCAATGTCTTTACGATATTTGCTACGGTCGATGCCTTCTGACCGATTGCAACGTAGACACAGTTTACGCCCTGCCCCTTCTGATTGATGATCGTATCGATCGCGATTGCTGTCTTACCGGTCTGTCTGTCGCCGATGATCAGCTCACGCTGTCCTCTTCCGATCGGAACCATGGCGTCAATCGCCTTGATACCTGTCTGAAGCGGTGTGTCAACCGACTTACGGGAGATAACGCCCGATGCGACTCTCTCAATCTGTCTTGACTTCGTGGTTGCGATTGGTCCTTTGCCATCGATTGGCTGACCGAGCGCATTTACGACACGACCAAGCATCGCATCGCCAACAGGCACTTCCACCACGCGTCCTGTTGTCTTCACTATATCTCCCTCGTTGATATTTTTATGATCACCGAGAAGAACCGAACCTACATTGTCTTCTTCCAGGTTCATAACCATGCCGTATACTTCACCTGGGAATTCCAGAAGTTCGCCCTGCATCGCATTCTCAAGACCGTGAATACGTGCAATTCCGTCCGCTACCTGGATAACTGTTCCAACGTCGGATGTTTCCAGTTTTGTCTCATAGTTCTTAATCTGTTCTTTGATTACGGAACTAATCTCTTCCGGTTTTAAATTCATGGAACACGAACACCTCCTTCTTATGATTGTGCGAGTGCCTTTGACATCGTCTCAATCTTGGTTTTGATACTGCTGTCAACCACTCTGTCATCAATTCGGATCACAAGCCCGCCGATGATGGATGCATCTACCGTATAGGTTACTTCCATCGAAGCGAAATCTGTCGTCTCAAGCAGACGCTTCTCGATTGATGCCTTCTGTGCACCGGTAAGTGCAACCGCACTTGTCACACTTGCAACTCCTATATTTTTTACTCGTTTTACCTGTCTGATAAAATAGTGAAGCACATCTACAATCTTGCTGCCATGATCTTTCTCAACCATGATGCCGAACAATCCGACCATATCCTTTGATACGCGTCCTTTGAAAATGTTATCCACTATCTTCCGCTTCTCGTCCTTGTCAATCTGTGGATGCTTGAGAATGCGGAGCAATTCTTCGTTTTCCTGTAACACTGTCACAAGAGCCTGCGCTTCTTCGTAGAGCATATTCAGACTGCCTTCTTCCAAGGCAAGTTCCAAAAGTGCATCTCCATAGGTTGTTTCTACTTGTCTCGCCATGTATCATCACCCATCTCTTTCAGCGTCTCATCAATCAGAGAAGCCTGTGTGCTCTCATCGAGAGAGGATGCAACGAACTTTCCTGCCATCGCGGTTGCTACGCCGATGATCTCCTGTTTCACCTCATCCTTCACACGTTCTTTTTCAAGCTCGGCTTCGCTGTTTGCTCTGTCGATAATGCGTCCTGCCTCTTCCTTCGCCTCGGCAATGATGTTTTCCTCGTTCTTCACCGCACGTTTTCTTGCGGAAGAAAGGATCTCACCCGCTTCGCTGTTCGCATTTTTGATCTTCTCATCATACTCTGCACGAAGCTTCTCTGCCTCCGCGCGGTCTGTCGCCGCATGGGAAAGGTCATCCTTAATCTTGTTCTGTCTGTCCTCGAGCACCTTGCGCACCGGGTTGATCAGCACATAAGTCAGAAAGATGAAGAGCAGAAATACCGCAAGTCCCTGTATCAGAATATCGAACAGAAGCTGCGCATCCAGACCGAAGATACGGCCCGTCTCCTCTGACAGAAGCGCGATATTTGCAATTCCTGTCATATTTTACTCCTCCTAATTTTGTTCTTACTTGAAAGGCTTAACGAACATCAGAAGAAGTGATACAACCAGACCGTACAGACCGGTTGTCTCGGCTACCGCCTGTCCAAGAAGCATCGTTGACATGATGTCACCCTTTGCACCCGGGTTACGTCCAACTGCGGAAGCACCGTAACCGGCAGCGATACCCTGACCGATACCAGGACCGATACCGGAACAAACTGCAATACCTGCACCGATTGCGGATGCAGCGTTAACTATTGTTTCACCTGTAATACCATTCATGAAATAATTCCTCCGTTTTTCTAAATATTAAATCTTATTACCCTTCTACATTTCGCTTATTTGCAACAAATGTCATCGTCAGCATACAGAATACATACGCCTGGATCACACCTGAGAACAAATCGAAGTACACATGCAGTGCCGATGGAATACCAATCTTTACAAATATCGGCAGCATGCCATAGTAAAGTGCCATCATAACGGTTCCTGCCAGAATATTACCGAACAAACGCAGCGACAGTGATACCGGTGTGGCAAACTCACTGATCACGTTGATCGGGAAGAACAGGAATATCGGATCGAACAGACTCTTGAATGCACCCCATTTCTGGTAACGAATGGATGCGTACTGTATCATGACAAATGATACAAGTGCGATACAGAGCGTCGTTCCGTAATCCGCGGTCGGCGGCCGAAGCATAAACAAGCCGGATATGTTCGAAAAAAGTACAAATATGAACAAGGTTCCGATGTAATTGATATAATGCTTACCAGCTTCTTTTCCCATCGTGCTGTTGACGAACTTGATCAGTGATTCGATGGCAAGCTCGACTCCAGTGGCGAATTTACTTGGGTTATCCCGCGTCTTCAGCACACTTCTTCTGGCACAGATTGCTAAGATCGCAATCACCAGCAGTACAATGAAGGTGCAGACATGGGTGGTGGTAATATATACCGTCGTGCCAAAGAAATGAATCGGATACAGTTCGTGGATATAGAAATCTACATCTTCGGAGCTGTTACTGATTACTTGTATTCCAGTGGCAAACCCACTCCTCATACGCTTTTCCTCCTTTTTTAATTTTTGTCTTTATGTTCTTCCTCAGGTTCTTCAAGCCCAAGGCGAATCAACCATTTCCGCATCTGTGGTTGCAGATAGGCGCAGATCTTCGGTTCGATCATTCCAAGTGCCACGCCTGCAAATGCTGTGATTCCAAGAAAAATGGAACCCACCAATAAAGCAAGCGTCACGATCATCCGCAGCAGACTGTTCACGATCACCTTTTTCTTCGCACCTGCCTCGCCCATATCGAGTGCCTGATCGAGCACATCATAGATATGGTAAATGCGCAGTGCCCCGCCGAGATTGCCGACGAGCAGTGCAAGAGCAAAGATATAATATGGACGCATAAAAAATGCACCGATCGCCAGAAAGACGATCATACAGACAGCCATGCCGATATACATTTCCTTCAATATTCTGTGAACCTCTGCCATGCTATGCCTGTCTTTTTGCCTCCACTTACTTGTGTTTATTATCCGAATTATTCAGGAATTTCCGTATAAGAATATACACGGAGCGAAAACCCGCCAGCACACCGATCACGATAAACCATACCATAAAATCCTTCCCAAATATACGCTTTATCAGATATGCGATGCCCATGCTTATAAAGATCGTAACCACCATCGTAAACCCAATCTGCGTGATGAGATACAGCATCTTTAAGACCTGGCTTCTTTCTTTGTTATTCATTAAAACCCTTCCAATACAATCAGATATACACAAAGCTTATTATATAAGATTTTTCCTTATTTTTCAATCATTTATACACCGAATTAAACAGTATTTCAGAATTGTATTTTTCGCGAAAAGGTTGTCATTCCCTAACGATTGATGTAAAATAGCGGCATGGAAACGAAACTATTAAATGGAAATAACAAAGAAGCAATTGCAGAGGCATCGAAAATCCTGCAGGACGGCGGCTTGGTCGCATTTCCGACCGAGACAGTCTATGGATTAGGTGCTGACGCATTAAATGCAGATGCAGCCGCAAAGATCTACGCTGCCAAGGGACGGCCAAGCGACAATCCGCTGATCGTCCACATCGCAGATACCGATGCGGTAGAGAAGCTGGCAGATCTCGAGACGATGAACCGGACACACCCAGACATGGTGAAGAAAGCGCACATGCTGATGGAAGCTTTCTGGCCGGGTCCACTGACGATCATCTTCCCGAAGCTTGCCATCGTCCCGGACGGAACGACCGGCGGACTGCCGACCGTTGCGATCCGGATGCCATCCCACCCGATCGCACAGGAGCTGATCCGCACAAGCGGTGTCTCCATCGCGGCCCCATCTGCAAACACTTCCGGCAGACCATCACCAACGACCGCACAGCATGTATGGGAGGACATGGACGGCCGCATCGAGATGATATTAGATGGTGGTGCCGTCGGAATCGGAATTGAATCGACGATCGTCGATATGACAGGCACGATCCCAACGATTCTTCGACCGGGCTTTATCACGAAGACGATGCTCTCCGAGATCGTCGGCGACGTGACGATCGATCCAGCTATTATCGAGCCGGACCCGAATCTTCGTCCGAAAGCACCCGGCATGAAATATACACACTATGCGCCACACGGAACACTCAGTATCGTGGAAGCTGTCGCAGACGAATCGGCAAACCGGGCAAGTCTGCATTCCGGTGTCAAGGTCTCCTACAACGCGACCGAAGCGGAAACATTGCGCGTAGCGGAGAAAATCAAGGCACTTGTAAATGAAAAGGAAGCACAGGGCTACAAGGTTGCGATTCTCACAACCAAGGAGCATGCATCCTTATATAAGAACTATTCGCATGTACTGATCGTCGGCGAGGGAAGCAAGGGACAGACGATCTCCGCACGGCTTTATGCCGCCCTGCGTGAATGTGACAGCGAACAGATGGAATATATGTACAGCGAAGCATTTGACCAGAACGAACTCGGTGGTGCCATTATGAACCGGCTGCTGAAGGCAGCTGGTCACAGAGTCATTACCGTGTAAATATTCTATATCCACATATGGTTTTATATAGATTCATCTATATATACGATATGTTTGAGCCTTAGAAGTTCTTAATGTTCTATTCCATTACAGCCATGTTTGAACACGATGTTCAAACAAACCGCCACTGAGCCATGGATGGCGAATTGGCGGTGGTGGCGTACAGATATATTATGTAAATTAGAACATTTAGAACTTCTTAGGTTCAATACATTGTATATAGGATGAACTATATAAAACTATATGTGATATATAATAATTACAATGTTGACATTTAATTACAGGAGGATTTAAGATATGACAATCGCAATTGGAAGTGACCACGGCGGATATGAACTCAAGCTGGAGGTTATCAAGCATTTGAAGGATCGCGGATTTGAAGTGACAGATTACGGCTGTGACAGCACAGCATCCTGCGACTACCCAATCTATGGAAAGGCTGTTGCAGAGGCAATCGCCGCCGGCAAGCAGGATCTGGGTATTCTCATCTGCGGTACCGGTATCGGTATGAGCATGGTTGCAAATAAGGTCGAAGGTGTCCGCGCCGCACTCTGCAGTGACTGTTTCTCTGCACAGGCAACCCGCGAGCACAACAACGCCAATGTACTCTGCATGGGCGCACGTACAATCGGACCTGGTCTTGCACTTATGATCGTGGACAAATTCGTGGATACACCATTTTCTAACGACGAGAGACATGTGAGAAGAATCAAGATGTTCTCATAGACCTGATCAAATCACGTTACACCGTTGTAATCCACGAACCTGTGGTCGTTGAATCGCGGGCAATTCAGGAATAAGGCAGGACGAATATGCAGACGATTATTACAAACCTCAAACGAGCCTCTGTAGAAATCATCCTTCTCTCGCTGTTATGCGAGGAACCGATGTACGGCTACCAGTTGGCACAGGAAATTAAAAAGCGCAGCAATGGACAGTTCTCCCTTATGGAAGCGTCTATGTATCCCGTACTCGGACGGTTGAAGGAGCAGGGCGATGTTACGATGGAAACGGTACAGAAAACGCCGAAGTCCAAGCGTGTCTATTATCATATTACCGAGATGGGGCGCAACCATCTGGCGCAGATGAAGCAGATCTTTGCAGATACTGTCGGAATCATCAATACGATCATTCAGGCATAATGTATTATGTATTATACAGACGATCGCACAGAAAAAGCGGGTATGCATTTGGCATACTCGCTTTTTTATCTTTTCTTATTTTGCTGGCTTCGGCGTTCCACAGGTACAGGTTGTGACGTATTTTTCATTTTTCTTCCTGCATTTTGGACAGATCCAGATTCTTCCAGACTTCACATCCTGACGGTAATCACGTTTGTTCTGTGCCAAAATGGATTCTGTAATCTGTTTTTGTCTCCGTTCTTCTGCCAGTTCTTCCCGCTCCTGCTGTTCAACCAGATCCATAGCCACATCCACCACCATCGGAGGCGGATCTACACGCAATGGTTCCGGTATAAACAAATGCGCAATCTTATCATCCAATGTTGTCTCTGTCTTGTACATGTAATGAGACGGTCTATTCAAGTTTCCTTTTTCGATTGGTTTCGGTGGTTTCGCCTTTATATTCGCAATCGTTGCTATCAACGATAAAACCACAAATACAGCTATCACAATCAAAATAATCATTCCATCTGACATAATTTCACCCCTGTCATTCTTCCGGTAGCTGCCAGTCTGCCAGTGCCTCCCGGTACACCGCAAGCTGCTGTTCATATATTTCTATGGACTGCTTTTGCTGTTCCGATGATGTCTGTAATTCTGCTTTTTCCGCCTGCGCAAGCAAAGCCTCGTAGCAGGCAACCAACCCCTCCAGACTCTTCTTTCCGCCGACCTCTACATCCAGGATGCATTCCGTCTCGGAAACGGCATTCTGATACCAGACGATCGCCTCATCATAATCCATGCTATCTTTATAATAACAGCCAAGCTCATAGCAGATCTCCGCACACGGCGTATCAAGCATATCCCGGAGTGCGTATTTCATAAGCTCCGCGCCGTTCCCCTGCAGTCTTGCCAGATGTGCCAGCACGCAGGCTGCCTCTCTGCCCGCTTCCGCCATCGGATCTTTCTCCCATTCCATCGTGAAGAAATCCTCTGCCCGCTCAAAATCCGGCAGCTCACCACATTTTAGCAGTTCCTTCGCATACATCTTTCGAAGCTTTGGCGACAACTCGCCATCCCTTGCATAGATCCGCTCACAGATCTCAAAATCCCGGCTGCCATGGACAGACAATGGCTTGTGTAAGATCTCGATCTCGCTGTCGAACACAACCGGATCTAACCGCACCGTCTCATGCACCGGGTCGATCCACGTAAACGTCCGAAGACGCTTAAAGAGCTTCGGGCGAAGCTCCCGTTTCGCATTCATAACTGTATTGAACGCTTCTGTGACGTACCACATCTGCACGATCTCAATCTCCGGGAGCAGACAGTTCTTCAAATCACGAAAACGCGCCCGGTTCTCCGCATCAAGCACCTCGTCCGCATCCGGCGCATAGATGTATTCCATCGTCGCCTTGGAGAATGAGAAATTCCGCGCCGCCGAGAAATCGCCAATCCACGTAAAATCATAGATCTGATCGGTATAGCATGCCGCAATCTCCTTCGTGCGGTCGGTAGAGCCTGTATCCACAATGATGATCTCGTCCATCAGGTCAGCGACACTGTCCAAGCAACGTGCCAGAACCTGCTCTTCATTTTTCACGATCATACATAAACTGATAGTTGCCATTGCTACCCCCTGTCATTCGCATCATTTGTTTATCCGTACACATTTTTTTATTATACCTGTTTTATATGTGGCAGACAAGTAAGATTCCTACTCCTTTTTCGCAATTTTGCTTGACCTTCCAACATAAAATGAGTATTCTATAAGGTGTGATATTTTATAAGAGAGGACTTCTACTATGAAACAGATTATTTTAACTGGCGATCGTCCGACAGGACGTTTGCATGTTGGACATTATGTAGGCTCTTTGAAAGAGCGTGTGAAACTTCAGAATTCTGGTGTCTATGATGAGATCTATATCATGATCGCGGACGCACAGGCACTCACAGATAATGCAGAACACCCAGAGAAGGTACGTCAGAACATCATGCAGGTTGCACTCGATTACCTCGCATGTGGACTTGACCCGGAGAAGGCAACGATCTTCATCCAGTCCATGATTCCGGAACTGACGGAGCTTACATTCTATTATATGAACCTTGTTACCGTTTCCCGTGTACAGCGTAACCCGACTGTAAAGGCAGAGATCCAGATGCGTAACTTCGAGGCAAGCATCCCAGTTGGTTTCTTCTGCTACCCAATCAGTCAGGCAGCCGATATCACAGCATTCCGTGCAACCCACGTACCGGTTGGCGAGGATCAGATGCCAATGATCGAGCAGTGTAAGGAAATCGTACACAAATTCAATACGGTATATGGCGAGACACTGACCGATCCGAAGATCGTGCTTCCGGAAAACAGCGCATGTCTGCGTCTGCCTGGCATCGACGGTAAGGCAAAGATGAGTAAGTCTCTTGGCAACTGCATCTATCTTGCAGAGGAGCCAGAGGATATCAAGAAGAAGGTTATGTCGATGTTCACCGATCCGAACCATCTGCGTGTCGAAGATCCGGGACAAGTTGAAGGTAACCCGGTATTTATCTACCTCGATGCATTCAGCAAGCCTGATTATTTCGCAGAATTCCTTCCAGAATATTCTGGTATGGACGAGCTGAAGGAGCATTACACACGTGGTGGTCTTGGCGATGTGAAGGTGAAGAAGTTCCTGAACAATGTACTTCAGGCAGAGCTTGCTCCAATCCGTGAGCGTCGTAAGATGTGGGAGCAGAAGCTTCCGGATGTTTATGATATCCTGAAGGCTGGCAGCAAGAAAGCCAGAGAGACGGCAGGCAAGACACTTGAAGATGTCCGCCGCTCTATGAAGATTGATTATTTTGATAATGATAATCTGTTGAAGATGTAATTTTAATATAGATTAGTGTATTATGCAGAATGCAAAAAGGGGCGTTATAAAACGCCCCTTTTATTATCTTTATATCCTCTTCAATTTATTGAGCAGCTGCTCATCACTCATCCGAAATACATCATCGATGATCCAGATATGCATATCCCTTGCTCGCTGCTTGAAGAACATCGTGCCAGTCGTGTTATCACAGGCACGTGCTAAGACAAGTGCCTTTCTGGCATATTTGCCACCAAACTTTCGTGATACGGTCTCTAACTCATGCAGCGCACTGCCACCTGCCTTGCCACTCTTGCAGGAGATAAAAATCGGACACACCTGCTTCATCAGGATCACATCAATCTCGTTCATCGTATCATAGCCGGGATTCATCGTGTCATGCACCTCACCATCCCAGTCAATATGCGCACCAATCACCGCATCCGAGAACAGGTAACCTTCCCGCGTCGCTACCTCATAGACATGCAGTTCCAGCATATTTCCTGCCTTTGCAATAATCTTCTTGATCTGATTATTCTTAAACCGGAACATCACTTTTTTCCCGTGTTCTTCGTAATCCTTGAGCATGCCAATCTCATACAGATCCCGCAGCAGACGGATGGCATCGCCAAGCTGATTGATGTATAACTCACTCCAACCTTCCCGCTGGTTCGGTGTGTTCTTGCGAAGTTCGTCAATGACTCCACAATGTTTGTTCCAATCTCCACGGTATCTACGGCACAGATCCCACATAATCCGGATATCCTCCCGGAACTGATCGGTAAATTTCCACTCGGAGATACTTCCCGTCTCCTTCGTGAGCAGACCGCCATGCAGCATGATATCCTCCGCGATACTGATATTAAAATGATAATCGGACGTGATCACCTTCGAACCACGGACATCAATTTCCTTTCCGGTAAATGGATCGATACGCAGCTTGCTGACTTCCATTCTTGCGGAAATACACCCAAGCGCGATCAGAAGCATCTCACTACCACCGGTCAGAGCAAACCGAATCCCCGGATATTCCCGGATAATGCCCGCCAGAGTTCCTATAATGTTATCGAGATCATCCTTTGGTACCTCAATAAATTCCAACTCCATATCCGGATATTTGTGGTCACGAAACTGCTCGATATCCCGGATCTGCTTCGTAATCATATTATCTTTGTGTCCGAGAAAAATCACGCGTTCCGGCATGTATTTCATCATCACCATCACATTCTCAATTGGTTCCTGCGAAAAGAATTTGACGATCGCTTTTGTTCTCTCCATGTAACTTCCTCCTATAAAGGAATTGCAAAAGTACCCACCCCTGATACTTTTGCAATGATTCATTCTCTATTCTTTACTGCATAGATGCAAATAACGCCGCAATCTCCTCTGGCGACAGTGTCCGGTTTGGATTGTCGTCCACTGGCATTGTCGGTGCTGGTTCTGCATCCATATTCATCGTTGTATCTGTGATATCCTGCTCTACTTCGTGCACTGCCTCTGCAACTTCCTCCGCATGTGCTTCCTCTGTGGACAGATCTGTCTGTCCCTGTTGTGGAAACGGGATCACATCTGCATTCTTCACATCCTCTGCCGGTTTATCTGCCTGCAGATTGCCAAGCAGAGCATCGATCATACTCTGATCTAACATACCTGTATTGGCTGCTTCTTCCTTGAATTCTGCCTCTTCCTTTAATTCCTTATCGGCACTGCCGCCAAACTGCGAGAAGAAGTCCTCCGTATTAAATGCAGGCTCTGGTTCTTCTGTTGGTGCAGCCTCTTCTGCAACCGCTTCTGGTTCTTCTGTTGATGCTGCCTCTACCTCTGCTGGTGTATCATCTGTCTGAGTCAGAGAATCATCTGCGATTTCTAGTTCTGCCTCATCAGCTGTATCATTCTCAATTCCACCGGGGATCTGTGACTCTGGTACATCAGTCTCAGTCGTATTCTCAACATTCGCTACCACTTCCGGTTGCTCATCTTCCGGCACTCGTTTTTGCACATCCGCGGTAACGGCTGTCGCTGCTGCCTCTACTGATGGTGCTGCCTCCACATATTTCGGCATCTCGATCGCATCCACTGCCTCACGCAATGCAGTAAGCTGGGCTGTCACCTGCTGTAACTGGGCAACCACTGCCTGTACATCGCCTGCCAGCTTGCCAAACTCCTCCAGCACCAGTGCAGTATGATCCGGCTCCTTCTGTGCCTGCAATGCTGCCTGCATTTCCAGTTCCTTCTGCATCTGCTCCGCCTGCTGTGCTGCTTCCTCTTCCTTCTTCCGATCATAATTGATCAGAATCTTGATTGTCTTTTTCAACGCCTCATCCAACTGCTCTGCCTGCGCAGACAGATAGGTGTTTGTCTTTCTCTGCTGCACATAGGAAGCCTTTGCCAGACGTTCCATATCGTTGAGGATCTCCGTATCCTCTTTTTTCGTATATTCCTGCAAGGTCTTTGTCACATATTCCTGCATTGCCTGTTCTTTCGCCACTTTGATGTCGACAACGGACAGAAGCAACGCATAAATGCTGCCTACCAATACAAGCGAGATTATCGCAACATAGACTGCCTGTGAACGATATGCAAGCATGCAGTATCCCCACGCCAGAAGCGCCGTGAAACTGATCATGCCAAGTGTTACCATTCTCTTATATCGATTCCCCATCTGTTTTTTGCCTCCCTGCTTCTCGCCACAGATTACCCTTTATAATGCTTCTCCGGATCTGCAAACTTCGTATATTTTCCAATCCAACGAAGATCGACGCTGCCCGTCTCACCACTACGCTGCTTGGCAATGATGATCTCCGCGGTCTGCGGTTTTGTCGTTGTCTCCGGATTGTAATATTCGTCTCGATAAATAAACATAACCACATCGGCATCCTGCTCGATAGATCCAGACTCTCGCAAATCCGAAAGCACTGGCTTGTGGTCCGGTCTTGCATCTACCGCACGGGAAAGCTGCGACAATGCAATAATCGGGATTTTCAATTCCTTCGCTAAGTTCTTCAACGCACGGGAAACCTCCGCAATGAACTGCTGTCGGCTCTCCACCGCACGGCTTGGGCTCATCAACTGCAGGTAGTCAATCATGATGACCTGCACTCCGTAATTCTGCTTCCATTTTCTTGCGATTGAACGAAGCTCTGAGATCGTAACCGATGAATTTTCCTCTATGTATAACGGCGAATTGGCAACTGCCTCTGTACTTTCGATGACCTTATCCCAGTCATCATCTGACAGATCGCCGACCTTCATGCTCTTGGAATCAACCATTGCATCTACCGCCAGAATACGGCTTGCCAACTGTTCCTTGCTCATCTCCAACGAGAAGAAGCCAACCGGAATATGCTTCATAACCGCCAGGTGGTGTGCGATATTTAAGACAAATGCGGTCTTACCCATCGCAGGTCTGGCTGCTACCAGCAAAAGCTCTCCGGCATGCATACCAGTCAACATATTATCCAGATCCCGGAATCCTGTCGGAACACCGGTAACCTTACCATCGTTTCTTGCCGCTTCCTCCATCTCGCGAATGACATTCATCACGATCTCACGGATTGGCACTGTATCCTCAGAACCATTCCGGTTCTGCACAAGCTTGAAGATACTCTGTTCTGCGCGCTCCATGATCACTTCTACCGGCTCCTGCGACTGATACCCATCCTTCTCGGTATTCTCGCAAAGCTTGATCAACTGCCGGAGTGCCGCCTTATCCTTGACGATCTTCGCATAGTCCTTCACCGGAGCATATAACGGAGCAGACTGTACCAACTGTGCCAGCGTCACCGTGTTTGCCACTTCTTCCGGGATATCCTTCATCCGCAGCCGTTCTACCAGCGTGATCGGATCTACACTTGCTCCCTCTGAATACAGTTCGACCATATTATCGAAGAGAATTCCGTACTGCTTATTGTAGAAATCCTCTCCTGTCAGCATATCCACCAGATCTGAGATTGCATCCCGGTTTACGAGCATTGTTCCCACAATTCCCTGTTCCGCCTTTTCATTATGCGGTTGTACGCGTCTTATCGTATTTTCATCCATAAAAATTACTCTAATCTTTCTAAGCCTGCGGCATACCGCAAGCCCACTAATTTAAGCTTCCTCAATCTTCACTGTAAGCTCTGCAGTTACCTTTGTGTGCAGCTTGATTCCAACCGTACGTGTGCCCGGTGCCTTGATGGCATCCTTCATAACAATCTTCTTTTTGTCGATGTCATGTCCAAGCTGCGACTTGATTGCCTCTGCAATTTCCTTGGAAGAAATGGAACCAAAGGTTCTTCCGTTTTCACCCATCTTGATGGAAAGCGTGATGCTCTCCTTCTCAATCTGTGCGGCAAGTGCCTGTGCGTCTGCCAGCACCTCTGCGGCAACCTTATCCTCATGTGCCTTCTTCAGCTTCAAATCATTCAGGTTCTTTGAGGTTGCTTCCATACCAAGCTTTTTTGGAAGCAGCATATTTCTTGCATATCCATCGGATACATCTACAATCTGATCTTTTTTTCCAAGGCTTTTTACGTCCTGCAATAAAATAACTTTCATGTCTGGTTCCTCCTTAATTCCTAAATATCGCCTTCCCGATACATCTCATCCAGAAGGGTCTTTAACTGGATCAATACCAATTCATTTGTACTATTTGTAAACTGGGCTCCGGCGATATTTGCATGTCCACCGCCACCCATTTTTTCCATAATAATCTGTACGTTCACATCGTCGACCGACCGTGCACTCATATAAACCGTGCCATCCTTCTCTGTCGTAACAAATGATGCACGGATTCCTTCGATGTTGAGCAGATCGTTCGCAACCTTCGCTGCAACCACCGTCGGTGCATCGGATTCCTTCGGATCAACCGTGGAAATCGCAAAATGATCCATATAAATCTCAGAATTGATGACACCCTCTGCCAACTGGCGGTACGTGTACATATCGCTTCGGAACATCTTTCTGACGCGGACGACATCCGCACCACTCCGACGCAGATATGATGCTGCATCAAATGTACGCACACCCGTCTTGGTCAGGAAATTATCTGTATCAATCACAATACCCGCATACATGGCATCTGCCTCGATCGGGCGAAGCTTTACCTTGCCCTCGATGTACTGCAGGATCTCCGCGATCATCTCACATGCCGAGCTTGCATATGGCTCGATATACGAAAGTGTCGCATTCTCGATCACTTCGTCGGACTGTCTGTGGTGGTCAAATACTACGATAGACTTTGCCAGACTGAGCAGTTCTTCGCACTCGGTCATGCTCGGTTTATTCACATCCGTTACGACAACCAGTGTATTCGGTGTTACCCGGCTGATTGCCTGTTCACTGTTGATAATCATATCATCGCCGTAAACGCTGTTTCCCATAAATCCGCTGATGATCGGGCGGATGGCTGAGGTCACCTCATTCACTACGATATATGCCTTTTTATTTAACGTCTTAACCAGACGATACACGCCCACTGCCGAACCAAACGCATCCGCATCCGGTCGTTTGTGTGCCATGATAATAACACTGTCTTTACTTGTCAGAAGCTCCTGGAACGCCTGTGCCTTAACACGCGCCTTAACGGTTGCGGACTTCTCAGTTCCTGCACTCTTTCCACCAAAATACGTCGTCTTATCACCATATTTAACAACTGCCTGATCGCCGCCTCGTCCAAGTGCCAGTCCGATTGCGGTACGCGCCCGCTCATACGCCTGCGCAAAGCTGTCTGTTCCAGCGCCGACACCGATACTTAACGTAACTGGAATCTCATTTCCGACATTGATACTCTTTACCTCGTCCAGAATCGCAAATTTCGTCTCACGAAGCTGTGGCAGATACTGCTGCCGGAACACGAAGAAATATTTGTCCTTCTCCAGTTTCTTTCCGATCGCATCAATCGTCGAAAGGTACATGTTGATCCGTCGGTCCACCAATGCTTCCACCAGTGAGTGACGAACTTCCTCGGTATTCTCCATAACCTCGTCGTAATTATCAATATACAAAAGTCCGGCAACCAGCTTCTGGTCTTCATTTTCCTTCTTGTAGATCCGAAGCTCAGTCTCATCGTACAGATACAAGGTAATCATGGCATCTGCCTGATGATCGACCATCGCATCCTCATCCGAATCTACTAACGCCTCTGAAAAATCGATCCGTCGCAGCAATGCACGATAGACGCGGTCGTTGTACTCCAGATCCATCTGCATTTCCTCGGACGATAACGCCTCCGCATCCACCGCCGGGAAGAATGCCGAAATGTTTTTCCGAATCCGCTTCTTGGATCCAACGCCAATCTCTTCGATAAACTTTGCATTGCCCCACAGAATCTTACCATCCGTATCCAGTAGCGCATACGGAATATCCAGCTCCTTCAAAAGCTCTTTCTGAATCTGTCCCTGTTCCAGCGCAAACCGGAAGACGACCGGCATGATCGCTGCTTTCATCACAATAAAAACTGCAATCTCACATACAACGAAGATAAAAACTGCCGCAGCGGCAATCGCACCGCTCTTTTTGTCATGTACATACAGCACGATCACCATGCCAACCAGAAGCACAGTCAGTGCCAATGGCATCAGCAGATATTGTTGTATTTTCTTTTTTAAGATCTTTTCGTTATTCATCGATTCTCACCTGTTGCCGTTTCAAACAGCCTCTCCCAGTGACTATTTTGCGATATTCGCAAGTCTTTCCTTTACCTGCTCCAATGTCTCTGTATACTTCTGCAGCTTTGCACGCTCTTCCTCAACCTTTGCTGCAGGTGCCTTATCTACAAACTTTGGATTTGCAAGCATACCGGATGCACGCTTGATCTCTGCCTCTAACTTTGTCTGTTCCTTCGTCAGACGCTCGATCTCCTTCTCGATATCCACAAGCTCTGCAAATGGAATGTAGATGGCTGCATCATGGATCACAACCGATACCGCATCATCTGCAATTCCACTCTTATCTGCCTGTACATGTACCTCGTTTGCATAGCCAAGCATAGCGAAGAAATTCTTACTTGCCGTAAAGATTGCACGAATGTCTTCCTTCGGCGATACAACATAGACACTTGCCTTTCTGCTCGGTGCAACGTTCATCTCCGTACGCACGTTACGGATACCGCGTACAGCTTCCTTAATCTTATCAACAGCAGCCTCATCTGCCTTGAAATCAAATGCCTTGTCATATTCCGGCCACTTGGAGATCATGATAGATTCCTCGTCGGTCAGTGTACAGAAGATCTCCTCTGTTACAAATGGCATATATGGATGCAACAGCTTCAGACCGGTTGTAAGAACCGTCTTCAATGTCCAGAGTGCTGCTGCCTTTGTCTCGTCTGCGTCGTCCCAGAGTCTTGGTTTTACCATCTCGATATACCAGTCACAGAACTCCTCCCACAGGAAATCGTACAGCTTTGATACTGCGATACCAAGCTCAAATTTTTCCATATTGTCTGTGACCTCCTGAACAAGATCATTCATCTTCGACAAAATCCACTTGTCCGCAAGTGTGAAGCCGTACTGCTTCATCGCTGCATCGACATCAGCGGTCATGGCAGCATCAATCCCTGTGATATCTGCCTTCTCAATATTCATCATGATAAATCTGGATGCGTTCCAGATCTTATTTGCAAAGTTACGGCTTGCCTCTACTCTCTCCCAGTAGAAACGCATGTCGTTACCCGGTGCATTTCCGGTAATCAGTGTGAATCGGAGCGCATCGGCACCATACTTGTCGATAACCTCCAATGGATCGATACCATTTCCAAGGGACTTACTCATCTTACGTCCCTGATCGTCTCTGACCAGACCGTGGAAGAGTACCGTGTGGAACGGAAGCTTGCCTGTCTGCTCGATCGATGAGAATACCATACGGATTACCCAGAAGAAGATAATATCGTATCCAGTTACAAGTACATCGGTCGGGAAGAAGTAGTCCAGATCTTCCGTCTTGTCCGGCCAGCCAAGTGTAGAGAATGGCCAGAGTGCAGAGGAGAACCATGTATCCAGTGTATCCTCGTCCTGCTTTACATTGTTGCTTCCACATTTTGGACAAGTGCACACGGTCTCCTTCGATACGATCGTCTCCCCACAGTCCTGACAGTAATATGCCGGGATACGATGTCCCCACCAGAGCTGTCTGGATACACACCAGTCACGGATATTATCCAGCCAGTTGTAATAGGTCTTGTCCATACGCTCCGGAATCAGCTTCAGCTTGCCGCTTACAACTGCTTCCTTCGCCGGCTTTGCCATCTCGCTCATCTTGACGAACCACTGTGGCTTTACAAGTGGCTCTACCGTTGTCTTACAACGGTCATGCGTACCAACCATATGCTTGTGTGGTACAACCTTCACGAGAAGTCCGAGTGCATCAAGATCAGCAACCATTGCCTTTCTTGCCTCATAACGATCCATGCCTGCATACTTGCCGCCAAGCTTGTTGATCGTAGCATCATCATTCATAATATTGATCTCTTCGAGATTATGACGCTTTCCAACCTCGAAATCGTTCGGATCGTGTGCCGGTGTGATCTTTACACAGCCGGTTCCAAAATCTTTATCTACATACTCATCGGCAATCACCGGAATCTCACGGTCCGTGAGTGGCAGCTTCAGCATCTTGCCAACGATATCCTTGTATCGCTCGTCCTCTGGATTTACTGCAACGGCTGTATCACCGAGCAATGTCTCCGGACGTGTGGTTGCGATCTCTACGAATCTTCCTTCCTCGCCAACAACCGGATAATTGATGTGCCAGAAGAAGCCATCCTGCTCCTCATGTACAACCTCTGCATCGGAAATGGATGTCTGACAAACCGGACACCAGTTTACGATACGGGAACCTCGGTACATATATCCTTTTTCATACAGCTTACAGAATACCTCTGTAACTGCCTTGTTATTTCCTTCATCCATCGTGAAACGCTCACGATCCCAGTCTGCGGATGAACCCATCTTCTTCAACTGGTTGACGATCTTGCCGCCGTACTCTCTACGCCAGTCCCAGACACGCTCTAAGAACTTCTCACGTCCAAGGTCTTCCTTGTCGATGCCTTCCTTCTTCAAAGCCTCGATAACCTTCACCTCTGTCGCGATGGCCGCATGGTCGGTTCCCGGCTGCCACAGTGCATTGTAACCCTGCATACGCTTGAAACGGATCAGGATATCCTGCATCGTATTATCGAGTGCATGTCCCATATGCAACTGTCCGGTAATGTTTGGTGGCGGCATCACGATGGTGAACGGTTTTTTGCTCCGGTCTACCTCCGCGTGAAAATATTTGTTTGCAACCCATTTTTCATACAGACGCGGTTCAATCTCCGCCGGGTTGTAGTTCTTCTCTAATTCCTTAGCCATGTCTTTCTTCCTCCATATATGAATGATGTCGTGTATAAAAATACACAATCAAACTTCTCTTGTTTTGTATCTGCAATCCGGAATTACAATTCCAGATTGTAGGTTGCAAGCAACTCCCGGATATAGCTTTCAATGCCCGGATTCGCTGCAATACTTGCTTTTAACGCCGCCGTGGCATTCTGCCGGATCTTCTCACAGCTTGCCATCTTCTCGCCATGCTTAATCTCAACCATCTCCCGCCGGTCGATCAGTGCATTTGTCTGATTCTTCCAGACCATCGGATCGGTCACGCCAACATCAGAAAGCTGTTTTACCAGCCTGTCACACGCAAGATAATAGCTCTCGCTTGCCTGTGAATATTTCTTTGCATCGCGCTGCATCTGGTTGTACAGATCCCAGCGGTACATCAGTTCCTTCCCGGAATTGACGTCGTATTTTTCATAGATATAATCTAATGTATTTGTATTATTGACATATTTTGCTTTGACTTTATTCAGTAACGAGATTGCCCTTTGAAGCTTTGCGTCGTTTTCCTGTACGCGCCGGTTGATATTTGCATACTGGATATAACACACGGCAAAGCAGATCACCGCAATCGTTCCTTCGATTGCCGCTGGCAATGTCACATCCTTCTTCGCAAGCAGCGCCACCGCAAACAAGGTAATGCTAATCAAAAGGAATAACACCAGCACCACGATCAAAACGCTTCGAATCCGGTATGCATTGTCGGTATCCTCCACATGTGCATATTTCAGATCTTCTTTTTCTCCCTCGAGATATCCCATGTCGTTTTTCAGCATAGAATCCCGCATCTCCATATCATTTAAGTTTTTGATCGTATCCGGAATGTCATCCTCCAGCCGCTGCATCGTACGATACTGCTCTGTTGTAAGCAGATTCTCTGACTGCTGATATTTACTACGGTTGCCGTCAAGACGTTCAATCTCCTTCGCCGTATCTATGATATCTTCTGCAAGATTCACTGGCAGTTCCTCGATTCGCTGAATATCAACGAGATAATCCGTCACGAGTTTGTACTCCTGCTTCATATCCTCCATGTGATATTTCGTATCGACTAACTGTTCACAGAAATCGCCAACGGTCTTTCGCTCTCGATTCGACGATACCGTCTCTTTGACTTCCCGCCGGATCTCCGGATCAACACGTTCTTTCAGCACCGCTTTTTCCGCGGCCCGCTTCGCCTTTTCCTTATTTCGTTCTGCCCTCGACTGATTCCTGCGCTTTCTGCGTTCTTCCCGCATGCGTTCCTGTTCTTCAATCAAGGCGTCATATTCGGCATCATCTTCATTCAAGTATGCCTTGATCTTCTGAAACATTCCCATCAAATCGCCTGCTCTCTGAATTCATCCTTCAATTGTCCAAGTATAATATCCATTCGCTTGTCGTAATCGATCATGTCCTTATTCATACGGTTGTATACCGCACGTTGTAACATAGAGAAGATTGTCATCTCCCGGACATCCTCATTCGAATCTCCGATCTCAATCATCAAATTCTCAAAATTATCTTCATCGAGGTCAAACTTCCGCATTTCCTGCTTCAGTGTCGTCGCATCGTTCCCTGCCGAAAATACGATCAGGTAACTGCGCAGACTCTCCTCGTTGCCATTTAATTCATACGCTTTCATGAAATAGCTTTTTGCATCTTCCACATCCATGTTGTTGGCTGCTGCCACACCTCGGTTGTGATAGACATTTCCAAGAAATACCTTGTCTGTGATATCCTGCTGGTTGTCCAGAATCTCATCGTAAATCGATGCCGCCTTGATGTATCTGCGGTAGCCAAGATAGCTGTCTGCCTTTAATTTCTTACGCTGACTTGATGTCAGCCGACGATATTTCTGCCATGCTTCCACATAAGTTGCAATCTCGTCCGGTGTATAGTAATCCCCGGCATTTAAAATTTCAACCAGCAGATCCTGTGCAAATGTCGCCTTGTTCGAAAGTGCTACCAGCTTCGCTGCAAGCTCCGGCATATCCAGCTCATCCCGAATCCAGTCAAACAGCTTCTCAGACAGAGAAGACTTCGAGATCAGCACGGTATTATTGTAGATATAAAAGCACAGCTCCTCGTAGGTGTTGATCTCCACCTTCGTATTCAGAAAGATGAACGGATGCGATGCTTCTTTTCTTGTACATAAGATAATTTTTGACATTAAACATCAAACTCCTTACGATAAATCTTGTTCGTGGTCGGGAATAATTTTCCAAATCCAACATCCTTAATGATAAATGCGCCATGATGTGGATTCTCAAATTCCACCTCCACGGAGAACTTAGACGTCTTGTTCGGACGTTTCGGGATTCCGTGCAGCTTCACGACTTCCCGCTCTTCTTCTCCGGTCTTCCGGTTCCGGTATACCAAAGTCAGGGACTCTGTATCATCCAATATAATACTGATCTTTCCGTGGATGTTGTACCACTGTCTGCCGCCCAAGGCGATCGGAATAAACCGATCCTCCTCGTCCTCCGAAGAGATTCCGACATCAAAGATCACATTCTCCTTTGTCTCTACAAAATACTTCTTATAAAATTCGCCATATTCACCGCCGACTGCCTTGTAGCAGGCACCCTTGGTATAGATATTCTGTCCGGCAAATACACGTCTGCCCTGCGTCAGAAGCTCGCGTGATTTGTTCAGCCATTTCTCGGAGAATCCGAGTCCGGTCAGATAAATGGCCGAAATGTATGTTTTCTTTGTCTCATTTGCCACAATCTTTGCAAATGTAATATCCATCAGGATATTGTCACCGCCGAAGGCTGCCAGATTGAAATTCTCAGAATAGTCCTCATGTGTGACACTGATCGTGTTCAGTTCGTGTCCATGCGAGATATCAATTCTGTAATAATGCAGGCCATCCGTATTGTAATCAAACAATCCCACACTGTTTGTGCGCAGGCTTTCATCCTGATTAAAAATGTAATACAGACCACTGTCAAGATGGCTCGTGATCTCCACCTGCTCCTTCTCGACACCAAGCTCCTTGTAAAACGTTGAAAGTACACGGAACAGATCCTTGTTATATTCTGGAATCGTAATGACAAGCTTCTTTACCGTCGCGCCCTCATAACGATACAGGAAAGAATCGACATGCATTTTAAGCATCATTAAAAACAGCTTGCGATAACTGTAACGCGTATTATGCACCTCAACAGTCTCCTCGCTGCGCGCATTCTGAAACAGCTCATCCAACACGATACCCTGCTCCTTGAAACGTGCCTCGGAAGCTTCGGAACCAACATACCACTCTCCGGTCTCTAAGCCGAAGAAAAGGATGTTTGGCATCATATATGTTTCTTTGTTATTTAATTGGTTGACTGTCTCCGGCTCGCGCGAGATGTCGTTATAAAAACTAATCTGCGTGGAATCCGAACACAGATCCATGCCTATATAATACGCCTCTGACATGTCTTTTTCCTTTCGTACTTATATCTATTTCTATGCATTGCAATCCACAGGTTTCCCCGCGATATTACAATATACTCAAATTCTCTTCAAACAGATGTACCGTATTCAGGTAAACATCCAATGTCTCTAACAGCTCATTATCTTCCCGCATTTCCTGATTGACAAGCATGCTGTTGATAATCTCAAAGCGGTTCCGGTCTTTGCGGTTAAACGCTTTGGACTTCAGCGATTCACTCTCTACCACATAAGAAGTACCCTGCTTATCATCCGAGATTTCATAGACAAGGCGCTCACCGTGGAACACGACATATTCCTTCACATACATGCCCGGAATCATCTCATCCAGAAGCTCTGTCTTGTAGATCAGATTCTGTCTGGAACCAGTATCAAATGCGTACTTCACTGTTACCTGTTTGCCCGGCTCGCTCTTGTAGATCAGATAGGTCTTGAGCATGACATCCTGTGGCAGCTTGATAAAGGACTGGAAGCTCTTGTAGAACGGAAGCAGCTTGCCTGCATCCATAAACTTGCCAACCGCATCCTTGATCCACGTCTTCTGCTCGCCCGTATAACGATCCAGCTTCGAGAAGTGATGCAGCATGGACATACGGGAAATCTCATCCTCGATATTGCCCTTCTGAATCTCCTGATACAGACAGTCAAAGACACCACTTGGAATCTGTGCATCTTTGATTAAATAGTTATAGCATGCAAACCGCAGGAACGCCTTTACGACCAGTCCACGGTTTCTGCCTGCATAATACGCGGTAAAGATATCGTAGATGTACTCGACATTTCCCATCGCGAACATCATCTGTGCCAATGTATTTTCTGCCAGCAGGGAAATATCTCTGACACGGTTACGCACCGTCTTAAAAATACCTGCCAATTCTTCCAAGTCACCCTTATAATGGTTGATGATATATACCAAAATCCGCTCATTGACCTTACCGGATTTGTACAGATGGATACAGATGGAAAGCAGATCCTCATTTAAGAAGCCATTGCTGTCCTCCACACCATAATCCGCCAGACGATACAGCTCTTCACTGTCGATCTCATCGAAGCCATACAGCTTCACCGCCTGAAATGCCTTGTCGAACATGTTCATATCGACCATGTAAGCGATCATCACACGTGCATTTGCGTGATTTAAGTATTCGATATCCAATTTTTCGAGATACTTTGTAAGCACCTCGTTATCCAGATTCTCATGGTAATATTCAATAATATTCAGATATGCCTGCTGCTTGTAATCATAGGAGATCTCATCACAGTTAACAATATCTCGTGCGGCATTGACCTCGATTGCCTTCTTGAATGTGAAATCACCAAGCTGCTCATAGTTATGCAGCAGCACCCGGTAATCCCGCGGACTGTATTTACAGCAGATATCCATATATGCATTTTCATCTACAATACGTTCCAGTCGATACGGAATAGATCCCGCATACCGGTTTCCCGCGCTATCCTCGAAGATAATGGAAGCCGTGTTCGACAGAATCTCCACATATGCTTCGCCGTTTACGATCGGTACGCGCTGTACTTCCTCTAACTCCTGATGCGTCACGATCACGGCACGCACGCCCTTGTTAAAGCAGACAAGCTTCCGACGGAAGATAATGTTGATCAGCTTGCTCGCATAAAGCGGACTGACCGTCTCTGGCTCCAAGAACTCATCATAAAGCACAGTCAGATCATCGCTGACCTTGCCGCTGATAATCATATTCTCCATGAAATCCTGCATCGTTGTCGCATATTCATGGTACACCTTCATGTGCTGGGACTTGTTGTAAATTACGTTCGCATACAAGTACGCAAGCTCTTTTTCGGAAAGTGTATTCTTATAATTCAGATACATCAATACCGACTGCGGTATCAGATCATATCTGGAGAAATTCATACTCTTGACAAAGCACTCATTCAGCCCGATAAATTTCAGGTTGCGTTCCACTGCATCCCGGTAGAACCGATGGTACTTGTTATCCAGTTTTCCTGCGCTGATCAGCATCGAGCAGATACTTGACAGCACCTCGTCACTCTTTTTCTTGGAGTAAATGCTATCCATGATCTCGAAAATCTTCGCATCAAACTGACGGAATGATGCCGCAAGCTGGATAAACGCCTCGATCACTTCGTCCGACAGATACTGGTGGCGCAATCCCCATCGGATCGTTGTAACCTCAAGATCTGTAATATGCTTCAGCAGCAACGGGTTGTTGTTTAAGACTTCACAAAGCTCCATGTACATAAGCGGGCTGTTGTATCCCTGCTCATACAGGTTTTTAACTTCCCGGTACAAAGCGGTCTGATCGTTATTATAAGTATCATCCACAAACAGCAGCAACCAGAAATAGAAGATCTTGTCATCCTCTGTGTGGTAGCTTCTGCGAATCAGTTCCTTTGCCTGTTCGGTCGCACGGCGGTCCTTGCCAACCATCGCCTTCAGATATGCATAATAACAACTCTGCTTGTTGTTCATTCCAGAGTTATCGACATCCGCCTCGATACGCAGGAATTCTTGTTCTACCTTCTCTGTCTCTCCCTGCATAATGTTCATATGCATTGTTCCCAGACGGTACAGATCTTCCTCTGGTACATAGCGTGCCAGATTGTTAAATGCAAATAAGGTCGTGCTAATGTATTCCCGAAGCTGGATTCTGCCCATGCGGTAATCCATATATGTCGTAATCAAGCGCACCTGATTCGACTTAATCAGATGTGTTTTGCTGCCCGGTTTGGACACTTTTATCTCTTTTTCTGTCGGCTTGGACAGGTTAATCTCAATCTCGATTGTCTGGTAGACATTCTCGATAATGATTCTGCCGGATGTCACGCCGTCCGGAATATTCTCCGGTGAAATCAGTACATCCAAAGCATACAGATTGCCATAAAAATCGGCACTTGTAATCACCTTTCTCGCTGGAATAATGAAATCCTCGGTGGAGCGTACCGTTGAACTGCTGTAGCCCCATGTGTTTTTGCTGATGTTAATCGAAATCTTGGAAAGCTCCTCCGGGAACTCCAGATTGATCTTCGCCTTGGATACTGACAATGTCAGCGCACGTTTCTTGTGTACATAGACGAGGAACTCCTCCAAAGCCTGATTGACCGACTGGCTTTCCATCAGACTGTTGTAGATCTGCTTGATCACCGGATCGCGGTTGATAAATGTACGCTTAAAATCATCGCGCACAAATACACGCGCCGCCTCTGCCCAGTTGCTCTCAGCGAGTGTCGCAAATTTGAAAAGATCATCGATCTTCTGATCTCCGTATTTTACATATGGTGTCGTGATGTCAATATCATACAGAATCTTAAATTCTCCGCCGTCCGTAATGACACTGATATGTCCTTTGTAATTTTTACCTGCTTCCAAACAGGTTGCATCGAATGTGAATCCGACATCAAAATTCTTCGCAATAAATGTATGCTGGTTGAACCGCAGCATATAGCGGCTATCATACACCATCGCTTTGATGACGTGGTCATTCGTGCTGTTCACCGTGAAGACACCTTCGTACAAAGTTCCCGATTCTATATTCAGTTTTAAAAACTTTTCTGATATCGCTACCTCAGGCCGGTCTACCTGAAATTCGCCCTTTGCGTAATGTTCTACTATCGCCTTCATGGTATCTCCTTTATTTCTCGGCTTCGTAATGAAAACCTACTTGTCATTCGTCTATTTAATAGGTATAATTATCGATATGAGGGTATAGTTCACCCACTATCCCCTTTTAACACATATCACATTATAACAAACCCCCTTTCTTTTTTCAAGACAGGGATATAAATGGTTTGTTTTCTAATTATTAGGAGGAAACTATGAGCAACGGACCACTTCGCATCGAACAGTATGAGACTGTGCGATATGACATAAATTGCAATCCACTCGGTGTCCCGGACAGCGTGACACGCGCGATCATGGAAAATATCAGCGCGGTCGGTCGCTATCCTGACACATACTACGACCCTTTACGGAACGCCATCGCTTCTTATGCCTGCTGTGCGCCAGAGCATTTGGTGCTTGGCAGCGGCAGCTCTGATCTGCTGCGTCTCTTTGTTGCACTTCTTGCACCAAAGAAGGCTTTACTGCCGATCCCATCAGCCACGGATTATGAACATGTATTATCCGTGTATGGTTGCGAAACAGACTTCTATGAGCTGGACATCAATCAGGATTACCATCTGGATATGGATGATTTTATTGCACACTTATCGGATACATACGATATTGTGATCCTCGGAAATCCAAACAATCCAACCTCCCAGCTTATATCAAAAGCAGATATCGAGAAACTTGCAGCCGCATGCAAGGAGCTTGGCATCGCACTTTTACTCGACGAAATGTACATTGAATTTACAGAGAACTATGAGCGTAACACTGCGATCTCTCTGGTAAATACATATGATAACCTGATTATTTTGCGCAGCGTATCCAAATTCTTCTCTGTACCAGGACTGCGACTTGCTTATGCGATCATGAACAACGAAACAAACATGACGATCATCAATATGACCGCCACACCAAACAGCATTTCCTGTCTGACCGCAGCTGCCTGTACTGCTATGCTGGAGGATACCGCCTACATCCACGAATCGCACTCCCGCATCTTTACCGAGCGCAACCTGATCTATGCAGCAATGAATACAAACAAGAATCTGCGGTTGTTCAAACCGAGTGCAAACTTCGCGCTGATGCAGATTCTAAAAGAGGATGTCACTGCAAAATCCCTGCTGGCACATTGCAATCTGAAGGGCATTGTCCTTCGGAACTGCGAGAATTTTCACGGCCTGGATTCGCATTTTGTACGATTCTCAATCATGAATCCGATGCAGAACGACCTGATGGTAAATACAATTCTGGAACTGTTACGATAACACTTTTGAGCTTTCGCAAAACAAAATCACAGAAGCCAAAAGAGCAGCTGGAACACATATCTGTTTCCAACTGCTCTTTTTGATTGTTATCGTATTGCTGTTATTTGCCCAGCTCTTTCTCACTCATTGCAAGTGCAGATGCGATTACTGCATCCATATCATAATACTTGTACTCGCCAAGACGTCCGCCGAAGATCACATGCTCCTCCTGCTCGCCAAGCTCCTTGTACTGCTGATACAGCGCGCCATTTTTCTCATCATTTACCGGATAATATGGCTCATCGCCCACCTTCCACTCAGAAGAGTATTCGCGTGAAACAACGGTCTTTGGCAGATCATTGCCTGCATCATCCTTGCCAAACTCGAACCATTTATGCTCGATGATACGTGTCCAAGGCGTCTCAGCATCTGTGTAGTTCACTGCCGCATTTCCCTGGAAGTTTGGCTTGTCTAAAAGTTCTGTCTCAAACCGCACGGAACGATATTCAAGCGCGCCAAGCTTATAATCAAAATAAGCATCAATGGCACCTGTATAGACAACCTTCTCTGCCATCGCATCATACTCTGCTTTGTTTGCAAAATAATCGGTAGAAACCTTTACTTCAATACCAGCCAGAAGGTTTTCCACCATCTTCGTGTAGCCGCCCATCGGAATACCCTGATACAGCGCATTGAAATAATTGTTGTCAAATGTCAGACGGACTGGCAGACGCTTGATGATAAACGCAGGAAGCTCTGTACATGGGCGTCCCCACTGTTTTTCCGTATAGCCTTTTACCAGCTTCTCATAGATATCTGTTCCAACCAGACTGATTGCCTGCTCTTCCAGATTCTTAGGCTCCGTGATACCAGCTGCCTTTTTCTGCTCTTCGATCTTTTCCGCTGCCTCTTCTGGCGTTACCACACCCCACATTTTATTAAATGTGTACATGTTAAACGGCAGGCTGTAAAGCTCGCCTTTGTAATTTGCAACCGGTGAATTCGTGAACCGGTTGAACTCTGCAAACTTCGTAATATAATCCCATACCTCTTTGTTGTTCGTGTGGAAGATATGCGCACCATATTTGTGTACATGGATACCCTCTACATCCTCTGTGTACACATTTCCGGCAATATGCGGACGCTTGTCAATCACAAGCACCTTTTTCCCTTTTTCCTTTGCCTGCTGTGCAAACACCGCACCGTAAAGTCCGGCACCTACCACTAAATAATCATACTTTTTCATGTTTACCCTCCTCTTAGCCTTTAATCTCTTCGAAATATATCTCTTGTATATACCTTTTCCTGCACATCGTCCAGCTCTGCGCTGTAACGGTTTGCAAGAATTGCATCACTCTGTTTCTTAAACTCTACCAGATCATTTACGATCTTAGAGCCAAAAAATGTCGTTCCATCCGGTAGTGTCGGCTCATATACGATTACACTTGCCCCCTTCGCCTTCACACGTTTCATCACGCCTTGAATCGAACTCTGACGGAAATTATCCGAATTTGATTTCATCGTGAGTCGATAGACACCAATCGTAACTTTTTTCTCACTTTCAGCATTCCATTCATTGTTCGCGCCATAGCTGTAATAACCGGCTTTTTCAAGCACACGACCCGCAATAAAATCTTTCCGCGTCCGGTTACTCTCCACAATCGCCGTCATCATATTCTGTGGCACACTGTCATAATTCGCAAGCAGCTGCTTCGTATCCTTTGGCAGGCAGTATCCACCATAACCGAAGCTCGGATTGTTATACTGTGTTCCGATTCTCGGATCCAGGCACACACCATCAATAATTGCCTGGGTATCCAGCCCTTTCATCTCTGCATAAGTATCTAACTCATTGAAATAGGATACACGTAGGGCGAGATAGGTGTTTGCAAAAAGCTTGACCGCTTCTGCTTCCGTAAATCCCATAAACAGCGTATCAATATTTTCCTTTTCTGCGCCCTCCTGCAACAACCGTGCAAAAGTATGCGCCGCCGCATCTACTTCTGCATCCGACTTATCTGTACCAATAATAATACGGCTTGGATACAAATTGTCATACAGCGCCTTGGACTCCCGCAGAAATTCCGGAGAAAACAGAATCCGGCTTGTCTGATATTTCTTTCTTACTGACTCCGTATAACCAACCGGGATCGTCGATTTGATTACCATAAATGCTTCCGGATTCACCTTCAGCACAAGTTCAATCACGGCTTCCACCGCTGTGGTATCGAAGAAGTTCTTCTGACTGTCGTAGTTTGTCGGCGCAGCAATGATGACAAAATCCGCATCGCGGTATGCTGTCCCTCCATCTAAGGTTGCTGTCAGATGCAACTCCTTCTCTGCCAGATACTTCTCAATATAATCGTCCTGAATCGGAGAAATCTTATGATTGATCTTCTCCACCTTCTCAGGCACGATATCCACCGCTGTCACCGTATGCTTCTGAGACAACAGGGTTGCAAGTGACAATCCGACGTAGCCGGTTCCTGCAACCGCAATCTTTATATCTTCAAATGTTCTCATATTCGAAATCCTCCTGTAACACGTCTTTTCGAATAACTATTTACTCACTCCGCAATGCTTCCACTGGATCCTTCTTTGATGCTACACGCGACGGAATCAGTCCACCGATCATCGTCAGCACAACGCTGATTGCAACCAAGAGCGCACCACCTGTAACCGGAAGCTTCGCAACGCCGGTTAGTCCTGCAAAATGGTGAATGACTGCATTGATTGGGATGTTCAGGAGCACGGTAACTCCAATACCGATCAAACCTGCCACGAAACCAATGATAATCGTCTCCGCGTTAAATACACGCGAGATATCCTTCTTCGATGCACCGATGCTTCGCAACACACCAATCTCCTTCGTCCGCTCCAATACGGAAATATATGTGATGATACCAATCATGATCGAGCTTACCACGAGCGAGATTGCCACGAACGCCATCAGCACATACGAAATCGCATTGATAATCGTACTGATGGAAGACATCATCGTTCCTACCATATCTGTGTAAGAGATTTCCTTCTCCTCTTCGCCGTTTGCTTTCACCATATCGTTATATTCTTCGATCACGTCGATGATCTTTTCCTTCGACTCAAAATCGATCGGATAGATGCGGATGACCTTCGGATCATTCTCATAAGCGATACCAAGTGTGACAAGGTTGTCATCATAGGTCGCATTCTCAGCAGATTTCAGATCGGACAGCGACATGCTGTTTGACACACTTTGCGTCTGTTCCGTCATCGTCTGCATGAACTGTTTCAACTGATCTGCCGGAAGGCTCGCCATATATTCATACAGCTGATCCTCTGTCATGTCTGCGATTCCCATCTCGCTCATTGCATCCTGCGCCTGCTGCTCAGCTTCCTTCTGTGCCTCCTCGTTCAGATCTGCACCAAATTCATAGCCGGTAAATACATTCTTATCTGGATCATCCAGCTGCGCCTTGCCAACTTCGCTGTCTCTCGACAGATCCATCAACTTCTCCACCAGTGCATGCGTATAACCAATCGTCGTTGTGATCGAATGTACCGTTGCATCCTCATTCGGACGGACGATACCAACCACCTTGATATCCAGACCATTTTTGATCTTATCTTTCAGGTAATCAGCATCATCGCTCTTATCCACATAACATTTCTCTGAATCATCGTATTCGTAAAAATCGGAAGATGGAATTACCTTATAGGTGAGGCTCAGCAGGTCATCATAGGTGTACGAGGTGTTTGGATACGTCTTCGTCTCACCCTTCAATGCCGCACGCATCATCTCCTGCATCTCGCTGACATCCCGGATGCCAAGCGAATACAACTCATAATCGCTGATCTCGTTATCCTTCGTCACGACCATCACGACTTCATCGTAATTCTCCGGCCAGCGTCCGGCTACAACATCATACTGGTTCTCGAGCAACTCCTGATTGCTGATCATCTCGGACCAGACATTCGTCGTACTCTGCGTCCCTGTCATACCCAGGTTATCCATCTCTGACATCGAACCAAATCCGATACTATCAAAGACGGTACTTGGATTGACCTGATAGACTTCTTTCTCTACATCACTTTTGTAAGCGTTAATCGTAATGCCATAGGTGTACATGATATCGCTGGTGTAGTCCTTCATCTTCTGACCGTCACCTTCCTCGATATAATCCTTGAAGGATACCATGTCGTTAACCTTGACTTCACCAAGCATATTCTTCATATAATTACCGACAAAGTTGTTTGAATACACCTTGTCCATATCATGCTCTTCTTCACTCTTCATCTCGGTGCCGAGCATAATTCCCATCATTGCGGACATGTCAATGGACTCATCCGTGATCTCCAGCGGGTAGGTAGAAAGAGTATCTTCCTCCACGCTCTTGATATAATTCCGGAACCCATCGGACAACGATAAGATCAGCGCGATTCCGATAATACCGATACTGCCTGCAAATGCGGTAAGCAGGGTTCGTCCCTTCTTTGTAAGCAGGTTGTTAAAGGACAGATTCAACGCTGTAAAATACGACATCCGCTTATGCTTTAAGTCCTTCTTGCTTAATTCCTCATACGTTTCCTTCGCTGCTTCCTCATCGGAATACGGCATGCTATCATCTGTAATCTCACCATCCAACAGCTTAACAATTCGTGTACTGTACTGCTCTGCAAGCTCCGGGTTATGGGTAACCATAATAACGAGACGGTCTTTTGCAATCTCCTTCAGAAGATCCATAATCTGCACGCTTGTCTCTGTATCAAGTGCACCGGTCGGTTCATCCGCAAGCAGAATCTCCGGATCATTGATCAGTGCACGCGCGATTGCCACACGCTGCATCTGTCCACCGGACATCTGATTTGGCTTTTTATGGATCTGTCTACCGAGTCCAACCTTCTCGAGCACTTCCTTCGCCCGGCGTCTGCGCTCGCTCTTCGAGACACCCGACAAGGTCAATGCCAGCTCGACATTCTGCAGCACCGTCTGGTGCATGATCAGATTATAGCTCTGGAATACAAAACCAACGCTATGGTTCCGATAGGTATCCCAGTCCTTATCCTTGTATTTCTTTGTTGTTTTTCCCTTGATTATCAAATCGCCATCGGTGTACTGATCGAGCCCTCCCACGATATTCAAGAGTGTTGTCTTTCCACAACCGGAATGTCCAAGAATCGAAACAAATTCATTTGCCCGAAAATTAATACTGACTCCCTTTAATGCCTGTACCTTTGAATCGCCCTCTCCATAGTCCTTTACTATGTTCTTCAGTTGCAGCATGTCATCTTCCCTTCATTTTCTTTCACTATAACAAAAGCGATTTCTTCACCCTTCGGGTTCCCGAAATCGCTTTCATACTCTTACATCATGTATTCAATCATCTTGTTGACTGCTTCGCCAAATTCCTCTGACTTCTTCTGTGCATCATCGAAATCCCTACCGATAACGCCATAATAGAATTTGATCTTTGGCTCTGTACCAGATGGACGGACGCAAAGCCAAGCGCCACCTTCGAGCTCGTAATATACAACGTTCGACTTCGGAAGTCCGGTTGGAACAACCACCTTATTCTTCATGTTTGTCGCTGTATCGTTGTCGTAATTACGTGCCCAGAGCACTTCTAAGCCTGCAATCTCCTTTGGTGTATGAGACTTTAACTGATCCATGATACTCTTAATCTTCTCCAGACCTTCGATACCCTTTAATGTCAGTGTATGGATCGCATCTACATGATAACCATACTTCTCATAAATATCGATCATGGCATCCCACAAAGTCTTGCCCTGTGAACGGTAATATGCAGCTGCCTCACAGAGTGCCATCGTTGCTACGATCGCATCCTTATCTCTGGCATGTGTACCGATCAGACATCCGTAGCTCTCCTCAAATCCGAAGAGATATGTGCCATTATGTTTTGTCTCAAACTCCAACATCTTCTGTCCAATGAACTTGAATCCGGTCAGAACCTCTACGAGCTTCACGCCGTAGCTCTTCGCCATCTCATTTACAAGGTTCGTTGTAACGATAGACTTGATCAGCGCGCCATCCGCAGGCAGTCCCTTTGTCGCCTTGATCTGGCTAAGCTCATATTCTGCAAGCAGACTTCCTGACATATTTCCGGTCAGGCAGTGATACTCGCCATCCTTATCCTTTACATACACACCGAGACGGTCTGCATCCGGATCCGTCGCGAGAACGAGATCTGCGTCATGCTGCTTTGCAAGTGCAAGTGCAAGCTCGAATGCTTCTGCTGCCTCCGGGTTTGGATAGCTTACAGTCGGAAAATCACCATCTGGCAATTCCTGTTCTGGAACAACATATACATTCTCAAAGCCAAGTTCACGCAGAATTCTTCTGGCTGGGATATTTCCCGTTCCATGCAATGGTGTATATACAATCTTTAATTCTTTTCCGTATTTGTCGATGCACTCCTGATGCAGTACAAGCTTCTTCAGCTCTGCCATATATGCATCATCGATTTCCTTGCCGATGACTTCATACAAACCTTCATGGATTGCTTCCTGCTTTGGCATTGTAATGGCATCCTGTACAGAGATTGCCTTTACCTCACGCATGATACCCGCATCATGTGGAGGTGTAATCTGTGCACCATCCTCCCAATATACCTTGTATCCGTTGTACTCTGGTGGGTTGTGGCTGGCTGTTACGTTAATACCTGCCACACAACCAAGGTAACGGACTGCAAAAGAAAGCTCTGGTGTTGGACGAAGAGACTCAAACACATATGCCTTGATACCGTTTGCTGCCAGACACAAGGCTGCTACATCTGCAAACTCTGGTGAACAATGTCTGGAATCATAGGCAATCGCAACACCCTTTGCCTGCTTCTTACGCTGTTTGATATAATTTGCAAGTCCCTGTGTCGCCTTCGCAACAATATAATTATTCATGCGGTTCGTACCGGCGCCAATAATACCGCGCAATCCAGCTGTTCCGAATTCAAGATCCGTATAGAAACGCTCTTTGATTTCTTTCTCGTCATCCTTGATTGCTGCCAGCTCCTGTCTTGTTGCTTCATCAAAAAACGGGTTTGTCAGCCATTCTTCATAAACCTTTTTGTAATCCATGTCCATGATGTTCCTCCTACTATTTAGTCCAGCACGGATATCAGATCCGCGTAGCTATATTCATCGTCTTTGCCGTTATCTTCGGCTTGTATTGTATAACTTTTTATCAAATAACCGGCTTTGTATAGCGTGATCGTATGTGTTCCCGCTGTCTTCCTGATCGACACCGGTGCGATTCCGACATAATCGCCGTCGAAATATACGCCCACACCCTCCGGTTTTTTAATCGTAATTTTATTGCCCTGCTCCGCGGACTCCGTCGTCTGCCCACTCTGCGTCGTCGCAGTGGTCGTCTGTGATCCCTGTGTCGTTGCAGTCGTCTGCGTCGTAGTCTGCCCGGATGCAGTTGTCTGTCCCTCCTGCGTCGTTGCCTCAGTCGTATCTTCCGTTGTCTCTTCGGTCGTTTCCTGCTGCAAGGTTACGCGCAAGGTTTTCATCGTCTCTGTGATTTTAAAACTTCCACGGAAGCTGTCATAGCCATCCGCTGTAATGCTTAATTCATGATCGCCGTACAATCCGGTATACGTCCGGTTCGCGATCACCTCTCCATCAACCTTGATGACTTCATTCGCATCCTCCGGCGTCACAGCAAACGTTACCGTTCCGGATGGAATTGCAATATCTGAGATATCTACATTTAACTCGCGATCCTTTGTCACACGGATACTCTTCTCTCCGGAATATCCATTTTTACTGATACGAAGTGTATAATCGCCTTCCCCGACTGCTACCAGCATATCGGCAGTAACTGGAACAATCACATCTTTTCCAATCTCTACAAATCCGCCAACATATGTCCCCTGATTTAACAGCCGGACATACCCGTGCCCCTTCGTAATGATCACGGACACCAGATTGCCATTCCACAAGGACAGCGTCACCTCATCCTCTGTGTTTACATCCACGAGAGAAAGCGCCTGATCCCCAACCAATACCTATCAATAAGCCGATCCCGGG
>OGLH01000025.1_pt1 | contig 80717 bp, 76 predicted proteins | sample 1572791 | NCBI WGS metagenome assembly OGLH01 (sample SAMEA2581913, study PRJEB24529) | metagenome | biome: Human gut stool | place: China | collected 2011
TGCAAAGGAGCGAATTCCGATGCAGTTCTTGTATACACTTGCATGATAACATATCAGAGTAATAACGTCAACCCAGTTTTGCCCTGAAATTGTGAACAATTTGTTAACAATTCATTTTTCGCGGTGTAAAAACGGCAGAAACAAAACCTGCCGCCCGAGCGATGAAGCCCGAGCGGCAGGTTGTCGGTTGTTGCCGATTCAATTGACCGCGAATTCGAAAGAGAACTTTGCGTGATGCAGAGAGACTATCGAGCGCAGCGCAGCAGGATTACACTTTACTTGCTTGTTTCGCTGTGTGTGAGCGTCATGCAGTGTGCGGGAACCTGATCCTGCATGTCAAGGAATTCAACGGTAGCATCGCTGAAGAACAGTGCAACAACACGTGCTTCGTTCCGGAATTCCGTGCTTTGGTCAAAGTCGCTGCTGAGACCGGTTCCTGCGATAAGGGCATAATACCAGTCCATATCGGTATCGTTTACCGTCAGCACAACCAACGGAAAATCGAAGCTGTTGCCGCTGCTGAGGATGTACCTGTGGTTGAAAACCTTGTCGTCCATGCCGCTGCCGTCATACTTTTGCACGCGCCATGTTCCGTCGCTCATGAGGTAATGAGTTGTGAGAATTGCGCTTGATTCAACATGCTCGCCGCTTTTATTCGTCAAAGCGGAATGCTTGTCGGTAAAGCTTGCGGCGTCGTAAACCTTAACGACGTAAGGTTCGGCCTGGGCTTTTTCCGCTTCGGCAGAAGAAGTTTCCGCATTGCGGGTCGTTTGGTTGTCGGAAATCGTGGATGCCTGCGCGCAAACAAGCACGGAGAGCATCAACACGAAAACGAGGATGAGAGATACCAGTTTTTTCATTGATTAAATTCCTCCTTGAAACTGAGAGTGATTTGTTCACTTCCCCAACGGATTTTCAGCCGTCGGGTGCGGGACGTTTCTTCGCAGATTGTTTTGCAAAGGAGCGAATTCCGATGCAGTTCTTGTATACACTTGCATGATAACATATCGAAGTAATAACGTCAACCCGGTTTTGCCCTGAAATTGTGAACAATTTGTTAACAATTCATTTTTCACGATGCGAAGCGATATAAACGGTTTTTACCGAACGGTGGGATGCTGCTGCGGCAAGGCGCATGTTGAATTGAGAATTGTTTTTGCAGGAAAGCACGGATTTTGAATGCCATGCAAAAAAAGAAGTATAAAAGGAAGAGAAACATACATATACAACATGCACACATAAAGAAAACGGGATCCGCATCGAATCATGCAACTAATATAAAACGCTAAAAAACGAAAAAGTCCGCAGGGAGGGCACGCGGAACTTTTTCGTTTTACAACAGAAACGCGGTAAACCAACGTTTCATTAGGAAGGGGGGAATTCCTTTTCGGTGCTTCGGACAGAAGAATCAGCTCTTTGCCTGTCTGAAGCCTTTTTTGCCGACAAAAAACAATGCCAGTGTCCCCGGACCGACATGGGAACCCGTCACGGGCTCGTACATAACGGTTAAAATATCCTTCGGCGGAGCAATTTCTGATATAAGCTCCGCAAGAGTGTTTGCATCTTCAATGCAGTCCGCATGTGCGATGCCGACTGTTTGGTTTGCAGCGTCAACAACGTATTCGCGATATTGTTCAGCAATTGCGCGCAGGGAGTTTTTCCTTCCGCGAACTTTGCCGAAATTGACGATTTTTCCCTCGCTGTCGCCCTTCAAAAGGGGTTTGATATTCAAAATGTTGCCGATTGCAGCCTTTGCATTCGAAAGCCTGCCCGTCGAACAGAGATATTTGAGGTTGTCAACCGTGAAAACCTGACATATCCTGTCGCGATAGTCCGAAAGCAGGTGTACCGCCGCAGAAAGGGCAATTCCCGAATCGCGGAGTTCCGCCGCACGCAGAACAACAAGCCCTTCGCCGAGCGAGGCTCCGAGAGTGTCGATAAGCTCAATGCTCCGTTCGGGAAATTCGGCGCGCAGCTGAGCCGCCGCCACCATTCCGGCCTGAAATGATCCGCTCACGCCGGATGACATGCCGATAAAAAGAATATCCTGCCCCGCTTCAAGCAAGGGACGCATTTTTTCAGTATATTGAGCGGGCGTTATTTGGGAGGTTGTGACTCTTGTTCCGCTGCGCATGGCATCATAAAATGCTTTGGAATCAAAAGCGGAAAAATCCGGACAGTACAGCGCATCTCCGCCTTTTTCCGGTATACTGAATGAAAACGGTATCTCCGCAATGCCCCTCCGCTCCAAAAGCTCAAGCTCGAGATTTGCGGAAGTATCGGTAATAATTCGGTACACGTTCATTCACCTCACATAATCTAATCTACTGTAACAGATTAACATGTTCATATGAATGTGTCAAGTACTCAATGCAACAAAATGAGACTTTTGAGCATATATTTCGTATAAATGCGCTTTACAGCGTTTGAATCCTGCACTATAATACAATTGCGAAAAATGCGGAACAATGCTTAAAATGTACAATATGCAAAATGCCGTATAATCTTTTGCAATTTGCGCTCCGAAAAAGGGACGCAGGGGGAAAAATAATGTCATATGATAAAGCCTTGATTGCGGGTAAGCTCCGTCGGTGGGAAAAGCATCTTATGCGCTTTCGCCTTCCCGAATGGGATGAGATACCCGATTTCGGTCTGTATATGGAGCAGACGGTTGATTTGCTGCGCAAATATTTGGATTATTTGCCGCCCGAACTGAAGAATGAAGAGGTTGTTACAAGTTCCGCCATTAACAACTATGTTCGCCGCGGGATCATGCCGGGTCCGATTAAAAAAAAGTACTATCGACCCCCATATTGTGTGCCTGCTGATGATTTGCACGCTGAAACAGAGCCTTAACATGTCAATGATAAAAATCGCGCTGCCCACATGTGAGTGCAGCGCAGATGCCCGCTGCGACGAATGTGCAAAATCTCCGGTCGGTTCGGCTGAAAACAGCTGCACATCGGGTGTGCGCAGCGCGTATGAGTCGTTCATAAGCCGCCATGATCTGACCGCAAAATATTTTGTTCAGCAGGTTCGGCTTGCAAGCGCGGCGCTTTTGGATCATGATGAAAAGCCGGATATTGCGGTTCAAACCACGGAAGAACTCGTTGCTTCCGCCGCAATAGTCGCGGGCTTTTCGCGTTTGCTTGCCGAAAAGCTGCTGCTTTTGGACGGAAGGGATCTTTCAAACGGCGGAAGCATCGATTGCGAGACGGATTCCGAACCTGTTGATGCCGGAGAATGAGCTGACTTAAAGCAAAAAAGGATACATAAAGCGTAAGCAAAAAGACTTGCCGCGTCAACAATAATGCGGAAAGCCTTTTTTCCTGCCGCCGGTGCGTCAAAAAGGCGCGGCAGCGGCCCGAATTTGCCGAAAAACTGCCCGCAATGCTTTGTGCACGGTGATTTCAGCCTTGATTTACAGCAAAATTTGAGTATAATAATAAGCGGAAGAATTCTGCCTGTGTGCAAAAAAGCGCAGGCGTTTCAATAACGAAAGGAATTATTGAACAAAAATGGAAAGAACCTTCATAAGGGATATTCGAACAAAATGCGGCGAAACGGCAAAGGTCTCGGGCTTTGTTGAAAACATCCGCGACGGCAAGTCAATGGCTTTTATCGTCATCAAGGACATCACCGGAAAGCTGCAAATAACCGTCGAAAAAGAGAAATGCCCCGCGCTTGTTGACGACATTGCGCGCATAACTCCCGATTCCGTAATCAGCTGCACCGGACTTGTTGCGGAAAACGAGTACGTTAAAATGGGCGGAATCGAGCTTCTGCCGACGGAACTTGAAATCGAATCCGTTGCGGACGCATTGCCAATTATCCGCAAGGAAATTCCCGCAACAAAGAAAAAACAGGCGGTCGAACGCTCTGCAATCGATCAAAGGCTGAACTATCGCTGGATCGATTTGCGCACGGACGAGAACCAGCTCCTGTTTAAGGTTCAGAGCTGCCTTGTGAACGCAATGCGCGAATACCTCCTTAAAAAGGACTTTATCGAGATTCACACTCCGAAGCTTATCGGAGCGGCAAGCGAGAGCGGCGCGGATGTTTTTGAAGTTGAATATTTTGACCGCAAGGCGTATCTTGCCCAGAGTCCGCAGTTCTACAAGCAGATGGCAATGGCGGCGGGTTTTGAACGTATATTTGAAGTCGGTCCCGTTTTCCGTGCGGAAAAATCTTTCACAAGCAAGCACACAACCGAATTTACGGGCTTTGACCTTGAATTCAGCTATATCGAATCCTATCGCGATGTTATGCAGATTGAGGCCGAAATATTGACATATGCTCTCGGCGTTGTCAACGAAAAATACGGCGAACGCATAAAGGAAGCTTTCGGCATTGAGCTCATTGTGCCCACGCTTCCGTTCCCTGTCATCACTCTTGCGGAGCTTTACGATGCTCTTGAAAAGGAATACGGCTATGTTCCCGCGGAAGGCGAACGCGGCGATTTGACCACCGAGGCAGAGAAACTCAGCTTTGATTGGGTGAAGAAGCATTACAATCACGAGTTCCTCTTCATAACCGATTACTCCGCAGAAAAGCGAGCATTCTATCATATGCGCGATGAAAACGGCGTTCCGCAGGGTTATGACCTTATCTGGCGCGGTGTTGAAATCACAACCGGTGCACAGCGCGAGCACCGTTACGAAATCCTCAAAAAACAGGCGGACGAAAAAGGACTCGGTGAAGACGTTAAGTTCTACCTTGAATTCTTTAAATACGGCTGTCCTCCGCACGGCGGTTTCGGTCTCGGTGTTGACCGTTTGACCATGCTGCTGCTCGGACTCAACATTAAGGAAGCTATGTTCCTGTTCCGCAGCCCCGACAGGCTCAATCCGTAAAACTTGCGAGTGCGGATGATTCTCAATTTTTTGAATCAATCCGACTTTAACATTGACAAAGCAGGTTGTTTTTTGAGAACCGCCCGTAACAGGACGGTTCTTTTTTAAATGAGTTTTCCGGCTGCAAAGCGGACAAAGCGGAACAAAAGCCGGCGGGTGAGGTTTCCGCCGGCTTCTGCATGAGGGGTTACGATAAAAAAGCTTCGGTGCTTTTACAATTGTATTATACCGCTCGAAATATACGGTGTCAACACAAAACAAAGCACTTTCGGTACATAAAACAGTACAGCTTCTGCAAATAAATGTAATCCAAACAATAACGGAAGCTTTGTATTGTAAAAAATGCGTTCGATGCCGAAACATTGTTCGGAGACGGCACTGCATAAGAAATATGGTACGCTTGAAGTGAAACAACATATCGGAAGGCAGCGGAAGCCGAAAACGGACATGCCGCATTGTGAACGGCCACACTGTCGATTTGTGCAAAATAAGCAAAAATTTTTGAGTTTTTTTGAAAAAAGGGGTTGACAAATTCCGAGTGCGGTTGTATGATATGTCTCGGTTAGCGAGAGCTAATTATTTTTAGACGAATCAAGTTAGCAAGAGCTAATTTTTTGAACAGAAAGTTAGCAAAAGCTAATTTAAAATTCGTGTTATTGAGCAAGGAGTAATGATATGATGCCGTTAATGTTGGCCGGAATCGGCGAGGAGAACACGATAAAGAAGATCGGCGGCAGTCCGGAGATTAAAAAACATCTTGAGGATCTCGGCTTTGTTGTCGGCGGAAGCGTTACTGTCGTGAATGCGCTCGGCGGAAACGTTATTGTGAACGTCAAGGAGTCGCGTGTTGCTATAAGTGAAGAAATGGCACGCCGCATAATGGTCTGATGCGGAAAAACCGCAACCTTTTGCGGTTTGCAACCTTTTGCGGTTTGCAAACGGCGATGCTGCGAATGTGAATGAAAAATTAAAGATAAATTATAAAAATAAAGTCGGGAGGAATAATCATGAATACACTCAGACAGGCAAAAATCGGAGACACCGTAAAGGTTGTAAAGCTGCACGGTGAGGGTGCTGTAAAACGCCGCATCATGGACATGGGCATCACCAAGGGGGTTGAGGTTTATGTTCGCAAGGTGGCACCGCTGGGCGACCCCATTGAAGTCACGGTGCGCGGCTATGAGCTTTCACTCCGCAAGGCGGACGCTGAAATGATCGAAATCGAATAAACCGAAAAATATGCGGGGGAAACCCCGTATTATTCGGAACAAAAGGTTAGCCAAAGCTAACAATGCTTCGCCGAAAGGTGCGTTTCGGCTTTCGGCGGCAGAACGGAAAAAATATAACCGTATGACGGATAAGGAGGATAAAATGAATTTGAGAATCGCCCTTGCGGGCAACCCCAACAGCGGCAAAACAACGCTGTTCAACGCATTGACCGGCTCGAATCAGTTCGTCGGAAACTGGCCGGGTGTCACGGTTGAAAAAAAAGAAGGTAAACTTAAAAAACATGACGGCGTTATCATCACCGACCTTCCCGGTATTTATTCACTTTCACCATACACCCTTGAAGAGGTCGTTGCGCGCAACTACCTTATCGGCGAGCGTCCCGATGCGATACTGAACATCATCGACGGCACGAATTTGGAGCGCAACCTGTATCTTACAACTCAGCTTACGGAGCTTGGTATTCCGGTTGTTGTTGCAATCAACATGATCGACCTTGTTCGCAAGAACGGCGACAAAATCAATGTTGCCGAACTTTCGCGTCAGCTTGGCTGCAAAGTCGTTGAAATTTCCGCTTTGCGCGGAACCGGCATTGCGGAAGCTGCGGAAGCGGCAATCGATGCAGCAAAGAACGGCAAAACCGTTCCCATGCACACCTTCGCGGGCCCTGTTGAACATGCGCTTGCACATATCGAGGAAGCAGCTGTTCACGGACTGCCCGAGGAGCAGCAGCGTTGGTATGCCGTGAAGATTTTTGAGCGCGATGACAAGGTGCTTGAAAATCTGAATATCGATCCTAAGGTTATGGAGCATATCAATAAGGATATCGAGGCGGTAGAGAAGGAAATGGACGACGATTCCGAATCCATTATCACCAACGAACGTTATATCTACATCGGTTCGATTATCAAAGCTTGCTACAAAAAGAAAAATACGGGCAAGCTTTCAACTTCCGACAAGATCGACAAAATCGTGACCAACCGCTGGCTGGGTCTCCCCATCTTCGCTGCAGTAATGTTCCTTGTTTACTATATTTCAATGGTAACAGTCGGCAGCGCGGCAACGGATTGGGCAAACGACGGACTGTTCGGCGACGGCTGGCATCTGTTCGGTATCGGCTCAAAGGCATATAACGAAACTGCCGAAAATTACAGCAACGCAATGAACGCTGCCGGCGCATTTGTTGATTTCGACACTGAAGACGAAGATTTTGATGCCGACAAAGTGCTTGCCGAACTCGAAGCATACAAGCCCGAGAGCGAGAACGCAACCGCAACCATCGGCGTTGAGGATGAGGAAACTCTTGCGGTAAACGAAATGACCGTTTATTATTCCACGATCCCCAAAGACGCAAAGGAAGATGAAACCATCGGCATGACTTATGTTGATGCCGTTAAATACCTTAAGGAAAACGGATTCGATGAACCCGATCCCGCCGCATACGGCGTTTGGGTAAAGGGTATTCCCGTGCTTGTGGGCGAAGGTCTTGAAAAAGCAGGCGCAGCCGATTGGCTTGCAGGCCTTATCAACGACGGTATAGTTGCAGGTGTCGGTGCTGTTCTCGGCTTTGTTCCGCAGATGCTTGTTCTGTTCCTGCTGCTCGCTATCCTTGAAGGCTGCGGTTATATGGCGCGTATCGCATTCGTCCTTGACAGAATTTTCCGCAAATTCGGTCTTTCCGGCAAATCCTTCATTCCGATGCTCATCGGCACGGGCTGCGGCATTCCCGGTATTATGGCATCCAGAACGATTGAAAACGAACGTGACCGCCGCATGACCATCATGACCACAACGTTCATCCCCTGCGGTGCAAAGGTTCCCTTTATTGCAATGATCGCAGGCGCAATCTTCGGCGGTTCAGCCTGGGTTGCAACAAGTGCATATTTCATCGGCATGGCGGCAATCATAATTTCCGGTATCATGCTGAAGAAAACCAAGATGTTCGCGGGCGAACCCGCTCCCTTCGTAATGGAGCTTCCCGCATATCATCTTCCCACCGTCAGCAACGTTCTCCGTTCCACTTGGGAGCGCGGCTGGTCCTTCATCAAGAAAGCGGGCACGATCATTCTTCTGTCCACGATACTCGTTTGGTTTACCTCCTACTTCGGATTTACTTCCGACGGGTTCAGAATGCTTGCGGAAGACGAGCTTGACAAGTCCATTCTTGCGGCAGTCGGCAATGCGATCGCCTGGATCTTCAAACCCCTCGGCTGGGGCGAATGGCAGGCAGCGGTTGCATCCATCACCGGCCTTGTTGCAAAGGAAAACATCGTTGGCACGATGGGCATTCTTTACGGCGCAGAAGGTCCCGTTTATGCGACCCTTGCACATGTTTTCAACGGCATTCAGGCATATTCGTTCCTGGTGTTCAACCTGCTCTGTGCACCTTGCTTTGCGGCAATCGGCGCAATAAAGCGCGAAATGAACAGCCCGAAATGGACTTGGTTCGCAGTTGCATACCAGTGCGGATTTGCGTACATCATCTCTCTGATGATTTATCAGTTCGGCTGCCTGTTCACGGGTAATGTACATGTTGTCGGCCTCATCTTTGCTGTTGCTGCACTTGCCGGCATTATCTACATGCTCGCCCGCCCCTACAAAGAGGCAACAAAGCTTACCAAGAACGTTAAGATTGGATAAATCAAAACGTTAGCAATGGTTTGAGTCGAACAGCGTTCGGCAATACGATGCGGTTCGACGAATGAATTCCCCCAACCCGGATGACGATGCGGACGGCGGTGCGCAATGCATTGCCTCCGCATCTCCCGGGCAAATTCGGGAATAAAATAAGCAAAAACCGATTTTATTTTTCACGAAAACAGAAACATGAAAGGAGAAGGTCATATGTTCAATTGGATAGCTCGGAATCTTTCAACGATTATTATCTGCCTTGTGCTTGCCGCTGTTGTGGTTCTTATCATTGTGAGCCTTGTTAAAGACAAAAGAAAAGGCAAGTCCTCCTGCGGCTGCAAGTGCGCCCATTGTCCGATGGCAGGCTCCTGCCATAAAAAATAATCAGTCGGCCGCAAACCGGTGCAAGCAGGAAAAATGCCGGCCGAATTTACGGAAACAGCTTTGCGGAAAGGAGAAAAAATGTTCAGAACCGTTGTAAAAATCGATGGAATGATGTGCGGAATGTGTGAAGCGCATATCAATGATGCAATAAGAAGGAATTTCAACGTTAAGAAAGTGAAATCATCGCACTCAAAAGGTGAAACGGTGATCGAGTCCGAAACAGAACCCGATGCAGCTGCGCTTAAGCGCGCAATTGAAGAGACAGGTTATGAATTCATCTCCGCCTCGACAAAAATCGTTGAAGACAGGCGCGGACTGTTTGCGGGCATTCTGCATAAAGACTGAAAAAGGGTGAAAAAGTTGTGAAGCAGAACGGATATGCTTTTCGTGCTTCAGCCCCTACGGAGAAGCATATCCGTATTGCTGTGAAAGCACCGGCAGAGATTTTTATTTTTAGAACTGGAGTTAGCATAGGCTAACTAAAAGCAAAACGGTCGGAATTAAAAAACGGCACGGAAAGAAATTGAAGATTAAAGCGAAAAGTTAAAAATAACAAACAGGAGAAAGGGAAAGAAAATGAGCGTTGTTATCGTCGGCGGAAATGAGCGCATGATAAGGCAGTATGAGCAGCTTTGCAAATCATATTCATGTAAAGCAAAGGTTTATATTGAAACGGATAAAGGAATTCAGAACTTCGGCACACCGGATTTGGTCGTGCTTTTCACAAGCACAATGTCTCATAAAATGCTTCAGATTGCCTCCGGGCAGGCGAAACGAAAGAACCTTCGCGTTGCAAGAAGTCATACAAGTTCAATGGCTGCACTGAAAAGCATTTTGGATGAGCACACGGCATGAGCACAACGGTGCATCAGGAAAATGAAATGAGAATGCTTTGACAGCAGTGTATATTAAGCAGTGCGCATGAATATGATAATCAAAGGACGGCAGAAACGGAACAATTCCGAATTTCTGCCGTCCTTATTTGATGTCTGCACCGTGCAGCCGCCGAATCATTTAAGTATCGGCAGCTGCGCGGGAAAAGTTAATGGGTTAGGTGGGTTGAATCAGTTGTTGTTCAGCTTTGCCTGTGCAGAAAGGCAAAAACAATGGGGTTTTTAATGAGATGTGCATTGTCCTCATTCTCTTTCCTATGTAGCGAGGAAATCTTTTCAATTTCCTCTAATTTGATTATACAGCTTTTCTTTCTACCCTCTGCGGTGAAGGTCGCCTTTACATCAGCCGTTCCGTTCAAATTAACATACCAATCAAAAGTGGTATCCGAAGTCGGCGTTACCATATAAACAAATTGATTAATAACATCGTGGCTAATCGTACTGCCGCTGAAATCAATAAGGCTGTTTAGCGTAGAACGGATACCCTCTAAATCCAGACCTCTCGGACAACATTTATTTGTCGGCGTATCTTCAAGAGCTTTTTGGAGTTCTTTAATCTCTTTATCAATAGGGCTTCTCATAGATTGATATTCGTCCTTTGAAATTTCTCCGTCGGCTCTCATAGCAATTAAATTAGCAAGTCTGCTATTTGCCTTATCAATCCTTGCCTGTATAGATGCAGCATCAGATTTATTATCCAAAGTCCTTTCTTCCTTATAATAGTGCCTTATAAGGTCTAACGCAATAAGCACAGACTCTTTTCGTTCCTGCCACAAATGCTCTAATAATGCTTTCGCCATAAAATCGAGCTTCCAATCGGTTATCATTCTGCTGTCGCAGTATCCCTCCGTGTCTAAGCCAATCTCAGCTCGTTTACGCCTAATACCATTATTGAGTTGATTATAGCATTGATAGCCATAGGAAGTTTTACCGTCCAACTTGGTATGCCATTTGTTTTTTCTGTACGATGAGCCGCAGGAACAACGAAGTTTATTTACCCATATATCTCTGGAGTCACGCTTGCTGTGCGTGGTTTTTTCCGCCGATACTAATGCAGGTTTCATTCTGCTTTCCCGTATTGCCTGTGCTTTATCCCAAATCTCCTGTGAAACAATAGCAGGGAAATCACCCTCTACATATTCATAGGTTGACATATCGAGGTTGTTAATTCGTTTCTGCTCCAAAAAGTTGTTGCTTCTGGATTTGTTGTAGCACTTTGTCCCTGTATAAGTGGCGTTTTTAATCGCTCTCATTATATTTGATACGCTCCACTTAATAAGACCCGTAGCTGTTTTCCGTTTGCGTTCTGTCAAAATCTGCGCAATTTTCATAGACCCAAAGCCTTGCAAATACAAGTCAAATATCATTCTGACGGTTTCTGCTTGTTCCTCATTGATAACATAAGTATCGCCAACACGGTCGTACCCTAAAATATTTCCGTTTCCATACAGGACACCGTTATCACGGCTGATTTTCTGACCTGCCTTTACTCGTTCAGAAGTTTTGCGGCTTTCTTCCTGTGCTAATGTTGCCATAAGTGATAAACGAAGCTCTCCGTCGCCGTCCATAGTCCAAATGTTATCGTCAATAAAATACACTTCGACGCCAATGCTTTTTAATTCTCTGGTCACGACAAGCGTATCTACAACATTACGAGCGAAGCGGCATACCTCTCTGGTAACAATCAAATCGAATTTTCCTTTTCTTGCATCTTCAAGCATACGCAAAAATGCAGGTCGCTTTTTTGCCTGTGTTCCCGTAATGCCCTCGTCAATATAACGGTCATACACAGTCCAATTCGGGTGATACCGAACTTGGTCATCGTACCATTGCAACTGATTTTCCAATGCTGACAACTGTGCTTCGTGTTCTGTGGAAACACGACCATAAATCCCAACTTGTCTGGCTCTGTTTCTATCAAACAGAGCATAGTCCGTGAGCTTAAATCTGTAATTATATTCATTTGCTGCCGTATTCATTAAGCATACCTCCAATTCCTTTATCTGAGTATATTATACCGATTATCAAGCCGCCTGTGAAATGTGCGAATTTGCGTGTTTCACGATATTTGTATATGTGGCTTGATTTATCATTCCTTTTGCAAGAAGTATCTCAATGAGTTTCATTGCTGCTACATTCTTATCAATTCTAATCTCATTCATTCGCAGTCCTCCTTAAAGAAATGCTAATGGCAAGAGCTTTGTCGGCTCTTGCCATTATGACTGTCGGTAACATACCAATGCATTTACGCAGGCGTTGTTTGTCTATGGTGCGGATTTGTTCAAACAATATAATCGAGTTCTTATCCAGACCGTCGAAGTCTTTAATTAAGGTGTGCGTAGGTAGTTTTGCTTTTGTGTGTATCCGACTTGTGATAGGAGCGATAATGACCGTAGGGCTATGCTTGTTGCCTATATCGTTGGAAATGATAAGTACAGGTCTTGTGCCGCCCTGTTCCGAGCCGATAACGGGATTTAACTCCGCATAATAAATATCGCCACGCTTGATAGTCAATTCCATTGTGTTTGACCTCCCAATATGATTTAGGCAGATTTTTTCTGCCTATGTAGACAGCCAAACACAAGGAAGTATTTAAGGTCGGGAGAGCGTAAACAATCTCTCTGTTCTTATGACCGCCCTGCGTCTGGCTGCTATGAGAAAGCATTTCAATTTGTCCTCGACACCCCGAAATGCTATTGGGAAGTCGCCAAACGGTCAGCAGCGGACTGACGCCACGGGAGTTTCACCCCAACTGTCGTTCTGACAGAGCCGCCCTCATTGCCTGCGACGGTTTTATCACGCTCGGACTGTGACTGGACGGGAGTATCATTGTCCTCTTTGTGGGTTATGGCGAAATCGGGAGCTGCCCGATATTTTGAGTAGGTAGTTATCGCTCTCTGCTTTACAGCAGGTTATGGCGTACCTCTCGACACGCTTATGCTCATCACAATCACAAAGAGAAGGTATTTGGCGAATGGGTATTCGGTTTTCAAAGAGCAATCCCGTTTTCGCCACACAAAGGAAAACAGGGCGAGAGGTTTTGTCCTCTCACCCTGTAGCCCGTGGGAACGCTCAATTTTCCCCTCTACTCAAAAATTTTTTGGATTTTTTCTTTGAGCCTATCCAATCGCCTGTAAACGGCTTTCTCCGTGATACGCAGATACGATGCAATTTCACGGGTAGAATATCCCTGTACCTTCATAAAAGCGATACGCAGAGTAAGCCTGTCCACCTTAATCAGCACTTGATAGAGCTGCTGATTTTCGATGTTATCCAGAAAGTCCTCAACCGTTTTTATTTCGGGCTGTGTCATATCCGTTGCGACTTCTTCAAGGTATGTACCTGTTTCTTGCATACGCTGATAGTAACGCCTGTCGGAATTAAAAATCGCCCAATCGTGAACACGGAGCGTTTCTATGTCGCTTTCGCTGACCCCTAAACTCCGTAGCTGTTTTTCCTCGGCTTCTTTCCAGAGCCGCCATTTCTTTTCTTCTCTGGCTTTGTTGTACGCCATACTGTTTCCTCCAATCTGAATTTTTTGAAAACTCAGATTGGCAGGCGGACTGCGGCAGCCAACGCCAGATACGGGCTTGTCCTGTATCAAAGAGAAGCAAGACAAACAAAAAGCCGCAAAGGTATAAAGACCTCTGCGGCAATAAGCATAACTATACCTATGGCATAGAAATGAAATCTCTATTTGAAAACCATAAGAGTGCCACGAGCAGGCGAGGATTTTTTTAACAGACTATCCTCGTTCCTGCGTGACACTCTATATGTATCCGCTGCTTCTGATGAGCAGCGTTGCGGTCATATTAGACCAACACATAAAAAATCCCTCCAAACCTTAAACGGGCTTGGAGGGCTGCACTAATTTTGTTTGGGCGTGACAGAGCAGCCCACCAAAGCACCGTTTTTTTTATTTGGTGGGCTGTGCTGCCAAATATATATTGATAACAAAAGAGCCGACGAGCTGTGAGGTATCTCACAAGTTCATCGGCTCTGCGTCTTAGCGTCTGGCACTTCTGCTTTTGTGATATTCAGTTGCTTTGCATTTATCAATGTCTGCTTATGGCACTTGGGGCAGAATAGCGGGAAGTTCTTTAGCTCTGTATCCTCCCGTATCTGCACCCTTGTTTTGTTGCCGCAGACTGGGCATAGTATGAACTTTTCTTTTTGCATTAGGCATATTTCCTCCGACTTATGGCAACATCACAAACGCAAGATTACCTTAGCTATTGCTGCCAAGGAAAGCCGCAAGTCCCTTTTGCACTTCTGCTGGATCTTTCACACTATATGTGAAAGAAAGCGTTGCGTTTGTTTCAATCCAAATTTTAGAATAATCAGAAGTGAAGCTGATTACGGAGTCCATAGAATTGTCTGCTCGGTAAAATGTAATTTTATTATTTCCCTCGCTGTCATTCCAAGAGCCTCTCTTGACTTCTTTCGTGTTGACCTCAATGCCTTCTATGAAGTTCAGCAGTTGATTGAAGCCTTCACTGTCTGTAATGGTTGTATTTCCATCGGCAGTCTTTATTGCAGCTTGAGTTGCGGACTGCGTAGCTATTGCGGGAATGCCCGTAATAGCATCCTTTGCCGTCGCATACTGCGGACGGTTAGGAATAAGGCATATTGCAATGACCACAATCAAAATTACCGCCCCTAAACCTGCAAATCCAATTATTTTTTTCGTGTTTGATTTCATAACATTCTTTATCCTTTCTTTGGGATTTCCCTCGGCAAACGCCATCGGTATGCCAAGTGTGCTTTTTTCAATAGAAAGCTCTAAAAGCGACCGGCTGTATTCTTTTCGAATATCCTCCTTTGAATTTCTGATTACGCTTTCATCGCAGGACATTTCCATATCGGTAACGAACAGCTTGAACGCAAGCCACACAAGAGGGTTAAACCAATGCAGGATAAGAACAACATATCCTAATATCTTCGCAAGGTTATCACGCCGAGCGAGATGCGTCTGTTCGTGGGCAATTACATATTCCTGTGCGTCAGCCAAATTGCTCGGCAAGTATATTTTTGGATTTCGCAATCCAAGCGCAAAGGGCGTGCCGACTACTTGCGAAATATAAATATTATCCCGAAGAAGGACGGCACTCTGTAATTTCTTTTTGAGTTTGGAATATGAGCGTATGCTATACAGGCAAAACGCACAAACGCCGATGAACCATATAATCTTCCCCCAAAAGGTAAATATCTGATATACATTTGCGGTAGAATCGAAAACCTCAGTTGCTACAACAGGGTTGATTACGCTGTCTATTGCTTTTATACCCGTTTCCACATAAGGGGTTTCAATATAAAGCATATCCGTAGAAAGCGGCGTGGTGTTGAACGGCAATATGCTCAAAACGCTTTCAAAGGAAACGGGTACAAGCAGACGGAAAAAGGCAACAAACCATAATGCGTAGGAGAAAACCTTTGGAGCTTTTTTCAGCAGCAACCGTGCCAACATAATAATTAAGATAGCAAAGCTGCCCGTAATACTCATATTTACAATATCGAGAAATACTTTGTCGCTCATAGTCATTCCTCTGCATTTTGGTCGATGATTTTCTGTATCTCAGCGATTTCCTGCTTTGAGAGCTTTTTGCGGCGGGTAAACGCCACTAAGAATTGTGGCAGAGAACCGTTGAATGTTTCTTCCACGAAGCCCTCACTTTGCTTCGTAAACCACTCCTGCTTTGAAAGGACAGAAACGACATTGCCCGAATTGTTTTGAAAAATGCCCTTATCACAAAGACGCTTCAGCATCGTATATGTGGTGGATTTCTTCCAAGAGAATTTCTGCTCACAAAGCTGAACCAAGCCTCCAGAGGAAATAGGCTCATTCTCCCAAATTAAGTTGGCAAACTCCAGTTCCATATCTCCAAGTTTGTAATTTTTCATTATAATCCTCCTTGCGGGTCTACAAGCATTAGACCTTTGCTTATAGTCTAACACTTGTAGACCCGTTTTGTCAAGAGGAAAACAAAAAGTTCACAAACTCTTTGCTGCCAATACTCAGACAGCATTCAACTACTTTGGATTTATCAAGGTTAGTTTTTCGTTTCGGTTTCCTTGTCTGGCGTTGCCCGATATGCGTGGTTCTCCACATATACCATCATACGGTTATACAGTACCACATAGAAGAGTATAGCAAGCATACTGCCTATTGCACCCAAAAGCGCATAAGAGTCGCTGCCTCGTAATTTCAGCGCAGTCCATATTATAATACCTATCCACGCTACAACGCACAGGACGATAGTTGAAATATGTTCGTGCAGCCATTTCTTCTTAAAAAATACTATCTTTTCTTTCAGCGTAAAGGTGCTGTTGTTCAGCGCCGTAACAAGGTTATCGTCGGCGGCTTTCTTAAAGTCCTCCGCCCAAAGCCGTTCGCCGCTTATAAGTTCGTTAATACTTACGCCGAATTCCTTTGAAAGCAGCGACAGCATTTCAACATCGGGCATATAATTGCCGTTCTCCCAACGGGAAATGGTTTTGTTGGTCACACCAAGCTTTTCTCCGAGCTGCTCCTGCGTCAAGCCTTTATCTTTTCGCAGGGCGGCAATAAATTTTCCAATCTTTATTTGATCCATTTTTGTGTACCTCCGAAGAAAAGTATAGCACGGCTTTCGCAAAAACTCTTCCCCACAAACAGCGAATGTGTTGCCCACAAGCAGCGAAACACATTTTTATTTTAAAATTTCATTTTGATTTTTTCTCAAAGGCATTAGTAATTGCAATGACAGCGGGAAATATTACGCCTGCAACGACCCAAATTATCCAACTCTGTCCCCAATTATTTGATGACAGGCTGTACCCCAAATAAACTGCCGTTGCAATCACCCAATACGCTGTATAGATGGCTCCCGAAAAGGACGGTTTTTCTTTGTTCTCTTTAGAATATTCGCCCTCTTGCAACAGCTTTTCATAGCTTGCCCATATAATGCCCGTCTTGATAAAGCAAATCACGCCTACTCCCGCAATGAGAAATGAAAGTGAAAGCATAATCGTTAGAAACAGGTCGTTATCAGCATCAATTATTGCTCCGACAAAAAGAGGAATTAGGGCAGTAACGCACAAACAAGCTCCCGCAATATTATGTTTCGTGTGCAAATCCTTGTATTGTGCCTTGCGCTCTTTCACCATTCCGCTCACGCCATACTCGGTTTCAAACTTTTCTTTTTCCAAGTAGGCAAATGGGGCGGTTTTGCTGCCGCTTGATATAAACATCACAGCGGCGATTGCCACAAGAATAATAAGAACAATCATTCCGATTCCGCCCGCTATATTTTCGTTCAAGACACCCACCGTACTCTCGCTGATTGCACCCAATATCAAAAGGGCAATCGGAGATACAATACACAAAAAGGCGGCATACGCTATTGTTTTAGCTGTCCGCAGCTTTACGGAAAGAAAAGCGTTTGCTTCCTCCATAGATACACGCCTTAATGACGGCGTATCATCGGACGAGTCTATATGCTCAGCTTCTTCAATTTCGTCTTTCAGTAAATAATCGGTGCTTACTCCGAACAGTTCGGAAAGGCGTAGCATTTTTTCGAGGTCTGGAACAGATTGCGCTCCTTCCCATTTTGAAACAGACTGTCGTGTTACATTCATTTGGTCAGCCAGTTCCTCTTGCGACCAACCTGCTTTTTTTCGCAGCAGTATAAGCTTATCGGCAAAAATCATATTTGTCCTCCTATTGTTTTGATTGTTGTGCTCATATTTTAGCACTTTGCGAAGTTGCAAACCACCAATCCAGACCATTCAATATGTCAACCGACGGTTGCAGCCACCAAAAACGCCATTAGGTTTCGGATTTTTGCCGAGTATATTGCTGTCAACAATATGTATTATAAGTTAGGCAAAGAATAGATTTGTAGCTTCCTAAACTATATGGCATCTGTGTAAGTTCCACGCTTTTGCAGCTCAAAGATGCTGTATATTCCCAAAGCTATATAAACAGGCACGATAATATACAGCGTTACATCTGCATATCCGTTTATACTTGAAAACAGGTACGGCAGAGCGCAAACATTAACAAGGAAATGGAAGATAGTCGATACCCACAAGTTTCCCGTTTCCTTATATGCCATTCCGAAAAATATGCCCATTCTAACAGTCCAGACAACCTTGCTGACAATCACGAGCAATGGTTGACCGAGTGCACCGAATATATCTCATTAGCAAATTTATGATTGTTGCCTTGACCTTTTAATTGGATGGCGAATCACGGTTTTCCATTTTTCTGGTGCTACTTTCCGTGCATCTGATAAGTAAATTTCGTGATGTAATCGGCTTTCGGTTATATCATTTTCATAACCGTTCTGCGCTATATATTCATCCATTAACGTTACCGTTTGCGGTTCATCGTCAAATGCGCCTATGTGCATTATTTGAACACACAAGCCCTCATCAACGGTCAGAAATTCCGCAGATGAGCAGTCGAGCTTTTTCTTTTCGGATGCGGTTTCTACCGCCCATTCAAAATCCTTTTGCGTAATGAATTCGGGCAGGCGAATGACAGAAATCCAGTTAAATGCAGCTTTATCAGCATAGTCTATACCATCAACATTATCCTGCCACCAAAAGCCCTCCAGCGGAGGAACAACATACTCAAAAAAGCCCTCGATTTTATGCTCTGTTTTATAGCTCATTTTCAGCGTGTAAGCAACAGCGTATAGGATACTGATTGCCTTCTGATAAGCACCGTCAATCTCGTTAGGATTACCTTTTCCTCGTACAGCAATATAGTTAGCCTGCGGAACAGTAACAATCTCTGGTTTGTTCTTCGGCATATAAAACTCTTTGTATTCTTTTTTGAAATCAAAAGCCATAGTGTTCTCCTTATAAATCTCTATTTAATTTGCGAGAAGATTGTACCACACTTATACTGACACCCTGTGTCAAGATTTATATTTTTCATAGATACTTTTTGCCTGCTTTGCAACGATGTCCTTGAGATGCGCAGGCTCTACAATATCCACCTGTGTTCCGAATGATAACAAATACCCGATTAACCATTCATCTTCTGGCATTTCAACAGAAACGATTAAATCCCCATTTTCTTCTGTGCTTATTTGAGTATTATCAAATTCATCATAAACACGATACGAGATTTCTTTGGCAAAGCGCAGTACGATTGTACTATAAACTTGCCCCGACATCTCATCTAATTCTGGAAAAGACTTTTTATCAAAAGTGTCTGAAAGCATTTCCAATGTTATAATGCGAGTCAGCTTAAAAATGCGATAGTCCTGTTTTTCCGTACAGTACGCTTTCAAATACCACGACATAGATTTATATAACACTTTTAACGGTTGGATAATTCTCTCGCTAATCGTTCCGTAGGAGTTGGCGTAGGTTATTTTCACGCACCTTTGTTGAATTACTGCCGATTTCAGCAATTCAAATTTAGCATTATCAGTTCCGTTATTGCCCCATCTGGAAAAATCCACTTCAAGCCAGCTCTCTGAACCGACATTAAATATTGCAGAGAGCTTTTGCAGTATTTGGCTGTTGTCAATATTGCTTGTGGAATTGATGCTATGCAAGGCTGTTAGAATTTCTCGCTTTTCTTCTTCGGTAAGCACAGCTTTATCCATAACAAAGTCATTCATTAAATAAATGCCGCCATTTCGCCCTGCTTCCGCATAAATAGGAATACCTGCACCGCTTAGAGCGTCAATATCTCTATAAATCGTTCTTACAGATACTTCAAACTTTTCTGCCAGTTCTGAGGCAGTAGCCCGACCTTTATCAAGTAAGTGATATACTATCTTAAACAACCTGCTTTCCTGCATTGTCTAATTCTCCTTTGATAATAAGATACCATCAAAAACCTGACACGGTATGACAACATTTATTATAATTGATTTGCCGAGCAGTATCAAGTATGCAATTATGAACTTTAATCGCCTGCTATAAGAGGTTTAATATCCTATTGCAAGAGATTTCAGACCGTTTCATAAGAAGCCTCGTTTCTGTAAAATATATATAGTACGATTTTACAGGCACAAGGTGGTGAGCTTATGGACGAAAGAAATAATGATTTTGACTTCGATTTTACGCCAATCGGTCTGGCTATCAAAAAAGCCAGAACAGCACAGGGTATGACGAGAGAACAGCTTGCCCGTATCGTTGACTACGACCCAAGGCATTTACAGGCGATTGAAAATGAGGGGCAGAAGCCGAGTCTGGAGCTGTTTATTCAGCTTGTGACGATGTTCAACATTTCGGTTGACGAGTACATATTCCCCAATAAAGAAGTCAATAAGAGTTCCGCCCGCAGACGCTTAGACGCACAGCTCGACAATTTAGATGATAAAGAACTGTCCATTGTAGAAGCAACCGTCAACGGTTTATGTAAGGCAAAAGAGTAAACAGAGGAAAGAAAAACCTCTGTTTTTCTTTTGCCCTTTTTTAGTAGGCAGGAATACCATATCCGTAGATAATGCTGCTGCCGACAGCGTATTGCTTCTGCCTGCAAGCGTCGCCAGAGTTACCCTCAACGGTATAGACAATGCCGTTTTCGCACTTCTCTACAATGCCCACATGGTCTACCTCGCCGTCGCACTCCCAATCAAAGAAGATGATTTGACCTGCCGACGGCTCAAAGCCGTTGTCCTGCCATTGCCCACGGTCTTTGAACCATTGCACCCCGTTGACGCAGCCTGCGAATTTCGGTATTACGCCGCTTTCAATATAGCCGCACTCATTCGCACACCAACTCACAAAGCAGGCGCACCATTCTACACGCCCGTCAAAGCCATACCAAGACCAATAGGGCTGACCGCCCACATTGCCGACCTGCGACAAGGCAACGGTCACGATTTCGCCGTCGCCAACCGAGATACCGTAAAGCACCGCAGACCAGAGCGAATTGTTTTCCTCGGCAAGTAATTCGGATAGCTGCTGTCGCTGTTCCTCATTAAAGCCGTAGAGGTCTGCCATTTCATCAGCGGTCTTGTGACTGACCGTGATATAGAGATAAGTCCGTGTAACGGTTGTTTCCGTCTGCACGATATTCCCGTGACCGTCGTCGCTCTCGGTTATTTGGGTTTCGGTCTTGCTTTCCGTCCTGCTGCCGATTTCGTTCATCTCCCAGAAGATGCCCGATAGAAGCTGCTTTTTGCCCTCGTCTATCGTTGCCACTTCCTGCGGATTGTCTGGGTCGGTGGCAGTCTTTACAGAATAAACTGCAAGCACCTCTTTCCAGACCGCACGACTGCCCGACATTTCCAGAACATCATAGGTCGTGCTGCTTTGAATTTCATCAAGGCGGTTATCGTATTCAGCATTGATTTCCCGTACAACGCTCTGCATTGTCATACCGTTTCCAGAGTCCTCGCCCGAAAAGAAAATACCGAACACCGAGCCTGCAATCAAGGCAATCAGACAGATAACAATAATAATCACGACGGCAATCCAACCGCCTGCGGCAATGGCAGCTACAAGCGCCTTGACGCCTGCAATAATCGCTTTAACTGCGGCAATCGTAGCTTTTACCGCCGCTTTCACCGCTGTAACCGTAGCCTTGGCGGTGGCTTTTGCTGCCTGCGCAGCCCTTTGAGCCGCTTTTGCCGAAGCCTTTGCCGCTGCCTTCGTTGCTTTGGCGGAATGCTCGGCTGTTTTGATAGCCGCCTTAGAGGTAGCCTGTGCAGTCTTAACGCTTTTCTGGGTGGTTTTGACCGTACCTTTTGCGGTTGCCTTGACCGTCTTTTCTGTATTTCGGGCGGTGGTCTTAACCGCCTTTTTGCCTTGCTGTCGGGTCTTGATAAACTGAGATTTTGCCCTTTGGGTGCTATCGGGAGCAGAGGAACGGCTTGCAGCCCCGTGACGGATCTGCAAGCCGTTGTTATGCTGTTCGGCGGCTTTTGCCGCCTTTTTCTGCTTGTAGGACGATATTTTATCCTTTGCCTTGCCGATATTTTCCCTTGTTTCCTTGACCGCCTTTTGACCTTGCTTGTTGAATTGGTGGATACCCTCGTCCTTGATACGGTCAGCTCCGTAGGAAAGCCTGTCGGCGGCATATTCCGTAGCAGAGCTTTCATCGGCATAGCAGCCTTGTTCCGCCTTATCCTTTGTTTTCGCATAAGCGGACTTCATACGCTCGGTAGCAATGGCGGCTTTGTCTATGGTCTTTATCGTGCCTTTGACTGCATCTCTGGTTTTTATATCAGCCATTAAAAGCCTCCTTTCCTTGAAGCGGTGCAGATATTAGGCAATCTTTTTTGCCACTACAACAAGTCTGCCGTTTTGTGCGGAGTATTCGCAGGTAGAAAGCGTGATAAGCCTGTCGCCGTATTCGGCGGTCACGCCTGTATCATATAGAGCAAGCTCCTTGCACTTGGCGATATAAGCGTTAAAGGCGTTTTCGTCCTCTGCGTTTACAAAATCGTAGTAGCGGAAGCCCGCCGAGCTGTACGCAACCGTTTTGAACACGGCAATGATTTCATACTCGTCCCTCTTTGTGAGGGTATCAAAACGAATGGTCTTGTGTTCCTCGTAAAAATCCTTGCTCTTGTAATTCTCCAATGCGCCGAACATCTTTTGCCCTTTGATGTGATGACCGTAAATAACAAGGTTATCACTCGTTGATAGGTCGCAATTTTCCTGCACATACGGAGTACCTAAATCGCTGTACTCATTTTCAAAATTGTGCTTCAGATAATAATTGGGGTTGTTCGGGGTCTGCATTACGGGAAAGTTGATATTCGTGCCGGCAATCGAAAGCCAGCCAACCATATCCGTATTTTGCAGATACAACTCGCCGTATTCCATAAGCACGGTTTCTTCCTCCGTAAGCAGAACATCGGCAGTTTCACTTTCACCTGTCTGCGCCTGTTCTACAACCTTGGCAATTTTCTCAAAGACTTCTTCCTGCTTGCTTTCGTGCGCATAGTGGCTATAAATGCGGAAGCCGCAAAAAGCCGCCGCACCTAACAGGCACACGGCGGCAATCATACAAATGATTTTCGTGTATTTCTTCATAGCATTGTCCTTTCTTATTCTGTTTTAGGGGCAAAAAATAACGCCCACATTTTCTGTGAGCGTTACTGGTGTAATATTGATTTCAGATACAAAATGCGGCATAGAGAGGAACGATTTTTTTGTTGTCCTCAAAGCCGAAGTTTTTGGCAGAGAGCTTGATTGCATAAGCGGGCTTGTAGGTGTCCATATAGACCTTCAAACTCTTTGCTCTGGTGTTGTCGGCAGATTTGACCTCAACGGGAATGAGCTGCCCGTCACGCTGAATGATAAAATCAATTTCAGCCCCACGCTCTGACTCCCAATAGTAGGTGTGGTAGCCGTTAATGGTAAGCTGCACATTGACATAGTTCTCCGCCATACCGCCCTTGAAGTCGTTGATTTCCTCGACCATATAGAGGATGTCATTAGCGGCTAAATCCTTTTTTGCGCAAAGCAATCCTAAGTCGGACACATAAATCTTGAACACATCAATATCACGGTAGTTTTCAAGGGGCTTTTTGATTTGCTCCACCTTGTAGACCTGTGACACGATACTGGACAGGCAAAGCCATTCGATTGCATTTTCAAATTCGGAAGCCCGTCCGCCTTTCTTAATCAGCTTATATTGGAAACGGGTATTCTTCTTTGAGAGCTGAACGGTTATATTGTCGTAGGCAAGTCTGGTTTTCTTGATTTCATTCAAGCTGTTATACTTGCTCATATCATTGAGATAGCTTGCAAGTATCGTATCCTGCGTATGGCGGACAAGGATATAATCCTTTGTTTCGGCAAACTGCATCACGCACTCTGGCATACCGCCGACCACAAGATACTGACGGTAAAGCTGCATTGCGGCATCGTGCAAAGCAGAAGGCAACGGCGTATCGGTTTGGAAGCACTTTTTAATCTGCTCCACCAAATCGTCCTCACCGAGAGCCAACATAAATTCCTCCATATCCATAGGATAAAGCGTTTTCATATCGACCTTTCCTACGGGAAAAGAGAATTTCGCCCTGTTGACCGCAACGCCGAGCAAGCTGCCTGCGACAATGATGTGATAATCTGGAGCGTTCTCGCAAAAGTATTTGAGCGAGGTCAAAGCCCTTTCGCAGAGCTGCACCTCATCAAATACAATCAGCGTCTTTTCTTTTACGATGGTCTGACCTGCAATATGGGACAGAATCGGTATCAGATAATCGGGGCTGATGTTTTCATCAAAGGTTTCGTTCAGCTTTGGATTGGTTTCAAAGTTGAAGTATGCCACATTTTCATAGTGGGTGCGCCCAAACTCCAGAATGGAATAGGTCTTTCCGACCTGTCTTGCGCCCTGTAAAATAAGGGGCTTGCGGTGTTCGCTTTCTTTCCACGCTTCCAAGAAGCCCATAATCTTTCTATACATAAGCAGTCCTCCTTAAAGGTACTGACCATAGTATAGCAGATATTCGTGTAAAAATCAATGAAATTCGCTTGAATTTTCGCACTATTCAACACGATTATTTTTGCTAACCTCTCACGATACGACACGAACACCGCAATTTCTGCATTTTATACCTCTCCGAACTTGGTTGTCATCAGCTTGTAAAGCTCGGTATTGCGAGGGAACTTGTTGACAAACGGCACAAGAGAACTGCCGACCTTGAGAAGCCCCTGTCCTGCGCCGACATTCGTAATATAACTGAGCTGAAGGTCGGAGATATTAAGGAGCTTGGCAAGCTCGATACGGTCTGTGGACGCTTGGTTGAGCATAATGATAAACTCGCTGTTGGCAAGCATTGTCCTTGCCGTGTGGCTCTGCAAAAGGTCGTCCACATTCTGCGTGATACCCGTGCAGTACGCACCGTATTTTCTTACTCTTTTCCAAAGCGTAAATAGGAAGTTTGCGGAGTATTCGTGCTGAAAGAGCAGATAAATCTCATCAATGAAAATGAATGTGTTCCTGCCTTTGGCTCTGTTCTGGGTAATACGGTTCAAGATGCTGTCAAGGACAACAAGCATACCGATTGGCTGTAACTGCTTGCCCAAATCCAGAATGTCATAGCAGATAAGGCGGCTGTGAGTATCCACATTTGTATGCTTGGCAAAGGTGTTCAAAGAGCCGTCCGTGAAAAGCTCAATGGCAAGGGCGATTTCTTGCGCTTCTGGCTCGTCCTGCTTTAGCAGCTCCTCACGGAAGTCCTGTAAGGTCGGCGGCGTTCCCATATAGTTGCCTTGCTGATAATACCGATACACCGAAGCGGTACAGCGGTCAATGATGGATTTCTGCTTTGCGCCAAGACTGCTGCCGCCGATGAGCTGTTCGCAAAGGGACAAAATAAACTCCGATTTCAAGATAACGGGGTTTGCGCCGTCACCGTAATCGGAGTTCATATCCATAGCGTTGATATGGTTTTCGCTCGTTGCTGAGATGTGAATGACCTCGCCCTGCATTGCCTTAACAAGCGGCGAATACTCTCGCTCTGGGTCAATGATGATAATATCGGCGTTGGGGTCGGTCAGAATGATGTTCGTCATTTCTTCCTTTGCCGTAAAGGATTTGCCTGCACCCGATACGCCGAGGATAAAGGAATTACCGTTGAGCAGGTGGCGGCGGTTGGCGATAATCATATTCTTGCTGATTACATTCTGCCCGTAATAAACGCCGTTCTCGTGATAGATTTCCTGCACCCGAAACGGAATAAACACCGCAAGACTTTCCGTTGTAAGGGTGCGCAGGGCGTCAATCTTTCGCACACCGAAAGGCAGCACCGTATTTAAGCCGTCCATTTGCTGATATTTCAGCACGGCAAACTGACACAGGTGCTTTCTGGCAGTCGTAAGCAACGCTTCTGTGTCGCTGTCAAGCTGCTCCTTGCTGTCAGCCGTATGCACCATAGTCAGCACGGCGAACATCATTCTCTGGTCACGGGTCGTAAGGTCATCAAGGAACTCCTTGCTTTCTTTTCGATGCTGCTCCAAGTCATACGGTACAACGGCAGAAAAGTTGTTGTTCTGGTTTTGCTTTCGCTGCCAATTCGTGATGTTGGTTTCCACACCGAGCAAACGGTTCTCCACCTCTCGCACGGCTTCATCTGTGGGAACGGGGATAATGTCAACGGAGAGCATCATATTTCTGTTCAGCTCACAAAGCTCCGCTACCATACTGTCCTTGATATAGGCGGCGTATTCTCTGAGGAAAATCACACGCCCGTATCTGTCTCCCATTCTGAAACAGTCCTTTTCAAACTCAAAGGTGTCGGGACAGATAAAGTCCTTGAAGTCGTGACCCTTTCGCATCGTCTGGGAAATATCGAAACGGAACGCCGTTTCTTCACCTGTGCGGTAAAAGTCGTGAAAAATACGGAGCTTTTCTTCGGCTTCAAGCTCTACGCAGCGTGACCCCAGACGGGAAAAGTGGGCAATAAGGTCAGCGCCCACACGAGCAAAGTAATTTCGGGCTTCCTCGATATTTTTCTTGCAGACGGATACCGTCACATACTTGTCCTGCACAATGGAGTTTGCTCCCGTTGCTTTTTCAAGGAGCATTTTGTTATATTCCTTGCGGTACTTATCCAGACCGTCATCAGCCATAGGAATGAGTATCGTCTGTTCAAAGTCCGCTTTGTTCAAGCGGCGGTTATTGATAGTGATTTTCGTAGTAGCTCCGCTGTCAAGCGAATTAAGCAGCTCCGAGTATTCAAGGAACATTGCTTCCTTATCCTCACGGCTTGCTACGGCGTAATTGATGTCCTCAAATTTGAATGTCTTAGCGTACTTGTTCTTGCCGACAAGGAAGATACCGTTCTCCCAGATAGTTTTAATCGGGATAACGCTTTGCACCGATTTCGGTACTAAAAACTTCTCCTTGTCCTGTTTGAACAGGTTTTTGAGTGTTTTAAGCATTGTTCTTCAACGCCTCCTTTTCGTGATTTTGGATTGTCGCTTTCAGCGTTTCATAGTAGAGATTATCGGGGTGAAACACCAGCATTTTCGGCATAAGGAAGTCCGATTTAATCCACGCCCAGACAAACTGCTCGGCGTTCATACCGTTGTACTTGACAAAGCCCATCAGCGCAAAGGGCGCAGCACCGAGGATGCATACCCAACTGAGGGTTTCCGTTCCGAAGTACGGGCGCAGCAGAAAATACAGACCTACCGCCACGCCGCAGGCAAGCACCGAAAAAATGAACTGTCGCAAAGACAGCCCGAAAAACATACTTTCCGTGTAATTGCGGATTTCCTTGTTTATCTTAACTTCCAATTCGTCACACCTCCTTTATAAGCCCATCATTTCTCTTACAACACGGTCAGACATTTTGACCGCACCGACCAAGACGAGCATATTAAATACAAGCTCTCCGATATAGCTCCATACCATAGACACCGCCGCAGCATTAGGGTCAACCGCAGGGGGCGAAGCTGCAAAGAGCGAAAAGATGATACAGGCAAGCACAATGATTGCACCCTCCAGACACACGGCGGCATAGCTCTTGATAAAGCTCTTGCCGACGCTCTGGCTCGGCTCTCCCGCAAAAGTGGAAATCGGAACAGGGGCAATGGCGGTATAAAGGTAGAGCTTAAAAAATCTGCCGTACACCGACATTATCATAATGAACGACAGCACCGTAATGAACAGACCGCCTATCAGCGTGACCGCCCATAACGGGATGGATTCAAAAAAGCCGCAATCCTCAACAGCGGTCACGATATCAGACGGCAATACCGTCTGCTGTGCCGTTCCGAAGCCTGCAGCGTTCATAATGGTTGAAATAAGTCCCTGTACGATATTGAAAAGAGCCATCATCAGCTCCAAGCCGTAGGTCACGGCACCTTTGGCAAGGGCGAAGCGGATAAACAGCTTTAATGCGTGTTCTGGTTTCTTGACCTCTGCAAAGCTGCCGCAGGTACGCATTACGCCTACGACAAAAAAGAGAACGAGCAACGCAAGCCCGATTGCCTGCACCGCACCGTGTATATTTACGATAACACTCCATATCGTGCCGCCCTTAAAGTTCTCTGGGGATTGGGTTATGAGCTGCCATATCTCCGACAGCTTCTCATTCCAAGTTTCAAGAGCGTTCTCCAAGTTTTGCACAATCCAATTATCAGACATTCGACCACCTCCTTATTGATTTGGATAACGGGGGCAATTCCGCAAAGCGGATCTGCCCCCGTTACCGTCAGTCTTGTGTCAATCTGTTGTTCTCTCAACCTGTGATAAGGGTCAAGATTTCTTTTGCAAAGGTAATGACCACGCCGCCTGCAAGGGTCAAAAAGCCGTTTGCTCTTTGGGACGGGTCGTGAGATTTGAGGGACAGACCAATCTGCACAATACCGAAGCCGAGCATAATCATACCAACAGCTCTTACCAGACCGAAAATAAAGTCTGAGAGGTTATTGACTACGGCAATAGGGTCATTCGCCGCAAAAGCGGTCACGGATGTTCCCACAACAAGGGTCAATGCCATTACTGCCGTGCAGTAAAAGCGGAAACCCTTCCTAACCTTGCCAGACATCGGCAGCTTTTCGGTTTTCTTGCCCTCATTCTTCTTAAAAAGTTTCATAGATAAATCCTCCTTTTAGATGTTGAATATTTCTTCCAAGTCCTCGTCGGACAGAAGCTCGTAGGAAGTGCTGACAGCGTTTACGCTTACGGCGTTTTGCGGAATATCGCTGTCAAACACAAGGGTTGCGACTGCCTGCGTAGGCTCTCCGTGAATATACGGTGGCTGCCCTCCGTCAGCAGTCAGCTTCACATTCGGGTGCTTCATAATGTCATACTTGAAGTCCATTACGGGGCGTTCTCCCCGAATAAAAAGAAGTGCGTAGCGGTTATCAAGCATACGCACTTCATCTGGGGTCATAAGCTCACGCCCCGATATTTGATAGTTGGTCGAATAGTTTCCGCTTCGCCCAGAGCTTTTTCCGTAGGTGTTGGTATCAATGGTTTCCTTGCCGAGCAGCTCCGACACATATTTGTGGGTACTTTGCTCATTGCCGCCGAGATAAAGAAATTCATCGCAGTTGCCTACGATGCTTTCCCATTGCTTCTCGAAAAGAGCTTTGAGCTGCGCCAGATTTTGCAGGATAATGGACACTGATACCCCTCTGGAACGCATAACGGACAAAATCTTATCGAAGTCATCGGGCAGCGATACATTCGCAAATTCGTCCATTATAAAGTGGCAATGCACGGGCAGGCTGCCGCCGTATTTATGGTCTGCCAGATAAAAGAGCTGTTGAAAGAGCTGCGTATAAAGGATACTGACAAGGAAGTTAAAGCTCGTATCATTGTCGGGTATCAAAGCAAACAAAGCGACTTTCTTTTCTCCCAGACTCGGCAGGTCAAGCTCATCGGTGGCGGTAAGCCCTGCAAGGCTCTCCAGATTGAATTTTTCAAGCCTTGCGGCAAGCGTGATTTGAATACTCTTTAAGGTCTTAGCAGAGCCAGAGTGATAATCCCTGTAATACTTGAGGGCGATATGCTCTGGGTTTACCATTTCCAGACGGTCAAACAGTTCGTCCAGAGGGCTTACATAGCTGTCGTCATCCTCACGGACTTCGCCTGCACGAAGCAGCTCCATAACCATAGGGAAATTCTGCTCGTCTGGCGGAGCTTCGTATTTGAGATAAAACACCAACGCAAGAAGCAGCATACTTGCCGCCGTATCCCAGAACGGGTCTTGCGACTGTGAGCCTTTTGGCGTAGTTGCCTTAAACAGATTCGTTACCAAACGCTGCACATCGTTGTCGTTGCGCAGATACACAAAGGGATTGTAACAATGGCTGCGGTGCATATTGATTAGGTCAAGGACACGCACCTCATAGCCTTTGCGCTCCAACAGACCGCCGATGTCACGGACGATTTCGCCCTTCGGGTTTTGTCAATAAGGATAGAGAAAAAAGTAAATTATTTTTATGAGGTTACAACATCGGATTGAATAAGGCGCAGTACCTTGTCGGTAAAGGTTTCCCGGCTGGTCTGGCTGAAATGGAAATAAATATCAAAGGTCGTACCGCCAACGGTCTTTACCATATCGGGTGGCGGTACGTCCGGGGCGGGTGAAGCGTTGCCGCCCGCCATCACGGGCAGGGGGATGGCCTTGCCCTCTCTGCTGGTGCTGTCGCTCCCCTCCGGGGCGGGGATGGTGCTGGTGATCGTCATGCTGGGGTCGTAGGTCATAGGCTCTCCTTTCATCATTCATCAAAGTTAATCCACGTGAGCGCCATTTTGCCGCCCACGTTGGAGTGGGGGAAGGGGAATGTATTAGTCCCCCTTTGAGGACTGTCCACAAGCCCCCTGATTGCAAGGCTTTTCAGCCTCTAAATGTCCACGCCTGCGGCGTTCCCGTTCGCTGGCAGCTTTCTTTCTCCGGCGCACATTGGCGGCGCACTCGTCACAGTATTTGCCCCGATTGGAGCGCGGCACGAACATCGCCCCGCACTCGGCACAGGGCCGCGCCTGTCCTCGGTGGAGCAAGGCGGCACACAACCCCTTGTCTGTTGGCAGGACGGCGGCGCGGAACCATTTACAGACCAGGGAATAGGTGATACTCTGGACGCAGACACAAGGCTCCCAGCCGTCATCAAGAGCAAGACAGTTGCCGCCGTCATAATTGCAGCAGTCATGCACCAGCCGCCGGACGGCTCGGTACTGCTGGTAGGTCAGTCGGGGAATGCCGTTCACCGCTCCACCTCCCGGCGTTTCTGCTGGGTCTGCTCCTGCTGGTGTATGGCAGCATCGGCGTTCCGCTTCACCTGTTGAAGCCGCCGCAAATCGTCTTGGATAGGCTTGTACTGCTCATACTCGGCTGTGTACTCCTGGTGAAGCCTCGCCTGTTCCTGTTCCCACGCATGAACGGGGATTTTACCAGCAGGGGAACGGTGCTTGTCCAGCTTCCGGCGGGCCATGTGGAACGTCCTCAACTCGTTCTCATGCTCCCTCTCGAATTTTTCCCGCTTGCCCTTCCACTTGATACCCTGCAACTCGTCATAGACGGGCTTGGTGTCTCGGTAGAGGTCAACAAGGCGAAGCAGTTCCTTCAATTCGTTCAGACGGTCACGCTTCGCTTTCATGGATGTGTTGATGGCCTCCGTTCGTTCACTCTGGGCGGCGATATGGGTCTCTAAATCTTCCAGCGTAGCGATGCCCCTCTCGGTCAGAAAATTGATGGCCTCGGCAAAACCTTTAAGATTTCCAATCCTGGCGTTGCGGCTCCATGCTCCGGCGTTCCGGCCCTCATAGTAGTCGGTCAGCAGGGCGGCAAGGGTCGGGGCCTGGGGCTTGCTCAATTCTTCTTTTATGGCCTTAATCCAATCCGTCAGGCCGGCGATTTTCTTCCGAATATCCCGCAGAATGTTGTTGGCCTTTTTTATCCAGCGGTTCAGATCGCCCTTGTCGGTGGGGATGCCCTTGGCCTCCATCTGGCGGACGGCCACGCCCTCATGGACGGTGGGCAGCAGGTCAAGGCCCTGACGCTCATAGGAGCGGTGGTCGATGCGGCAGGTCAGCCCCTTTTCCTCAAACTTGGCGTTCACCATAGCGGCCCACGCCTCCCGCCAATGTTCCAGTGTTTCCGGGCTTCCCCAGTCGGTAGTGGGAACAGCGTCAAAGAGGGGCTTGCCGTCCTCTCCCATAATGCGGTTCCCGTCCTCGTCCAGACGGTAGCGGCGGCGCTGCTTGCACCCCCATTTGCCGTCTGGCTCAATGGGCCGGATGGGGCAGAGAACATGAAAGTGCGGGTTAGGAATACCGCCGTCCTCCTTGTCCGGCTGGTGGATGGCAAAGTCGGCAATCATGCCCCGGCCCACAAGCTGCTCCGAAACAAATTGCCTTGCAAGAGCGATGTTTTCCTCCAATGAAAACTCGTTCTGCAAGGCAATGTCAAAGCTATATGCAAGCTGGGCTTTCTTGCCGCGCTCGGCCTTCTCCACGGCGTTCCAGAGGGTGGCGCGGTCTTGGTACTGGTTGGGGGCCTGGGGCGGCAGGAGAATGTCTGTGCAGACCACGCCGCCCTTGTGGGTGTAGTCGCTGACCTCGCCATAGTATTCGCTATACAATTTCTCCCCGGCTCGGTAGGCGGCGGACGTGACAACAGACTGTCCCGCGCTCCGTTTGACCTGGGTAACGTGGAGATGGAACAGGGCCAATTATCCGCTTTCCTGCTGGTCAGTGGCTTGGCTCACCAGGGCGGCAACTTCCGGCAGGGAAAAGACCTTTTCCATCAAAAGAAAAAAGGCCCTTTCGCTCATGCCGCGCACCTCCGGGGCGATACTCTCCACCGCTCCGCCACGGGTGATAAGTCGGTGGTTTCGCTTCTTCCTTTCGCCTTGGGTGTAGTAGCGGATGCGGTTCTCATACCGCTGGCCTCTGTGCTGGTACTGCTCCAACTTAGCGGTGGCCTCAGCATACTCTTTCTCTAATTCTTCGCGTGACTTGTCCATCGTGTTTGACCTCCTTCTTGGCAAAACAAAAGACCGTCTACCTGCTGTGTCGGGTAAACGGTCAAGGGTAACGGTATTCGGTTTTAGCCTCGCTGGAAAGGTGCAGACGCAGAGCGGATGTACCTTTCCAGCGAGGGCGCAGGGATAGCCGCAAAGCGGCGCAAGGGGCGCAGCCCCTTGTACGGAGCGGAGCGACGCAAACGGCCCGGACTTTCGGAAGTCCGGGCCGTAGCCTCGCAGAGCGCACGATACATGGTCGCAGACCATGTATAGAAGTGCGCCCTTTGTTCCAAAGGGATTTTATAAGTCCATCATTGATGGGAGAATTTTGTTGAACATATGGCGCACCTTATCAATCCGGGTGTTTGGGCGGCGTGGCTGAAAAACTGGTTCGCCGCTGGCGATTTGATACCCCTTCAATTCTGTTAAACAAACGCTTCTCCCGTTTGTATAAAAGGTGAGGTCATTGCGGTACTCTTGCACACAGCGGGCAGGGATTTCGCCAGTAAAAATCACCTCGCTGTTTTTAACCTGGGTCGTTTCAATACTCGCGCAATATTTTGGTGCGTCATGATAAGCTCTGGAGAGATATTCCTGCGGCGCATAGAGTGTAAAAGAAAGATATGGTTCCAATAGCTGCGTCCCCGCCTTTTTCAACACCTGCTCCAATACAATAGGTGCCAATGACCGAAAGTCTGCGGGAGTGCTGACCGGACTATAATAAAGCCCATACTCAAAACAGATTTTACAGTCCGTTACCTTCCATCCATACACGCCTTGTTCCAGACCGTAGCGGATACCATCCAATACAGCGTTTTGAAAACTCTGATTCAAGTATCCAACGGAAACTTTGCTCTCATACTGCACTCCGGTGCCAAGGGGGAGAGGGGTGACGGACAGCCCGATGGACGCCCAGAATGGATTGGGCGGCACTTCGATATGAATGGTGTGACTTACCGCTTTCAATGGCCTCTCCATATAGATGACGGTAGGTTCTTTTGCAGTTGTGTTGAGCTGATATTTTTCCACCAGAAGATCAGAGATAATTTCCAATTGTACCCGGCCCAAAAAGGAGAGAATGATCTCATGGGTCACAGCGTCTACTTCATAGCGCAGAAGCGGGTCGGTATCCGCAATTTCTGTCAAGGCGTTTAACAAGCGTTCCCTCTGTTCTGGTTTCTCTGGTGCAATTGTTGTCCGCAGCAAAGGGAGAGGATTGTCGCTCCACGTTTCACGGGGCAGCAGCAGTTTGTTTCCCAGCACATCATTCAGCCGCAAACTGTCGCAGGGTACAATGACGATCTCGCCCGCATGGGCAATCTCTGTTCGGACAATCTCACCCTTTGAGGGGATACGCATTTCCGTAATTTTCAGTTTTTCTTTCCCTGCCAAGGCTACGGAATCCCGCAAATGAAGCGTACCGCTATACAACCGCAGATAGGCAAGGCGTTGGCTCTGGTTTGCGTACTCAACTTTGAACACAGTTCCGCACAATTCAGAGCTGTTCTGCCCGGTGGGTGATTGGAATGTATCTGTGACCGCTTCAATGAGTTGTCGGATTCCCAAGTTTACCTTGGCACTGCCATGATAGACCGGAAACAGAGAGACGCTTTGGATTCTCCTGTTTTCCTCCCGCAGAAGTTCTTCTTTGTCCATTGGTTCTCCGGCAATATATTTCTCCAACAATTCATCACAGTCCGCAATCACGGTATCCCAATTCTCCAGCCCCATGTTTTCCATGATGGATATATCCGGGGAAAGCTGCACGTTCTGCTTAATAATCATATTTGCGGAGAGCTTATCTCGGATAGACTGATACACACCTGGCAGGTCAATCCCGTCCTGGTCGATTTTGTTAATAAAGATAACAGTTGGGATTTTCATTACTTGCAGAGCATGAAACAGAATACGGGTCTGCGCCTGAACGCCGTCTTTTGCAGAAACAACCAAAATCGCTCCGTCAAGAATGGCAAGGGAGCGATAGACCTCCGCTAAGAAATCCATATGCCCAGGAGTATCCACAATGTTGACCTTACAATCGTGCCACTGAAAGGAAGTGACCGCCGTTTGAATGGTGATTCCACGCTGCCGCTCTAAAAACATGGTGTCCGTTCTCGTTGTTCCCTGATCCACACTGCCGGGCGCCTCGATTGCTCCGCTGGTATATAACAGGCTCTCCGTCAAGGTCGTCTTACCTGCGTCTACATGAGCAAGAATGCCAATATTGATGATTTTCATATGATTGTCCTCCATACAAGGCCCAGAAGGGCGCAAAAATCCCCAGCGACAAATACTTTTACCGCTGGGGATGATAGGTAGGACACACATGAAAACTGCGGCCAAGGCTGGCCGTTGTCTATCACGATATGAAATGAAAAGGCAAAAGTATTCTTAAATTGGGTACAAAAACCAAGCCCTCTCCTTGAGGACGTTTGTCTTTGTTCCCATTATCAAATTTTATTTAAGAATACCTTGCCGCATATTGATAAACTCCTTTGCTTGGATTTTTATAGTATAGCATATCAAATTCCCAAAAGCAACCCTGTTAAGATAAATTTTTTCTGTCACTGCACCTCCATATCTCTCTCGTGTATACGCCATACGCAACTCTTTTCAAAAAAGAAGTGGACGCGCTGGCAAAGCTGTGGTAGAATGAAACGAAAGAAGGTGAGGATGGTGGAGCTCAAAACGACAATCGCCCAGGGACTGCACGTCACAGATGACAGCGCGGGTTATGATGCCGCCTGTAAGCGTGTCCTGTCTGAAAAGGCAATCCTGGCGCGGATTATGAAGTCCTGCCTGGAAGAATACAAGGATTGCGATGTCAATGATATTGCCGAGAAGTACATTGAGGGCCAACCCTAGGTGTCCGCCGTCCCGGTGCTGCCGGACGAGGGTGGCACAGTCATCAGCGGCATGGACACCGAGGACAAATCGGTGCGCGAGGGGACAGTCACCTATGACATTCGCTTCCGCGCCATCGTTCCCGACTCCGAGGAACAAATTGCCCTCATCATCAACGTGGAGGCCCAGAACGATTTTTACCCCGGCTATCCGCTGATAAAGCGTGGCATATACTACTGTTGCCGCATGATTTCTTCCCAGTACGGCAGGGAGTTCACTGGCTCCCATTATGAGAAAATCAAGAAGGTCTACTCCATCTGGATTTGCATGAAACCGCCGCAGTATCGAGAGAACACCATTACCCGGTATCGGCTGGTGGAAGAATATCTGGTCGGCGAGGGCAAAGAACCCATCAGGAATTATGATTTGCTGTCCATCATCATGCTGTGCCTTGGCGGGCCGGATGGGTCAAATTATGACGGCGTATTGCGGATGCTGGATGTGCTTCTCTCCAACGAAACCAGCGAGGCGGAAAAGCGGAAAATTTTGCAGGACGATTACGACATTCAAATGACGCAGACAATGGAAAGGGAGGTGTCGGTCATGTGTAATTTGAGCAAGGGCGTTGAGGAAAAAGGCGTTGCTAAAGGTATCTTGTCCTCTATCAAAAACCTCATGGAAACGATGGGGCTGACCATTGAACAGGCTATGGCGGCGCTGAAAGTCCCGGAGGGCGAACGTCAGAAATATATGGATTTGCTGGAACGGCAGTAATGACAAAAACGCCACGGACTATCGTTGTCCCTGGCGTTTTCTGTATCTACGTTAGCTGACTTGAGCAGCTTCGGCTTCTGCCTGTTTCTTCCTGTGGTAGTTCTCCCGCCTCGCGGCAAGCATACGTTCATACCGGGCCTGGGCTTCGGGATCTCCGGCGGCAGCGTCCGCATACATTTTCTGACGGGACTTCTTTACCGCTTCTGACTGTTGCGCTCTCTGCTGCGCCAACTCTGCCGCCGCTACCGGGTCGGTTTCGGCGCGGGCTTTCAAATCCTGCAAAGCCGCCTTTTTCCGATTGCGATGGGCTTCCAGCCGTTCCGCTTCTTCTAGGGTGAGAGGCAAACCTGCCTCGGCACATCTGGCAAGTTCTTTCAACGTCCGCTGTTGGGGCTTCGGGGGCTGTGCGGACTTCTGCCTGTCACGCCACGCTTTGTGCTGCTCGGCTTTCTTCTGGCGGTGCGCCGCAAGCCGCTCCGCTTCCTCCGGGGTGAGATCGGCTCCATCCAGCTTGGCGAGTTCCTTCAGTGAGCGTTTGCGAGGCTTCTCTGGCTGACTGGCCTTTTTCTTGTCGCGTTGCTTCTGCTGATAGGCCCGATTGCGCTCTAACCGCCGTTCTTCCTCCGCCTGTTCCTCCGGGGTCAACAGGCCCGCCCGCTTCCTCGCGGTAAACTCCCGGCGCTCCTGCTTGTACCTCTCATACCGAACCTGGGCAAGCACCTGGGAGCGTTCCTCTTTCTCTGCCTGTTCCTCCTGCTGGCGGCGTTCTTCCTCCTGCTCCATCGGGGTCACAATGTCGGCGGGAACCTCAAACGCGCCAATGAAATTGAAATAGAAATCTAACCGCTGACGGCGCTGCTTTCCCCGTCCGTTGCCCTCATGGACAACGATTTTCTCGATAAACTCATTGAGAATGGGCGTAGTCAGTTCCGAAAAATCGGTGTACCGCTTGGCAAGGTCGATAAACTCCGTCATTCTCACCCGGTCGGCGTTCCAGTTGTCCAGCAAGCCCTGCCACTCCGTCATGGAGGCTTCCAGCGCGGCCTGTTCCTCGTCATACTCGGCAAGGAGACGGCTGAAATGCTTATCCGGCAGCTTGCCCGTGGCGTTGGCCTCGTACAGCTTCTTCACCAGTCCGTCCAGTTCGGCGTGGCGCTTCTTCGCCTGGACAATCTGTTTCCGGCAATCCTTGACTGCTTCCTCCTGGCGCAGACTGGATGCCTTTCGAACCCGCTGAACAAACTCCTGCTCGTTGTTGCGGACATACCAGCTTATCCGCTGGATGGCGGAGAGGATCGCCGCTTCCAGCTTTTGCGTGGCAACATAGTGAATGGTGCAATCCTCCATAGGTGCCCGGTATCTGGAACAGGTGAAAGCATCGTCAATGTACTTGCCTTGGACAAGACTGTTGTGGTGGGTCAGCTTTGCGCCGCAGTCGGCACAGTAGAGCAGTCCGGTTAAACGGTTAGGGGCATTACTCCGCTTGGGTGTCCGGCGCTTGGTTTCCCGCAAACGCTGAACATTGTGCCACGTTTCTTCGTCAATGATGGCGGGGACGGCTCCCTCAAATACAAATTGTTCCTCTGGCATTGTCCTGCGGGTGCTTTTAGTCTTGTAGTTCTCACAGACAGTCTTGCCCAGCACCTTGCGCCCCAGGTACTCCGGCCTTTTAAGAATATAACCCAGGGTGGTGGCAGACCATGCGTAGGGGTCGCGGTAGCTGTTGGCTCGAACAGGACAGCCGATACGCTTCCAGTGTTCGGAAGGGATGGGGATTTGCTCGGCCCGCAGCGTTCGGGCGATGCCGTTGACGCTCTGACCGTCCATGACCATCTGAAAGATGCGGCGCACAACGGCGGCAGCTTCCTCGTCGATCACCCACTCGCCCTTTTCTTCTTTTGAGGCGAGATAGCCATAGGGGACGGCCCCCGAACAGCGCAGGCCCTTTTCCATTCTGGACTTGAAAACGGTCTTGATTTTGCGGCTGGTGTCAGCAACGTACCACTCATTTATCACATCCCGGAAGATGGACATAATATCAAATCCATTGGCGGTGTCCAGGTTGTCATTGGCGGCGATAAAGCGGACGTTGTACTCGTCAAAGGTGCGTTTGAGCAAGCCGACCTCCACCACGTCACGGCCTATTCTGCTCTGGTCTTTGACAATGACGGTAGCCACATTTCCGGCCCGTATCTCGTCCACCATAGCGTCCAGGCCGGGCCGCTTGAAGGTCGTTCCCCGCACCCCGTCATCGGTGAAGTGGCGGACATTAGTGAAGCCATTTTTTCGGGCGTAGTCCTCCAGGATGCGCTTTTGATTTTCTACGGACACGCTCTCGTCAGACCGCCCATCGTCGTGAGATAACCTTTCGTACAATGCTGTGATTTTACCCTTTTGCTCCTGCTTCCTCATGTGTGTAACCTCCTGTTTTGTATTTTCACGACCTTTCTATCCTTATTATAGTGACCCTTTTGGGTCAAGCACCACAAAAGAGGTGTTGCATTGCATTGCATTAGGCTTACAGAAAAAGCGTGTTTTGCCTGCACCAGAGCCGCCGCAGACTAAGATATTGAGATTTCGGCGGTGCTTTTTCCCGTCCAGACCGATGCGGACATTCTGGGTCAGCAGCTTGTTCTCGGACGGGTCTTTATCCCGATACTTCTTGTTCAGCGCATCGGCGTTGCTCCATTTTGCAGAGCCGTGTTCCTCACGCCTGCGGTAGTTCCTTCGTGTGGAGAAATAAATACCGATAGCCATACCGTATGCGGCTAAAAAAATAAGGACAGTCTTTACGCTGTCCTCACATACGGTTATGGCAAAGGGACTTCCCATAGCATCGGTCAGTCCTCGGATGATTTCTACAATGCCGCCGCCCACATAAGGGGCGGTCAGCAGAGCAAGCCACACGGCAGGAACGACGCCGCAGGCGGAAAGGATTAGGCTCGTCTTTTTGTCGTTATCGTTCCTCATTACACCTGCAATGCACGACCTTGAATTTCTTTGTCGGGGCGTGTGCTACCTTGCTAATCAGCTCGTCAACAGGCTCGGTGGGGCGTTCCTCCTGTAACTGCCGTGTACGCAGGGTGTTAAGCGCATTGATAACGATATTTTTATCGTACTTATCAAGTGCGATATGGTATCGTTCTTCTCTCATAGGCTGTACCTCCGTTTATCGCTCCTGTTCCTTGCTTTTAGCAGGCTTGTTTTTCTCCATACTCTTATACATTTCGCTCTGGATTTCACCCAGAACATCACGCATAGAGCCAAGTTCTCCCTTGAAAGCCTGTGTATCCGTTTCCGCAAGCTCTTTCGGAAGTCTGGAGAAATTAAAGCCTCTGGTGTCAACGCCGTAGCGGGAGCTTATCATATACGCCACGCAGTAGGATTTGAACTCGGACGCTTCTCGGCTTTCGTTATGCTTAAAGTCAAATACCGCCGCTGATACTTCCTTTGCCATACTCACGAAAAGCTGTTCCTCGTTAAGACCCGTGCGGATAAAAATGCTCTGCTGTTCGCTGTCGTAGTAGGCAGGCATTTCAAGGTCTGCAACAGGTACAAAAGGCACGGGGCTTGCGTCAATGAGTGCCGACACAAGCTCACGCATAGATTTCTTTTCCTGTGCTTCCTGTCTGTCCTTTGCAGAGGTTTCGGAAATGTCATAGACCTCTTTGGCGTTGTAGCCAACCGCCTTAGAGCCGTCATCACGGGTGTACTCCTTGCTCGGCTCAAGGATAACGACTTCCTGTGCGTCCTTATTCACATAGACACGGCTCTGCTTCCAAGCGGCTTTTTCTTTGAGCTGCGTTGCTTCTGGCATTTGCGCAGATACCAGAATGGCATTGTTTACGGAATAGCGGTCAAACCGTCCCTGCACATCAAGATACTGACGGAAGCTGTCGCCACTACTCATCATTTCGGAGCAGGTGTTGTCAATCAGCTCATAGGCTTCTTTTCGCTGCGCCTGCTTCTGGGCAGCCCATTGCTCTTTGTCAAACGGCTTGCTGCCGCCGCTGAATACATCATAGATACTCATACTTGTTTACCTCGCTTCTTTGGATTTTTTGTGTTTCCTTTTTCTCTGGGGCTGTTTGTGTTCGGTCTTGCCGTTGGCACTCTTAGCCCTGTCGGAAGCTCCGCTTTTGTCCAGGGCGGAAGTGCCTTTGTCCGCTTCCTGTTCTTTGCGGCTCTCCTTGATTTTCCGCAGTTCCTCTTTGACGGAAGGTTTCTCTTTAGTCATAGTAGCCCCCTCTGCGGATTTGCTTTGCTTCTCTGAGATAGGCTCGGACTGAGGGGATTTTTCGGTCTTTGCCACCGAGGGGTTTGGGGCGTTTTCCTCCTTGCCGACAGGCTTACCCATAAGCTCGTCAAGCAGCTTGTCCTTTTCTGCCTTTTCGGGTGTTGTGATTTCTGGCTCTGGCTGTCCGTTCTTTTCGTCTTTGGATTTCTCCGCTTCGGTTACGATAGAAGCGGTGTCCACCGATGCAAGGTTGAAGCGCTCCACGATACGGCTGATTTTCGATGCGTCCTCCGCACGGGCGATAACATCGACCTCTGCATTAGGGTCGTTATTCTTGCGGTCTGCAAGGACGCAATAAAGAACGCCGTATTTTTTGGCTTCCTGCGTGAATGTTTTGAGGTCGTCGTTTTTCACGGTAAAGACCTTCAGCTCTTTTCCAGAGCGAAGCATTGAGGAAAGCCGTGCCTTGCCTTTGGTTTTCTTTTCTTCTTTCAGAATGGAATACAGCAGGATGGCGATATTTTTCGCTCCTGCGCCTGTGATTTTTGCAGCGACCTCAAAGCCCTCCAAGCTCATTCGGACGATTTGTTCTGCCGCTTCGCCGCCTGTGTTCATTTTTCGTCAGCTCCTTTCTTTGCTGTTCTTGTTCATCTGCCCGTATCGCTGCGAGTTTTTCTTTAAGGGTGTCGCTACGGGCGGCGATACCCTCGCAAAGTTTAACCTCCTTTCGCAGAATACTAAGGCGTTTGGAAATATCGGATAGCTCTGCCTTGACCTGTGATTTGGTGTCCTCGTCCTTTGCGGAACGGGATTTGGAGTAAAGCTCCTTGCGCTTTTCAAGCAAGGCGGACACTTCCGTTTCCAACGAGCCTTTGTATGACAAAAGCTGCTGTGCCGTATCAATGTGATTCCGACAAAGCAGCCTTGTTTCTTTTGCTATGGCTTCCATTTTCATAAGGTCGTCCTTTAGCAGATAATGAAGCCGAGCGTAATTCTGTTTTTTGTTCTTCGGCAGGATACCGAGCTTGTAGCAGTAATGGAGATAAAGTCCTCGCAAGCCGCCGATTTTCTTAATATCCGAAAGCGACCCCTTGACCCGATAGACCTTGACTTGCTTCGGTGGGGCGGTAAATCGGTCAAACCTTACGGCATAGGAATTTTGGCTGATACGCTCCGTTATTCTGTCGTTGGTATAATCCTCTCCGAGCTTATAGAGTCGCTTCGGTCTTTGCCAGCCCTTTCCGATTATCGTCCAATACTTGCGATTGTGGTCAAAGCTCACACGGTAGCCCATCTCCGCCATAATGCGGTCAAAGTCTTTCAGCGTGTAGGATTTTGCAATGGCTTCATCAACTGCCTGCCTTGCTACATTATCTCTTGTGGGGCGTCCTTGTTTTTCCGCTTGATAAAGAGCATAGGGCTTTTTCTTGCCGCTTGGGTGTTCAATAACGGACAGAGCATACTCACGGCAAAGCTCATCGGAGTGCTGACGAAGCAGCCGTAAATTTGCTTTGTTGTCGTGATAGTGCTTTCCGTCCGCAAAGGAAACGGAGTTCACTACAAAGTGGTTATGCAGGCACTCGGTGTTGAGGTGAGTGGCAACAATGACTTGAAATCTGTCGCCCCACATTCTCTCGGCAAGTCTAACCCCGACCTCGTGCGCCTGCTCTGGCGTGACCTCGCCAGACTTGAAGCTTTGGAAACCGTGATAACAGACAATCTCGCTTGTATCGTTCCATTGGGCTTTGGAAATCATCATTTCATCTCTTGCGGTAGTCGGGTCGCAGTTTACACCCGTGACAAAGAAACGCTGTTCGGTCTTATCCTTATTGGTAGCGTACTCCATTACATCGACCATAGCCTGTAAATCAGCTTCGGTGTATTTGGGGTTGGCGGTCTTTTCGGGATTTTCTGCGTAGTCAATCGGGTGGTCGAGCCTGCCACGCACATCCCATATCTCGCATACCGCCATTAAGACACCTTGCAGGGCAGCAAATACCTTTTGCGGATTTCGATTTGAAACTCGTGCCATTTCCTCGCTTCCTCTCGGAGCATCGGCGTGTCGATAAAGCCGAGGGCGTTTGCCTTGACCGCAAGCTGATTGATACGGTTGCCGATAGCCGACAGCTCTCGCATCATTTTATAGAACTCTGGGTCGGGCTTCTCGCACAGGCGGTAGCCCTTTACCGCCTCTCTGAGGAATGCTTCTTTTGAGCGACCCGATTTTCGCACAAGCTCGTTAAGCTGCTCGGCTTCTTCCTCAGTCAGACGGAAAAGTATCTGCACATTTCGTTTTCGCATTTTTCACTTCCTCTCTCTCGGACAGACGGTTTATCTGCAAGCAGCACATAATTGCAACGCCCGTCAGCCCGCCGAGCATTATGCCGATGATGAAAAATATAAACTCACTCATTCTCAAACTCCTTTCTGTTTTCACGGGGTATTAGGGGCAGCCCCCTAACAAGCGAATTTGGTTAGCCAAATTCAGTGCTTGGTAAGACATATCATTCTTCGCACCCGTCCGCATACAGACATTCTCCGCACACGGGGCAGAAGTACGGACAGTCCGAACAATCATTTTCTTCGGACAACTCTTCCTTATCGGTATCGTCAAGACCGTCCTCGCTATGCTCGGTAATATCGGCTTCGCCGCAGACAAAATCCTCGTCGGAAAACTCGATAAGGTCGGTATCAAAGAGAATGATTTTGACTTTCTCCGCCGCCTGTTCAGGGCTGTCGGCGCAAACGGAAACAGTCTTTTCATAGTGGGCGGTAAGGGTCACATCATAGTTTTTCAATCGTCATTTCCTCACTTTCGTTCTTAAATTTTGGGTCGGTTTGGCTGCACTTTTTTCAGAAAACCTGCTGCACAATCAACGGACATCACTCCTTTCACGGACGGGCTTTTGCCTTGAAAGCCCCAGATAGGACATTAAAAAATCGTTGACATCCTTGCCGATAGGCGGCGGAGAATCAACGATTTCATAATCCTTTTTCAGCAATTCGGTTAAGGCGGCAGTACACAGCCTACCCGTTTTGTCATTGTCAAGGTGCAGAACAACGGTCTTGATATGCGAATTTTCTTTGAGATAAGTGGACAGCGCAATAGGAACTTTGCTCTCGCTTAGCTCCTTTTTGGGCTGATATACACCCGACAAAGAGAGCAGATTTTGTGTCCGATAGTCCTTGCCCTCGCATTTAAGGTAGGTCGCATAGGACAGTAAATCAATGGCTGCTTCAAATAAATGCACCGTGTTTATCGGCTCTTTCGCAAGCAGTCGGAACGAATATCGCTTGTCACTTCCCGAAGCGTCCTGCTTAAAGGGACTGCCGAGCGTGCTGCGCAAGGCGGCATACTTTGGCGTTCCGCTTTTATCATTGCCTACAAAAACGGCATTGTGATAATCGGCACTTTCGTAAATCGTACCGTCTGCAATGCACTCCTGTATGAGCTGATAATCTATACCTCGTCCGAAAAGATACTGCATTACTCGGCTGCAATCCTTGTTCTTCGGTGGCAATAGCAGAACTTTCGGCTCGTCTTTTTTCGGCGTTTGCGGCGGTGTCCATTCAACCGCACCGCCCGTCAGAGCTTCGACGGCTTCGACAAATCCGTAATCTTTGACCTTGATAAGATAGTCAAGGGCGGAAACACCACCGATACCTCTCGACCACCAATACCATTTGCCGTTAGAAATTTTTAAGCTGTCGTGTTCTCTGGTGCAGTAAACGCTGCCGCCGACACGCACCAAATTGTTCGGCTCATAAGCTCTGAGATAGGAGAGCAAGTCCATTTGCCGTGCCTGTTCGATAACCGCAGGGTCAAGCTGCACATAGGGTCTGCTGCTTTTCATTCAATCAAATCACCTCCAGAAATAGAAAAAGCCGAGTGATTTCCGTTCGGTGAAAACCACTCGGCTATATAAAAGCGGCATCAGCTTTTCGCCAATGCCGCCGTTCTCGGTTATAAAATGCCTGCCTTTTTCAGATACCCCACGCTGTCATAGCAGCCTCGGAAATAAATAGCTTCCTGCTGCATATCGCAGAGCCTCGCCCGAAGCTCCAGAATTTCTATCAGCACCGTACATTCCTGCTCGGATAAATCGCTTGATTTCTCCGTATCGAACACCGCCATTACTTTCGGATACTGCCTGTAAAGGCTCTCTATCTTTTCCTCTATGGAACGGTATTCGGAATTGGTTTCTCTCAGCTTGGATATGACGGAGCTTAGATATTCCTCGAAAATATTGCTGTGCGCATCGACAAAGGTTTCAAATTTGAAATTATCAAGCACGGTTTTCACCTCCGATTTAATACTTCTTGTACCTATTATACTTCCCCAAAAAGGTCATTACAAATATACAAACAGCATTATCTCTCTCGATTTGCACATTTTCTTTCGGGTTGTTCCTCGCTCTGGTCTGGCTCAGTATCCATAACGGAACGGTCTTTCTCATTCAGATTAAGCTCGATATTGAGAGCGTTCAGCCGTTCCGTCTTTTCCCGCAGCTCATCTTCAAAGGCGAAAGGCTTTTCAACCTCTGCTTTTGCGGTTTGTAGCTGCTCGACGGTTTCCGTCCGCTTTGTCTTTGCAACCTCCAATTTTACAGGGATTTTCGCAAGTTCATTTTCAATTCGGGTCAGATTGCCGAGCGCATCGCTGCCCAATTCTACCTTGTGCTTTGCCTTTCCGCAAAGGTTTAGGCAGTAATGGGTGTTGAGCGTATCATAATAAACCTCCATTCTAAAACCACGGTAGCTGCCGATTTCCACGGGATTGGCAAGAGTATTTTCCTTACAGACGGCAAGGAGCATTTCGCCTGCGGCTGCTTTTTCGGTAAAGGTCACGCCTTTTATGGTCATCGGGCAGAATTTATCCTCGCCCTGCGGCTTGTGCTGCTCGGCAAGTGCCGTGTCGCTTTCGTAGCCTGCAATGCGTTCCTCATACTCCTTTATGGTCTGCGGATAGAATTTGAGTATCCTGTCCTCAAGGTCGTAATGCTCGGACAGATAGCTTTGTTTGAGTACACGCAGCTTCGATACCTGTATATCCAAGTCCATTTTCTCCTTGAAACGCTCATCGCCTGTGGCAAGCATTTTGACCTCGGCAAAGGACAGCGCAACCTCGTCCACATCTTCGGCAGAACGGACGGGGCTTTTGCTCGTCATTATCTGGCTGATAAATTTCTGCTTGCTCTCTACCAACTGATAGAGGTAGGCGTCAAAGGTCTGCTCAGTAACATAGCGATAGACCTCAACCTCTGGGAACATATTGCCTTGCCGTTCAATACGCCCTTGCCGCTGTTCAAGGTCGCTCGGTCGCCATGGACAGTCTAAATTATGAATGGCTTTGAGTCTGTCCTGCACATTCGTACCTGCTCCCATTTTAGGAGTAGAGCCTAAAAGAACACGCACTTCACCGCTTCTGACCTTTGCAAACAGCTCCTTTTTCTGTGCATCGGTGGTCGCTTCGTGAATAAAGCGTATCTGCTCCGCAGGGATACCCCTGTCGGTCAACTTTGTTCGTATATCGTCATAAACATTGAAAGTGCCGTCGTTTTTGGGCGTTGACAGGTCGCAGAATACAAGCTGTGTCGCCCGTGTATCGGCGTTTTCCGTCCAGATACGGTACACATTATCCACGCAGGCGTTGACCTTGCTGTTTTCAAAGTCTGGCAGCATCGGGTCGATAAGCCTTTGGTCGAGTGCCAATTTTCGCCCGTCATTCGTGATTTTCAGCATATTGTCGATATACGGCTCTACAAGTCTGTCACGGACTTTCTCGGCTCTCTTTGCGAGGGAAGCAACCATTTCCGTTTGAATTTCGCTCGGAGCGACCTTGATATTACGATAATTGACCTTTGGCACGGGGAGCTTCAGCATATCGGCGGTCTGAATGTCGGCTACCTCACGGAACATCTGCATCAGCTCTGGCAGGTTGTGAAACTTGGCAAATCTTGTTTTCGGGCGGTAACTTGACCCCTCTGGGGCAAGCTCCAGAGCCGTTATGGTTTCTCCGAAAGTAGAAGCCCAACTGTCAAAATGCTGCAAGCCGTTTTGTACCAGAGTGTCGTACTGCAAATATCTCTGCACCGAGTACAACTCCACCATAGAATTGCTGACGGGCGTACCTGTTGCGAAAATCGTTCCTCGGTTGCCCGTGATTTCGTCCAGATAGCGGCACTTCATAAAGAGGTCACTTGACTTCTGGGCTTCGGTCTGGGCAATGCCGCCCACTCTGCGCATCTTGGTATAGAGGTATAAATTCTTGTAAAAATGGCTCTCGTCAATGAACAGACGGTCAACGCCGAGCTGTTCAAACTCGATTACCGTATCCTTGCGCTTGGTATCATTGAGTTTGTCGAGTTTTGCTTTGATACTCTTGCGGGTTTTCATAAGCTGCTTGACCGTGAATTGTTCGCCTTTGGAAGCCTGCACATCTTCAATACCTCGTTCTATATCAAAGAGCTGTTTTTCCAACTGCATTTTCTGGCGTTCCACGCTCATCGGGATTTTTTCAAACTGACTGTGTCCGATGATGACCGCATCGTAGTCACCTGTGGCAATGCGCCCGCAGAACTTCTTGCGATTGCCCGTTTCAAAATCCTGTTTGGTCGTAACAAGAATATTGGCGCTCGGATAGAGCCGCAGATATTCGGAAGCCCACTGACCGACAAGGTGATTGGGAACAACAAACATTGATTTCTGGCAAAGTCCGAGCCGCTTGCTTTCCTGTGCGGCGGCTACCATTTCAAAGGTCTTGCCTGCGCCTACCTTGTGGGCAAGGAGCGTATTGCCGCCGTAAAGAATATGGGCGATAGCGTTTACTTGGTGCGGTCTTAATGTGATTTCTGGGCTTATACCGCCGAAAGTGATATGACTGCCGTCATACTCACGGGGACGGATACAGTTAAAAGTGTCATTGTAATAGCGAACAAGACGGTTTCGCCGTTCTGGGTCTTTCCATATCCAATCCGCAAACACCTGCTTGATGGCTTCCTGCTTTGCCTGTGCTGCCGTCGTTTCCTTGGCATTGAACACCGCTTTTTTGTTGCCGTGTTCATCATACACATAGTCAAAAATACGGACATCACGCAGGTTCAGAGTATCCTCAATAATGCGGTAGGCAGAAGCCCTCTTTGTACCGTAGGTGCTGTTTGCCTTGACATTATCGAAGTCGGAGCTTTTGTTTTCAATAAACCAATCGCCGTTAAACTCGGTGTAGCGCACCTTGATTTTTCCTCTGGCGTACTGAGACGGGGTAAGCAGCTCCATAACAAACTGCTGAATATCCTCCTGCGGTATCCAAGTCGTTCCCAGACGGACGGAGATTTCAGCGGCGGACAGGTCTTTCGGAATGACCTGTTTTAAGGCTTCCACATTGACCGCAAGCTCTGGGTCGTCCTTTGCCGCCGCCTGTGCAATAAGGAGCTTCGTGCGGACATTGCCCGACAGATACTCGTCTGCTGCTGCATAGGAAACAGGCTCGGAGTTCGGCACTTTGAAGATAACGCCGTGCAAATCCTTGACAATCTCATCCTGCGTTTTGCCCGTAAGCTGTTCCATATAGGGCAAATCAACACGGGCTTTCTCTCCTATGGATAGGGCGAGGGCTTCGCTCGATGTTTCAACCGAGGTTACTTCACGGTGCGGCTTGATAGTCCGTTTTGCGAACATATCCGCTTTCCGCTTGAAATTACCCTCATCGTCAAGCACTTCCAGAGAACACAAAAGGAAATAGCTCTCGTCTGACGCAAAGGCAAGATAATTTCCTCGGCTGTTGATAAGACCGTATTTCTCGGTATAACTGTCGTACAGGCGGTTTAGGTTTTCCTGCTCGGTGCGTATCATTTCCTCTGGATAATCCTCGGTCTGATACTCAATGAGTCTGCGCACACAATCCCGTATTTCGATAAGTCCCTTGATACGGTTTTCCGCCGTCATTGATACGGTGGCAGGGGTCATACGGTCATTCTCTCGGAAATAAACCTTGCCGTCTACAAGAGCGAATGAGAAGTTGCGTACATTCGGGTCGGCGGGAATGGATGTGTACTGTTCGTCGGAGATTTGGTCTATCTCATTATCAAGCTCTGTAATTTCGCCGTTTATCCTTTGAACGGCATCGTGAAGCAGCTCGGACAGAGATTTATACTCGTAGGCTTTGCAGGCAGGCTCTGATTTTCCGAAGCGTGTACTTTCAAGCCGCATTTGTCCAAGCACCATTTCTGGGTGCTGAACAAAATAGCTGTTCATCGTAACGCCGTTTTCGCCTGTGTCCAGATACACCCAATCTGGCTCAACATCAATCACACGGTCACGCTTTTGCAAAATGAGAATATCGCTTGTGACCTCTGTGCCTGCGTTGGCACGGAATGTGTTGTCTGGCAGACGGATTGCGCCTAACAGCTCGGCTCTCTGGGCAATATATTTTCTTACCTCTGGGCTTGCTTTGTCCATTGTTCCCTTAGAGGTAATGAACATCACAACGCCGCAGGCACGGACTTTATCAAGCGCCTTTGCGAAAAAGTAATCGTGTATGAGGAACTTCTGGGCATTGTATCGGCTGTCGTTCACACGGATTTCTCCAAAAGGCACATTACCGATAACCACATCAAAATGGTCGTCTGGAAGCTTTGTTTGCTCAAAGCCCTCTATGGCAATATTGGCTTTCTGGTAGAGCTGCTTTGCTATTTTACCTGTCAGCGGGTCTAACTCTATGCCGTGGAGCTTTGAGCCTGCCATATTTTCGGGCAGCAAACCGAAAAAATTGCCTGTGCCGCAGGAAGGCTCCAAGATATTACCCTGTGAGAAGCCCAAGCGGTCGAGCACTTCGTACATTGCCTTGATAACAACGGGCGGCGTATAAAAGGCGGTCAGCGTTGACTCCATAGCGGCGTTGTATTCCTCTGGGGATAGGGTCGCATACAGCTCCTTAAACTCGTCAGCCCAAGCCGCATTGTGTTCGTCAAACGCCATAGACAAACCGCCCCAACCGACATACCGAGATAGGATTTCCTGTTCTTCGGGTGTGGCAAGGCGGTTTTCGATTTCAAGCTCGTGCAGAAGATTGATAGCCGCCATATTGTTGCGGAACTTTTCTTTTGCACCGCCTACGCCGAGCGTGTCATCGGTAATGCGGAAATTGTGACGGTCAGCAGATAAAGCGGCTGGAGCTTCCGTCTTTTCTTCGGGCGGTAATTCGGCTTTTGCCTGTTCTAAAAGGCTTCGGATATAGCCGATTTTCTCCACTCGGTTAATTGGAAAGCCTGTGCTGTTCTGAAAAGTGATGTCACGCAGGGACACATCGCCGCTTATCCTGCCGACGCTCTCCACAAAATATTTGCGGTTGTCTATCGTGATTTCCTTGCCGATAAGGTCGGCGTTGTCCTGTGCGGGAACGGGATCTAAACCTTGTTTAGCCCGTTCCACATACAGCCATTCCTCGGTTTCCTTGTCGGCAACCGCTTTCTTGACTGCCACCAAGCCCTCATTTGCCGCTTCCTCTGTGGGATAGGTCAGAATTTTACCGTAATCATCGGCGTAATATTCCTCTCGGATATTATCCCAGATAGCATAAACATCTTCGGGGTCGGGAAACGCATCCGAGGTCATCAAAATCTCAAAGCGTTCCTCCTGCGGCTCGGATTCATATTCCGAAGCAACCTTTTCCGCATAGGCAATCATATCATCTGCCGCAGACGGTTGTTCTGGTTCTTCGGCTTTCCTGTACCAGTCGCTTTCGGTAGCCATAATCTCGGCAAGGAGCTTTTCGTCCTCTGGCGTCAGCTCGGTATTCTGCTCCAAGAACGGGATAAACACATCACGCCCCAAGCGCAGACTTTCCATCCGTTCTCGGTAATAATCCTCGCCTTGCCGCTTCCATTCGGGGATAAACGGGCATTGCGGCGACAGGCAATAATCATAATAATTCTTGATATGGGCGATAAGGTCGCCCTCGCCGTCGCCAATATCAAAGCGCCCCTCATAGTGAAAGTCCTCGCCGCCGACGGTAGCGGTAATCTCAAAATCTGTCTTGTGATACCAACCGATTTCCTTGCTTTCACGCTCTCGGTGCTGCTTTTCGTCCAGAACACCGAGCAGCTTGTTTCCGAGAGCAAAGCTCAAATCCGTATAGCGGTCATTAAGCTGCCTGTCGTAAAAAGCAGGGTGTTCGGAAAAGCCGATAGAAAACCGTATTCCGTCTGGCTTCTTCTCGGACGGTGCTTCTGTCCGCTGCTTCTCGGTCACGACAACTTTCAGATGGTCGTTTGCGGGATTTTCCTTGAGCTTTTTCTCAAAATCCTCTCGGCTGTATTCCTTGCCGAACAACGGAAACTCTGCATTTCGGAGCGATACGGTGTTTTCGTCAAAATCTGTGATTTCGTATTTGTCTGCGCCGATATACACCACATCGCCCTCATTGTAGAGATAGCGAAGCGGATACAGCTCCAACAATTCCTCGGAAAATTTCCACGCATTGCTGCGGCTGAAAACCGATGTCGTTTTCCATTGTACCTGAGTAAGAAAGTCAAGGAGCTGTTGAACGGTAGCGGGGTCGGACAAGTGCCGTTCCATTTGCTCAGCCGTAACATCGGCAAGGTCGGAACGCTCTACATTGGATAACAGGTCTTTTTCGTACCCGTCCAAGTCACGGATAAAGTCCGACAGGCGCAAGGCAAGGGTATCCCGTTTGTCGGCAGGCGGCAGGTCACGGTTAGCGTCGATAAAACGCTGCCTTGCCATTTTTCTCTGGGCGTCAACCTCATATTGGGGAGCTGACACGCTCTCCAGATAATCGGCATAATGGTCTTTTTCTTTCGGATTGAGATAGCGGTTTGCCTTTATCAGCTCACGCAGCCGCTTTTCAACCTTAGACCAACTGAGCCGCAAGTCTGGGTTTGTATATGACCCGTGCTTTCCAATGCCAATGCCTTTGCCGTCGTGCCATTCGCCGCCTTTTGTTCCATCGGGGTAAAGGTGCGTTCCGCCGCCTATGCCGTATTCCTTTTTGAGAAAAGCGATATTACTTTTGCTGTCCTCATATTTCTGAAACTGACGGTAGATACGGTATTTCCCGTCTTGAAAGCCGCTTCCTCTTGTCAGAACAGAGTCAATATCTTCCTGTGAAACAGCAAAAGCAGAGGATTTTTCGTCCTCTGCTTCGGCTATCATTTTGATTTGTTCCTCTACGGTAGGAAGATTGACCTTGACCTCATCTGCGTTGGCAACGCTTACTTGTAAATCAGCTCGGTCATAATCACTTCCTCCGCTTGACTGCGGATGTTGTTCATTCTCTGTACCCACTGCATCGGGGCTTTCTCTTTCAGCTCCTCCGTCACGCCCTGTTCGGCTGAAAGTTGCTTCGTCAGAAGCTCCAACCTCTGGAGAGCCGTCTGTTCGGTCTGATACAGATACTCGTTCAGTTTGCCCGATGTCACCAGATTGAGATAGGTCACTCGCTTGTGCTGCTCCAGATAGCGCCTGTGCATCTGTGCGTATCTGCCAAGCGGAATTTCTTGCTCGGTCGGTAATGTCAGGTCGGGAATAAGATAATCGCCCTGCCTGCTGTAAGTGATTGCGTTCATTATTTTCGCTCCTTTCGGGTTGTATTCTGCCTTTATTATATTGGCTTTTGCTTTCTGGTACAAAGGTGCGATTTGCGTCTTTCTCTGCGATTTGCAGATTTTGTATCGCAAGAGAAATTTCCTTTAGCGCCATTTCGGAAATGTCGCTTGTGGCAATGCCGAGGGCGTTAATAGTCGCAGGCGTATTGAAATTGATAATGCCCTCAAAATCCTCTCGGTCAAAATGCTCGTTTGCATCCAGACCGCAGCGGCTCATCAGCATAAATGCAACGCTGTTTGTTACCAAACGCCTGTAACAGACCTCGACATTAAGGTCGTCCAATTCCTCCAAGAAGCTGTCCCTTGTGAAGCCTTTGAGCTGAGAGAAATAGTCTTGCAGATTATCCTCAACGGCGTTCTTTGCCGTTTCTGTTAGGGCAGAAGCAAGGTCGGTGCTTTCCGTATTACCAAACCTGTCGGAAAGCCTTTCGATAACAGCCTGCTCGTATCGTCCGTTCATCTGCCATATCGGGACGGGGCGGCTGCCGTAATATCCGTCGTGCGTGTCCGAAACATCAAAATAATATTTAAGGGTATTCCTGCGACCCTTCGGGTCGAAAACGGCAATGCCCTTACTGTCTTTGTTTACCCAACGCTTAAACCGCTTGTTCCAAGTGTCAAGCTCTGCGACGGCGATAGCGTCGGGGCGTTGTGCATAGATTAAAAGCTGTTCATCAAAGCGGCATTTATAGTTGCGGCAAGCAGCAGCTAAAAAGCTCTGCCACGCCTGCGGATTTTTTGCAACTGTAATACCTGTGCGCCGATACAGCTCCGTAATTAGCTGATACTTCGCAACCATTGATTTTGCACCTCCTTATCTTTCAAAATCACGACTTTTGTGCTTTTTATCATATTCCTCACATCGTCCTGCAAGCTCGGAGTACATCTTTTCTCTCATATCACGCTCAAAAGCACGATATTCCTTTGCCTTTTCAGTAGGCTTATACCATACGCTGTCCTTGTCGGCTTTCTCCAAGCTCTCATAACGGTCATTAATCTGGTCGATGTACCGTTGATAGATAGCGTGTGCTTCGGGAGAATTAACGGCATAACGGTAGCGCTCAAGACTTTTGTGCCGTCCACGAAGTTCTGCGTATTCGTAAAGCATACGGATAATCTCACGGTCAAGACCTTTCTGTCCCTCGGCTGCATAGATTTCCGATAAGCTTTTGCAATACCACGAATGAAATGGTGCAGTATCGTTTGAGCTGTGTGAGGAAAGGTAAACACCGTCTTTTTTTACTGTGATGCTTTTGATAAGCTCAGTACTCATTCCACATCACCGCCGAGAAAGGAAATGACCTTGTTCGCTTTAATGCTCTTTTGCAGGTCGTTGATAAGGGCAATGTCCGCAACCGTGATACTCTGCATAGAGAGAATATCGTCCATCGTCATAGCGGAAATTGCTTTTTCATCGGTAAAGCCTGCTTCCAAAACCTTGTTCAAGACTTTGACGGCTTTCTGATTAACAGCCATATCGCAATCCTCCTTTATCGTTCATAGTCGTTTTTTCTCGGAGCTTTCTGGGGCGGCTGCTCCGCCTGTTTCGGCTCGTAGGTCGCCCCATTCTGCTGCATACGCTCGGCAAACTCGCAGATATGAAAAATATTGTTGCCGACCTCGGTATGACATTCATCTATAAAGCGGCAGGAATATTCTCGTTTTTCTCCCCAAGAGGTCGTTACGATTATCCTGCCGCCGTCGGGGATACGGAACAGCTCTTTATAGTTCGGGTCAATAAATCGGATACCTTGCTCGGCTTTCTGAATGTGCTTATCAAGCCATTCCTTTACAAAGCAGTAGCAATAAAAATTGTAGTCGCCCCTTGTGGGGTTGCAGCGCAGCAAATAGGCGTGTTTCTCCGTATCCACTCGGAAACCGTACTCCGTGCAATAGCACCCCTTAAAGGCGCTGTCCGCATATTGCCTTGCAAACGCACTCATAGCGGAACGGTTTTTCAGCAGTCCGTATTTATCGGAGCGCAGAGCATTGATAACTTCGTCAAACTCCACCTTGAACTCGTCCGTTTTCCATTGTGTTCGGGTGTCCGTCCAAGTGGTATAAAAGCCGTATCCAGAGCTGTCAAAATCTCCACGCAGATGACCGATATTGGCGGTCTGTCCCTCAAGCTGCATACTCTGAGCATAGGTGTATTTCTGCTCGGCAGGGGTTAAGGCTCGTATCTCCATATCAGCGTTCCTCCCGACTTTTCTGCTTTTTCTCTTTTTTCTGCGCCTTGATTTTAGCAAGTGCTTCTTTCGCCCAATCGGGCATACATTCGGGCTTGATTTCTCCAAGCACATCGTACCTTTCCCATCTGGCTTGTTCGCCTGTGGCAAGGCAAGTGCCGAACACCGCCCGACCTCTGCCGCCGATAGCTCCGTTTCCGCCGTTAACCAACACAAGCTGATAGGCAGGATGCTGATACTCATAGCGTTTCGGCTCGGAATTGATAACGACGACCTTGCCCACAATGTTGCGCATACCGTCATCGGGGATACAATGCTCCTTTGTAAACACGGTCTTGTCAAAGGGGTATTTGGCAAGCTCCTCTATGGTGCGGTCAATCTGCGATTGTACTCGGTCAACAAAAATCTGCATTGCTTCCAGATAATCGTCTGAAGCCACACCCTCTGTCGGCCACGCCGCTGACAGAGGGTTGTGGTAATCGCAGCAGCACACCATAAAGGGATACGGGTCTTTTTTATCTACGCCGAACACGACCTCTTTATCTCCGATATAGATGCTCTGGATAATCTCGTAATCACCGAGTTTTCTCTTTTCCTCACTCATTCGGCTGCTCCTTTCGTTCTTTTTTCTCGTTCTGCTCGTCTAAAATTTTTCGGATACAGACATCGCAGAAAATAACAGACCCGTCCTTATATCGGGGATAAGGACAGGTCTTGCAGTCATATACCATTTTATCGCTCACGGTCATCACGGCTTTTCTGGTTTCTATCGGGCTGATTATAGGGCATACGGCACTCCCGCCGATAGCGCTCATTCAGCTTCTTTCTTGCTTCGGACAACTGATTGCAGTAATATCCCCAGAAATAATCCGAGCCGTTTTTGCAGTACCAACACACATAGGGGTTGGGGGCTTCTGGGTTATGACCGATAACAAGCTCATTACTCCCGATAGTATGGCTTTCTATGATTTCATAACCGCTGTTTATCCGTTTTCCCTCCATTTTGCACCTCATTCCTTTGCGTATTTGCGATACGCCTTTTCGCCTGCGGCACGAAGCCGCCTAACACGGGCGTTTCCCATAAGCTCTGGATATTGCGCCTGTAATTTGCGGCGTGTCCTGCCGACGCTCTCAAAGCTCGGCAGTCCCAGATATTTATATTGAGCCATCACCTCGGCAAAGGGCATAGCCCCCGTATCTTTCAGACAGCCGTTGCAGACTTTCAAATACAGCAGCATATCGTCGTTTCGGGCTTCCTCGTCCTTTTGCAGCACGACTCTGACCTTGCCCTCAATGGTTTTGAGATTTCTCATAAATTTACCTCCATAAACAGCAAAGGGGCGGCTTTTTCAGCCGCCCCCGACGCTTGTTACTTCTTTCTGTTACGGATATTCAGCCACACCGCAGCACCTACGATGAACACCACAAGCACGATTGCAATAATGGTCTTTGCTTCCATAAATCAGTCCTCCTTTTTCTTTTTCTTAAAGCCTGCAACGCCGAGAACGCCTGCACCCAGAACAGAGGCAGCCGCAAGGCTTACCCACAAGGCAAGATTAAAGTCATCGCCTGTTTTCGGGGTGTCCCGAAGCTCGTTGTGCATCTCAACGATAGTGGTAGCACCAACCTTGACCGTAGCCTGCTTGTCGGCGGGCAGGATATATCCTGCGGAAACGCTGTTGTTTACCTCGGATATGGTGTACTCGCCAATTCGCAGACCCTCAATAAAAATCTCGCCGTTTTTGTCGGTCTTAAAGGTCTGGTCATAGCCGTCAGCACCCGTCACACGGAATGAGAAGCCCTCAATCTTACCGTCAGAAGAAGTCTTTACGATTTTAAGAGAGCCTTTCTGCGCCGCATTGACAAAGCCCACGTCTGCCTCGTTTTCAACGATATAGGTCTTGCCGTTTCCCTCAATGGATACGGAATATACATTCTCGTCAAGCACAAAGCCTGTCGGAGCAGTTTTCTCACGGACAAGATACTTTCCGTAGCGAAGCTCCTTCATCTGATAAACGCCGCCGTCAAGCTCGGTCATTGTTCCGAGCAGTTTATCGTCGTTATCCAGCTTGACGTCACCGTTGGTATCGGCAAAGACCTCAAACTCTGCACCTGTGAGCTTGTTGTCGGGGTAGTCCTTATCAACCTTAGTCAATTCGATATTGCCCCTAATGAAGTAGTTGACAAGCTCGATTTCCACGACCTCATCAACCGCACCGATTGTGACCGTGATTTTTTCCTCGGAGAGTACAAAACCTGTCGGGCTTTCGATTTCACGGATTACCCAAGTTCCATACGGCACTTTTTCAAAAGAAAAGCTACCGTCAGCAGCCGTAACGGTAGTCTGGATAGCGTTTTCGGTTGTGAATTTCTCTGTGCCTGTCTTGAAAATGCCGATAACCGCACCGCCGAGAGCGTTGCCGTCCTCATCGGATTTCTTACCGCTTACAGAGCCGTAAATGATGTCATTCTCAATGGCTTCGCCGCCGTTGGCTGTGATGTGAACGGTAGCCGTTTTCTGTCCCGCATACTCGAAAACAACGGGATATTTCTGCCCGTTCAAGATATATGCGGAATTGGTCGCAAGCTCTTTTACATAATAGCTCCCGATAGGCAGGTCGGTTTTAACCTTGCCGCTTCCGTTTCCGTCAAGAGAGATAATCTCAATCAGCCCGTCGGCAGGAATAACCGTGCCGTCTGCCGCAGTCAGTTTCTTTTCCGCATACAAGCCAAAGGTCACATCAAAATTTTCGCCGTTCTTGCCGATGCCGTAGGCTTCGTCCGCCATAAGGCGTTTGATAAGGTCGATTTCTACACGCTGCCTTTCATTATAGAAAGAAGCAGCGGTTTCGGTAACAGCGACATTCTGACCCGCATATACAAGCTCAACGGCGTGAATTTCCTCGTTCAGCACCATTCCAAACGGCGCTGTGATTTCCTTGACCTCGTATTTGCCGAGATAGAGTTCCTTGCTTACCGCCGTACCGTCTGCGCCTGTGGTAACGGTATCGACAACCTCGCCCTTAGAAGCTCTGAGTGTGCCGTCCAGAGTATAAATATCCTCGGCTGCGGTAATCCCATAGACTGCACCCTCAAGCCCACGCACCGCATAGACAGGCTGATACAAGCCGCCTGCTTCATTGACGGAGCTGAACACTTCGCCCGATTTGGATACGGTAATCGTGCCTTTCTGCGCCACATTGGAGCGTACCACCTCAATGACAGTAATGCCGCTGTCAATCTCGGAGTTCTCCTGCATCACATCAAAATAGACAGGCTCGGAGTTCAGTACATAGCCATACGGCGCTTGCACCTCTACCAGAGAATAGCCCTTGCCGTATTCCAAGGTCTGCGGCGTAATTAGCTCACCATCGGCTGTGGTATAAAAGGTATCAATGGTCGTCACTTCGGGATAGGTGAAGGTCATTGTCACAAGGTTTCCGTTCGGGTCGTAAATCTGGAAGCCTGCACCTGCATACGGAATGGTGTTGCCCGTTTCCGCATCTTTCTTCACGACCTTGATATAGCTTTCAAAGTTTGCGTTGTTGATAAGATAGCGGTAGGTCTGACCGCCCTTGCTGATAAACACATCAAAGGGCTTCATCAGCTCACGACCCTCCCAACCAGAGGTCTGGCGGACGGTGTAGATACCGTAAGGCATATCCTTTGTCTGGGCAAAGCCGTTTTCATCACAAGTGAGAATATCTCGCTCGGTTTCCTTTGCAGCATCAAAGCTGCCTGCCGCCTTGCGGAATACTTCAAAGGCTGCGCCTGTTTCGGGCGTTTCAATCTGCGTTTCGCCGTTGTCGGAATGCTTGATAATAGCGATATTGCCCTTGATGACCTGTTCGGTCACATCATTTGCGGTAGAGTTAAACTCCACGGTGTAAAGCTCTGGCTCTGCGCCGACCCTGTGGATTGTTCTGTCAAGCAGATAGCCCTCAGACGGGCTGATTTCTCGGACAGTCCAATCGTTGCCGCATACATAATACTTCGTTGTAAACTGACCGTTTTTATCTGTCGTGTAGGTGTCAATGAGTTCTTCACCCTTATAAATGCCGTAGACTGCACCCGCAAGAGAAGCGTCGCCCTGCGCCGTACCCGTTTGGGAATCGGATTTCGTTACGGTCACATTGAATTTTTTGAGAATGTTTGCAAAGCTGCGGCTCGTTACCTTTTCCCATTCGATAGGCGCTGTCTGGTAAGCGGGAATAACATAGCGTGTCGCCGTGTCAATTTCCTCTACGGTGTAAGGTGCAGAGCCGCTGATAAGCACATTTTCAAATCTTGCAACACCGTTTGCATCAGTCACGGCGTATTCATCAACGGGCAGACCACTTAAAGATGTGCCGTAAAGATGGAATTTCACGCCCTCTACCAGATTGTCCTCGGAGCTTTTGATAATCTCCAGACTGCCACGCTTCAGCGTATTGCTGAAGGTCACGGTAGAGGTGTGACCGCTTACGATAGTAATTCTCTGAACACTCTGCGGCTCATATCGGTCAATCGGCTGTTCTGTGACGGTGTAGACCCCCGGCATCAAAGAAATATCTACCGTTCCGTCTGCTTTGGTCACGACGGTTTGATTTACGCCGTTGCCAGAAATATTGAATTTGATGCCAGATACAACACCGTCCTCAGAAGTCTTTTTAATAAGACCCGTTCCGTAGGTTTCAGTATCAAGCTTGAAATAGAAATATACAGGGTCGGAAGCTCCCGAAACCATTGTTTGCTTGCCTACGCAGCCCCAGATAAGCATCTCGTCGCAATCCAGATTAACGGCTTTCTGTGCGGATACCGTAATTGGCGAGGTAATCATTTTATCGCTCGTAAAGGTGTACTGATTTCCGCTTCTGGATACCTTAATGCCGCTTGCCGAAAGGCTTAGATTGGCGAGGGTGTTGTTTGTGTCGGTAAGAGTCAAGCTGTAATTCTGCTTGTCGGGATTATACTTGAGCGTATAGGTGTCTGCCTTGTTCTGATTTCTTGCGGCAAAGCTCGGAATGGTGTAGTGGCTTGCCATCTGCGACAAAATCCAGTCATAACACTTTTCGGCAGGTCTGCCCTTTAGGGAATAGCAGTAAGTGTCCGCATCAATGCCGTTTGCGCTGTGCAGGTCGGACGGGCTTGTGCGGAGCTGCTGCTGATATTCCCAGATAATCGTTTGGGTTGCAAACGCATAATCATCTTTGTTCGTGCCTGCAACGGGTGAGGATTTTCCTTCGTGCCAACCGTACATCAGAGCCATCATTACGCCGAACTGTGCTTCGGTCGGCAGCTTGCGAAAATAGGAGCTGTTTTTGCCATTCTTGGATACATAGCTGTTTCCCGTATTAAAGTCAATACCAGACTCTACGCAGTAAACTTGGTGCGTTCCGCTGCTGTCGGTCATCAAGTATTTGCGCTTGGCGTTGCCTGCGCTGATTGTTCTTACAGAGGTGTTGCCGTCGCTGTCGTACACGATGAATGAATAAGAGGATTTGCTGCGATAGTATCCTCCGTCAGAGCCGACATAGTAGTCCCCGAATGAGGAAGTGCAGCTAACGCCTTCCTCGCTTGTCCACGCAAAGGCGGACATCGGCAATGCCATAACCGCCATAACAAGGCAGAGGATAGCCGCCAGAAGCCGCCTTCCGTTCTTCTTAAACTTTGTTTTCATAGACTGTTAAACCGTCCTTTCTTGATTTTGGGTATAAAAAATCCCCCTGTTTTTGAAACAGAGGGATAAGCCTTGCTGCCACTTATGCAAAAAGAAAGTAAATCAGATATTCGCCGTTTCCTTTTGCTTCGCAGCAAATATTAAATTCTGAGATTTCATCAATTCCGTATGCGCTGAGATTTTCAGCGGTATGAAACTTGATATAGCTTTCAAGGCTTTGCTTTAGAATTTCGCCTTGATTGCTCCGTGACGCCGTTACGGGATTCCACCAGCTTGCGTTGCTCGGAGTGAGAGAGGTATCCAAACGAAGCCCCATTGACTGACCGATACTGATACAATCCGCCTTTATCGCTTTCATATCGAACTCAAAATCATAGGCTGTCTTTGTGTTTTCGGAAGCGGTTTGTGTCGGTGTTTCCGTAGGCGGCGGATTATTATTTTCCGTAGTGGATTTCGTTGCAGGTGTTTCTGCTTCACTCTGCTTGGCAGGCTCGGTTTGCCTTACCGTTTCACTCTGAACAGGCTCACACTCCGTTACCTTTGCGGCAGTTTCAAGCGCCGCACTCGTTTCTGGAGCTTTGCTCTCATTACTTTCCGAGGAATAAATGCTCTTGGTGCTTTCGGCTTCGGCAGTAGCTTCGGTTTCCGTCACAAGCTCACTTTCATCATTCAGTGTGGGGGCTGTTGAAACATCGGAGCAGCCACATAGCAGCATTATCAGCACAAGAAGCGCTGCAAACATTGATTTTCTCATCATATCGACCTCCTTTACGGCTTCATTATACGAAAAACATCAGAAGTCCTCAAAGGTACAAACCGATTTGCGAGATATTGCAGATATTCTTTTCTCGGATAGTCTTGGCAGTAGTTAGGGGGTGAGGTGTGGAGAGGGGGAAGCGCAAAATGCGGCTATCCACGCAAACAGGCAGACCTCGCCCTCGGTGTGCGGCTATCTTTCGTGTGCTTTGTTTCGTTGCAGGTGTCGGGTGTAAAACTCCAAAGCCTTAACAACAAAATCCGTTTCCTGTCCTTTGGGAACGGTTTTCGGAATGAGTTTGGTTATCCGTTCATCACGGAAAGCAGGCTTTTCCTTTTGGTTGGGCTTTTCTTCCTCCATAATGGATTGGATAACCTCGTCCGTCAGCTTTCCGTCTTGGTTAAACTTCTTCATTTTGATAGCCTGAGCCAATGAGGGAGTAGCGTCGTTATAGCTCATCGCTTCAAGCAAGGTGTATTGCTGTTCCTCGGCAAGATAGGAAATCTCCACCGCAGGACGGAAAGCAATCTGCTTTTCATCTACCATTTGGAGAATTTCGGGTACAAGCTCGGTCAAGCGGATAAAACGACGGATTTGGTCTTTGCTCTCGCCAACAAGTTCGCCTAACTCCGTATCGGAACGCCCACTTTGTAACTTAGTCGCCAATGGCGACGAAGTTAAATCGCTTCGTTGACCTTGCCGCTTCATCGCTTCAAGCCGCATTTTGTAGGCAAAGGCTTTTTCACTCGGCAGAATAACAGACCTTTGCAGATTGCTCTCCACCATAATGATAATGGCTTCATCACGGGTAAGGTCTTTGACCTCGCATTTGAGGGTTTCAAGCCCTGCAAGCTCACAAGCCTTTTTTCGTCTGTGACCGCTGATAAGCTCATACCACCCGTCCTCTTTCAAACGCACGGTAGCAGGGGTCATTACGCCGTTCCGTTTCACGCTCTCGACAAGCTGTTCCATATCCTCGTCCATTAAAACCTTGAATGGGTGGTCTGGAAACTCGTCAATCTCCGACAGGGGAATATCCCGTATCTTGCTTAAAGCTGCTTCCGCACGGCTTTCGTCCGTCTGGAACAGGTCATCGTAAGCGGTCAGCTCGATTTTGGTTTCTCTGTTTCTCGCCAAGCTCTGCCACCTCCTTTGAGAACTGTTCATACGCAGCGGCAACCTTGCCGCCTTTGTCGTAGGCGAAAATGCTTTTACCCTCTGCGGTTGCTTCCACCGCACGGATAGAATGAGGTATCTCGGTATCAAACACCTTGATTTTCTGACCGTAGGCACTCTTGACCGTCGCCGTGATTTCTTTTGAAATGTTGGTACGGGGCATAACCATTGTCATTAAGATACCGTCAATTCTGAGTTTGGGATTGATTTGCCGCTTGACCATTGACACGGAGCGAAGCAACAGCTCTAAGCCTTTTGCAGAAAGATAGTGGGGCTGTGTTGGGATAACCACGCTGTCAGCAGCCGCCAGAGCGTTAATGGTTATCATACCCAAGCTCGGCATACAGTCAATAAGCACATAATCGTAGTTTTTCTTAACCTCATTCACATAGGTTTTCAAAACACGCTCACGGCTCATTGCATTGATTAGCCTTACTTCAAAGCCCGATAACTCAATGTTTGACGGAAGCAGGGCAACGCCCTCGCTGTGAGATAAAATTCCTTGCGAAACATCAAAAGATTTATCGTCTATGATGTTCTGCATGATTGTGGAGAGCGTAATGGGTAAATCGTCTGGTCGGCTGTAACCCAGAGCCATTGTGAGATTTGCCTGTGCATCGGCGTCAATCAACAGCACTCTTTTTCCCTGCTTCGCCAGACCCACACCCAGATTGACCGCCGTTGTGGTCTTACCAACACCGCCTTTCTGATTGGTCAGAGCAATCACTTTGCAATATGACATAGCTGCGTCCTCCTTTCGCATAGATTTAGCCGCTTTGTCAAGGCGGCTATGTAAATCGTACAGAGAACGCAAAAAAGCCGCTTACTCTTATGGAAAAGAATAAGCGGCTCACTCTTGAATTGCCTTAGACATATTCGATTTTCATTTTCTTGACGGGTGCATTAGCTACCTTGAAAATGAGTTCGTCAATGCAGTCCGTATATCTGCCTTGCCGTATGAGAGCGTTTTTCAGCTCCACAAGGCTATGCAATATCAGCTTCCTTTCGTGACTGTCTACATATAGATGAGTGGTTTTGTCTTTCATACGCTCGACCTCCTTGCTAATCTTATTATATAAAAGAGCAGGGGGAAGAACAACTTTGCAAAGAGATAAAAAATAAGCGTATCACTATTTCTAATGATACGCTTATTATAGTTCGGTTTTCAATCAAGGTCGATAAGCACCCTTACGGTGGTATCTCTCCATTGATTTTTCCTTAAATACTGTCCGTTAGCCTTTCGATAGGCTTCTGCTTCCTTGAAACCAAGCGGTAATTCAAAGGAAAGAGAACTCCTACCTACTTTTGATAGCTGCCTGTGCTGCCGCAAGCCTTGCAATGGGTACGCGGAAGGGTGAACAGGAAACATACTGAAGACCGACTTTGTGGAAGAACTCGATGCTGGAGGGATCACCGCCGTGTTCGCCGCAAACGCCCAGCTTGATGTTGGGACGGGTCTGCTTGCCGAGTTCAACAGCCATCTTGACGAGTTTGCCTACGCCGTTTTGATCAACGCGTGCAAAGGGATCGCTCTCGAAGATTTTCTTCTTATAATAGTCATCAAGGAACTTCCCGGCATCGTCGCGGCTGAAGCCGAAAGTCATCTGGGTAAGGTCATTGGTGCCGAAACTGAAGAATTCCGCCTCGGTTGCAACTTCGTCCGCAGTGAGAGCGGCGCGGGGGATTTCGATCATGGTGCCGACAAGGTAGGGGATTTCCATGCCCTTTTCTTCCATGACCTTCTTTGCGGTTTCAACAACGAAGCTCTTAACATATGCAAGCTCACGGGTTTCGCCGACAAGGGGAATCATGATTTCGGGGATGATTTCAAGCCCGGTTTCCTGACGAACCTCGATTGCCGCTTCAATAACGGCACGGGTCTGCATTTCCGCAATTTCGGGGTAAGTAACGGACAGACGGCAGCCGCGGTGGCCCATCATGGGGTTGCTCTCGTGCAGGCTGACAACGGTCTTTTTGAGCTCATCAAAGGTGATGCCCATGTTGCTTGCAAGAGCGGCGATCTCCTCATCCTTGGTGGGAAGGAACTCATGGAGGGGCGGATCCAGGAAGCGAATCGTAACGGGACGACCCTGCATTGCCTTGTAGATGCCCTTGAAGTCTTCACGCTGCATGGGCAGAATTTTTGCAAGAGCAGCCTTGCGCTCATCCGCATTCTTTGAAACGATCATCTCGCGCATTGCGGGGATTCGTGCTTCGTCAAAGAACATATGCTCGGTGCGGCAGAGGCCGATGCCCTCTGCGCCGAACTTGACTGCCATTTCAGCCTGTGCGGGGGAGTCCGCATTGGTGCGGATCTTAAGGGTGCGAATTGCATCCGCCCATTCCATAATGGTTGCGAAATTGCCGGAAAGTTCGGCGGGGACGGTGCGAATCGCTTCGGCGTAAACTTTGCCGGTTGAGCCGTCAAGACTCATCCAGTCGCCTTCGTGAAGAACGGTGCCGTCGGTGAAGGTGAGCGTCTTTGCGGGTTCGTCGATAACGATTTCCTTGCAGCCGGAGACGCAGCAGGTGCCGAGCTGTCTTGCAACAACCGCAGCGTGGCTGGTCATGCCGCCGAAAGCGGTGAGGATGCCCTCGGAAGCGGTCATGCCCTCGATGTCCTCGGGGCTGGTTTCTTTGCGGGCAAGGATAACCTTGTGGCCCGCTTCGCTTGCGCGCTTTGCATCGTCTGCCGAGAAGTAGACCATGCCGCATGCTGCACCGGGGGATGCGGCAAGACCGGTTGCCATTGCCTTTGCTGCCTTAAGTGCGGCGGCGTCAAAGGTGGGATGAAGCAGAGCGTCAAGGCTCTTGGGGTCGATCATTGCAATCGCTTCTTCGCGGGTGCGCATACCTTCGTTCACAAGGTCAACAGCGATCTGAAGAGCTGCTGCTGCGGTGCGCTTGCCGTTGCGGGTCTGGAGCATGAAGAGCTTGCCGCGTTCAATGGTGAACTCCATATCCTGCATGTCGCGATAGTGTTTTTCAAGAGTTTCGGCCGTTCTTACGAATTCGTTGTAAACGGCTTCGTTGGTCTGCCTGAGGTGGTCGATGGGTTCGGGAGTGCGGATGCCTGCAACAACGTCCTCGCCCTGTGCGTTCATGAGATACTCGCCGTAGAGTTTCTTTTCGCCGGTGGAGGGGTTGCGGGTGAATGCAACACCGGTACCGCTGTCGTTGCCCATGTTGCCGAATACCATGCTCTGAACGTTGACCGCGGTGCCCCAATCGGAGGGGATATCGTTCATGCGGCGGTAGATAATTGCGCGGGGGTTATCCCAGCTGCGGAAAACTGCCTTGACAGCTTCGAGAAGCTGAGTCATGGGTTCCTGCGGGAAGTCAAATCCCTTGACCTGTTTAAACATGGCTTTGTATGCTTCAACGATTTCCTTAAGGTTGTCGGCAGTAAGGTCGGTGTCAAGTTCGCAATTGTATTTTTTCTTTGCGCCGTCGAAAATCACGTCGAACTTTGCTTTTTCAACTTCCATAACGACGTCGGAGAACATCTGAATGAAACGGCGATAGCTGTCATATGCAAAACGCTCGTTGCCGGTCAGGTTTGCAAGAGCAACAACGGTTTCGTCGTTCAGACCGAGGTTGAGGATCGTGTCCATCATGCCGGGCATGCTTGCACGTGCGCCGGAACGAACGGAAACGAGGAAGGGGTTTTCGGTGCTGCCGAATTTTTTGCCCGCCTTTTCTTCGGTAACGGCAAGAGCTGCTTTTATCTGCTCGATGATGTCATCGGAGATTGTGCGGCCGTCCTCATAGTAACGGGTGCAGGCTTCGGTTGAAACTGTGAAGCCATAAGGAACGGGCAGACCGAGGCCGGTCATTTCGGCAAGGTTGGCACCTTTGCCGCCCAGAAGGTTCCTCATGGTTGCGTTGCCCTCATTGAAGAGGTACACATATTTGTGGGACATAATGAATCCTCCGTGTTTTCTTTTTTATACACACTTGGTACAGCAATGTATTATACATAATTCTTCCCGAAATTTCAAGTATTTATCAAGAATTTTTTCAATATTTTACACAAACAATACATACGGAAGGACGAAAACGCGCCGAGTCGAACCGTTGGATTCGAAAAAAATTGTGCAAACTCAATGTTTTTTCGGAAAAACAATGTTTATTCGGCAGCAAACAAAAAAGAGGTGAATCCGATGAAAAAAGAGATGAAAAATGATAAGAACAATTCCGAACGGAAAATGCCTAAAATGCAGGATGCGGATTTCTGCGGACAGAATTTGGGTATTGATGCGGGGAATGCAACAGCTTCGGCAAACGAAACAACGGGCATGATGCCGACCGCTCCGCAAAACAGTGCTGAACTTGAAGCGGCGGAAGAACTCTCTCCGCTGCAATACACAACTTTGGTGAAGCAAAAAAAACGAAATAAGCAATAAACCGACGATAGTTTGAATAAATAAAGGAGTCGCTGCGCAAATTCGGCGGAAGCGGCTCCTGCGGGTTTAATTTTCAGCCGGTTGTTTTCAGCCTTCGTCGTAAAGGCCGGCTGCTTTGATTTTTTTCCAATCGGCGGCAACGATGCGCACCTGTTTGCTTGAATTGATTGAAAAATCTTTTTGGAAAACGTATCCGTTTGCCATCATGCGCAAAAGTGTGGCTTTTACCCTGTCGTCGGGAACATTGTTTCGCTTTGACACCGCTTCAATGGTACCCCAAAACGTCGGAATGATATTGGCTTTTGTTTCAACGTGCGCAAGGTTGCTGACTATCATGCGCATATAGGAGTTGCTAAGCTCCTCCTCATCGGGAAGCAGGCGAATGTCGCTTGCAACACCCTGAAGCCGTTTGCTGAACGTGTCCGTCACACCGTAAACAACAACTTTTTTGTGCCTTTTCTGCACAAGATATTTGACAACGGACTGAAAATGACCGTCTCCGGTGAAGATAATATAGGTGCCGACATCGTTTCTGGATGTTACGTTCTGATAAATATAATCAAGCATAACAAAATCCGTCATATCTTTTTTGCGATACTGCGTTGCCGTGCCGGTTTCGATAATGGTGTTGGTGATGTTGCGCAGCTTTGCAAGCTCCTCACCGATGCCGGGGGATGAAAAATCGGCAAAAATCATAATATCTTCAATGTCGAACTGCTTTTCAAGCTCGGCACGCCATGCGGCTGTATCGGGACGAAGATTATATTTGTTTTTGTACGAATAAAACCAGTATTCGTAATCAACGAATACCATTGCCCGTTTTGAACGGGCAAGCGACCTGAAAATGTTGAGCAAATAAACCCTCCTTTGCGCAAAGCAAAATATGCGCTTACATAGTGCGGGAATGCTTTGAATGATTCACTCTGCGGGAAAGATCTCGAAATCAAAACTCCCTTAAACCGACAGAACGAAAACAACAAACCTGCCGAAAGGGCAGTGCAATAAAATAACCACACGGTATCGAACGCGTAAAAAATAAATTTCATATGCGATTTTTACATAAACAAAGACCAATAGGCAGCCGCAGACAAAATGCTGCGATCCGTAGATTGAATAAAGTTTACGCCCGATAGTGCAAATAAAAAACAAGCCGGGACGCCGCCCGACGAGGAGTGTTGTCCTTCATTGCCGGTATCACTGCTATTATAACAAACAACATAAAAATTTGCAACACTTTTTAAGTAATTTCGTCACTTCGGGACGAAAGAAAAAGGCGGGGTCGCGGCGGTGTATCCGTCTTTCGCGCAGGAGGGCTTCCGCGATCCGCCGAGTTTGCGTCAGTCTGCAAAAAAACGTGAAATTTGTCACAAATTATTAAAAAATCAGCATTGCTGTCCGCGCACTCGGGGTTTATAATATCAGCATGGCAAGGAATAAACCAAGAAAACTTAAAAAGGCTGCTTCCGAAAGGTTCCGCCTGTCCGGTGCGGACGGCAATGAGGAGTCCGGTGCGGACGGCAATGGGGAGTCCGGTGCGGACGGCAATGAGGAGTCCGGTGCGGATGTCAATGAGGAGTCCGGTGCGGATGTCAATGGGGGGAAAATAAACTTCAATGCATCGGATGCTTCGGACATGCGAGGTAAAGAAAAAAACAACGAAGCATACAGGAAACACAGCGTTATTTCTTTCATAATATGCGAGGTGCTTGCTGATGTCGCCGCTGTTGCTTTGATATTGCTCGGCAGAACGGGGGCGGAGCGGTACGGCAGTGCTTCCGTGCCTGCGACGGATTATACTACGGATGCAGGGAAGGAAAACGCCGCGACGTTTGATAAGAACGGAGACAGAGAAAATCGCGGCTCTACCGTTGAACCGACAGAAGAGGTTTCGGATACGCCGTTCCCGCAGGGCGAAACTTTGGCGCACGTTAAAACGACCGTCATTGCGGACGGCAGCCCGATCGCAACGCTTGCAAGCGGCAGCGCGGCGGAGGAGCTTATTGAAGCCGTGCGTACATATTTCGATGGTTTTGTGAACAAAAGCGGAGCGGTCACATCGTTTTTGAATGAAATCGGTTTTGTTGAGGCGGACGAAAATGCGGCGGTCATGCCCTATGATGAGGCATTTGCGTTTCTGACAGGCAGCAGCACGCCGCTAAGGGTTCAAAGCAGGCTTATTGAGCATGAATTTGTAACGATTCCGTATGAGGTATCGACGGTTAACAGCAGCGATTTTTACTGCGGGACCCGCTTTGTTGCCGAATACGGACGGAACGGCAAAAAAATGAGTGCTTATGAATACATTTATATTAACGGCACGCTTCAAAGCAGCCGAATGCTTGAGAGCGAGTATCTTGACCTGCCGCTGAAAGAAACCGTTGTCATCGGAACAAGACCGCGCCCGGCAGCAAACGGAATAACAACGGGTGAATACCCTGCTTCGGGTATTGCATTTGCAAGGCCCGTTGATGCTGCTGTTGTGCGCTTTTTCGGACTGCTCAACGGCAGTATGCATGAGGGCGTGGATTTTGCGGCGAACAGAGGCGAAAACTGCAAGGCAGCGGCAGCAGGAACCGTTGTTGCGGTGCTTGAGCGCGGCAGCATGGGTTTGACCGTGTATGTTCGTCACGAAAACGGTTTTGCAACCGTTTATGCCGGGCTTGAAAAGGCGCATGTTTCCGTCGGAACAACCGTTGCAGCGGGCGACATAATCGGCACGGCGGGTGCGGACGGAATACATTTCGGCATTTATGCAAACGGGGTTCCGTGCGACCCGAAAGCCTATATAAGCGGGCTTACGCAGTGAATGAACAGCATGTGACCATGCTTTTTCAATGCGGAAACAGTGTTTTGAACCGTTGACAGAACAAATTTTGCTTTTATGCGGGTTGCCAAACTCTGCCGCCTGTGTTAAAATCAAAATGTGACTGCAATTCCGCATTGAAGAATAAACTGCCTCCGGGAATATGCAAAACAAACTCGGTTTGCGTTTCGGATGCAGCTGTGCGTTTGTTCCTTTTTCCGAATTCGAAAAGGGAGCGTTATTTCGCGGGTTGCAAAATAGAATTACTGTTTAAATTATTAAATTTATATAATACGGAGTTTATATGGCTTTTTTTGAAATTCGCGGCGGAATCCCGCTTCGCGGCAGCGTGACCGTGAGCGGCGCAAAGAACGCTGCACTGCCGATAATATGTGCATCGATAATGGCAGATGAACCTTGCAGAATCGAAAACCTGCCCGATATAGAGGATGTTAATCGAATCACGGAGATTTTGAGTTCAATGGGTGCAGCGATTACGCGCCCCGCTCCGGGCGTTGTTGTTATCGATCCGCGAACAATAAAGTCCCACAGCGTAACAAACGAAATGGCGGCCAAGCTGCGTGCGTCGTATTACATGCTCGGTGCGCTGCTCGGAAAATTCCGCCGTGCCGAAATTGCTCAGCCGGGAGGGTGTGCGATCGGGCAGCGTCCCATGGATTATCATATCAACGGAATGCGCGCTCTCGGAGCAAATGTGCAGGATCGCTTCGGCATAGTTACCGCCTCGGCCGACAAGCTTCGCGGTGCGGAGATTTATCTTGATATGGCAAGCGTCGGTGCAACGATAAACATTATGCTTGCCGCATGTCGTGCAGAGGGCAAAACCGTGATAAACAACGCTGCACGCGAACCCCATGTTGTTGACGTGGCAAATTTTCTCAATACCATGGGAGCAAACATTCGCGGTGCGGGAACGAATGTTATCCGCATAACGGGCTGCGATGCGCTGCACGGCTGCACCTATGCGATAATACCCGACCAAATCGAAGCGGGGACTTTCATGATTGCCGCTGCCGCAACACAGGGAAATGTTGTGATTAACAACGTCATACCTGCGCACCTTGAGGCAATTTCCGCAAAGCTTATGGAATGCGGAGTGGAGGTCATTGAAGGGGATAACGGCAATGATTTTTACATGCAGATTATTTCAAACTCCCGCCCGCGTGCGGTGAATATCAAAACTCTGCCGTATCCCGGTTTTCCGACGGATTTGCAGCAGCCGATGACCGCATTGCTGGCGGTTGCACAGGGCAACAGCTTCATCACGGAGAATCTGTTTGAGGACAGGTTTAACCATGTTCGCGAGCTCAACCGCATGGGTGCGAACATAATCGTGAACGGCAGAACCGCAACCGTGATCGGCGTTGATAAGCTCTACGGCACCGATATCTATGCTTCCGACCTGCGTGCGGGCGCGGCAATGATAGTTGCGGCTCTGATGGCGGAAGGAACTGCCCGTGTGCGAAATATCTATTATATCGACAGGGGATACGAAAAACTCGAACATAAGCTCCGCGCCCTCGGTGCCGATATTAAGCGCATCGAAGAGTCTGACGAAGAGTGAACACTGTCCGCATATCGGTCGGAATCAACCGATAAATCAACCGATAATTGAACAGAACGGGTTAAGCTGTTTTGATAAAAAAGCAACGGGGCCGCTGCGGTGAATGCAGCAGTCCCGTTTGGTTTGTTTAAGCCGATGCAGAGTTTTTTAATGCGCTTGAAGCAGTTTATTTCGTTCCGAAAATCCTGTCGCCGGCATCGCCGAGACCGGGAACGATATAGCCGTGATCGTTGAGGTGGCTGTCAACCGCGGCGGTGTAGATGACAACATCGGGGTGCAGCTTATGCAGCATTTCAATGCCCTCGGGAGCGGCAACAAGGCACATCAGGCGAACGGTTTTGCAGCCTGCTTCCTTGACGATGCGAATACCCTCGGCAGCGGAGCCGCCGGTTGCAAGCATGGGGTCAACAACGATCATATCGCGCTCGGAGGTATCACCGGGCAGCTTGCAGTAATAGCTGACAGGCTTGAGCGTCTCGGGGTCGCGATAAAGCCCGATATGTCCGACTTTTGCGGCGGGAATCAGCTCCATGACGCCCTCTGCCATGCCGAGACCGGCGCGGAGAATGGGAACGATGCCGAGTTTGCGTCCTGCAAGCACTCTTGCGCGCATTGATGCAACGGGAGTTTCAATGTCAACTTCCTCCATGGGAAGGTCACGGGTGACTTCATATGCCATGAGCGTGGACAGCTCGTTGAGCAGCATACGGAAATCCTTTGTGCCGGTGTTTTTGTCCCTCATGAGGGTGAGTTTGTGCTGAACGAGAGGATGGTCGATAACGACAACGTTTTCCATGTAGTTTTTCATTGTTAATACCCCTTTGTAAAATTATTTATTAAATAAGTTGAAATCAAGCAAGAAGCTTTTATCTGCATTCGTAATCGGAAATTTTGCCGATGCGGCGTTCGTGCCTGCCGCCGGCAAATTCGGTGCAGAGCCATGTTTTGACGATCGCCTTTGCGGTTTCAATGCCGATGATCCTTCCGCCCATTGCAAGCATGTTGGAATCATTATGCTGACGGGTCAGTTCCGCGGAAAGAACATCTCCGCAGAGTGCGCAGCGAATGCCGCGAACCTTGTTTGCGCAGATAGAAACACCGATGCCGGTGCCGCAGATGAGGATTCCGCGGTCAAACTCGCCGGAGGCAACAGCTTCTGCGGCGGGAAATGCGATGTCGGGATAATCCATACTGTCGGTTGAGCAGCAGCCGAAATCCCTGAATTCGTGACCAAGTTCAGTAATATAGGGTAAAAGCTCGTTCTTGAGTGCGTATCCGCCGTGGTCGGATGCAATTGCAATTTTCATTTTTTTATTGTCCCGTGCGGTGCGCGGGAAATCCTTTCCGTAAAGTCTTTAAAAATATTAAAAATTTTTGTGATTGAGCAAGAATAAATTCCGTAAACACCGACGGCATCCGAACGGCTTCGAACGCAGCCGAAAAGTCGTCGGCATATCGCAGCGGTCATTCGGAAATAACCGTAAACCCGGCGGCGCGGAGCAGACGATTCATGTATGCAAGCCCCTGAGCCTCGGCGGGGACACTTTCCGCAATTATCAAATCCATGCCGCGCGATTCGTTTCGAAGTTCACGAAAAAGGGCGGCGCACAGCGTCTGCGGCTGAGTCCTGTCGCCGATAACGACATGCCGCTTTCCCGAATAGCGGGATTTGGTTTGTTCCGTTGCGAGTATGATGCATTTTTTGCCCGAAAGCTCTGCGCGGGTGTATTCACGGCAGGCGATGGAGGCGGTTTTTTTGCAGTCATTGCCGCCGTCAGCGATGACAACATCGCATTCGGGCGCGTAATGCTTGTATTTCATGCCGGGTGAAGCGGCGGTTTCTCCGTTTTTTAACGGGTTGAGCACCGCATGAGCAATATCAACATGCCCGATGACGCTTTCAAGCATCTCTCTTGTGACTCCGCCGGGGCGAAGCACCGTCGGTGTGCCGACAAGGGAAAGCACCGTGGATTCAACGCCGACTCTGCAATCCCCGCCGTCAATAATTGCATCAATGCATCCGTCAAGGTCATCCAGAACATGCTGAGCGCAGGTCGGGCTCGGTTTTCCGGAAAGGTTCGCGCTCGGTGCCGCAATCGGAACGCCGGCCGCACGAATCAGCGCAAGTGCGGTTTTATGCTCCGGCATACGCACCGCAACGGTGGAAAGCCCCGCCGTGACCTGCGGAGGAACAATGTCGCTTTTGAGATAGACCATGGTGAGCGGACCCGGCCAGAATGCATCCGCAAGCTGCCGCGCCTTGTCCGGAACATGTTTCCAAAGCTGTTTGAGGTCGCTTTTTTTTGCAATATGAAGAATGAGCGGGTTGTCTCCGGGGCGTCCCTTTGCAGCAAAAATCTTTTCCACCGCACAGCCGTCAAGCCCGTTTGCACCGAGTCCGTATACGGTTTCGGTCGGAAACGCAACAAGCCCGCCCGCGCGAATGATTCGCCCGCACACGTTTGTTCCGTTCTCTTTTTGTGTTGCTGCATTGAAAAATTCCGTGTTCATGCTGCCAAACTCCGTTCCCGGGTCACCGCATCGGCCGCAAACCGGCGCATAATGCCGTGTCAACCCGCTATAATATAGCACAAATCGCGGCTTTCGGCAAGTGAAAAGTGATGCTGCTTTAAAAAACAGACTGCGTCAAAAGTCACGGCAGGATTGAAAAATCTTTCCGTTTGTGGTATACTTTGGATAAACACGGCGGTACGCTGCCAAAAAGGATAAGGAATTTAAATAATGAGCGAATACAATTATGATATCGTTGTTCTGGGCGCGGGCCCGGGCGGTTATGAAGCGGCTATACGCTGCGCACAATACGGCAAAAACACGGCGCTTGTTGAGGCGCGCGATCTGGGCGGAACATGTTTGAACCGCGGCTGCATTCCCACAAAAGCACTGCTTCACGGTGCGGAAGTTTATCAGTCGGCGCTGAATGCTGCGTCCTGCGGTGTAACAACGGGTGAGGTCGGGTTTGATTTTGCAAAGCTTGCCGAATACAAGGATTCTGTTGTTGCAGGCCTGCGCAAGGGCATTGCGGGGCTTGAAAAAGCGCACGGAGTGAAGGTCATAAACGGCTTCGGGAAGCTTGTTGACGAGCACACTCTCGAAGTTGACGGCGAAAAAGTCACGTTCGACAAGCTGATTCTTGCAACGGGAAGTGCGCCTGCGCGTCCCCCGATTCCCGGCATTGACGGCGAAAATGTTGTAACTTCCGACGAAGTGCTTTCAATGACAGAGCTTCCGGACAGCTTTGTTATTATCGGCGGCGGTGTTATCGGCATTGAGTTTGCAACGTTGTTTGCCTCTCTCGGAAAGCCCGTAACCGTTATTGAAATGATGCCGAGCATACTTCCGGGCGTGGATGCCGACATCGTTAAAATGCTTTCAACAAGGGTACTCAAACGCAAAAAAGTTACTGTTATCAACAATGCCAAGGTAACAGGCATTAACGGCGGCGAAAAAGTCACCGTAACGTACGAACTCAACGGAGCCGAAAAAACAGCCGAGGGAGGCTGCTGCGTTGTTGCCGTCGGCCGCCGCGCAATGACGGCAAACATCGGGCTTGAAAATGTCGGAATCGAAATGAACCGCGCGTTTGTGAACATCGACGATTATTGCCGCACAAATATCGAAAACATCTATGCGATCGGCGATATAACCGGCAAGATTCAGCTTGCGCATGTTGCAAGCGCACAGGGTCTTGCAGCTGCGGCGAATGCATGCGGGCAGAAGAGTGTAAAGATGGATTATTCGGTTGTTCCTTCCTGCATTTATACAGCTCCCGAAATTGCATTTGTCGGCATCGGCGAAGAAAAAGCAAAGCAGCAGGGCATTGAATACAAAATCGGCAGCTTCAATGTTGCAGGCAACGGCAGAGCAATGATAATGGGCGAAGCGCTCGGCATTGCAAAGCTGATTTCCGATGCGGACGGAAATCTCATCGGCGCACAGCTCATGGGTCCCCGCGCAACGGATATGATAGCGGAGCTTGCTCTTGCGCTTAAAGTCGGCGCCTCGGTTGAAACAATTGCCGAAACCATTCATCCGCATCCCACCGTCAGCGAGGTTATTGCGGAAGCGGCGCATGATTGGGAAGGTCTTTGCTGTCACAGTCTGCCCAAAAAGAAATAATTAAATCAACAAACGAACAAACCGCCGTCGCCCGTCGAATAAGATGTGCGGCGGCGGGCATTATGCGGCTTTTTCCGCCGGTTATTGAATCAATCGCAAATCAACTACAAAAGGGAGGAAGAAAAACATGAGCATTCCAAACGGCAAAAATGTATACGGATATGCGGATGCATATGCAAAACTTGCAAATTTCGGGCAGCAGCACCTGCTTAAATATTATGATGAGCTTGATGAAGCGCAGCGCGCCGCATTGCTCAATCAAATCGAGCAGATCGATTTTTCCGTTGTCAGCACGAATAAACAGCCTGAAAAACGCGGCAGAATCACTCCGATCGGTGTTACGGAGCTTGCGGAAATACGCACTCGCGGAGATGAATTCTTTGATGCGGGCATGGCGGAGCTGCGTGCGGGGCATGTCGGCGCGGTGCTGCTTGCGGGCGGCATGGGCACACGGCTCGGTTCGGATGCTCCGAAGGGTGCGTTCAATATCGGAATCAAGCGTGAACTTTATATTTTTGAGTGTCTTATAAACAATCTTCTGAATGTTACGGAAAGAGTCGGCAGTTTTGTTCACCTTTTCATAATGACCAGCGACAAAAACGACGCAGCAACGCGTGCGTTTTTTGCAGAACATAATTATTTCGGCTATGCGGCGGAATTCGTGCATTTTTTCACTCAGGAGACGGCACCCGCGGCGGATTACAACGGCAAGGTTTATCTCGAAGAAAAATACCGTCTTGCAACTTCGCCGAACGGCAACGGCGGTTGGTATTCCTCAATGGCAAAGCACGGAATGCTTGATATTGTCCGCAGAAACGGCATAGAATGGCTGAACGTGTTTGCGGTTGACAATGTGCTTCAGCGCATTGCCGATCCGCTCTTCATCGGCGCAACAAAGCTTGCGCATTGCGAAGTCGGGTCAAAGGTCATTAAAAAAGCCGCGCCCGATGAGCGCGTGGGCGTTATGTGCCTTGAAGACGGACATCCTTCAATCGTTGAATACTATGAGCTTACGGATGAAATGCGCGATGCGAAAAACGAAAAAGGCGAACCCGCCTACAATTTCGGCGTTATTTTGAACTACCTGTTCCGCGTGGATGCGCTGGACGGCATAATGGAAAAATCCCTTCCGCTGCATGTTGTTGAAAAAAAGATTCCATGCCTTGATGAAAACGGGCAGCATGTTACGCCCGAAAAACCGAACGGCTTCAAGTATGAAACCCTGATTTTGGATATGATACGGCTGCTTAACGGCTGCATGGTGTTTGAGGTTGAAAGGGCAAGGGAGTTTGCACCTGTCAAGAACCGCACAGGGGTTGATTCGGTTGACACGGCGCGGGAGCTGCTTGTCCGCAACAGCGTTGAACTCTGATTTTATTCACGGTCAAGAACAACAAGCCTGCATAAATAATACAGCCCCGCCGCAAAGCCGTTAAGCCCTGCGGCGGGGTTGTTTATTTCCCGCTTGTATGAACTGCGTACAGAGTTCCCAACCGTGACGGAAGCGTTACGGATTATCAATCATAACATCGGCAGCAGAATCAAGCTGCATTAACCTGCAACGGAGGCAGAGCAGCCGTCTATTGCTGTTCCCCGTGGCTCAGTGACACGCAGTGTGCCGGAACCTGATCCTGCATTTCGGCCCACGCAACGGTCTTGTCGCCGAAATGCCAAGCAACAACGATTGCTTCGAGGCTGTACTTGTAGTTCAGGTCGCTGCCGTAAATCAACCTAAGTCCGTCAACGTACGTAAGATCGGGTCTGTTCGAAAGCACAATAGCAGTTTCGTCAGACGCTTCGCCGCTTGACAGGATATACCTGTACTTATACGGTTTATCGTACCATTGGCCTTTTGCGTAGCTTTCGCCGATGCGCCATGTGCCGTCGCTCATCAGATAGTGTGTCTTCAGGAATGCATGCGATTCATACAGTCCGCCCTTGTTGTTTACCGCCGTGTGAATGTCAACACAGTCGTTTGCATCATAAACCTTAACGATATAAGGCTCTTCGGCGGAAGACTCTTCGGACGGGTTTTCCCGCATATTGATATCATCCTGCGGAAGCTGTTTTACCGGCTTTCCACTCGGGTCAACGAGTTAGTTCGGTGATGCTGCTGAGGCTGACATGATATATTGCCTGAGATCAAGAGCTTTCATCCTTCCGTTTCGAAAGGTGTCCTCATCAATTACTTCAAGCAGACTGTCAATTTCTGCAACTGCATCGGTTCTTTGGAGCAATTCCTTTAACGGGGGGAAGGTTTCGGCAACGATTTTAATTCCGTTTGAAGCTGCCGAGGCTGTGTTTCCCGGAAGAAAGCAATCCGATGAATACCCGATACAATACATATCGATTAAAAACGGATAGCCGAGCGTTGTTATAAGCAATGCTCGTGTCGTCATGTTTTCCGCCTCTGCTTGATCCACATAGGTTGCAGTGCGGCGTTCTTCGGGACTCATTTCTATCCAAGCATCTGTGCCGGGCAGAACACTGTATTCGTGCGGAGTGTCATTCATCGGAACAACACTTAATGCACCGACAGGCAACAGTGCGGTAAAAACGAGCGCCAAAGCGATCAAGGTTGTGACAATTCTTTTTGCCATAATTATTTCTCCTTTCGCGGTGTCATGGTTTTGTGCCGTTGGCGGTTGGGTTTCTCTTCCCCAAAGTCTGCACTTGTTGAATGCTGTGCCAACTTTGGGTGCGATACGCAGCTTGCGATACGCAGTCTATGATACGCAATTTGCGATATGCAAATGCGGGACATGTGTTGAATCGGATTCGTTTCAATGGTGCGGCTTTCATCGCAATACTATTATATCAGCGAATTAAGATCATTTCAACCCTCAATTGTGAACAATTTGTTAACAATTCTTTTTCAACAGGAAAAAACAGTCAAACGGAGCCGATAGGATGAACGCACAATATGTTTAAGATGAATGCAAAGTAATACAAAAAAGAGCCCGAACCGATCGGGCTCCGATGTTGAAACAAATTTTAATTTTAAGGTTCGTTATTCGGAAAACTCCTTAAAGGCAGTTTCCGCGATCCTTTCCGCCTCGGCAAGCGTGATTGCGCGGCGTTCGGCAAGCGCGGCAATATCGGCATATTCGAACTTTGCCCTTTTAACGCCGAACCCCTGAGCGGTCTTCAGGCGAATCGTACCGTCCTCAAATTTGGCGGTTTGCGTTTCACGCTGCAAAATGTATCGCGGCATTCTGCACTCGCGGACGCCGAGAGTGCTTGTGTGTTTGAACAATATGCGGATAATTTCGCTGCGTTTTTCGGCATTGCAAAGCACGCAGAGCATAATTCCGGGGCGGTTCTTCTTCATTCCTGTCGGAACGGTGTAAACATCCGCCGCACCTGCGTTAAGCAGTTTATCAAATGCGAACCCGATCTCTTCGCCTGTCATATCGTCAATGTTGCAGCGAAGCTCGATGATCTCATCCGCCGATTCTTCACTCGGACTTTCGCCGAAAAGCGCACGCACGCAGTTTGCGGCGGGATAGTCGCGTTTGCCCATGCCGTACCCTTGGGAAAGTATTGTCATTAACGGCATTGCGGTGAATTCATGAACAAAATGTTTTAACAGTGCCGCTCCGGTCGGAGTGCAGAGTTCGCCTTTTATATCGCCCGCATAAACAGGAACGCCGTGAAGAATGAAGGCTGTTGCCGGTGCGGGAACGGGAAGAATCCCGTGCGCACAATGCACATGCCCGCTGCCCGTGCGAACGGGGGAGGCGGCAATGCGTTCCGGTGCGAGCATTTCGATCAGTGCGCAGCAGGAAACAATATCTGCAACGGCATCAAGCGCACCGACCTCGTGAAAATGCACAAGCTCAACGGGAACGCCGTGGGCATGACTCTCCGCTTCTGCAATCAGTTTGTAAACAGCAAGGGAATGCTCCTTCACTGCATCGGACACGGGCAGCGCACGGATAATGTGTTCAATTTCGTGCAGCCCGCTGTGAGAATGGTGATGCTCGTGTTCATGACTGTGCTCGTGCTCATGGCAATGCTCATGCGCGTGTTCATGCTCATGTTCATGCTCATGCTCATGTTCGTGATTATGTTCGTGCTCATGACAATGCGCGTGCTCGTGCTCATGCTCATGGCAATGCTCATGCTCATGGCAATGCTCATGCTCATGGCAATGCTCATGTTCGTGAAGGTGTTCATGTTCGTGTATGCAGGCGGCATATTCGTCCGCATCGGTGTTCATGTATTCAACGGCAAAATGAATTCCGCGAATGCCGCATTTTTCGGCGGCAGCGCAGCGAACATTCAGTCCGACGGCCGAGAAGGCAGCTGCAATATTCTTAAACTCGGCACGTTGTTCTTCTGAAAGCAGATCATAAAGTGCGCCCGCAAGCATATCGCCCGCCGCACCCATTCCGCAGTCAAGGTAAAGTGTTTTCATAGTAAAAAGGCCTTTCAACAGTTTTTTTCAGGGTTGCATATTATAATTAAGGAAAGAATCGTCACCGCGCATTGCTGCCGGTGCCGATATGGTTTATCATGTTTGCAAGGTAACCTGCGCCAAAGCCGTTGTCGATATTCACAACGGATACTCCGCTTGAGCAGGAGTTGAGCATTGAAAGCAGCGCTGCAACTCCGCCGAATGCCGCACCGTAACCGACACTTGTCGGCACGGCAATAACGGGGCAGTCGGCAAGCCCGCCGATTACACTTGCAAGCGCACCTTCCATGCCTGCAACGGCGATAATGACGCTTGCGCCCATGATTTCGTCAATATGCGAAAGGAGCCGGTGCAGCCCTGCAACGCCGACATCATAAAGCCTAAGCACACGGCTGCCGTGAAATTCCGCCGTCAGTGCCGCTTCTTCCGCAACGGGAATATCGCTTGTGCCGCCTGCCGCAACAACAACGCAGCCGTTTCCGCTCGGTGCGGGAATGCTGCCGATACTGCCGATTTTTGCAATTTCACAGTAGTTCAGGGCAAATTCACGACTCAGTATCTCTGCGGCATGTTTTTCAAGGCGTGTAATAAGTATCGTTTCCTGTCCGCTCTCAAGCATGGCTTTAATGATTTCAAGCATCTGTTCGGGTGTTTTGCCCGCACCGTAAATCACTTCCGCCGCACCGGTCCGAAGGCGGCGATGGGTGTCTATCTTTGCGAATCCAAGGTCGCGGAACGGAGCGGTGCGCAGTTTCAAATATGCTTCGTCAACCGACACTTCGCCGCGGCGCACGGATTCAATAAGGTTTTTTATTTCGTCGTTCATAGTCTTTATGTTGTGCTGTCAGAACAGCGGAGCCTCATCTCGGCTCAAGGTCAAGCGTCACTGTATCGAAATATTCTCGCAGTTCATTGAAAACAAGCTCACGCTGTTTAAATAATTCATCGAATTGCCCGGCCTTCAATTGCAGCTTTGCGGTTCCGTTAACGCTCCGAACGCGAAAGTCGGAGAAGCCGAGCGAAAAAAGGAAGTTTTCCGCTGCTTCAACGGAATGCAGTTTGTTTTTTGTTATCAATTCGCCCGGCGGAATCCGCGTTGCAAGGCAGGCATAGGCAGGTTTGTTCCAAGTGAAAAGCTCCGCTTCGCGGGCAAGACGGCGAATGTCAGCTTTTGTCAGTCCGCATTCGCGCAGCGGGGAAAGCACGCCCGCTTCCCGCAGGGCACGCATTCCCGGACGGTCATCCTCTGCATCGGAAGCATTCGTCCCGTCCAGAATCGTTTTGTACCCGTCCGCCGCCGCCGCTCTGCATATCGCGGAAAAAATGTGTTTTTTGCAATGGTAGCAGCGGTCGGTCGGATTGCGGACAACATCTTCGCAGGCAAGGATATCAACAGAAATAATTTTAAGCGGCAGTCCGGCTTCCTTTGCGGCCCGCAGTGCGTCCGTCAGCTCAAATTCCGGCTGGAATGCCGATTGAACATAGTATGCGGCAAAATTTCCGCCCTCAACGCGGGAAGCCGCATAAGCAAGAAAACATGAGTCCACGCCGCCCGAAAGCGCGACAGCCGCGCTGCCGATGTCCTTAAGCCTGTTCAAAAGTTTGCTGCATAGCCGTTCGGATTCGCTCATAGCCCATCCTCCTTTTTCACCCGCTTACATTATAATGCCTAGTTCTCAAGCCCGGCCACCTAGCTCCATTTGAATTCCGTACCGTCGTCGGGAAG
>OGLH01000035.1_pt1 | contig 73122 bp, 68 predicted proteins | sample 1572791 | NCBI WGS metagenome assembly OGLH01 (sample SAMEA2581913, study PRJEB24529) | metagenome | biome: Human gut stool | place: China | collected 2011
TGCTTTTTCCAGGTGACCTTAAAGCCTTTCTTGGCAGCTTTCACCTTAGACACGCCGGTGCCCTTGGGGTTAATGTTATAGGTCATGGACTTACTGCCGCTATAATTGCCCTTTAGGGTCACTTTTACGGTGTATTTGCCCACATTCTTCATGCCCTTGGGATAGCTGATTTTATAATCCGTGCCGTTCTTCAGGGCTTTGCCCTTGCTGTTTTTCACGGTCACGCCGGGGCGCTGCACCTTGCCGTTATAGGTGTAAGCGGTTTTGCTCAGCTTGATATTGGACGCCTTGGCGATCACCGTCTTGCCGGTGACTGCGCCGCAAACGCTACATTTTTTGTAGATCTGACCGTCCTTAGCGGTGGTGGCTTTGGTCAGCTGCGATTTGTAGGAATGGCCTTTAGGCTTAATATTCGCCACGGTGTAGCTATCGCCGCACTGGGTACAGGTATATTTTGTCTTGCCATAGGCGGTGCAAGTGGGCTGCGCAATCACCTTACCGGAGTAAACATGAGCCAGCGCTTCAAAATTCCACAACACATTATAATCCGGCACACCGGCGTCCATATCGCCCTCAGCATACTGCCAAATATCCGCATACACGCCGGTTTTGCCAATCTGCACCGGGGCGGAAAAATCAGTGGTTTTTGGCTGCCAGTTGGCGTACCACAGCTTATAGCCCTTGCTATGCAGAGTCTGCACATTCAAATAATTGGCAAACCAATTCAGGTTGGCGTAAACCATCGGGGTGTAGCCCGCTGCGCGAATGGCGTCGCAAAAAGTAATGGCGTGTTGAATAATGGTCTTTTTGTTGCTGTTGTCCAGGATCAGCTGATCCTCCAGGTCATAAGCCACCGGCAGCACAAAATACTTGTACTTGCCCTTCATCTGAGCCAACACGCTCTTAACATAATTGGCCTCAATCGTGGCCTCCTTGGTATTGAACGCATAGCTGTAATGGTACACGCCAAAGGGCACGCCTGCTGCCTCCGCCGCGTTCACATTATTCCAAAACTGCGGATCCAGGTGGTCGTTGCCGTAGCTCATACGGATCATGGTAAAGGTCTTGCCCGCCTTCTTCCATGCGGGGTAATCCACACCTTTTCCGTTATGCTGAGACACATCGGTGCCAAACGCCGGCGCCGTAGTGGCTGCCCATACCGGTAACACGGTGGCGCACATCAGCACCAGGCACAACAGAGCGCAAAACAGAGATTTACATTTTTGTTTCATATCACACCTCGTTTGGGTTGTTTATTCGGTCTCACTATAACACAAAGAGAAAACAAAGTCAAATTACCGCACTTTGGTACTTTTTACCGGGGACCAGGCGCCGTACAGCTTGCCGCCCTTTTGCTTTTTATACACCCGAATGCGCACATAATACTTTTTCTTGCTTTTGAGTTTCGTCAGGGTCTTGGCGGTGGAGCCCGCCTTGGTTATCGTTACCGACTTGGTGGTGGATTTGGTGAATTTGGACGAAGTGGAATAGCTGATCTGGTAACCGCTAATGCCACTGCCCTTCTTCCACTTTACGGTCATCCGGCCTTTTTTGCTGCTTTTCAGCGATGCGATCGCCGGTTTCCGCTGTGCCAGCTTTTCCGTCTTTTTGGCGCCGCAAGCGGTGCACTTATATTTCTTATACCCGGTGGCAAAGTAGGTGGCCGCTTTTTTGGCAGTGCACTTATAGGCATGCACATGGATCTTAAATTGCCGCCTGCTCTTAAAGTTGCCCTTGCCCTGCACCGTTACCGTGCGGGTGGTGCCTCTGGTGGCAATGGACACGGTGTAATCCTTGTTCTGCCGCAAGGTCTTGCCCTTATAGGTTGCCTTGATCGTGGCGCCCTTCGCGGTAGGGGTACACCGAACAGACACATCCCTGTCATTCAGAGATTTTTGATTGATCTTAAAGTGCAGCACAGCCGTACCGGTATAATCGCCCTTGCCCTGCACCGTCACATTGGCGGTACCTGCATTGGTATTGGCACTGTAACGGACCACCGTATAGTCCCGACCGGACTTTAAGCCGCTTTGACTGTCAAACCAAGCGGTACCGGGGCGCTGGGCACTGCCGTTATAGGTCACCGGCGCGCAAACATCCGACCCGCCGTACCCGGCAATAGACGCCGGGGCGATGGTATAAGTATAGGTCGCGCTGCCGATCAGGTACTTGGAGCCCTCCAGTGCCGTCACGGTATAGGTGCCACTACCGGCATGCACCGTGGAGCCACTGTATGTGAGGGTGTAGTCCTCGCCCTCTTTGAACGTCTTTTTATAAGGCTTGCCGTCTGTGGTGGTGCCGACAAAGGTCATGGCAGACATCACATCTGCAATGCTCTTGCCGGAGTACGGCGCCTGCACATCGCCAAAGCCTGCCCGGTTCATGGGCAGCTTGGCAATTTCAAACCGCAGCCGGTTGGTACCGTTCCCCTTCAGCTTGCCGGTATAACGGTCGCTGATAGAAAAATCCAACACGATGGTGTACTTGCCGGGCTCGGACAGGGTATCCACCTGTGTGCCGTTCTCATCGAGGAACAATACGGTGTAGTCCTTATCCCGCAACGCAGTATGGCCGTAGCCATCCACCACATGCACATCCACCTGAATGGGGCAAACATTATAAGTAATGGCACCGTTTTTATCCAGATTGTGCAGTTCGATCTGGTTCTTTTCCTTGGTTACATCAATCTTGTTGAGGTAAAAGGAGCAAGAAAGCTGTGCAGTACCGTCCGTGGCAATAATGGTGTGCTGTCCCGGCGCGTAACGATCGTCGCCGGTCTCATACACGGTGGTGTACTCCCGACCAAACACATAGCCCGGAATCAGCAGAGAGAATTCGCCTTCCTCGCCCACATAATCCAGCCCGGTGCCGTCCGGCAGAGGGATCACCTTGGCTTGCCCGTTCTCGTCCGTCAGCACCGTACCGTTGCCGTCCGTCTGCGCCTTAAAATAGGCACAGCTGCCGTCCGCCGCCCGTTGAATCAGAATAGAATCCCGTATTTGACCTTCGGCACCGCGACGCATCAGCACCATATAGCCCTGTCCGTCAAAATCGGACAGATTCTCGCCGGTAGAGGCAAAGCGGTAGTCCGTCGCAGACAGTAGCGGGTACGATTTGGTATCGTCCAACTGCTGATGATCGTTTTCCAAAGTGAAGTATGCATTTTTCGACCCACAAAGAAAATAGTAATAATTGATAAAACCCGGGAACCGCAGGTTGTTGGAGGCGGCAAAGGTGGCGTCCACCTGATACCATTGGTAGCCGCTGCCGGTGCCGTCATCCAAATACACAAAGTTCCAGGCGTGCATATCCTTTTGTAGTTCCCCGGTGTTCTCATTGCGCACCATTTTGCTACCCATCACCGTGTTGCAGGCAATGCCGTTCAAACGGCACAGATAGTAAAACAGCGCCGCGTAGCCCTCGCACACGGCCTTGCCCTGGCCGGTGGTGCCGATCACCGTCAGGCTGTTTTTTTGCCGCACGGACCAATCGTAGCCGGTGCCGTCCAAATCCGCAGCCCCCTGCCCTGTAAGGCCAAAGAACGCTGCGTAGGCGGTGTGGGCGTACCAGTCGGTAACTTGATGATTCATAAAATTCTCATAGGCAGCGGTGTTGTACACCGTATTCTCCGCCAAAAAGTCATAAATGGTCTTGACGATCAGGTACTGGCGGCGGTTTGTATCCTTCTCCGCCGCGATGGTGGGATTATCGGTAACAAACAGTTGGTTCCACTTTTCCGCCGCTTGGCGCAGGATCTCCATTTGCTGCACCGTGTCGCAATATTTGAAGGTGCAGTGCACCTCATAAAAGGCCACCGGGCCGTTCCAGTCGTCATAGCCCTCCACATTGAGCCAAGAGATTTTCAAATCATCTTGCCGGAAGTCCTGGATCTGGGCGTCCAAAAAATCGCCGCCCTCAATGGTGCCCACTTTCTCTGCCAGGGCGTTGCTTCGCAGCCGCTCATACAGCGCCGTCTGAAGATTGTCGGTGGTGGGGTCGTAATCGCTTTTTTCCACCGCAATATACAGGGTAAAAGCAGTCTCTCGCCGGAGCATACGGTGCAGTGCGTCTGTCAGCGCCGCATCTATATCCTGCTGGAAGCAGTGCCAGGTCTTGACCTTCGTGGTATCGTCCCCCACCGCCGCCCAAGCGGTACCGTCCGGAGCCAGGTACGGAGCCAGGCCGGTACAGTCCTCTGCGCTCTGCCCCTCGGTATGGACTGTATGGGTCGTACAGGCGGTAGCATTTGCCAGTCCATCGGCAGCCGCAGCCGTAACCGGCATAGCGGTACACACCAGCACCAACGCCAGCAAAAGAGATAGCAAACGCATTCTTTTCATACCCATACCTCCTGATAAAACAAAAGCCTCTATTCCGATTTGATTATACCCGATCGTGGCAAAAAAGGCAAGAGAAAGCCGAGGGCCTGCAAAATACAAGTCCTCGGCTGTTTTTTCAGTGTTTATTTCGCCTGCAAAACCGCTTTGGTAATAAAGGCATCTATATCCCGGTACACCTCCGGGCTGTTGGTCTCTCGCAGGATCTCGTGCCGGGCACCGGGATACAAAAGAACCTGCACCCGGGTGTGACCGGTGGCCTTCAGCCGGTCGCTGACCGCCCGAATACCGGCGCCGTAATTGCTCACCGGATCCTCCTGGCCGGACACAAAGAGAATCGGCAGATCCTTTGGTACGCGGGCGTACCAGTCTTTACTGCCGCACTCCAACATCAGCCGTCCCAGATCGCCGTAGGCAGCCACGGTAAAGGTAAAACCGCAGGCGTCGTCTGCAACATAATCATCCACAGACGCAGTATCTCGGCTGAGCCAGTCCACAGAAGTGCGACCCTCAAAATGATCGTTATAGCCCTTAAAACCGGTATTCTCCAGCCACTTGGAGCGATAGCGCTTACCCTTAACGGCGCCCAGTATATTGGTCACCGCCACGCTGATATTTGCCAGCGGATTCGGCCCGCCGGTGCCCACATAAATGGCCGCCGCATAGTCCAGATCCGGGTAGCGGGCGGTAAAGCACCGCATAATAAAGCTGCCCATAGAATGGCCGGCAATAACCAGCTTCTTGTCCGGATACTCGCCCCGGGCAATGTCATACAGCCGCCGCACATCTTGCAGCAGAGCATTGTACCCGTCCTTATCGCCAAAGAACCCCCTGTCCTCCGGCGTTTCGCAGGACTGACCGTGGCCCAGCATATCGTGCATAAAGACCGCATAACCCATATCCGCAAAGGCCTGCAAAAAGTCGCCGTAGCGGCCGCAATGCTCAGCCATACCGTGGTGGAGCAGCAGCACGGCCTTCACATTGCCGTCCTCCGGATACCACTGCCAGGCATGGATGGTGGCCAGCGCGCTGGCGCTGGGATAAGTGTACGCTTTCGTTTTCATAGAAAAATCCCCCTTAACGCAGGCAATGCCTGCTGATTCTATGTAAAATTATTGTCGCTACATATTCAGTTTTAGCTGTCGTTACTCTGCCTTTTCGTCCTCCAGCACCGAGGTGCAGTGGGGACAGCGGGTGGCAGCAATGTGGATCTCGCTCTTGCAGTAGGGGCAGACCTTGGTGGTGGTTGCCGCCTGGGCCTCTTTCTCATGGGTGGCGTGCTTCACTGCGTCTGACAGCTTATTCAGCCCCTTGACCATACAAAAGATGATCAGCGCCATAATCAGGAAATTCACCACAGCGGACAAAAACGCGCCGTAGTCCAAATAATTATCTCCCAGCAGATGAATCTTGCCCTGGATCTCCGCTCCGCCGATACAGTTGAGCAGCGGTTTGATGATCGAGTCCGTCAAAGCGGTAACCACGCCGGTAAAAGCGGAACCGATGATCACGCCGACGGCCAGGTCCATCACATTGCCGCGGGAAATGAATGCCTTAAACTCCTGAAAGAATTTCTTCATTTGTACATTCCCTCGTTTTTACACTTTTCGGCGCACAGCGCCTAACTGTATTCTATCACACAATGCCGGTAAAATCAAATGCCGGAATAAAATCTTTGCCTACTGCGCTGCGCTGCTGCAAAAACACATGATCCATACCCAGCGCCAGAGCATGATCCACCACCTTGTCGTACTCCCGGCGGGTGATGGCGCGCGTCAGCTCCGGGTAGCGCTCCAGCCCCGGCATAGGGGTGTACTGGGCCATCAGGGACACATAGGTGCCCGGCAAATGGCTGTGCAGCCAATCCAGCGCCTCAATGGCCGAATTGGTATTGCCCGGCAAAATCAAATGGCGCACGATCATACCGGACAGCATTTTATCCCCGTCCCACCGGTCCTGCACCTGGCGGCGCATTTCCAGCAGCGCCGGGCCCACCCGCTCCACATAGTCCGGCGCAGCGCTGTAAGCCGCCGCCTTAGCCGGTCGGGTGTACTTAAAATCCGGCAAATAAATATCTATCAGCCCCTCCAGCTGCCGCAGGGTCTCTAATCGCTCATAACCGCCGGTGTTGTACACCACCGGTACCGGGGGCTTCCATCGGCGCAGCAGCCGCGCCAAGGCCGGTGCATACTGGGTGGGGCTGACCAAATTGATATTCTGTGCCCCGGCGTCAATCAGCCGCTGCATACCGGCAATCAGCTGGTCCTCGGTTAGGTCCACGCCCTTGCAGCCCCGGCTGATTTCCATATTCTGGCAAAACACGCACTTCAGCGGACAGCCGGAAAAGAAGATTGCTCCGCTGCCGGATTTGCCGCTGATACACGGCTCCTCCCAGGCGTGCAGCGCCATGCGCGCCACCCGAAAGGCAGCGCCCACACCACAGGCACCCACGCCGGTAGTACGGTCAACACCGCACCGGCGGGGGCAGGCATTACACCCACTCACAGCAGTGCCTTATAGAGATCGCCTTTTTTGTACGGGGTTACCGCGGCGATCTCCTTGGCGGCAGCGTTGACGGAAGCGCCTTTCTCCACCAGCGCACGGGCCTGTTCCACCGCCTGGTCAAAGGTGATGGCGTCCGTTGGCTCGGCCTTTTTGCCGGCCACGATCAGCACGATCTCCCCTTTGATCTTATTTTCCGTATAGTCTTTCTCCGCCTGTGCCAAGGTGGTACGCACCACCTGCTCATGCACCTTGGTCAGTTCCCGCACAATGGCGATCTCTCGATCACCCAGCACCCGGTGCAGATCCCCAATGGTGTTGATAAACTTATGCGGCGCCTCATAAAAAATCATGGTGCGCTTCTCGTCCTTAAGCTCCTCCAGGTGGTCCCGGCGGGATTTTTTATTGACGGACAAAAAGCCCTCAAAGGTAAAGCGCCCGCTCTCCATACCGGACACCGCCAGCGCTGTGGCAAAAGCCACCGGTCCGGGCACGGACACCACCGGGATCCCCTGCAAGTGGCACAGGTGCACCAAATCCTGCCCCGGATCCGAAATGGCAGGCATACCCGCGTCCGTTACAATGGCGCAGTCCTCCCCCGCCGCAATGCGGGCAGTGATGATCTCGCCTCGCTCTCGACGGTTGTGCTCATAATAGCTGACCATCTCTTTTTTGATACCAAAATGATTCAGCAGCTTTAAGGTCACCCGGGTGTCCTCTGCTGCAATAAAATCCACAGTCCCCAGGGTGTCAACCGCCCGGGGCGACCAGTCGCTTAAATTCCCGATGGGCGTGCCCACCACATATAAAGTACCGCTCACTTTGCGCCTCCTTCAAAATATGCGCCGTATATTCTTCCCATTTCCGCCCGGCCCGCCGGACTTTCCAAAATCAGCGTAGGCTCTGCCGTTAAGTACGGCTTGGCGCCCTTGCGCCCCTCCATCAGCAGCAAAAAGGGTGCCTCTCCCTCCCGGTGCTGCACCAGCCGCAGCCGCTTAGGCTCCAAATCATGGGCACGCATGGCCGTTACAATATCCGCCAGCCGTTCCGGCCGATGGCAAATGCAAAACCGCCCGCCGAACTGCAACAGATAGCCCGCTGCCGTACAGGCGTCCTCCAAGGTGCAACACACCTCGTGCCGGGCAATTTGATCCCACGGCTCCGGAGACAAAATGCCCGTGTCCACCGGCTTGTACGGCGGGTTCATACTCACCAGAGTAAAGCTGCCCGCCGGGTACAGCTGCCGATGATCTCGCAGATCTGCCTGCTGCACGGTTAGCCGCTCTTCCAAATGATCCAGCGCAATGGATTGCTGCACCTGCCGTACCGCCCGGTCCTGAATATCCAGGCACGCCACCGGACTTTGCCGGGCATCTCGCAGCCAAAGCAAAGGAATAATTCCACAACCTGTACCCAAATCCAGCGCCCGATCTCGGCGGCGAATATGGGCAAAATCCGCCAGCACCACGGCGTCCGTACCAAAGGTGTGGCGGTCACTGACCACGATTTGCATGTGCTCTGCCAAAGGCATAACCGTCTCGTTCATAGGCTCTCCCACTACCGGGCCGTACCCGGGTCTTTGCGCTTATTATATACCTACCGCCCCGCTTTGGCAAGCGGACAAAAAAAAGACACGCCCAAAGCCAAAGCTCTCGGCGTGTTCCTTTTTGTTTGTACAAAAGCAGAAAAATCTACAAAATCCGCTTATGCCTGGGCAGGCGCACCCACGGGGCAGGTAGCCTCGCACGCACCGCACTCAATGCAAACGTCAGCGTCAATTACAAATTTGCCGTCACCCTCGGAGATGGCGGAAACCGGACACTCTGCTGCGCAAGCACCGCAGGAAATACAATCATCAGAAATCTGATATGCCATGATAAACACCTCCTGTATGTTTCTCAACCTAAATATAACAGCATTGATTTAAAAATGCAAGTGAATTCGAAAAAATTAGTCTTGCCTTACTTCTCCGCCTGGGCGGGCTTGTCCGCTTTTTTCTCATTTTTGCCGCCGCGACGGGGCGCACGCACCACGCGCACTTCTTCCCGATTGACGATCACCGGTGCGCCCTCCGGCGCATTATCCAGCTGCACTTTCAGCTTGCCTGTGAGCAGTGCCGCATCTACCACCGTGCCTCGACCCTCTCTGCAGTCCACCACGGTGCCTCGGCGGGGAGTGATCTTTGCCAGGTATTCATAAGAGTTCTGCTCATATTTCAGGCAGCACATCAGCCGCCCGCAAGTGCCGCTGATCTTAGAGGGGGACAGGCTCAGCCCCTGCTCCTTGGCCATTTTGATAGACACGGAGTGGAAGTCATTCAGGAAGGTGGAGCAGCAAAACGGCCGCCCGCACACGCCCAGACCACCCAGCATCTTGGCCTCGTCCCGCACACCGATCTGGCGCAGCTCAATACGGGTATGGAAAGTGGAGGCCAGATCCTTGACCAGCTCTCTAAAGTCCACACGGCCGTCCGCGGTAAAATAAAACAGAATCTTGGACCCGTCAAAAGCGTATTCCACCTCGGTCAGGTTCATATCCAGCTTATGTTTCTCGATCTTTTGCAGACACACCTCGTAGGCGCGCTTCTCTTTTTCTTTATTCTCTTCCAGAATTTGCTTATCTCTGGCGGTGGCAATACGCAGCACCGGCTTGAGGGGTGCAGTGACCTCATTCTCCGCCACTTCTTTGGGCGCATACTGGGCGACGCCGCATTCCATACCTCGGGCGGTCTCTACCACCACCAGGTCGCCTTTCTTAATCTCCAACCCCTTGGGGTCAAAATAATATGTTTTGCCGGTGTCCTTAAACCGAACGCCTACCACTTTTGTCATAATCTATCCTCCTAACGACCGATCGCCTGGCGCAAATCGGCGCAAAATTTTGTGATCAGCAGGGCGTTATTGGCATTTTGCAGCGCCCGCTGATAAGTGTCCTCTGCCACAGATACCAGTTGCAGCAGTTGTTTTCTGGTACATTTAGATCCAAGCAGCCGGGGAATTTCATCGCTGCCGGAAAGCAAATCGGCGCCGCTGTCCAGCACCAATGCGTCCCGAAACAGATCCCGCAGCACCCCGCAGATATTCAGTACCGCCTGCCTGTCCTTTTGCAGTGGTGCACAGGCGCAAATGAGCGCATACTCATTCTCCGCCACCAGTGCTCGGCACAGTTCTGCGGACAAGGCGCTGTACTTGGCGGCCTCGCCGTCCTCCAGGCTCTCCATGGCCTTTCCGATGTTGCCGTTCCACAGCTGCAACGCCTGGCGCACCCGATCCGGGTCCGCCTCCGGCTGCCGCTGCAAAATATAATCCGCACCGATCTCTACCGGCACGCCCTCCAACCGAAACACCACACTGCGGGACAGCACCGTGGGCAGCAGAGCGCTCTTGTTCTCCACCGTTAAAATGAACCGCACATAAGCCGGCGGTTCCTCCAGCACTTTCAAAATGGCATTCTGGGCCTGCACGCTCATCAAATGGGCGTTAACCAATATGTAGATCTTATAATCCGCCTCGTTGGGGGTCATATACACATCGCCCACAATTTGATCCACCGTCTTTTTATGGAACGAACGGGCGCCCCCCTCCGGGGCATAAACCAAAATATCCGGGTGCACCCCGGCACGAGCCTTGTGACACTGGGGGCAGCTGTCGCAAGGGCGGTGCGCGCCTCGACACACCAATGCCGCAGCCAGTTCACCGGCCAGCGTGCGCTTACCCAGACCGCTCTCCCCCTCCAGCACCACGGCGTGGGGCAGACGGCCGCCGTTTACCAATGCAGACAGCTGCGCCTTGATTTTTTCATTCCCGAGAAAGTGCTTAAATTCCATACTTGCCTTTACAATTTGCGGAACTCGTCCACATTGATCACAAACGCCACAGCGCCGTATTCCTCCACGTCCACCGGCTGGCGCAGCAACGAGCCTTCCAGCGTGCTGGCCACGCCCACTTGGCGCACCACCCGCTTGGTCACATGCTTCTCCAGCACATCGAACAGCTGCTCCACCTTGTGATCCTCCGTGCCGATAAACAGCGTGGTGTGCCCATCGGCCAAGAACTGACCGGTGGTGGAGATGCGGGAGGAGAAAAAGCCCTCCTTCGTAATCGCATCCAAAACTTTGGAAACATCTTTATTGGAAATTACAGCCATAACCAGCTTCATATAAACATCCATCCTTTCCGTTAATGCTTCCTATTATACGCCTTGATTCGCAACTTTACAACTATCTGTATTATCACTTCAAACAAAATTTACAATTTGTACTTATTTAGACAAATTTCACCTTTTTTGGGGTTAAATCACCGCTGCCAGCGCCACCACCACCGGCATGGTAACAATGGAAAACAGTGAGGACTGGGCGGCCAACTCGCTGCCCAAGGCGGCGTCATTGTCGTACTTGGCCGCATACATAGCCGTATTGGTGGCCGTAGGGGCAGAGGCGGAGATGACCATAGCAATCAGCAGATCACCCCGCACACCGCACAGGTAAAACAGCCCCACCATACACAGGGGAATCACTGCCAAACGCATTAGGGAGCAAAAGTACAGCTCCTTTTTGGCGAACATACGCTTCCAGTCCGCATTGGCAAGAAAGGTGCCGAAAATCATCATGGCCAAGGGAGAATTACAGTTGCCCACCATCTCCATGGGCCGCAGGATCACCTGGGGCAGCCTGGGCTGCAAAAAGAATAGCGGCAGCCCGATGAGCACCGCCATGGAGCCGGGGTTCAGCACCAACCGGCGCAGGTCGATCTTGGCGGTATGGCCGCTGATCTCATAAATGCCGTAGGTAAAGGCCACCACATTAAAAACAGCCACATAAACGGAGCAGTAGAACACGCCCTCCGAGCCAATCACCGCCAGAGCCAAAGGCAGCGCCAAAAAGCTGGCGTTGGAGAACAGCATACCGTAGCGGTACACGCCCCGCTCCATGGGACTGCGGTGGCGAAAGCACAGCTGTCCCAGCACGCCGCCCACCAGGTGGGTAGCAAAAGCGCACACAAACGCCAAAAGAATACCCCGCACATGGTCCGGAGTATACGCCATGGTCATAAATGTATAAATAATGGCAATGGGCAGCACGATATTAAACAGCAGGTCGATCACCCGCTTGGCGTCCGCCTGGCGAAACACGCCCAACTTATCCGTCACAAAGCCGATCAGAGAGATCAGGTACAGCATCAGTACCTGACCGGCCACGGTCTTTAAGGTTGCAAAAAACAAAGGCACGCTCCTAATCCGCTGCGCTGCGACGGCGCAGATCCTGCACAAAAGCCAAGGCGAATACACCCAGCAATAAATCCGCCGGGCCGAAATACATGCTGCCGTTCAACAGATTCCGGTGCCCGGTAAACAGTACGGACAGTCCGGGCAATGCCAGCACACAGCCGCACACAAACACCAGCAGGCCAAAGAACACCACCGCACGCCCTGCATGGCGGGAGGTAACCACCGCCGTTGCAAAGGATAAGAGAAACAGCAGCAGCGCCACCAAAAACAGCACCTCGCACACCGTCTGGGTATCTACCAGCACACTGACCATCTTAGCTAAAATGGTTAGCAAACGGCAAAGCCCCCACAGCGCCGGCACAAAGTGAAAGAAGCGGAAAGCGCGAAAATCATACCGTCCGCCCCCATAGCTGCGCCCTACAACAAAATAGTAGGAGCAGCTGAGTAAAGCAAACAGTGCCGTCAGCCCTTCGCTGACCAGGTCATTCCACTGTAAATAAACCGCACCGTCCGCCAAGTCGTAGCACAAAAAGCAGCGGTAAATAAAATCAAAAAAGAACGCCACAGACACCAGATATGACACAACGGCCAGCCTGCGGCTGCCGCCGTTTGCAGCCACCGCCACTGCCGTATGGCTTTGGTGCAGGGCACACACAGTGCAACACACACCGGCACACAGCAGCAAAGCATACAGCCCATAAGTCAACGGCGCACCGGCAGCTGTGACCCGCCCGGTACTGCTGTCCGTAAAAAGGAGGAGCTGAACAAAGCGCAATACCACCGCCGCCCCGGTGATCGCAAAAGTCAGAATCCAAGGGATCAGTTGGGGTCTGGTACGCACTTTTTCGCTCCTCTTTCGTTCAAAATCAGCCCTGAACCTCTCGGTCTGCCGGGGCAATATATGTTCTGGTGTGGGACACGCTCTTGTATGCCGGACGCATAATTCGGCCGCCGGAAATCAGTTCCTCCAGCCGATGGGCGCACCAACCGGCAATACGGGCGGTGGCAAACAGCGGGGTAAACAGATCCTCCGGGATCTTCAGCACCTTGTAAACCAAACCGGAGTACAGATCCACATTGGCGCACATCACCTTGTCGTCGCCCTTTACCTCGGCAAACACCTCCGGGGTCAGCATCTCCACATTCTCCAAGGTTTTAAACTCTTTTTCAAATCCGGCCTCATAAGCCAGCTTGCGGGCATTGGATTTTAAGATCACCGCGCGAGGATCTGATTTGGTATAGACTGCGTGACCCATACCGTAGATCAAACCGGAGCCGTCACCGGCTTCTTTATTCAGGATTTTAACCAGGTAATCTTTCACCTGCTCCGGCTTGGTGGGGTCTGCCACATGGGCAATAATGTCCTCCATCATGTGCGTCACTCGAATGTTGGCGCCGCCATGGCGAGGACCTTTCAGAGAGCCGAAGCCGGCCGTAATGGCCGAATACGTATCCGTACCGCTGGAGGTAAGCACACGGGTAGAGAAGGTAGAGTTGTTACCGCCGCCGTGATCCGCATGGAGCATTAAGCAAATGTCCAGCAGTTTGGCCTCTTCGCGGGTAAAAGTCTTGTCCACCCGCAGCTGATTTAGAATGTACTCCGCCATGGTCTGCTCCTTGTTGATCGGGTGCAGGAACATGGTCTTGTTGTAGAATGTACGGCGCTTGATCTGATAGGCGCTGTTCATAATGGTTGGGGTCTGAGCGATCAGCTGCAAGGACTGGCGCAGCACATTGGGAATGGAGGTATCGTCCGGGTTCTCATCAAAAGAGTAAAGAGACAAAATGCAGCGCGCCATCTTGTTCATAATATCCTTGGAGGCATGCTTCATAATCACATCTTCCACAAACTCGTCCGGCAGTGCCCGGCACTCAGACAGCACCTCGTGGAGAGAATACAACTGATTGGCAGTGGGCAGATTGCCAAACAGCAGCAGCCACACCACTTCCTCATAGCCAAAGCGGTCCTCGGCAATGCAGTTGTCCACCAAATCACGAATGTCATAACCACGGTAAGACAACTTGCCGTCCGTAGGAATCCGCTCGCCGTCCAGAATATAGTAGCCCTCTACCGAGCAGATACGGGTCAATCCGGCCATCACGCCGGTGCCGTCGCTGTTGCGCAGGCCCCGCTTTACCTGATAGCGTTCAAAATCGTGGGCATTGATATAGTTATTCTTCCCCAGCTCCTGGCACAAGTTGGACAGTGCGTCCATGGAGATGGGCGAAATATAATTGGAAGCCACAAAATCGCTCCTTTCAAACATACATTTAGAACAATCATTATACAATTATAATAGACAAATGTCAAGTTATCTGAAAGGAGAGATCCGCTTTGAAAAAAGTATTGATCCTGTTTGCTCTGCTGTTTTTGCTCACATTCGGGGTGCCCATGTTCGCCGCATTTCACACCCAAGGCAGCAGTGATCTGGTAAGCCTGCTCCACTCTGCGGTGCTGACGGCGCCTATTCTCTGATGGAATTATCGTTAATTTTCGTAATCCGGCAGTGACAGACAGCATGAATCACCGAGGCAGAGAACGCTCGATTCCAGTCCGCTTTAACCGCTGCATACCCCGCCGGGTCTGACATTGCCAGCCGCGCCCCAACCTGCACGCCGTCGCATCCGGCGGCCTGCAAGCAGGCGTAAGCCCCGGCGCACAGGTCCACCAGCTTTTGCTCCGCCAGGTGCTCTATGACGGAAATGGCGCGATTATCTATGGTACTGATATAGCCCTTTTGCACTTCATCCAGCATCAACTGCGTTCGCACCGTTACCCGAAACACCGGTCGCCCGTTCTCCATGGCGCTCCGTGCCCTCACCTTGCAGGACACCAGTTCCACCCCGATATGCCCCAGCTTGTCATTTTGCAGGGTTAGTAGTCCGCTTTTAATCTTACCGTTCATCAGGAGGATGCCGAAAGTATCGTCCATATCCGCCGTGGCGGTCATCTTGCCCCCATCAAACAGCGCCAACCCTTCAAAAGCCGTATGTGTGCCCGCTTTCTTTAACAGCGGCAAATAAATATCCGAGGTAGGACTGGCAAAGCGGCGCAGCGCGTCATTAACGGACACCACCGCGCCCATACCGCTATCCTGCCCATTCTGCAACAGGCGCACCATATTTGCGCTGGGCACCAAAGCGTCGTCTTCCTTACTCTCCAACAGCGCCTTGGCGTTACCGTCTGCCACGCACAGCAGCACATCCGGCCGACTGGCGGCGCTGCGCACAAAGTAATCCATATTGTCGCCCACCCCGTGCCGTGCCACGCTGCTGCTGAACACCGTAATCTTGTTTTGTCCTAAAAACAAATTGCGGGACAAGTCCTCGGACAGTTTAGACAGAGCCTGGGAGATACCGGTGCCGCTCTCTGCGGTATTGATGGTAATATTGCCGGACAGAGCCTCTGAGCCATTGCCGCTCTTGGTCATATTCAAGGTCTGCACCGAGACGGACACTCCATTGGCCGCCCGGTCAATGCTCATGCCCTCCACCACCGCCAAATTGCTCAGGGTGCGCCGCCCGGAGCAGCCGCACAGTGTGGCCGACACCAACAATAAACAAAGAAGTAACTTAATTATTCGTCTCATTTGTACCACGCGCCTTTCTGTGCCTCAGCAGCCACACCAAGGGAATGAGAGAGGAAAACACTGCAAAGGGCACCACTGTGATCAACGGCGAGTGCTGACCCACAGTCATCAACCGTCCCAGCGCACAACTGACGGCAAAGGCCGCCAAACCGGCGCCCAGGCACTTGCCTTTGTGTCCGCCGCTGCCCGGCAGGGTCACTGCCGCACAATAAATCAGCAGTGCCGCCTTAATAAAGATAGCAAAGATCCAAAAGCCGGTATACAGCGCATCCATCCGCACCATTGAGCCGCTGCCTGCCAGCTGAGAGAGGGTATAAATCGGAAACGCCTGTAACCCGGCCGCGTCCCCCATCACGCCGATGGCAAAGAGGAACAGCAGGCTCGTAGTCAGGTACGAACACCCCATAGCGCCATAAAAGGCACCAAAACGACGTCCGCCGATGACCACCCGATCCGCCAGCACCAGAAAGATCGTAATCTCTGCCGTATTGGCAGACAGCACCACGCCGTTTCGCACCACTTCACCCACGGTATTGCTGCCTGGCGGAAACAGGCTGAACCACTGGAAGTGCTGCACATTAAAGCCCAGCACCACCGCTACCACAAGCACAATCAGGCAAAAGGCGAAGCCGGAAAAACGAGACAATCCTTGCAGCCCAACCAACGCCCCATACACCGCAAATAGAATAATCAGCAAGGCAAATCCCCAACTTTTGGCCTCCGGATTCAACCGGGCAGAGGCGAAGTAGGCAAAGCGGCTCACATTGATCCCCGCCAAGAAGATAAAATTACAGGCATAAAGAGTGCCCATCGTTCTGTGCGCCAACGGTGAGCAGTCCCGCTGCACACAAAGAAGCGCGGGCACCGCAAACAACAGGGAAAGCACCAGCGCTACCCCCACGCTCATCAGCATTTGGGTAGACAACTTACCTGCCATAATAGACTGCACATGGGTCAGGCTCACCACCAGGCGGCTGATATACAGCATGGCAAACAGACTGAACGAAGAAATTTTGCTGTTATTCACACTGGTCAATATGCGCACCCCGCAGATCCTGTACCCGCACCCGGCGGCGGGCCAGCTTGGTCCAACTTTCCCGATAAAACACATCGCCCAGGGAGCGCACATTCATCGGTGCGATGGGGGCGGCGTACGGCACACCGTAGGGGCTGAGACTGCAAATATTCACAAACAGTGCCGCCATGCCCAGCATCAAACCGTAAAGTCCGGTGAGTCCCCCGGCCAGAATAAACAAGAGCCGCAGCACCGACACGCTGTCATACAGCGGAAACGCCACATAAGAGGCAATGGCGGTAATGGCGATAATCACCAAAATAGGCGCGCCGATCAGCCCGGCAGACACGGTGGCCTCACCGATGACGATGGCGCCGATGATAGACACCGCGTGGCCGACGACCTTGGGCAACCGCAGCCCCGCCTCCCGCATGATTTCATAAAAGATCAGGGTCATAATGGCCTCATTCATCAGGGACAGCGGGGTACGGAACTCTGCCGACGCAATGGTAAACAGCAAGTTGGTGGGAATCAGTTCTTGATGAAAAGTGCCCAGTGCCACATACACCCCAGGCAAAAATACGGAAATACCAAAGCTGAAATACTTCAGCAGCCGCACAAATCCGCCGAAAAACGGCGGATAATCGTAATCATCCAAAGACTGAAAATTATCGCTGAAAAGATACGGCACATAAAGTACAAAGGGCGTGCCCTCCACCAGTACCGCCACCCGGCCCTCATAAAGCTTGGACGCCAACACATCCGGGCGCTCCGTGGTGCCTACGGCAGAGAAAAAGGAACGCATATTTGTGTCTAAAAAGGGCACCAGTTCACCGTAATCCGCCACCGTGTTTAAATGCGCCTCCTTTAGCCGCTGCTCCACCGCATTCACCAACTCCGGCGCGGCACGGTCATCCAAAAAGGCCAGTACCACCGGAGTCGGGGCAGCAGTGCCCAGCTGGATTTGGCGCAGCTTTAAGTGATGGGTTTTCATGCGCTTGCGCAGCAGCGCCTTGTTGTCGTTCACAGACTCCACAAAGCACTCTTTGGCTCCGCGCACATTGCTTTCGCTCTCCGGCTCATCGGTACTGCGCTTGGTCCAACCCTGAATACCCATGACCATAGCTCGTGGACAGCCGTCCAACACAAACACGCAAAAGCCGCTCATCAGATAATAGTAAGCATCCTCGAAGGTCTTTGCCTCTTTCAACTCTACCGACTGCACGCAGGTACGCATCAGCTGGCGAAACTGCTCGCCGGGGGTGCGGGCCTTCACCTGTGCTCCCAGCACCGGTCCCATAATCATCTGCCCCAGCTGCAAAGAATCCACCAATCCGTCCATTACGGCAAAAAAGCACTTGCGACCGCCGGTTTCCGCCTCCTTGAGCAAAAAATCCGAGCAGTCCGCAAAGTCCGCCTTAAATTTCTGTACATTATCGTTATATTGGCGCCTAAGGTTTTCCAATTTCTATCACCCGTACTAATTTTGGCATAACCGGGGGATTTATTCACAAAATACAACCGGTGATTGAAATGACAGTAACTCTTATTCGCGCACTGCTGATCTACTTTACCGTCATTCTGGCTATGCGGATCATGGGCAAGCGCCAGATCGGCGAGCTGAACCCCCACGAGCTGGTCATTACCATATTGGTAAGCCAGATTGCCTCCATTCCCCTACAAGACAACACCATGCCCCTGGCCAACGCCTTTTTGCCCATGCTGCTACTGGTAAGTCTGGAAATTCTCGCCTCCGTGGCGTCCATGAAAAGTCTGCGGCTGCGAAACCTGCTGCAAGGGCGACCCATCTTTCTCATACGCCACGGCAAACCGGATCAAAAGCAAATGCGTCGCCTGCGCTTTACCGTAGACGATTTGATAGACGCCCTGCGCCAAAAGGATGTATTTGATCTGTCCACCGTGGAGGAAGCGGTGGTGGAGACCAACGGCAGCCTGTCCGTGCGGCTGCGTACGGAGGAAAGCCCGGTGACCCCCAAACAGTTGGGCATACCGACGCCGGACAACGGCTTTCCCATACCCGTAGTCACCGACGGCCACATTGTGCCGGAATATTTCGGTGACCAAGTGCTGGACACGGCGGCCATTGCCAAGGCGCTGCAAAAGGAGAGCCTGTGCCCCGGTGAACAGCTGGTGGTGACCATAGATGACAGCGGCACCGTCTTTGCCGTAAAAAAGGAGAGAAAAAAGTGAAGCGCACTTGGTTTGCCATTTTGTTTTTGCTGCTGGTCGCAGGGCTATGTATCTTTGAACAGCACACGGTCAAGACCACCTTTGAGAATATGGAGACCCTACTGCAAAGCATGGACGCGGCCGCCGCAGAAGAGAATTACCCGGAGGCAGAACGCAAGGCCCGCCAACTGCAAAATATTTGGACCGCCCGCTACCCCACCCTGTGCGTGCTCATGGAGCACCGCGCTTTACAAGAGGCGGGGGTAACCCTGGGCACCCTGCAACCCTTGGCTGGGGACGAAAGCGACGATCTGCGCCCTACCATTCGCCAGTGCCAAACGGAACTGGCAGAGATCTACGACAACAGCAAGGTAACGGTGGGTAACATCTTTTAGCAACACAAAAGCGAACGATATAAAAATCGTTCGCTTTTTTATTGTTATTCACTTTTGGCGTTCTTATACTTCTCCGCTTGCAGGCGGAACATATAAGCATAAGTGCCGTCTGCCGCCATCAGTTCACTGTGCGGGCCGCTCTCTATGATCCGTCCCTGCTCCATCACATAAATTTTATCCGCCTGCACCGTGGTGGACAACCGGTGAGAAATAAAGATCACCGTCTTGTCCCGGGCAGCCTCCAGCATAGCCCGGTTCAGCTGGTATTCCGCTACCGGGTCCAAGTTGGCAGAGGGCTCATCCAGGATCACAAAGGGGCAGTCCTTGTAGAACGCCCGCGCCACCGCCACCTTTTGGCTCTCGCCGCCGGAAAGCATCAGTCCGTCATCGTCAAACTCCCGCAGCAGCTGGGTGTCCACTCCATGGGGCAAAGGTCGCTGAAAGCCGCTGTGGTCCAGCGCACGGCGCACCCGCTCCGGGTCAAACTGCGGACTGAGCGCCACATTCTCCCCTACCCGACAGGCAAACAGCTGGAAGTCCTGGAACACCGCTGCAAACCGATCCCGATGGCTTTGCAGGGTGCAGTCCCGAATGTCTTGCCCATCAATCAGGATCCGCCCACCGGTGGGCTCATACAGCCGCAGCAGCAAATTGGTTAAGGTGGTTTTACCGGCGCCGTTGTAGCCTACCAGGGCGATCTTCTCCCCCGGGGGAATCGTCAGGTTAATGTCCTGCAAAACAGGCGCCGCCCCACCGGGATAAGTAAAGGTCAGGTGCTCCAGCTTGATCTCGCCGGACTGGCTCTTGGGCACCGCCTGCGCCCCGTCCCGAATGGTGGGTTCGGCGTGGAGAAAAGCCCGGTACTTCTCGATCAGCTTGGCCCGCTCGTCAAACTGGGCAACGCCCCACACGGTGAGAAAATTCAGGCTCATGGCGATGGCATAGGCGCCGTTAAAGCTGGCCACAAAATCCCCGGGGCTGATCTGGTGACGCACCAGCACCAGGTAGCCCAGGTACATGGGCAGCACAAACATAAAGCCCAGCACCTGCACCCCGGTCTCCTGGAACAGATAGCGGCGAGTGATCTTGCCGAAGTATTTCTTTTGGCAGGCGATCACATCCTCCGCCGCTTGGTCGTAGCGCTCCATCAGCAGGGGCGCAATGCCGTTCATACGCACCTCTTTGGCGTAATCCTGCAAGTAAAACAGCCGCTGGAAGTAGTCTGCCCGCCGATGATAGCGGGTGTTCTCTACCTGGCGTTGCACCTGCAAGTTGCTAATGGCCTTGCTTAGGGGCAAAAACAGAAAAATAGACGCCAAAATAATCACCAAACATAGCGGGTCAATGGTCAGCAGTACAGAGGAAATGGCAATCAGCGAGATCAAGTTGCCAAAGTACCGGCGCACCAGGCCCAGCAGGTTTTGGATGTTGTCGCCGGAGGACTCAATGGTGAGAATAAAGCGGTTGTAAAATTCCGGGTCATCATAAGACGCCAGGTCCAGCTCCGCCGCCTTGGCATACAGCCGCCGGTTCAGCCGGTAATAGGCTTTCTCCCTTTGCACATTCCAAAAGAACTCCCGATACAAATAGGATGCCAGCCGGCACAGCGCAAGCAGCGCCACCACCCCGGCCACCACGGCGTACAGCCGCTTTAAGTCCCGACCAGAGGTAACAATGTCGATCACATACTTAACCCCCAGCACGCTGACCAGCTGGCCGGGCAGCACCGTCAGCACGCCCCATGCCAGCTCGCCGATCACCAGCGCCGGGGAGGCTGCAAACAGCAGCCGCAAAAAATAGAATAAATTGGAGAACATGGAGTGCTCTCCCGCATGCTTAGGCTTGCGCACCGGCGGCACCCCCTTCCTGCTTGTAACCGGAGGCTTGCAGGCGGAACATATCCGCATACAGTCCGTTTCGCTCCATCAGCTGCCGGTGGGAGCCGCTCTCCTGCACCTGACCGTCGGCCAGCACCAAAATGCGGTCGCTGAGCACCGCGCTGGACAGCCGGTGCGAGATAAAGATCACCGTCTTGTTCTCTGTCACTTGCAGCAAATTCTCATACATTTTATACTCCGCCACCGGATCCAGGGCGGAGCTTGGCTCGTCCAGCACGGCGATCTGGAAGTCCCGGGCAAACAGCCGGGCGGTGGACACCTTTTGATTTTCGCCGCCGGACAGACCGGTGCCCGCCTCGTCAAACTCTCGGGTCAGCACCGTGTCCGCCCCCCGGGGCAGCGAGGCAATTTTGTCCCACACACCGCTGTGGCGCAGTGCCTGCTCTGCCAGAGCTTTTTCCGCCGGGGTGCAAGCGTGGCCGATCACATTCTCGTTGACAGACAGGGCAAAGTTTTTATAATCCTGGAACACGGTGCCAAAGGCAGCCCGCAGCTGCTCCAGGTCATATTCCGGCAGCGGCTTGCCGTTATAGAGAATTTGGCCAACCGTAGGATCGTAAAACCGCAGCAGCAGCTTGACCAGCGTGGATTTGCCGGCGCCGTTAATGCCCACCACCGCCAGGGTCTCGCCCTGCCGCAGGGTAAAGTTCACATCGTGGAGCACCCGTCGATCGGTGCCCGGGTAGGTAAAGTCCACATGGCAAAATTCCAGCGTCTCCAGCGGCGGCACCGGCAGAGGACCGGATACCACCTGGGGTTGATAGTCCAAAAATTCTCTCAAATTCTGAAAATACAACGCCATCAAAGTCATTTCGTCAAAGCACTCGGTGGTGTCCAGAGTAGACTCCCGCACTGCGTTAATGCCGGAGGCCACCACGCTAAAGCCGGACACGGTCAGCCCGCTGCCCTGTACAAAGCTGTGGCAGGCAAAGGCATAAGTGCCCAGCACCGGCAGCAGCTCACCAAGCAGGCTGCTGACTACGCTGTACAAAAACAGCCGCACGCCGTAGTCTCTCAAAATGCGCACATTGGCCTTGGTGGCCGCCTCCATACGCCGAACCATCACGGCAAAGATATTGGAGGTGCGCATATCCTTGGCGTACTCTCGCAGGTACACCGTGCGCTGCACATAGGCTTGCATTCGTTTGTTGGCGGTCATGGACATATCCCGCCGATAGACGCACTTGCTCTTATACACCTCTACGGCGAACACAAAGAACACCGGCACCAAAAACAGCAGATACAGCGGGTGCACCGCCGCCACGGTGGCCATCACGCACACCAGCGCCACCACATCCGCCACAAAGGCAGAAAAATCAAAGCAGATCAGGTCAAAAAAGCCATTGGTGGTCACCATGGTTGCCCGCTGATATTTGTCGTAGAATTCCGGGTTCTCATAACAGGCCACATCCACAGACAGCGCCTTTTCAAAGATCCGGTCGTTCAGCAACTTCAGCACCCGCTTGGTCGCGCACTTCTCCATGCGCATACCCTCCCACTGGGCCACCTTCACCACCAGCGCCAAAAGGGCAAACGCCGCCAACTCCCCCACATAAGTGCGAAAGTCGCCGCTGCCGGTGATCACATCCAGCAGGATCTTTAAGAACAAAATATTCTGCAAATAGCGGGAAAACACCGCATACAGCCCCTCTTGCAACAGATAGCCGATGAGCAGGCGCTTGTCCGTCTGCCACACCAGGCCAAGGGCATAGATCACATTTTTTAGCACAGGAACCTTGAATTGCTCCTCTGTCATTTGCATATAGGGCATTCTTTTCTCTCCAAATCACGGGCCGCCGCCCGCCGTCCTTGGTAAAAGGGTAGCATATTCCGCCGGCACTGTCAAACGAAAAGGAACCCGACTGTCAGCCGCGTTCCTTTTGTTTTACTTATTCTGTATAAAGTGCTGTTATTTGCTGTAAGAGTCAATACGAATCAGGTCCGCCTCGCTAAGGGGCGGCTGTTCCAGCGCAGCCAAATTCTCCAGCAGTTGCGCCTTGGAGTGCACGCCCACCAGCACGGAGGTGACCCCCTTTTGCTGCCACAGCCACTGGATTGCCAGCTGAGAAAGGGTCTCGCCCCGGTCTTTTGCCAGCTGATAGAGCTTTTCAATCTGCTGGGCACGGTGCTGATCATAACCCACATGGGCTTGCAGCTTATCGTTGCCAAACAGGCGGGCGCCCTCCGGGATGCCTTTGGCGTATTTATCCGACAGTTGCCCCTGGGCCAGCGGCGAAAAGCAGATCACGCCTTTGCCCTTGTCCCGGGCTTCTTTCAGCAGCTTGTTTTTCTCCACCGTGCGGTCAAAGATGGAATAGCGATTTTGGTTGATGACAAAGGGCGCTTGCACATCGTCGCACTTGTGGTACATACGGTGCATGGTCTTGCCGTCATAATTGCTCATACCCACATACAGGGTCTTGCCCCGGCGCACCAGATCCGCCAGGCACAGAGCCGTCTCCTTCAGCGGCGTGTCCGGGGTCATGCAGTGGTGGTAAAAAATATCCACATACTCCAGCCCCATCCGCTGCAAACTCTGGTCCAGGGAAGCAGTCAGGTACTTGCGGCTGCCGCCTCGACCACCGTAGGGGCCCGGCCACATCTCATACCCGGCCTTGGTGCTGATAATCAGCTGATCCCGGTAAGGGCGCAGATTTTCCTTAAATATGCGACCGAAGTTGATCTCTGCCCGCCCCGGCTCCGGCCCGTAATTATTAGCCAGGTCAAAATGGGTCACCCCATGGTCAAAGGCTGTCAGGATGATCTCTTTCATGGTATCGTAATCGTTGTTCACGCCAAAGTTCTGCCACAGTCCCACAGACAGCGCCGGCAGCCGCAGACCGCTTTTGCCACACCGGTTATAGGGCATTGTCTCGTAGCGTGTTTCGCTGGGTTCATACATTTTGCTCACCTCCCCTGCATTTTACCATACCCATCGTTCTCTGTAAAGAGCGCCAAGGGCTTTCCTGCCGGGTGTTAAAAAGAGCAGACATGATGTCTGCTCTTTTTCTGCAATGATTTGTGTGGTTTACACGGTGTGGGTGCGCTTTTTCCGGCGGGATACCAAGCAGATGAACGCACCGCCGCTTAGCAGCAATACGGTCACAACGCCGCTGTCCCCACCGGTTTGGGGTGATTTGGCAGCGCCTGACAGTTTGGCCGTTACGGTATCTGCCTGTTTGATTTCTTTGATGGCCGCGGCATCGGCAAAATACTTGTCGCAGTCTTCACAGTACCAATACTCAATATTGCCCCCGGCAGTCTTTGTCGCCGCCTTTGCGTCGATATGCTTAATGTTGGCGTGATGATTCTCATCCAGGTCGCCGTAAGCCTTTCCGCAGACCTCGCATACTGCCTTTTCGGTACAGGTTGCCTTGCCGCCGATATGCCCGTCGTTGACCGTTACGGTCATTTCGGCGGTGTTGCCGGCCTTGTCGGTAGCAATAATCTTCTGCTCGCCGCCTGCCGGAGCAAGGGCGAAGCTGCCGTTCTCGTCAAGCGTGACCGCCGTGCCGTTTACGGTGACGGTGTCCACATACTTTTCGTCAATGGTGACCGTCTGTGCTTCACAATAGGTTTTGCCGTTTTCTATGCCGCCGATGACCGGCTGAACATTGTCAACTGTTACACGGTCGGAACGAAGGTATGTTATATTCAGCCTCGCGTCAACAAGCATTGCATAAACAATGTATTTCCCATTGGGGTCTATGCGAAACGGCTCCTCATATCCGCTAAATACGAGAGACCCCAGTTCCGCCTCGGAAAGATCCTGATCGGTCACCAAATAGGAGATAAACACGGTTCCACTGTTGTCAGCGGCGTTTATCGTCACCTCCTGCGTATCCTTAAAAAACAGGCCGAAGGTGATTTTATTCAGGAATTTCTGCCATTTGTTGGTGCCTATGACAATTTCGCCCGTGGGCTTTTCAATGTCTTTCCACCGTGCTTTAAGCGTTATATTCTCGGCAGGCATGGTCGTGGGAATTTCCCTGTCCCAGCCCATAAAGGTGTAGCCATCTCTTGTCGGGTCGGCAGGGGCGGTAATATTCGTGCCGTAGTCCTGCGTTATGGTAATATCCGCTTTGCCGTTTTCGGGTTTGACTGTGATGGTATATTGATTGATCTCCCACTTTGCCCAGTATTCCTTATTGCCCGTTCCTGTACCGCCGATTGCCGTAACAGGAGAGCCGGTCAGATTTTCGTTGTCATACCAGCCCTTGAACGTGTGGCCTGTATAGGTCATATCGTCGGCTGTCGGGAGTGTTGCGCCCACGCCGTAGGTGTATCCGGTGACATTGCCGCTGTTGATCGTGCCGCCGTTTGTGTGCAGGGTTACGGCATAGGTCGGGGCTGTCCACTGCACCGTCAGTTCCGTCACATCAGCAGGAACACTGCCGCCGGGTTCGTAGGAATTGCCATTGCCGTCAAGCCACATGAAGTAGCTGTCTGTATTTCCGTCCGGGCGGGTCAGACCATCGGATGCGGGAGCGGTAAATGTACTGCCGTTTTTCACGATGATTTGAATATCCTCGGAACTGTTACCCAGCTTTCCGCCGCCAAGGTCAAGGGTAACGGCTTTCAGTCCGTCAGAGCCAAGCGTGTCGGGGTTCATGACTTCAAGGACGGGGCGGAAACCAGTGTCCCGCTCCGGAAGGGTTGGCCTTGCCCAAAATGTAACCTGTGCAGCGAAGTGTCCACCACGAGATAGATACCATCCCTCGACATTCCCAGTACCTATATCCTGGCCGAAAGAGCGCATTTTATACCAGTTTTTGATATAATCGGCTGACTTCTGATAGATCGTATCCCATTCATTGTCAATTGGTGCAAGACCAGAGCCTTCTCCTTCATTACGGTGATGGTCTCCAACAGATGGGGCGCGGAGCGTATAGTTCACGTTACTCGCTGTATAGGTCTGGCCATAAATCAGGTTCATTTCTGCCAACGTCTCCCGCTGCAAAGAACATTTCACGTTATAATCTGCAATAAACAAGCTGTGCTCGTAAGGGGTGGTATCCTTGTCGGCTTCATTTTTCAATGAATATGCATCCACCGTGCCCACATAAGTAAAGGGCACATAGTGCAGGGTGCTGTCCGGCAAATTGCTGTTTACCGTTCCGGGAATATCCATTGCCGAAAGGTCAAAATAGTATCTGCCACCCGAGGCAAGGGTAAACTGCTCAGGCCGATTTTCTACCGTCAGCGCAATATCTGTGAAATTACTTGCGTAATCGGTATTATAATCACCGTTATACTGTTCATTGAAGACCTTCAGGGTATAGTCGCCCGGTGCAATGTCAGACGGGATTTTGATTTCAACCGTTCCGCTTGCGGCAGTAGGCTGTGCTACTCTGCCGTAATACTGTGCGCCGTTGTTATCCGCCAGGATGACAGAGATATATTCATTTTTCCCTATGGTCGCTCCGCTGTAATTCAGCGTAACGGTATCGTCGGGGGCGGCATCGGCAGTTTTTTCCGTTACGGCAAAACTGCGGCTACTATCTAAAAGTGTCAATTTCCATTCACTTCCGCTGTATTCGGGAACTTCGGTCAATCCTCCGTCGGGCTTTCCGCCCACGGCGGCAGATGCAAAAAGGACAGAGTTCATATTTAAGTTAAAAGCGGGACGAACAGTCCGATGATTATTGAAAATGAGGATAGTGTGCCCAGAGTATTGGACAGAACCATCACTACTCACGACGGCGAGATGATATTTATTGGAGCCGGGGGAGCGCAGCCACCAAGCGGTTGTCACCCAATTCGGATGTGCAGGCTCCAAGGCACGCAGATCGTTGTTTACCGCAAACGCTTCCGCTGTGGAAAGCGGCCAGAATACAGCGTTATCCACCTGCCCTCCCGCTACACAGTCGGTATTTTCTCCATTGTAACTTCCGCTTGTAAGCGCCCGTTTCTTTACGGCAGCATTTTCTTCTGTTGTCAGCTTTTCCGCAAGCGCATCTATCGCGGTTTTCAAATTACTCGGTGCGTATTCGTTGTTTAATATGGTATCGACAAATGGTATAACCCCCATAGCGCCTGCCGCAAGCATGGTAATATCCCCCTGTGAGCTTGCAACACCGTTTCCGTCATAACCGATAACTCGCCATGCAGCGGGATTATTTTCATGGTTTTGCCCGAAATACACGGTCGGTGCGCTCGCTGTGTTTACAGTTTTATTCAGTGCGTCTGCGCCAAGCTGTATCGCAGCAGAGCCCTCTGCCCCAACCTCCTCGGCAAACACGCTTATCGGCGTAAGGCAGAGCATCATGCATAAAGTCAGCAGGATACTAAGTATTCGTTTTTTCATTTTTCGCCACCTCCGTTATATAAATTTAATCAAGAGCAGTTATTGTAATAGTACCTCTGAAGCCACCGAGATAAGTATTGTATGCCGAATTTTCAAAACTCAACTGCAATGTAATGTCTTTATTTGACGCATCATACATTCTGTTGAAATTAAAGGAATGTTGATCATTGGTATACGGTATTTTTGCCCCGTCTCTTTTTATTCGTGTAAGCTCCCTGCACAGATCGTCATCATAACCGTCTGTCATCTGAATAGAGTAATTGCCGCTGTTGTTAAATTCGTTTGAACCAACTTCGAGAGAACCGCTTAAGCAGACATTGTAAATATGTCCTTTTTTGAGTGTAATATTATTCCTGTAGTATGAAATCAAGCCGCCCTTGTTTATTTTTTCGTAGACAGAAATATAGACACGACTGTTATTCAGTACTGTCCTCGGAGCGTTTGCCTCTCCGTAAAAATATCCCGAACAGCTGCCGTTCTGACCTGCATCACCCTTGTCGCCTTTATCTCCTTTGTCACCCTTTTCGCCTTTTTCACCAGTGTCTCCTTTGTCTCCTTTTTCACCGTCAACTCCTGTGGCTTTCACTCCCGTATCGGTCGTTCCAATCCACCAGTTGCCGTTTTCACCGATGAACGGAGTGTTGCCGTCTTTGCCGTCAGAACCGTTTTGTCCGTTTGTTCCGTCCTTACCATCAGCACCGTCTTTGCCGTCAACACCGTCTTTACCGTCAACACCGTCTTTGCCGTTTATACCGTCCTTACCGTCTGCGCCGTCAAGACCTTTCAAAATTGAAAGATCGTAAAGGTTAAGCCATATTTCATCGCCGACATAACGCCACTGTAGGTTATTTTCATTTACACGGAACTCAGGTGTTTTTCCGTTTGCTCCGTCCTTACCGTTCTCTCCGGCATCTCCTTTATCTCCCTTGTCGCCTTTTTCGCCGTCAACACCTGAGGCTTTTACACCCATGTCGGTCACTCCGAGCCACCAGTTGCCGTTTTCACCGATGAACGGCGTATCGCCGTTTTTGCCGTCAATACCATCGACACCGTTCTTTCCGTCGATTCCGTCTTTTCCGTCAAGACCTTTCAAATTTGAAAGATCGTAAAGATTTAACCATATTTCATCGTTGACATAACGCCATTGAAGATTGTTTTCATTTACACGGAACTCCGGTGTTTTTCCGTTTGCTCCGTCTTTACCGTTCTGCCCTGTGGGTCCTTTTATATCGGAAATGGCAACAAGGTTTTGCCAGTCTTCTCCCTCATAGCGCCACTGTATATATTCTGTTGTTCTTTGTACCTCTATGTTTTTTCCGTCAAGACCGTCTTTACCGTCAGTACCGTCTTTGCCGTTAAGACCGTTTTTACCGTCAAGACCGTTTTTGCCGTCAGCACCGTCTTTACCGTCAGTACCGTTTTTACCGTCAAGACCGTTTTTGCCGTCAATGCCGTCTTTACCGTCAAGACCGTTCTTTCCGTCAGTACCGTCTTTTCCGTCAATGCCGTTTTTTCCGTCAGTACCTCTGAGCGTGTTAAGAGCTACAAGATCGTGCCATTCCTCTTCGGCGGTATCTCTCCATTGGATTGCTGTGCCGTTGTTTCGCACCTCCGGCAACAGGGTTTTGCTGTTTTCCGCCTTGCTGCATACGGCAGCGAATGCAATGCAAAGTACGATGCAAAGCACAAGACAGAGTGCGGTAGTAATACAGTATATTCGTTTTTTCATTTATCATTGCCTCCTCTCAAATATTGTGAACGGTATTTATCAGTAAACAGGGCAACACCCTGTTTTAAGACCTCCATTTGGGTTTTTAAATAATATTCATCCTCAAACATAGCATAGTGTACACAGGCACGGACAAATATAAAAATGAGCGGTGTAATCACCGTGTACGGAATGCCGATTTTCGGCTCAAGCCGCTTGGCATACTCGGTATAGCGCTCATTTACCCCCTCAAAAAATTTCTTGCCGTGCTCAATATATTTGGGATGGGTATAGACCTGATACATAAGCCGATATTTTTTGCCGTGCTTCTTTGCGGTCCAATACGGAACCTCTTTCACAAATCGAACAACATCCTTCGGGTCGGTGGGAGCTTTTTCCATAAAATCATCCTCGACCTTTTCCATACAGTATGCAGTTGATTCAATAATCAGTTCATCAACACTGTTGAAATAGGAATACAGATTTCCCGTTGTACAGCCACACGCTGCCGCCAAAGCCTTGATGCCCGTACCGGTCAATCCGTTTTCAGCATAGCATTCAAAGCATTTTTCCATTATTTCCCTCTTACGCTCGTTGTGCTGTTCCTCTGTTGTTCTCATAATATTCGCTTCCTTTTGATAACTAATCGATTAATTAATTATAGTATAGCACAGAGCTACGGCAATTTCAACAATTAACTAAGAAAAAATCGCAAAATATTAAATTTTTATCGCATCTGTAGGAAACTTTACTGCTATAGCAGTACCCTTTTCCGAACTTTCTTCCACACGAACCTTACCATTGTGCAGTGCAACAATTTCCCACACCAAAGAAAGTCCCAATCCCACGCCGCCGTATTCTCTGCTTCGGGATTTATCCACACGAAAGAAGGGCTGAAAAATACTTTCTCTGTATTGTTCGGGGATGCCGTAGCCGGTATCCGCAACCGTAATAACAAGCTGATTGTCTTTGTGCGTTACGGTAATATTCACTGTACCGTCAAAACGGTTGTAGCGTATAGCGTTTTCGGTCAGATTGTATAACAAACGATAAATCAGCGTGTCACTGCCTGTCATAACAGCGTCGCCCGTGCTTTCAAGTGTAATATTGTGTTTCTCTGCAAGGGGTGCAAGGTCAGTGAAAATCTCTTCTACCATAGGACCTATCTCTATGCGGTCGGCACACGATACTGTGCGAAGCTCGCTCATTTCCAACAGGGTTTTTGTCATTTGTGTCATTCGTTCGGTCTGCTCACGCAACAATCGGAGGAACTCCGCCGTTTCAGGCAATGCCTCGGGATGCTCTGCCGAAAAAAGTTCAAGCTGTGCCAGCATAAGCGAAAGCGGCGTACGCAACTCGTGCGCGGCATTTCCCGTGAACTGTCGTTGAGCGGTAAATCCCTCATCAAGACGGTCAAGCATCCGATTGAACGACTTGACAAACTGTCTCAGTTCAGGCAGAACCTCTTCGGTTATCTTCATATCCGTCAAATTGTTAGGTTGAACCTTTTCAACCCGATCGGTAAAAGTACGCAGAGGCTTCAGCGCATGCCCGCTTAAAAAATACGCAAGCACACCGCCTAACAATGTTGCCGCCGCCGTAATATACCAATTGGTAGCGATAAAGGATTCCTGTGCTCCGTTAATTACAATAGTCAATTCACGATCATGCTTTTCGTGTTCGGGATCGAAAAAATCAGGTTCTCCTTTGTCCGTATCTCCGTAACCTGTAACATAAGAGCCTATGGAATCCATGTAATGGGTGCCGGAATAGCCGATAAGAAGATTCATAAAAATACAGGTAGCTCCGATAAGAAGTGCAGTCATCAGAGTTATGCGCCATTGCAAAGATAGCTTTTTCATATTTTTTCTTCCTCCATAACATATCCTTCACCAATGCGATTGCGAATCGGGTCATAGCCGAGTGCCGCACGCAGTTTCTTTCGTAATGCAGATATATGTACTCTTATTGAATTGCTGAAATTGTCAACACTGTTATCCCAAACATGGTCGAGCAGTTCTTCCTGACTGACGGGGCGACCTTGATTAAGAAGTAAATATTCAAGTATTCCGATTTCTTTTCGGGTAAGTGACAGCTCCTGACCGTCAGCAACGGCAACACGGGCTTTGGTGTCAAAAGCAACCTTTCCACAGTTCAAAACAACATTGTTTTGTGTAAACCGACGGCGAGTCAGACTGCGTATTCTTGCCTCAAGCTCCTCCAAATGAAAAGGCTTTGTCAGGTAATCGTTTGCCCCGGCGTCCAGTCCCTCCACCTTGTCGGCAACCTCACAGCGTGCCGAAAGAATTAACACTCCGGTATCTTTGTCGGTTTGTCGCAGAGTTCGCAGTACCGTCATCCCGTCTGCACCGGGTAAATTCAGATCAAGTAAAACAAGATCGTACTTTTCCATTCCAAGCAACTCAATTGCTTTGTTTCCGTCATAGCAAAAATCAACGCTGTATGCCAGTCTTTTAAGGCTGCGAACAATTGTCTCGCACAGCGCACGCTCGTCTTCAATTACTAAAATACGCATAAAAACTCTCCTTGTTATGTTTTAATATTTCTTTGATAATTTAATTATATCGCTAAGGCATAAAGTTTTTGTTAAATTTTCGTTCTTAACAGAGATTTTACATCCTCTGTGCTACAATGAAAGCACAAAAGAAAGGGGTGACCGAATTGACTCGAAAGAAAAAAGCCGTATTTCAAATCGTACTGATTATCTGCGGAATTACGATGCTGTGTTACGGAGCTCTGCGCGGAGAAGCAGAAACCGTGTTAAGCAAGGCAATCCGGCTGTGTTTGGAGTGTGTGGGAATTGGATAACAAAAAACCGAAGAAAAAAAGAGGCGGTGTATCGCAGTTCCTCTCACGCTTTCGATGGCTGATTCAAGCAGGAGCAACTTTGCTGAGTAATATTCATCTGCCGAATTTTTTTAAGGGCGGAATTTATCAAGGCAAAGGAAAGGCTGTTTGTGTGCCCGGACTGAATTGCTATTCCTGCCCGGCGGCATCGGGAGCCTGCCCAATCGGCTCGTTTCAGGCAGTGGTGGGTTCGTCAAAATTCAGTTTTTCATATTATATCACAGGATTCCTCATATTGATAGGGGTTCTGCTCGGGCGGTTTATCTGCGGTTTTTTGTGTCCGTTCGGATGGCTTCAGGAACTGTTACATAAGGTGCCGACAAAAAAGCTTCCCACTAAAAAGCTGAAACCGCTGACATACATAAAATATGCAGTTTTGCTTTTTGCTGTATGTTTACTGCCGATGCTCATTACAAACGATGCGGATATGGGAGATCCTTTTTTCTGTAAGTATCTTTGTCCTCAAGGGGTACTCGAGGGGGCAATCCCTCTTTCCGCTGTCGATTCGGGAATCCGTGCCGCACTTGGTACGCTCTTTTCGTGGAAGCTGGGCATATTGATTGCAGTAATCGTACTGAGTGTGCTTTTCTACAGACCGTTCTGTAAGTGGCTGTGTCCTCTCGGTGCATTTTATGCATTGCTTAACAAGGTGTCACTTTTCGGAATGAAAGTAGACAAACACAAGTGCATTTCCTGTGGAAAATGTGCCAAAGCATGCAAGATGGATGTAGATGTAACCAAAACTCCCAACCATACCGAATGCATACGCTGCGGTAAGTGTATCCGTGCCTGTCCTGTCGAGGCGGTCAGCTTTTGCTACGGCTTTGGCAAAGGAAAAGAAAATGATTGTCCCGCTAAAAAAGCGGAAACAGCAAAACAAAAAATTGAAGCAGAAATTAAAACAGAAATTAAAACAGAAATTAAAACAGGAATTGAAACAGAAAAGGAGTAAACACTATGAAAACGACTAAAATTTTAAGCTTACTGACTGCCCTGATGATGTTGTTAAGCTTTGCCGCCTGTGGCACAGCCAAAGGCAATACGACGAATACTACCGCAAATAAGAAAAGCGAAACGGCTATGCTGACAGCTGTGAATCCAAAAACAAAAGACGAGGCCGCCGACCTGCATCAAAAACTGATGGCACAGGAAAATGCTATTCTTTCCGAAAACAGCAAGCTTTGGGAAAAGGTATTTCTTTCAGCCGATAAGGGTATGGCGATGATTGAGGACGGCGGAAACTACGGTGATTTTCTTCTGAAAACGATTGACGGTATCAAGGATCAGTTCAGTGCAGATGAGTTGAAGCTGCTTAATGAAGGCGCCGAAGAGATTAAGGAAATTGAAGGAAAGCTGACGCTTTTGGAACAAAAATTTCCCGGATGCGGAGAAAAACCGTCTGATGGAGATATGAGCGTTCCGGCGGAAAGCGGCAAGCCCATCGAAAAGGATGATCTGAAGAAATTCCCGACATTTGACGGCAAGGATCTTGACGGAAATGAAGTTAAGAGCAGTACGCTTTTTGCAAAAAATACCGTTACTGTAGTAAACTTCTGGTTTACCACCTGCAATCCCTGCGTGGAAGAACTTGCCGACCTGGAAGCTCTGAATAAACAGCTTGCAAAAAAAGGCGGAGCAGTAGTCGGAATCAATTCATTTACACTTGACGGTGACAAAACGGCTATCTCTGACGCAAAGAATATTCTGGCAAAAAAGGGTGTGACCTACAAAAACATTTGGTTTGATTCAAAAAGTAAAGCCGGAGAATTCACATCCGGATTGTACTCCTACCCCACAACTTATGTTGTCGATAAAAACGGTAATATTGTGGGAGAGCCGATTGTCGGTGCAATAACCTCCGAAAAGCAGTCCGAAAAGCTGCAAAAGTTGATTGATCAGGCAATTGCAAACAGCAAGAACTGATGTGTGCCTGTCCCGACAAAGTATCAATAATGCATATTTTCAGGTTCTGTAAATTTTACATATAGATTCCAACAAATATGCCAATAATTAATCCCATATAATTTTTCATACAACAAAACCTCCTGCAACGGATTTTACTCTGTGCAGGAGGTTTATTCATATTTCGATATTTTATATTTCATCATTATATCTGTATAAAAATTTTACATAGCTGTAAAGCTGTTTATCATCACAATAAATTTGTATTCTGTTCAAGCATTAAAAAAGAGGCTCTTTCGAGCCTCATTACCGCAAATGGTCTACCCTATTTTTGTTACTGTCAAAATGCAAATATCAAAACTGCCGATGCAAGAAAAAGTGCAAAGGTAATCGGTTGAATTTTTATGTATTTTTCAACTTTTGCAATTCGGTTTTTACGAATACTATTGACGAAAAAATCACAATGTCGGCAGCAAAAGGCTTTGCTGTAATAACTGCTCATATTAAATTCTTATTGAATGTATTAGATTGATTTTTAGTGATTAAGTGTGTATAATGTATATTGGGAGGTATCTATGGGAAAACAAAATTATTTTTTCAGCGGAATTACGGACATACTGATTCTTGCCATTTTGTGTGAGCATGACAGTTATGTGTATGAAATTGTAAAATTCATAAAAGAAAAATCAAACGGATGCCTGTCCATATCTCAGAACACCGTTTACGCAGTCACCTACAAGCTTGTTAACGAAGGAAAAATCAGCGAATATTCAAAGCTTGTCGGCAAAAAGCGCACACGAATTTATTATCATATTGAGGACGAAGGTCGGGCATATTATGAAAAACTTTTGGAGAGCTTTCATAATGCATACAGCGGTGTAGAGAGTATTTTAAATATTTTAAAAGAGGACAAGGGCAATGAACAATAAAGTTTGCAAGGAATATATTAGGGAAATAAAAACGGTTTTCCCTGTTAAAAGCAAGCAGGAACGGGAGTATATCAAGAATCTGAGCAATGATATTGCGGATTTTTGTGAGCAAGAGGGTATAACCTCTAAGGAAGAATTGTACAACAATTACGGAAGTCCGATTGATGTTGTTTCGCAATATTTTTCAGCAACGGGGATTCCCTATGTTGTCAAGAAAATAAGGACAGGCAAATACATCAAAAGACTTATTGCGGTTGTACTTATTCTTGCACTCATATCAACTGTTACATACTGCATTGTTTTGCATGAAGACCATCAGATTACAAAAAGACAGGAAGCTGTTATAGCCGAAGATGTAATCGAATAGTATAAATTTCGTTCGGATATTTTTAAAATTTACAGACCGATTTCAAATTTGATTTTGAAGTCGGTCTTTTTTGTATATACGCTTTTTACGCAATGAAAATACATATTCTGATTGTATTGTATCAATAGACATTGTAAAAAGCAATACTTATCAATATTTTCTTTATCTAAAAGTCATATATTCATATCTGCCAATGCTTGAATAACCATATGCAAACATAGCAAACAATATAAATACTGACCAAAATTTCAAAAAATTTATAGCCGTATCATATTTCGATGTTGTGTACATTTTGTTTAAGTCATCTAAATAAGCAACTATATTATTAATTAGAATAGATAATGATGCGCCGCCCCATGATGCTACTATTGAAATATGTACACCCGCTAAATTAAATGTCAAAAGCAGCAACACACCATTTATGACAAAGAATAGTGCAATCAGTTTTGTAAGCGTATCAGAACGAAGGCTCTCATAGAATCGCCAATCTTTCGATTTATAATAATTATTAGCATAAAGGCACAAACACAATACTCCGCTTAATATAAATATCACAGTATTTACCGTGTTATCAGAACTATCAATCAGTTTAAATAATGTGAGCAAGAATATAGCAACTGTCAGTACAACATCAAAAGCAAAATATATCAAATATGACTTTACAATACGTTTGTTGCCGTTTAACTTTTTCGGATTGACTTTACTGTAATCTATAGTTTCAAAGTCTATTTTATTGTTTTCCGTCATGTAAAACACCTCATCTCGCCCATTCTCTTTTTTTCAGTTGGTTGGATACCAATATAATGACTAATTTTATCAATATCGGTTTTGGGATTATCTGTCCAAAGAATGAACTCAACCATAATCAAAAGAGAATGGCTTAACAGATTTCATATCATTAACTACAAACATGCCTATAGGCTTGTATTTGAGTATATTGAAACCTTTTATAATACCGTTAGGATTCACAGCCACTGCGACTATATGTCTCCTAATGATTTTGAAAAATTGTTTGAGAGGGTATCTTCTCTGCCAGCAGCTTAGTTGCCAGAACTTCTCATTTTATTTTGTGCTAAATCTTGACACAGGACCATATATAATGATTTTAAAAATGTCATTTATGGTACTAAATAGCAAGCAATATCTTTTTGTTACTTATTGTATGTAGACTTTTTGTATTCATTTTGATTATACTATAAATTATGGAGGATTGCAACTATGGATATTATAAAAGTATTTGGTGACAACCTAAAAAAATATCGTACAGCTATGGGAATATCTCAAGAAGCATTCGCCGAAAAGTGCGGTATGCACCGTACCTACATAAGTGCTATCGAGTGTTACCGCCGCAGCATTTCGCTTGAAAATATACAGCGCATAGCAGATGCACTCGGAATTGAAACCTATAAATTATTTTTGGAGGAATAAATATGGAGCACAGAAATAGAGCCCAGGGATGGAAACACGCAAAACGATCAGGTCACGAAAATGAACGGTTAGTTGCCGAATTGACTGAAAACGATATAAATATACAGAATCGATTACTTCAATGTGCGCATATAACTGATGCGACAGTTGACAGAGTTGAATTTGGGGGATTATGCGAAACCGATGTTGACTGCGTTTTAGGTGGAAAAACCAAATCCAAAACTGATATGTGGCTTTTTCTGTCCGATGGGAAAAGATTGAATGTTTCAATAAAAAAAGACGAAGATGGACAAGTGTTTCTTGTTGGAATAGAACGATTTATAAGTGGATTTGAACTCCAGTATCACAAAAATATACCAGATTCAGTCAAAAGAGCCATCTCATTATATTTCGGTTCTGCTGTTGACACACTCGAAGTAATAAACGGCTTTGGTAATGCAAACAAGCAATTGGAAAGCAGAAAGCATAGAGTTGTAGCTGATACATTGAAAGCATATGATGAAAATCTTTACCATTTGCTGTTAAATTGGATTAATGAAAACATCTCAGAATTATTTGATTTCTGTTTTGCAAAAGGCTTAGCATCAAATTCGGAAGATTGGGCGCAAATAGTATGGTACAAAAATATGGTTGGTGAAAATCAATTCGATACAATGCTATATCTTGAAGATTTTAAATCAAAAATTCCTCATACGGCAATGTATGGCACTCGCAACGGAGGCAGCACCATTCAACTTCCGTTTGGATTTGTCCAATGGCATAGTCCAAGAAAAATCATTCCTGGCAATCTTCAATTTCATCATTCATATAAAAAAATAAAATCTCTTTAATATTTATCGGGACAGTAGTTATCTATGATACTGTCCCGATAAATTTATTCTAAAGCTAATATCATCTCTTTTGCAACAGCCATTGAAAGCAACGGCGGAACAGCATTACCTATTTCCAATCTTTTCATTCCATCAGAGCCATAAAATTTATAATCATCCGGAAAGCTCTGCAACCTTGCACCTTCTCGAATTGACATTGCTCTTGAATCTCTTGGATGAATACATCTCGAGGATGAAGGGCACGCAAAATTTCTCGTTATTGTTGTCGAAGGCTTATCCCACCATAATTTAGCGTAGGTATTGCCATAGCCACTTTTGGGACGAATATTTTCAGGCAAATCATCTTTAGACTCACCATCCTTTAATGTTCGCATTATTTTGATGAGATGTTCACCGTTTTTAGGCGCCTTGTGTTCTTCAACATACATATCGGCATTTTTTCTGACAAATTTCAAAAACTCATTCGTAGCACTGGTGGCATAAATATTATTTTCTTCGCCACTTCTTAGCACTGGTAAATCTCCTATTGCCTCTCGCAAAGTTACATATGGTTTTAATCCTTCACCATGCGTTGGAGACGGATAAACAAAGTTGTTTTTTCCTTTAATGCCCACAAGAATTACTCTTTCTCTATGTTGAGGGACACCATAATCAACTGCATCCAAAACTTTGTGTTTTAAATCATAGCCAAGTTCTTCAAATTCGATTTGAATTTGTTTAAAAAGATTTCCCTTATTCATACTAAGTATTCCGGTAACATTTTCAAACACAAATGCTTTAGGTCGCAGAATTTTAAGAATTCTCTTATACTGCATAAACAAGTTAGCTCTCTCATCATTTTGTCTTTTTCCAAGAGTTGAATATGATTGACAAGGAGGTCCGCCCACTACTATATCTATTTTTTGCCCATTTAGTGCCTGATTTAAAATATCTTCCGTCAGAACATTTATATCACAATTTAACATTCTGACATTAGGATTATTTAATTCATATGCAATAGAAATATCTTTTTCGATTTCATTTGCCGCTATAATATTAAATTGTGGAAGCATTGAAAAACCATAACTCAACCCACCAACACCGGCAAACAAATCCATTACATTATATTGTCTCATATTTATTTTCTCCTAATTTAATGCTTTAACAATATTTCCAGCAATCCTACTAACTACCGGAACACAAACAGAATTTCCAATTTGTTTATAGACTTGTTTTTCGTTTTCTTTTGGTAAAATAAAACTTTCAGGAAATCCTTGCAACCTAGCACATTCACGAGGAGTCATTAACCTAACGGAAAAATCGTCATAGAAAAAAGGAATTCTCTCAAATCGACTACCCATTGCAGCCAAAAGCGTCGGACAAATACCTTCCATTCCTCTGGAAAGTCCCCAATCTGTAAAACGATAAACTCTTTTACGGTCATCCATATATTCCATCATTCTATTCCACATACGATGACCATCCATATAATATTTTTCTTCTTGTTTTTTCTTATCAAACAAATCAAAGGCTGTTTGCGTTAGTGGCAACATGTCAGGAAATTCAAATTTTTCAACATTTTTCTTATATTTGAATGCAACTATATATATTCTGTTTCTTTGTTGAGGAATATTTCCATATTCCTTTGCATTCATAACTTTATAAACAGTATAGTAACCTAAACCTTCAAGTGTTTTAAGTATAACATCAAATGTTCGCCCTTCATCGTGTTTTACAAGATTTGCAACATTTTCAAGAAAAACAACTCGAGGTTTAATTTTATTTATAACCCTTGCCGTTTCAAAAAACAAATTTCCTCTAGGGTCGTTGAAGCCTCCCAATAATCCAACAGACGAAAATGCCTGACAAGGAAAGCCTGCCGTTAAAATATCAAATTTAGGGATATTTTTCGTATCTAATTTTTGAATATCGCCCTCAACAAGATATTCATCACCAAAGTTCAATCTATATGTTTTGCAAGCATACTTATCAATTTCGTTAGCCCAAACTATTTTACAGCCATTTTGTCTAAAAGCTAAACAAATTCCGCCAATGCCGGCAAACATACTTCCTACTGTAAGTTGTTCTTTCATATTCTAATCCTTCGTTGTTGTTTTTTCAAATTCATTATATAATGTTACAGCTCTTTTCAACTGCGACTTGATAAACATAGAACTCTCTTCAAACTCATCATTGTTTTGTAGATTATCCAATGTATCACTACTTATAGAGTCTGTATGTAACATTCTGCGAACTCTGCCGCAACGGGAAATTACATCTTTCGCAGAGCGAATGCTCATATTTTTTTCACTTATCAGCCACTCTAACAATTCTGATGATTCCATATCCTACCTCCTAAATCTCTATAGATAAAGTATATCATATAATTACGTCAACGTCAAGCTTAGCACATATTAAATAGCGGCAGGGATTGCTCCCTGCCGCCGCTTTGTTTATACCGTGTAAATTATATCTGCATTTACAATTTCCGTTGCACGATTACGGATATTATTCATCTTTTGCACCCATAACATCATATCGCTTGCCTTGAGTTCTTCGGTTACATTTTCTTTTTCGGCGATGTCATTTACCAGCCGAGAAAAGAGGTGTTGAGCCTGCTGTTCAATATCGGTAAGATATGAATTGAGCTTACCGCTTGTCAGCAAGTTGTAGTAAAGCACCTTATGATTCTGTTTCAAATATCGTTTATGCCTCATTTCCCAAACGCCGAGATTCGCTTCCTTTTCTTCTTCCGCCGGTAACTTAGTGTTAGCATCTAAATAGTACAAAACAAAATGAGATATCCCCTTTAAGTGTTGTATAATAAAAAAGAGGAGGAATTCATTATGTCACGACAAAAAACCCATCACACCAAGCAATTCAAGTTGGATGCTATCAACTATCGCAAAGAGCACCCTGATCTTACACAGGTTGAATGTGCAAAGAATCTGGGTAATTGTTTGAGAGGGTATCTTCTCTGCCAGCAGCTTAGTTGGCAGAACTTCTCATTTTATTTTGTGCTAAATCTTGACACAGAACCAAGTATTTTTAATTTCACTTGCTTCTCACCCCTAATTACTACTTAATTTCTTAGTGTTAAAAATAATACATATTATAGAAAAGATAAAAGTTAGAATTGAAACGACCATAATCGGAATTTCATATGTCGCAAAATCAAAATATCTAATATTATATCGTATAAATGTAACTGTAAAATTATAAGCTGAATGTATTAGTATACCAGGTACTATTGAATTATATTTATCAACAAGGTAATTAAAAATCAAACTCAATAAAATTGCTGACAATACTGTGAATATAGATGATGAAAAATGAATAACACCAAAAGTCAACGAAACTAAAAGTGATGATACCCATATTGGAAAAGCCAATTTTAGTTTTGAATAGATTAAGCCACGAAATGTAACCTCCTCTACAATTGGAGCTAATATACTTTTGGCTACAAACAAAAAAACTACATTTATTCCATTGACTGATTTGTGCAAATCATTTGTATTTGAAACAGTATCTTCTCCCTGAAAGAATGGTATACAATTTAATAGAATTATAAAAATAAAATATACTGATAATCCTAAAAGAATAAAAGGCAATGCCGAACGCAGAGTTATTTTATTTAGTTTTATACTATCAACAAAATCATATCTCTTTACTTTTAGAATAAAATAAAAAATAATCATAATTAATGAACAAGCAATTATCTCCATAACATAGGTTGACATTTGAGGGAGATTTAAATTTATTTTACTAAGGCATACATATATAAATGAAATTATTAATGCACATATTATTGGTGTAAATGAAAAAATAAAAAAATAACTCACCGATTCACATATAGCTTTAAACTTATTCAAAACTATTCCTCCTATTAAAAACTAATTTTTGACAGAAAGTATGCAGGGGTACTATAGATATTTAAAAACAATCTGTCTATTGAGTCGAACAGATTTATAATATAGTAGTATTTATTCATAATAGATTTCTTTCCGAAAAGATAAATAATCAGTCGATTGATACGATTGATATGTGATTAAATCCGCTATAATCAATTCCCGTACTTTCCAAATTGTCAAATTTGGAATATTCAAAATTATTATTGCAATCGACCATAATAACGGTATCATTGTTTAACAACTCCATTATAACATAATCATTCGAAGAATAACAATCCTCAATTTTATCAGCAAGAAGTTCTTTTGAACCGTTCAGAACATCCTCACCTTCTATCATTCCGCTTGAGTCAATCATATTTTTATCAATGACTTTGACGCAATCCTTTTCGCCATCAGCAAGGTTGTGCCAAACAAGAAGCGTATCGTTTATTTTGACTGCATATCCATCACGGTTAACCGAAAAATGTTCTCCTACTTTAAGATTTTTATAAGATTCATAATCATCAATCGAAGCATTGCAGGCGGATAATAAAAAAAGGATACATAAAGTACTCACTATTGTACAAACAACTTTTTTAAACATAAAAACACTCATTATCATTTTCAATATATTTTAGTATCTTTTTGACAAACACTAAAAATTTTCTTCATAATATTTTAAAAATTCATCAGCCTGTCCGTCTGGATTTGCTGATTTTATGTATTTTGTAATACTGCAATTGCCGTACCAAACCGAGATATATTTTTATTACGGATAAAAAAGCTCTTTAGGCAACAAAAATGTGTAAGGTGCGGTTACTATTGCCATTGTAAGAGATGCAATTATTTTCTGCTTTTTAGAAAGTCCTTTATTGTTAAATGACACACGATAATTAAAAGCAAAAATAAAAATACTGCTAAACAGAATACCGCTGACGATAAACAAAACTCCGTAGATGCTGTCATAACAGGAGTGGTTAGTTGCAAGATATATTCCCGAAAGAATTTGTTTTCCGATATCGTTGCCCTCGTAATATTCCGCACCTGATCCAATAGATATTGCCATTAGATACAGCACACCTAAAAAATCAGAAAGAAATCCAAACAGAAATACGGGAATTATTGATTTCTTATACAATTGCCAAGTGAATTTCTTGTAAATAAAAATTGAAATTATTAAGAGAACTATTGAATCTATTATGAAATTTCCTAAGGCTGATACAATCCAAAGAGAGGGAACAAAGAAGAACAGCATAAACGGCGGCAAAATCATATTGTATAATTTAACATCTTTTTTCATAATATCACCTTCTTAATGATTATTTTCAGTTCACTATATACCAATTCGGTTTATGATAACAAATCAGCTTATTGCAAGCTGATCAATTAAGTAACCTTTCACCCATAAATTAGCCATTCCTCGAGGCAAAATGTAGTTAATTGTGTAACAATACAAGAAATTCTTTGTTGCAAGCAGTTCGTCATAATTTTTATCATAATGATAGAATAGATACACTCTCGCAAAGATATCATTATAAAGTTTACTGAAACAATTTATATTTTGCTTATAACCGTGTTCTGCCATAAACGAATCAAATTGTTGCACAAATAAATTTTTAAGGCAATCTCCCATAGTATACTTCCTATCTGATTTCGATATTTTAAATATAAAGTAATATTATCACCAATGAAATGCAATACAACAACATCAGCAGTATATGCATTACAATTAGTTTGCACTTATAATTTTGTATTGACGTTACCTTTATGTTTTGATTTTCCGATTTTATAAAATCAGAAATATTGTATGCCGTATGATACACTATACCTATACCTAAACACACATAAATAAAACAAATAAGGAATGCAGACTTGACACCAAAATATATTAGAAAACTACAGGTAATCGGCGGAATAATTGCATAAACAGTCGGCAAAATCAAAGGCTTTTTCAAGGTATGGTAATATTCCTTTTTATTTTTCTTTTCTGCATATGCAACAGCCTTCATAGGGTTGTCATATTTCCTATCCATAAATTTTGCATACTTTGAAATTTGAATAAAAAAGAGAATTCCGCAGAAAATGGAGCAAGCAATTCCGAACCATACGCACAAAAGAAGTTCGTTTGCTTTTTCTTCATATGTGAGATTATTTACAGATTGACCGATTAAATCGGAATCAAGCAAAATAGGTATAATTGAGCCGATTAGCAAGCCCCAAATTGCCGTTATACCGCTTGCAAGCCACTTTTTCATGTTATCTGATGAATACATTTTAAACAGCCAAAACAACATAATTAAAGTTACAGCTATTAAAACAATTGAAACTGAAATTTCAAAAGGGTTATGACTTACAACAAACCTTGACACAAACTGAATCGGCAAACACAGACTTGTCAAAAAGATGTTTTCGGTACAACTCATCAAGTTTACAATAAAATTAATTATCGTAGACATTACAATGAATAACAACAAAAGTAAATGAATTTTTTCTACCGTCTTAATATTTTTGTAATTGAAATTTTTCATAGTTAACACCATCATTTTAAAGAATCGTAAATGCGATTGAAATTTGCAATTTCTTTCTCATTATACGGTGAATCGGGGTTGTATTCATACATTGACAAAATCCACTCAATCAGCGTGATATCATTGCCGTTTTTAACAAGGCAATTGTCGAGCAAATATCTAATTACTGTTTCACGATTGTAGAAAAATGCACCTGAATACATTAGATAATCACACAACAGAATTGTATGCTTGGGTGTATTCTCATTTGAAATTAAGTAAAGAAGATAACAGAACATATCTCGGTTATCAACCGATGAAAATTCTTTTTCAATGTTCTCAAGTGTATATTCAAAGTCGGATTTTTTAAGTTCGTCATATACAAACTGAAAATCTCCGTGTTTGATTTTATTTTTTAATTCTTTGAAATCTGGCATAATATCACCTCGTATATTGATAATTCTTGCTAAACATCTTCAAGAACAATACATATAATTTTTACAATTTAATTATAACTATAAAAAATCCAATATGCAACAAATTATGCGGCTTTACGACTTTGAGGCTGTAACCGTATTCATTTGTTTTATCCTCAAAAAACGCTCTGCCATTTACAATATACTTTGTTGAAATTCATATTTTAGTATCTTTCTGACAACACTAAAAATTTTCTTCATAATATTTTAAAAATTCATCAGCCTGTTTGTTTGGATTTGCTGATTTTATGTATTTTGTAATGTAGTATGAATACTCATAGTCATGGATAAGTATTGGAATATCTGCAATGATTTTACCGACTTCGTTGTCTGATCTTAAATTCAAAACGACCTTGGAAATCAGGGCGTATAATTCTTTACAACCGTTTGGACCGTTACCGATATAATTCATTTCATCATCATAATCTTGTTCGTCATCCTCGTAACCGATATTATCAACACCGTTTTCAGCATACCAATCAACCAATAATTTTCCGCTTTTATCGTCGGCAATCAGGTATTTTTCATCATTGCAGCCCCAAAAAGCCATATTCCACTTTTCTTCTTCGTCGTTGCAATCTTCAATATCACTAAGCGTATTACTGAATATGCTGACATAGGGGAAATTCTCAATATTATCGTACACATTACATTCATTAAAATTGATGAATATTGAAATTACATATGTATCTTTTGCAATTGATTTTAAATAATTTTTTATTTCGTTGTATAAATATTCTTTTAGCATAATTTATTCTCTTCCTTACCTCTTTGCACTTTTATTATACTATTTTAAAACAATATTTGTCAAGATTTGTATTAGTTATTTTAATACATTAATCCCGATTTTTTAAATAAAAATCGGGGAACAGAAATTATTTTATCTGTTCCCCGAATGTGTTTTATAAAATATTAAATTCAGTAAATTATTCTTTTACAATGTTTTCAAATGTGTGCCAACCGAGAACTGCACATTTTACACGGGCAGGCATATGAGAAATGTCAGACAATGCTCCGCCCTCCTCAAGCTCTTCAATTTCTTCGTCAGTTGCTTTGCCTTGAATCATTTTAAGAAAAATATTTTTCAGATGTTCGGCTTCATCAACTGTTTTGCCGATAATCAAATCAAGCATAATATCGGCTGACGCCTGGGAAATTGCACAGCCGTCACCTGTAAACGAACCGTCTGTAATCACACCGTCTTTGATGTTAAGATTAAGCACAATGTCATCACCGCAGCTTGGATTCACACCCTCAAGGCTTGCCGTTGCCGTATCAAGCGGATGTTTGTGCATTGGATGAAGATTGTGATCGGTCAGGATTTCATTGTAAAAGCTTCTGTTATTTTCCATATCCCATTCTCCTTCTGACAGATGACACGCTGTTCAAAAACGCATCAATATCATCTTTCGTATTGTAGAAATAAATGCTTGCCCTTGTTGTTGACGGAATGCCTAAAAATTCCATCAAAGGCTGTGCGCAATGGTGTCCTGCACGGACTGCAATACCGTCAGCGTCGAGAATACTGCTGACATCATGCGGATGAACTCCGTCAATTGTAAAGCTGATAATTCCGCAATGCTCTTTCGGATTGCGGCTTCCCTGAATATTGATGTGAGGGATTTTCATAAGTCCGTCAAAGGCTCTTTTGGTAAGCTCTTCTTCAATACCGCCGATTGTATCAAAACCGATATTTTGAATATATTCAATTGCAGTTTTCAGCCCCCATGCACCAGCCGCATTTACCGTTCCTGCCTCGAATTTATGCGGTAAATCGGAATAGATAACCTTGTCCCTTGTAACGGAATCAATCATTTCACCGCCCGTTAAAAACGGCGGCATTTTTTCAAGAAGGCTTTCTCTGCCGTATAATACACCGATTCCGAAGGGTGCCATAAGTTTGTGTCCGGAAAATGCAAGAAAATCTACATCAAGCGACTGAACATCAACGGGAATGTGCGGAACGCTCTGTGATGCGTCAAGCACAACAACTGCACCGCATTCCTTTGCAAGCTCTGTGATACGCTTTATGGGAGTTTTGCAACCGAGTACATTTGATATGTGAGTTACTGCCACAAGCCTTGTACGCTCCGAAAAAGCCTGCTTCAAGTGTTCTTCGGTAATTGAGCCGTCAGGGCTGCATTCAATGTACTTTACCTCTGCGCCTGTTTTTTCTGCAACAGTTCTCCATGGCAACTGGTTACTGTGGTGTTCCATTACAGTGACAAGAATTTCGTCACCTTTTTTAAGAAAATTCATTCCGTAGCTGTAGGCAACAAGATTGAGGCTTTCGGTTGCATTGCGTGTAAATATTATTTCACGCTCCGACCTTGCATTAATGAACTTTCTGACTGTTTCACGGGATTGCTCATAACATTCGGTCGCTTTGAAACCCAAATCATAAAGTCCACGCAGAGGATTTGCATTGAATTTTTTGTAGAACTCAATTTCCGAATTTATAACCGATTCAGGTCTTTGAGCAGTTGCGGCGCTGTCGAGATAAACTACAGGATTTTCTCGCAAAAGCGGAAAATCTTCCTTAAAATTTTTCATTTGCATAGCCTGTAACCTCCTCAAGACAGGATTTTGCAAGCGTTTCAAGCTCCTCATCACCGATTTTTGAGCATAAAGCGTCAAGTTTTGCACGAGCCATAAGGTTACAAGCCTCTTCTTCGTCAAGGCCTCTGCTTGCAAGATAGAAAAGCACATCATCGGACGGTCTGCCGATTGATGCACCGTGGTTGCCCTCAACATTCTCTTCCGCACAAAGAATGAGCGGTACGGTCTGATTGATTACATCTTCGCCTAAAATGAGAACATCTTCGTTCTCATCACCCTTAGCACCCGATGAGCCGAGCGGAAAATCAATTGTGCCACGGAATAATTTATGTGATTTATCTCTCAAAACACCGCCGGCATTCATTGAGCTGACGGTCTTTTTTCCGATATGCTCGGCAACATAGTTCATATCAAGAAACTGCTCGTCCTTGCAATAGTAGCCGACATTGAGGTCAAGCTTGCTCTGCCTGCCTAAAAGCGTTGCCTTTGTGCCTGTATAGGTTTCATTTCCGCCGATGAAAAGCTGTAATATCTCTGCGGTTGCATTATCTTCGCATTCTGCACCGACATCGTTTATAAAGCGAAAGCTTTGCGAAAGGAGATTAAGCTGTACAAGTCTGATTTTTGCGCCTTTTTCAGCTTTAAATTTCGTCCTTACAGCACAAATACCGCTTGCATCGGGTTCCGATTTCATTGTCATAAACACGGTAAGCTCTGTGTTTTCGGGAGCGTATAATTCTATGTCTGCAAAAGCGTTTTCACCGTTTTTACAATTAAAAAACAGCTTTTCGCTTTTTGTTTTATCAGCCGATATTCTGATTCTTTCAGGCTGTGATATTTTTGAGAGTTCGTCAATCTCCTCGCCCATACCTGTCTGAATATTTGCAAATGAATCCCAGGTTTTTGAATCGGAATTGTTTGTATATTTTTCGATTATTTCTTTTTGAACAGGAATACTGTTCCAACCGTCAACGGGAATATTTCGGATTTTTGCCCGATTCACTCCCAATCGGTTCCAAGTGGGTGACGGAAGAAAGTTCACTGTTAAGTCTTTATTATCAACCATAATGTCCTCCTTATCCGATACTGCCCTTCATCTCAAGCTGAATGAGATTGTTCATTTCAACCGCATATTCAAGCGGAAGTTCCTTTGACACATTATCTGCAAAACCGCTGACTATCATCGCCCTTGCATCCTCTTCACTAAGACCTCTTGACATAAGGTAGAATACAGCCTCATCGCTGATTCTGCCAATTTTAGCCTCGTGACCTATATCTGCGTGCGGAGTTCTGATATCCATTGCAGGAATAGTGTCGGAGCGTGACTTTGAATCAAGCATAAGCGACTGACACGAAACGGCAGATTTTGCATTTTCGGCAGATTTGTTTACAACAACGGAGCTTCTGAATGTGCTGATTCCGCCGTCCTTTGAAATTGACCTTGTGTTCATAAACGAAGATGTTTCTTTTCCGATATGAACTACCTTTGCTCCCGTGTCAAGGTTCTGTCCCTTGCCTGCAAATGTAATGCCTGTAAACTCCATTCTTGAACGGTCGCCTTTTAAAATTGTCATAGGATAAAGATACGACACATGAGAACCGAATGAACCCGATACCCATTCCATAGTACCGCCATCTTCAACGAGCGCTCTTTTGGTGTTAAGGTTGTACATATTTTTTGACCAGTTTTCAATTGTTGAATATCTGAGCCTTGCATTTTTCTTTACAAAAAGCTCAACACAGCCTGCATGAAGATTTGCTATGTTATATTTTGGAGCAGAACAACCCTCTATAAAATGCAGATCTGCGCCCTCGTCAACGATAATGAGCGTGTGTTCAAACTGACCTGCACCCGGTGCATTAAGTCTGAAATATGACTGCAACGGAATTTCTACCGATACTCCCGGCGGAACATATACAAACGAACCTCCTGACCATACTGCACCGTGAAGTGCGGCAAATTTGTGGTCATTCGGACGGACAAGTTTCATAAAATATTTTTTTACCATGTCGGCATATTCGCCCTTTAACGCACTCTCCATATCGGTATATACTACGCCCTGTGAGGCAACCTCTTCACGAACATTGTGGTACACAAGCTCGGAATCATACTGCGCTCCGACACCTGCAAGGGACTTTCTCTCTGCCTGAGGAATACCGAGCCTTTCAAATGTATTCTTGATATCTTCGGGAACTTCAGACCATTTTGCGGTCATTCTTGTGTTAGGACGAACATAGGTTGCAATGTTGTCCATATTAAGTCCGTCAATAGGCGGTCCCCAGTTTGGAACTTTGAGTTCATTATAAATTTGAAGTGACTGCAAACGGAAATTCTGCATCCACACGGGATCATCCTTTTCCTTTGAAATTTTTTCTACGATTGAGGCATCAAGACCTGATTTGATACGGTAGGCATCATTTTCTTCGTCTTTGATATCGTAGACACTTCTGTCAACATCATCGACATATGTTCTTTCTTTCATCTTAATACCTCCGTCAGAACTTTTCTGCATAAAGTTCAAGATACTTCTCAAAACCGTGTTCATTGATTTCATCAATCAACGATGCGTCGCCTGTTTTAACTATATGGCCGTTTACCATAATATGGGTATAATCAACTTTGAGAGATTCGAGAATACCTGTGCTGTGTGTGATGATGAGCAATGCACCGTCACGGTTTTTCTGATAGTGTTCAACGCCCTTTGAAACTGTGCGAACCGCGTCAACATCAAGGCCAGAGTCTGTTTCGTCAAGAATTGCAAGCTTTGGATTGAGTAAAAGCATCTGCAAAATTTCTGCTTTTTTCTTTTCACCGCCCGAAAAGCCTACATTTAGATCACGCTCGGAATATGACGGATCCATCTGCAAAAGCTCCATTGCCTGTCTGAGCTCTTTTTTAAAGTCCCAAAGGCGGATTCTTTTGCCACGGTTCTTTTCAAGAGCGTTACGAATAAATGATGAAAGTGAAAGCCCCGGAACTTCAAGAGGACTTTGGAATGAAAGAAAAATTCCGTCCTTTGACCTTTTATCAGGTGTTTCATCGTTAATGTTTTTTCCGTTAAAAAGTATTTTACCTGAATTAAGCGTATATTTAGGACTGCCCATAAGTGCAAATCCAAGCGTTGACTTGCCTGCACCGTTAGGTCCCATAAGCACATGCGTTTCACCTTTGTTTATACTAAGATTTATATCGTGCAGAATCTCCTTTTCCTCTACACTTACAGTCAAACCGTTTACATCAAGTAATTTGTCTGCCATTTCATAATCCCACCTTGTTATATTATCAACCCACCAAAGGAGTGGATAATTAAAATATAACCTTTTCAACCCATTTTGTCAATGGGTTGGTATTGCATTTTTATCGTTTTTTGTATATAATCAAGATATATAAGCAAAACAGGCTTACAAAATATGCAAGCCTTGCCAAAAGGGGATAATTTTATGCTGATTTCAAGTAAAGGTCGTTACACGCTGTATGTGCTTGTCGATCTGGCAAAAAACGGGCAGAACAGATATATTCCGCTCAAAGAAATTGCAGAAAGACAGAATATTTCCAAAAAATATATGGAAGGCATACTCAAAACCCTTGTTGACCGCAATCTGCTTGAGGGCGTAAAAGGAAAGGGCGGCGGCTATAAGCTGACCAAAGAACCAAAAGATTATTCACTCGGTGAAATTCTCAGGCTTACGGAGGGCGACCTTGCGTCTGTCCCCTGCACTTCAAAAACTCACGAACATTGCAATCATATGGAATCGTGTCCCTCACATCCTATCTGGCAACAGCTTGACAATTTAATCAACAATTACCTTGACAGTGTAACTCTTGCAAATTTGCTTAATAATGAATAAAATAAATACGCACAACCTCTTTGCTTTTGTAAAGATAATGTGCTATAATAACAATAGACAGATATAATTTAAGTTATTTTTGCACAAATTAAGCTGTCACTACGAATCTATCAGCAAAAGCAGGTGATTTTATGGCTTTCGATACATTTGACGAGGGTATTAATCCCGGTGGAATGAGAAGCAAAAACGAAATTAAAACCTTGATATGTTATTTGTATAATTCTGTAAAAGAAAATATAGACAAAGGAATTGTCATACAGGCAATTCTAAAGCAGGGACTTGCCAATTATTTTGAAACAAGTTCCGCCTTTGACGACCTTGTTACAAACGGTAACCTTGTGCCTGCCGATGATGAACACAAAACATATGCGCTCACGGAAAACGGTGTTGAAATTGCAAAACAGCTTGACAGCATTCTTGCGTACTCTATCAAAGAAAAGGCATACGCTTGTGCGGTTAAGCTCCTTGCCGTAAAGAAAAATGAGATTGAAAACAAGGTTGATATTGTAAAAAGTTCAAACGGATTTACTGTTAAATGTTCTGTATCCGGCGGTGATATGGATTTGATGAAGCTTGATGTTTATGCTCCCGAAATGGAACAGGCTCTTATTCTCAAAAAAAATTTTCTTGACAATCCGAAAAAAGCGTACAAAATTATGCTTGCACTCCTGACCAAAGACAAAGAAACCGTCGGTGAGGCTCTTGAGGAACTTTACGGCATTGTATAAAATTTCATACAAACAATTAAGGGGCTGTCGATGTGACCGCCCCTTCTGTGATTATTCAGAAAAAAAGATTAAGACCGAGCATAAGCGTTACTCCGGGTATTCCTCCTATTATTGATACCAAAAGCGATAAAAGGCTTATGGGCAAAGTTACGCCCGTAAAAGCTCCAGTCAGATTGACCGCAAACAATGTTGCCGCTCCCAAAGTCATTGAAAGCAGAGAGCGTTTGAACGGGTGCTTGTTTTTGCCGAGAAAGTGCAAGATTGCGAAAGTTATAAATGTTACAAAAATAATCAGACATATTCCCCACCAAGGCATTTTTAACAACTCCATATAAAAAGTAAAACCGCCAGAGGATTGCCCTGACGGTTAATTTTATGCTGATTATTAAGTTAATATGCTTACAGTATACCGAACTTTGAAAGCACATTAAGTGCAATTACAAAAATTACGAATATTGCAGCAAAAACTTTTGTCCAGCGTGAGAGGAACGCATCAATCGAACGAGCCTTATTCTTTGAGAAATAAGAATCGGCAACACCTGTTACAGCACCGATACCCTGCTGATTACCCTCTTGAAGGATAATTACAACGATAATGGCAACAGATACGATTGCGAGCAATACGCCTAAAACAATGCCCCAAATGCTCATTTTTATCTTCCTTTCATTTAATAAATACGAATAAAACAAATTCTGCTTTAATAACTGTTTTATAATACCACATAAACACAGCTTTTTCAAGAGATATTACAAGATTTTTATTAATTTTTTCAAAATCAAATCAGCGAAAGCTGTTCGTCTTTTGTATCTTCATTTACAGGCAACGCACCTCTTGCAGGAAGTGAACTTGTTCTGTAGCGCTTTGGATTTGTAAAAGTACCGTCTTTATAGCGTTCTATGCTGAAAAGTCTGTGACCTTTCTTCGGTTTAAGAACTGCAACACCCTGTGTTGAACGGGTTGTCTTTAGTGCAAGCGCTCCTGTATGAACAAGAAGCATATTACCCGATGACGCCTTGAAGAGAACCTCTTCGTCCTCGGGAATATAGAGAAGTCCGACAAGCGGAGATTTGTCCGAGTATGCACCCGTGAGCTTTTTACGGTTAGTCTTTGTTGCGTAGGATTCAAGCGGAACTTTTGCCGCCTTGCCGTTTTCAAAAGCAAAGAGCAGCATACCCTTGTAATCTTTTGTAACAACCATTTTCACAGCATTTTCGCCTTCATCAAAGCCAAGCTTTGCGGCAACATAGTCACCGAGTACGCTTGCCTTTGTCTGTGCAAAATCATCAGCCTTTGCCTTATACACCTGACACTTGTCTGTAAAGAACAAAAGGTCGCAGTTGTTTGTGAACTCAAGCTCCTGAATAATTTCGTCACCGTCTTTGAGCTTTTGTTCACCGCTCATTCTGAGCGACTGCGGAGTAATCTTCTTGAAATATCCCTCTTTTGTAAAGAAAAGATTAACAGGATAATCGGGAATTTCGACTGTCTCTTCCTCATACCTTGCAACATCGTCATAGATTATGATACTCTTTCTCGGCTGACCGTATTTCTCGGCAATTGATTTGAGTTCTTTGACAATGATTGTCTTGATTCTTGCCTTGCTTTTTAAAATTTCGTCAAGCTCGGCAATCTCTTTTTCAAGGTCTTCAAGGTCTTTTGTACGCTTTAAAATGTATTCACGGTTAAGATGACGAAGTTTTATTTCGGCAACATATTCAGCCTGTATTTCGTCAATTCCGAATCCAATCATAAGGTTTGGCACAACCTCGGATTCTTCATCGGTTTCACGAACAATCTTTACTGCCTTGTCAATATCGAGAAGAATTTTTTCAAGACCTCTTAAAAGATGAAGCTTGTCAGCTTTTTTGTTGCGGTCAAAATATGTTCTTCTTCTGACGCACTCAATTCTGAAAGCAATCCATTCTTCAAGCAACGCCTTTACACCGAGAACTCTCGGAACACCTGCAATAAGCACATTGAAGTTGCAGGCATAGGAATCTTCGAGTGTTGTAAAGCGGTAAAGCTTTGTCATAAGCTTGTCGGCATCAACGCCACGCTTGAGGTCAATTGTAATTTTAAGTCCGTCAATACCTGTTTCGTCACGAATATCGGAAATTTCCTTGACTTTACCCTGCTTTACAAGGTCGATTACCTTTTCAATGATAACCTCACAAGTTGTTGTAGCCGGGATTGAAAGTATATCTATACAGTTTGCAGACTTGTCATAGACATACTTTGCACGGAGCTTGATACTTCCTCTGCCGGTTTCATAGACTTGATTGATGACATTCTCGTCATAGATAATCTGACAACCGCCTGTAAAATCAGGAGCCGGCAGAGTTGACTTTATATCATGGTCGGGATCACGGATAAGTGCCGCTGTTGTTTCGCAGATTTCACGCAGATTGAATGAACAGATATTTGACGCCATACCAACGGCAATACCTGTGTTTGCGTTTACAAGTACAGACGGAAATGCAACCGGCAAAAGTGACGGTTCTTTCATTGTATTATCGTAGTTATCTACAAAGTCTACGGTATCTTTGTCTATATCACGAAACAGCTCGTTGCAGATTGCGTCAAGCTTTGCCTCAGTATAACGGGATGCCGCCCACGCCATGTCACGGCTGTAGAATTTACCGAAATTACCTTTTGAATCTACATACGGATGCAAAAGTGCCTCATAGCCCCTTGAAAGACGAACCATTGTGTCATAAATTGCAGAGTCGCCGTGAGGATTGAGCTTCATTGTTGCACCGACAATGTTTGCCGATTTTGTTCTTCCGCCGTTTAGAAGTCCCATTTTGTACATCATATACAGGAGCTTTCTGTGCGACGGCTTGAACCCGTCGATTTCGGGAATTGCACGGGAGAGAATTACGCTCATTGCATACGGCATATAGTTCTCTCTGATAGTGGAAACGATTGGCTGTTCCACTACTTCACCCGCACCGTTGATTACACCGTGAGTTTTTGACGGTGAAGTTCTGCGGGGAGTCTTTGAAGATTTTTTCGCCATTTATTTCCACCTCCAATCAGCTTACATCAAGCTGGTCAATATATTCGTTGCCGTGTTCTACTATATAATCTTTTCTTCCCTGAAGATTGTCACCGAGAAGAACATCAAAAATTTCCGCTGTCTGTTCTGCATCGGCAGGAAGAACCTTGATAAGTCTGCGTGACTCGGGGTTCATTGTTGTAAGATTCATCATATCGGGTTCGTTTTCGCCAAGACCTTTTGAACGCTGAATTGTGAATTTCTCCTTGCCGAGCTGTTCAATGAACTTATCCTTTTCAACCTCATCGTATGCAAAATATACATCGTTTTTGGATGTAATCTCATAAAGAGGCGATTCGGCAATAAACACCTTGCCTTCTTCAATGAGTGTAGGTGTAAGTCTGTAAAGCATGGTAAGTAAAAGAGTTCTGATCTGGAAGCCGTCAACATCGGCATCGGTGCAGAGAATAATTTTGCTCCAGCGAAGTGCGTTCATATCAAAGCTTGAAAGATTCTTGTTTGCTTTTGACTTAACCTCAACACCGCAACCGAGAACCTTGAGCAAATCGGTAATGATTTCGCTCTTAAAAATCTTATCGTAGTCGGCTTTAAGGCAGTTAAGTATTTTACCTCTGATTGGCATAATTGCCTGAAAATCGGGGTTTCTTGCCTGTTTACAGGCACCGAGAGCAGAGTCACCCTCTACTATGAACAGTTCACGCTGTTCCGTGTCTTTACTTCTGCAATCGACAAATTTTGCAACACGGTTTGTTATGTCGAGATTGCCAGAAAGCTTTTTCTTTATGTTAAGTCGTGTTTTCTCAGCATTTTCACGGCTGCGCTTATTGATAAGCACCTGTTCGCAGATTTTTTCTGCCTCAAGCGGATTTTCAATAAAATAGATTTCAAGACTCTGACGGAGAAATGCAGTCATAGCGTCCTGAATTCCCTTGTTTGTAACCGCCTTTTTGGTCTGGTTTTCATATGATGAAACACTTGAAAAAGACGAAATAACGCACACAAGGCTGTCCTCAACATCGTCATACTTAATTTTGCTTTCGGTTTTGTTATATTTATTATTCTGTTTTAAGTAGCTGTCAATCTGGTAAACAAAGGCATTCCGCACCGCCTTATCGGGAGCGCCGCCGTGTTCAAGCCAGCTTGAGTTGTGGTAGTATTCGGTGAGATGCACTTTATTTGAAAATGCAACCGAGATATCCATTTTGCACTTATATTCGGGCTTATCGTCACGGTCACGGGTTTTAACCTCGGTTTCCCAATGCTGAATTGAACTGAGTCCGTTTTCACCGACTACCTCGGCAACATGGTCAACAATACCGTTTACATAGTTATAGCTTGTTGTATCAAAGCTTTTGCCGTTCTGATTGCGGAAAACAAATTCAATTCCTGCGTTGACAATAGCCTGTCTTTTCATTATGTCAAGAAAATATTCGGGCTGAATGTCGATATCCGTAAAGACTTCGAGGTCGGGTTTCCAATGAATTTTTGTACCCGTATCCTTTTTGCTGTACGGCTCTTTTTTGAGCTTGCCGACAATCTCGCCCTTTTCAAAACGGAGAGTGTATCGGTAGCCGTCACGGCGGATATCAACATCCATATACTCGGAGCTGTACTGGGTTGAACAAAGGCCGAGACCGTTCATACCAAGGGAAAATTCGTAGCTTTCACCCTCGTTGTTATTATACTTGCCGCCGGCATAGAGTTCGCAGAAAACCAGTTCCCAGTTGTAGCGCTTTTCGTTTTCGTTGTAGTCAACGGGAATTCCTCTGCCGTGATCTTCAACCTCAATTGAGCCGTCGGAATAGCGTGTAACTGTGATTTTTTTACCGTAACCCTCTCTCGCCTCGTCTATTGAGTTTGAAAGAATCTCAAACACGGAGTGCTGACAGCCGTCAATACCGTCCGAGCCGAAAATTACGGCAGGACGCTTGCGGACACGGTCGGCACCCTTTAGCGTTGTGATACTGGTATTATCATAATCGGTGGTTTTCTTTCTTGGCATTTTACTCTTCCTTTATCATTTTTCGCCACGCAGTTTTTTGATTTTGTCACGCAGATATGCGGCGTGTTCAAATTCAAGCAGCTTTGCGGCAGCTTTCATTTCCTTTGTCAGTTTTTCTATCAACTGTTGTTTTTGTGCCTTTGAAAGCTTTTTTGTATTCTTAAATTCACTGTCATCGTGAGTAGAAATTTCAAGTATATCGCTGACCTTTTTGACAATAGTCTTTGGAACGATGCCGTGCTCAACATTGTATTTATTCTGAATTTCACGGCGGCGCTGTGTTTCGGTTATTGCAACCTTCATTGACGGTGTTACGCTGTCGGCATACATAATAACCGTACCCTCGCTGTTTCGTGCGGCTCTGCCGGCAATCTGAATAAGCGAACGGGTTGAACGGAGAAATCCCTCTTTGTCGGCGTCAAGTACGGCAACAAGAGAAACCTCGGGAATATCAAGTCCCTCACGCAGAAGGTTGATTCCGACAAGAACATCAAATTCTCCGAGCCTTAAATCACGGACAATCTCCATTCTTTCAACGGTGTCAATGTCATGGTGCATATAACGAACCCTGATACCCAGCTTTTCAAGATATGCGGTAAGGTCCTCCGCCATTTTCTTGGTAAGGGTTGTGACAAGGGTTCTTTGATTTTTGGCTGTACGGATATTGATTTCAGACACAAGGTCGTCAAGCTGACCTTCGGTAGGTCTTACCGAAATTTCAGGATCAAGAAGTCCTGTAGGTCTGATAATCTGCTCTGCAACAACAGCCGATTTTTCAAGCTCAAAATCGCCCGGTGTTGCGCTTACATAAACAGCCTGATTTATTTTTGAATAGAATTCGTCAAAGTTGAGCGGACGGTTATCAAGTGCAGACGGAAGTCTGAAACCGTAGTCAATAAGGCTCTTTTTTCTTGCATAGTCACCCGCAAACATTCCCCGTACCTGTGGAAGCGTTACATGGGACTCATCAACAAAGAGCAGAAAATCATCGGGGAAATAGCTTAAAAGCGTGTACGGCGATGAGCCTGGCGCTCTGCCCGACATTATTCTTGAATAGTTCTCAATACCCGTACAAAATCCGATTTCCTGCAACATTTCCATATCGTACCTTGTACGCTGTTCAAGTCGTTGTGCCTCAAGGAGCTTTCCGTTTTCACGGAAATATGCAAGTCTTTCCTCAAGCTCCCTGTCAATTTCCGCAAGAGCCTTTTTCATCTTATCCCCCGACACAATGTAGTGTGACGCAGGATAGATTGCGGCATGTTTCAGAACAGCTTTGAGTTCGCCCGTAAGCGGATTGATTTCGGAAATTCTGTCAATTTCATCTCCGAAAAATTCGACACGGATTATAGAATCGTTTGATGCAGCAGGGAAAATTTCAACCACATCACCACGAACCCTGAATTTATTACGGGTAAAGCTTACATCATTGCGTTCATACTGCAGTTCAACAAGCTTTTTTACAAGCTCATCACGGGACTTTTCCATTCCGGGACGAAGTGAGATTACCATATTACGGTAGTCAATAGGATCGCCCAGGCTGTATATGCAGGAAACCGAGGCAACAATAATTACATCTCGTCTTTCGGAAAGTGCAAGAGTTGCGCTGTGGCGAAGCTTATCAATCTCATCATTTATTGAACTGTCTTTTTCAATATAAGTATCCGTCTGTGCAACATATGCCTCAGGCTGATAATAATCGTAGTATGACACAAAATATTCAACCGCATTGTCGGGAAAGAACTCTTTGAACTCACTGCAAAGCTGAGCCGCAAGAGTTTTATTGTGTGCAAGCACAAGGGTCGGTCTTTGAACCTTTTGAATAACATTTGCCATTGTAAAAGTTTTACCCGAACCCGTTACACCGAGGAGAGTTTGTTCACGGTTGCCTGCATTTATACTGTTTACAAGCTTTTCGATTGTCTGCGGCTGGTCGCCTGTCGGCTGATATTTTGAATGAAGTTTAAATTCCATAATACACATCACATTCCAAATACGGATTTTTTATTATGTTTCCTGTTACAAGGCTCTTTATTACAAAAGTCCTGTAACAGAAAACATATCCGAACAAAATTTCGATTTTAATTATAGAACAGATGTTTTAAATTGTCAAATGTTTCTTTTAAAGAACATTATTACTTTTCGTAATAGAAGATATTCCCCGCAAGCCTGCTTTCACGGAGAGAAACATAATCATCATCGGTTATGATAAAATGGTCAATAAGCTCAATTCCGACAGTTGCAAGTGTACTCTTCAAAACTATTGTTGTGTCAAGGTCACTTCCCGAAGGCAGAGCCGTTCCGCTGGGATGATTATGTGCTATAAACGCAGTTTTTGCATTGTGACGAAGTGACAAATCAACAATTTTTCTGACGGGCATATCGGATGAATTGAGCGAACCTTTTGAAATTATATCAAAATAAATCATCTTGCCCTTTGCATCACCGAGCATGAGAGCGACACATTCGTTTGTTCGACCGATAAATTTTGCTTTAAATATTTTACCGAGATTTTCGTAGTCAATGATATTATCATGCGACATCTTTGATTCGGTATAAATCCTTGCCATTTCGGGCAACATTTTGAGCAATGCGGCGGCATTTTCAGACAGACCGAATTCCTTCATAAGCTCGTCAATCGGAGCGTCACACACTCCGCCGACTGTGATATAACGGTCAAGCAGACGATGTGCAAGAGGATTTGTGTCCTTTCTCGGAATAGCATAGTAAAGGAACATTTCAAGAGCCTCGTGCGTTTCAAACACATCAAAGCCGTTTTCTATGAACTTTTTACGCATTCTTTCACGATGACCGCTGTGTTCGTTATCGGTTGTCCGTGCCATATTATCCCCACCGCAAAATAAGTTTTTTCAAACTTTGGGGGCGGATAAAACCGCCCCGACTGATTAATATTAATAATTAAAAGCTGTTATTCCTTTACGCCGTACTGCTCATAATAAGCGTCAATAGCGGCTTTGAGCTTGTCGTCAATAATAACCTTGCCCTTGTATTCCTTGTTGTAAAGGTGTTCGACAACCTCTGCCATTGTTACGATTGCAGTTGTTTTAAGACCGTACTTTTCTTCAATCTCGGAAAGTGCGCTCTTTGTACCCTTGCCACGCTCCATACGGTCAACGGAAACAACAAGACCGATTGGGTTTACATCGCCCTGAGCCTTGATAATCGGGAGAGTTTCTTCAATTGAAGTGCCTGCTGTTGTAACATCTTCGATGATAACAACCCTGTCACCGTCATTGATAGGACTGCCGAGAAGAATACCCTTGTCACCGTGATCCTTAACTTCTTTTCTGTTTGAGCAATAACGGATATCCTTACCGTATTTTTCACTGATTGCGATAGTTGCGGCAACAGAAAGCGGAATGCCCTTGTATGCAGGACCGAAAAGAACATCAAAATCAAGACCGAACTTGCTGTTGACAGCCTCTGCATAATACTGACCGAGACGGCGGAGCTGAGCGCCTGTTCTGTAGAAACCTGTGTTTACGAAGAAAGGAGTTTTTCTTCCGCTCTTTGTAACAAAATCGCCAAATTTGAGAACCTGACAATCAACCATAAATTCAATGAATTCCTTTTTGTAAGCTTCCATCAATAAAACCTCCGATACAAAATAGCTTTCGGACAAACATCTGTAATATCCGACACTTTTATATAATTCAACATTGTAAATTCTACCACAATATCTCGTTTTTGTAAATGACAGTTACACAGCTGTAATCAATCGTAATGTTATGTTAAAACAGAAAAAGACTTCGCAACAGAGTACGAAGTCTTTTTTGATATAACTTTAATTACCACTGAGAACAAATCTCCCAGTTATCCAAAGATGTTGCAAAATCGCTTTCATTTTCAACGATTCCACCGGTATAGAAATATACATCTGTATAACCGACAAGATATTTTTGTATGGTAGTGCTCTCTTTGACAGTTATGGGAAAGGCATTCCAATTCACTCTTGCTCTCAACTTCTGTGCACAGTTAAAATCAACCTCACCTACTATATATTTTTGAACAAGCGTAGCATCTACTACACTAACAACTCCGTCACCGTTAACATCACCGAGAATAATATTCTGACAGGTCATTGTATTAAAAACTTCCAATAACTCATAGAAACATTCACTTATGTATTTCTGTTGTTTAATAGTATAATCTTTATCGAGAATTCCCTCGCCATACTCTTTAAGTTCAAAATTCGGATTGTTAACACTAAGGGCATTAAAAAGCTTTTCTCTTTTTTCAACAAATGTATTCCAAATTTCGTCAGAGTACCAGTTATTATCGTTTTTCTCATTAACAGCATAATAGCAAGTATAGCCGGCACCACTTGGGCTTATCCACGGATTCTCATAAAAATCCTTTAATTCATCATATTTATTTTGTAATTCTATACTCTCTGTTTCTTCCGATAAAGATAAAATTTCTTCTGCCAACTTATAACTATGGTCATAATAGTAATATGCGTACGGCTTTTTTCCACCGGTAGATGAAATATCCATCTTTACTTTTAACGCATAATTATAAATATACGAATAACTTTGTGACACCGCTGAAACAGAAAAAACGGCGGTGCTTGCAATTAATAATACAGCAAGTAATAAAGCACTTATTTTTTTAATACTCATAACAATTCTCCTTTCAAAAAAGCAAAAAATAAACTCACGACCATGCAATAAATTCGTTATAAATTTATTACATCATTTAAGATAGAGATATCTTATTTGATTCTCATAATATCACTTTCAACAATATTTGTCAATAATTACAAGAATAAATTTTTGAACATTAAAAATTTTATTTAGTCAAACAAAATTATACACCGATTCTTTTGCCAAGCGACAAAATTACGCTTGACTTTATAGAACACTTGTTCTATAATTAAATAAAAACAAATGTTCGAGGTGATGCGTTGTGAATATTAATTGTGCTGTTGACAAAAGCAAATATAAAAAAGACAGGGTTATTCTTCACAGCGACTGCAACGGATTTTATGCGAGCGTTGAGTGTTTGCATCATCCCGAAATCAGAAACAAACCTGTTGCCGTGAGCGGTGATGCGGAAAATCGGCACGGAATTATTCTTGCTAAAAATGAGATTGCGAAGAAGTATAATATAAAAACAGGCGAGGCAATCTGGCAGGCAAAGCAGAAATGTCCCGACCTCATAACCGTTCCTCCCCACTTTGATTTGTACAAGCGATTTTCAAAAATGGCAAGGAGAATTTACAGCGAATACACCGACAAAATTGAGCCGTTCGGACTTGACGAGGCATGGCTTGATGTTACCGACAATAAGAATATGAGCGGCAAAGAGATTGCACTCGAAATTAATCGCCGTATAAAGCAGGAGCTCGGAATAACCGTAAGCATCGGAGTCAGCTTTAATAAAATCTTTGCCAAATTCGGAAGTGACTATAAAAAGCCTGACGCTATAACGGAAATCACACGGAAAAATTACAGGGATATTGTGTGGAGCTGTCCTGCAAAAGACCTTTTGTATGTTGGCAGAGCAACGGGCAGAAAGCTTGAATCTATCGGCATTTATACGATTGGAGATATAGCAACCGCCGATGTTACGCTGTTGCGGTCATATCTCGGAAAATGGGGCGACCTAATTTACGGCTTTGCAAACGGATATGACTCTTCTCCTGTTGCCCATATGAATGAAAACAGCGAGGTAAAGTCAATCGGTAACTCAACCACAACTCCGAAAGATATGGTAACCTTTAACGATGTAAAACAGGTTATATTCGTTTTGTGTGACAGCGTTTGCAGAAGAATGCGTGAACAGGGGTTTATGGCAAAAACGGTTTGCATTACGATTCGTGACAACGAGCTGATGTCATTTAACCGACAGCACACAACGGAAATCCACACAAATCTTACAAAGGATATAACAAATACGGCTATTGAGCTTTTCAAAAAAAGCTATAAAATGGAAAAGCCGCTGAGAAGTATCGGGGTAAGCGTTACGGATTTTATTCACGATGATCAGCCGCACCAAATGAGCCTTTTGCGTGATGAAAAGCGACTTATTCAGAACGAACAGCTTGACAAAACACTTGACAGATTAAAAAAGCGATTCGGCAATTATGCTGTTCGCCCTGCTGTTTTGCTTGATGACAAGGAGCTTTCGGATTTTAACCCAAAGGAAGACCATACAATTCATCCTGTCGGATATTTATGATAACGATGCATCTTAGGCGAAAAATTAAAGATGTTTCTCTGATTTTAAGGGAGGTAACAAGCTATGAAAAAGTATGTTAAAGTTACTGCCACATTTGATTGTGACGGAGATCTTATCCCCGAATATATTGTGTGGGATGACGGAAGGAGATACCGCATTGACAAAATTTCCGATGTACGGTATGCGGCATCTCTCAAAGCAGGCGGTGCGGGAATACGCTACACCTGCCATATTCTCGGCAAAGAACGATATCTGTTTTTGGAGGAAAACAGGTGGTTTGTCGATGCCAAACAATAAGCGGAGGATTATATGCATAAGGTCAAAGCAAAAGGAATTTTATCTGCCGCAAACGGCATGAACATTTACAGAGGATGCCAACACGGATGCATTTATTGTGACGCACGCAGTAAATGCTATCAGATGAATCACCGATTTGAAGATATTGAGGTGAAAGAAAATGCCCCGGAATTGCTTGAAAACGCTTTAAAAAGGAAACGCAGAAAATGTATGATTGGTACGGGCGCAATGAGCGATCCGTACATTCCTCTTGAAAAAGAACTGAAACTGACACGAAGATGTCTTGAAATAATCAACCGCTACGGATTCGGTGTAACTGTACAGACAAAATCGGCATCTGTTATGAGAGATATTGACCTGTTTACGAAAATAAACGATAAAAGCAAGGCTGTGTTACAGATGACGCTTACAACGGCAGACGAAAGCCTTTGCAGAATAATTGAACCGAATGTTTCCGTTACTAAAGAAAGATTTGAAACACTCAAGGCATTTCATGAAAACGGTATTCCGAGTGTTGTGTGGCTTTCTCCGTTTTTACCGTTTATAAATGATACAAAAGAAAATATCGACGGACTTTTAAAGTATTGCATTGACGCAAAGGTTCGTGGAATAATATGCTTTGGCATAGGTCTTACTCTGCGTGACGGTGACAGAGAATATTTTTACAGCCGGCTTGACAAACACTTTCCAAATATGAAAGAACGATACATTTATACATACGGAAATTCATATCAGCTTACGAGCAGTAACAATAATGTTCTGATGAACAGGATTTCAGAAGTTTGCAGAAATCACGGAATTATGTTCGGAGTTGAAAATGTGTTTTCGTATTTGCATAAGTTTGAAAGCAAAACCGAACAGCTAAGTCTGTTTGACGGAATATAGAAAAATAAAAAAGATATACGGCAGAAAATTTTACCGTATATCTTTTTGTTTTAAGTATTCACTGTTTCACAAATGTGATTTCATAGTCGTTATATTTAAGCACAACAGCCGAAATTTTACCGTTCTTTTGTGTGAGTATGGCGGAAGTATTTGTTCCGTCATCAAATGACAAATTGACTTTGTCAGAAGCTGACACGGTATATTTTCCGCTGTGAGTTCCGTCATCCGGACTTCCCGGCGAAAGCCATAAAGTAAAAGTGCCGTCATCGGAAAATGACATAGAACCCTGATAAGCGCTGTAATTTGTGTTGTAAACCTCACTCATTTCAACCTCATCACCGCTCGCATTCTTAGCACCTTCGGGAATCCATGCAGATGAGGTAAGCTCGGTGGTTACTGACGGTGAAAGCACATTAACGGCAACGATTGCCGCAATAATAAATATACAGGCGGCAATAACCGATGAAATAATTGCTGTTGTTTTCTTTTTCTTATTCTTCTTTTTTACAGCCCTGTTAGCCTCAAATTTTGCATAGTCAGGCTTTTTAACAGATTTTTTACTCATTTAATCACCGATATTTTACTTAAAGGATACAATAATTCCGCCGTAGTTTACGGTAATTTCAGCAGGAACATCACCGTTCCATTTGGTTACGGCAGCAATAACATTTTTATCGTTGGAATATGTTATTACAACGGAGTCACCCTCAACAATGTACGCACCCGAATTTGCCGAGGCACTTGTGATTCCGTCAATGAATGTTCCGTCCTCATTAAAAGTAAATCCGCCGCCTGAATAAGCAGAACCGAAAAGATCTCTCAAAGAATATTCTTCAGAAGAATTTTCGTCTTTTGCATAGTACGGAATAAGAGTTGCACTGAATTTTGGCTTTTGCTTCTCTCCGCTGATTGTCGGAACAACAATTTCACTGTCATTTGAAGATGTTTCGGCTGTGTATCCCTGTTCTGTCGGCTCTTGTGAAGCTTCACCCGATTTGGTTGCAGGCTGTGTGGTTTCGGATACAGAGTCGGAAACATTCTGTGTTGAGTTTGTATTATCGGCGGTTGTTGAAGCAGCCACAGTCGGTACTGTTGTCGCCGAATTATTATTTTTACCCGAAAGATTCATAAACAGGATAACCGCACCTGCAATTACTGCAACCAGTACAACAACACAAATAATTATTATCAATGATTTTTTTGAACTTTTAACTGCGTGTTTACCGCTCATTTTGCGTTCTTCCTTTCTTCAGCCTCTTTTTTAAGCTTTAAAAGATAACTTCTTTTCATCATTTTTCCGTTATAGAAAATAAATTCATCACCGTCAGCCGATTCATCAATTTCAAGATCCGAATAATCTTCTGCGACAGGCTCTTCATCATCACGGAACTGACCTTTGCGTCTGTTCTCCATTTTCTTATCAATTGTTTTGCTCTTTGAATCCCTGTCAACAATCATTGAATACATATTCTTATAAACTGCAGAATTGATTATAAAAGATAAAATTGACGGAACAATGAACAATGCAAGAACAATTGTGAAAATGATGAGCAGTACCGGAGTAAAACTGCACATAAGCACTGTTGCACAAACGAGAAATAAAATAAGAATTCCGAAAACTGCAAACAGATTGTGTTTAAGCTCACCGACTGTCATAAGTGCGCTGTTTTTGTAAATATCCTTCATCTTGATATCAAAAGTAACCGTCATAGGCGGCACATAGAAGAACATAAACAGAAAGAAAATTGCAATTAAAATGCAAATAACAAGCGGAACATAAAACATTCCGTTCTTTGAACCGAGTCCGAGATAAAGGACAATTGAGTAGTAGCTGATAAAAACAGCGGCATACATCACAACGCCGTGTATGAGAAATCTGAGCAGATTTTCCTTTATTCCGCCGATGAAATTTGAGAAAACATCAACATTTTCCTCTCCCCTTACCATATGGGAAGTAACCTGAGTTACGCCGGCATAAAACGGAAAAAGCGGAATTATCGTAAGAAAATATATAAACATTGAATTAAGACCCGTAAGAGTATTAATCAAAAAGAAAATTCCGAATATTACGGCAAACGGCAATGCAAAAAGCACATTCGTTAGCAAAAGTCGTGGTAAATTGTGAAACAATGACGAGAAAAAGCCTGTCAATGCTACAGCGTTCTTTTCCGATGCCATAGCGCCCTCCAAAATTAAAAATTGAATGCTCCCGAAAACAGGCACCACAAAGCCGTGTCCAGCAAGGTTGAACAAAAGGTCATTATGAGTGCCGAAACAGATCGGGAACAAAAATCAATCACCTCATTTTTCAAAGAATTTGTTTGATGAGAATGACCGATTAAGCTGAAAAACATCTGTTTTGAAATTTCAAAAGCATATGCCGACAGCTTTACGAGTGCCAGACAGAACAAAAATGTTCCCGGCAACACAACAAGCAGATAAAAACCTGCTCCTTTAAGTGAATATGTAATAATAAGATATGCCGCCGTAAGTCCTGTTCCAAAGCCTTTGAATGCTGAAACAAACGGCAAAAACGGTATTCCCCACGGTGCAAGTCCCAAGAGGAATACAACCGTTAGAAATATAAAATCAGATGCAAAGCAGGCGCAAAATGTGCTGACGGCATTCTGACCGAGCCTTGCATCAAGATTTGTAGTAAACAGAAAATCAAGGGAATCAAGCATTTGCTTATCGGCTTTTGATGCATAAATTGAACCGAAAACAAGTCCGGCAAGAAAAGCCGAAACAAAGATAAGCACCACGGAATATCGCCTTATAAAAAATCTGACATCAGACGGTGAAATTCCCTTTGATCTGCGAAAAAGATAACGCTTTTTAAAAGAAAATACAATGCTTTTCATAAAATACATTCCTCTCATTGGTTGTCCGTTAAAATATATGAGGAATGTATTCATTTTATGTTAAGGCAAAATTATTTGCCAAGCTCCTCTGCCCTCTTTGTACAAGCGTCCATGCCGTCAAGAACAGCCTCATAGAAACCGTGTTCTTTAAGCTTATCCATAGCGGCAATTGTTGTGCCTCCCTTTGAGCAAACCCTGTCTATGAGTGTTTCAACAGGCTCACCGCTGTCACGGAGCATTGCAGCCGAACCCTCAAGAGTTGCACAGACAAGGTTCATGGCTCTGTCATAGTCGATTCCGCAATTCTTTGCGTAATCAGCCATAGCCTTTGCAAAAAGATAAATATAAGCAGGGCTGCTGCCGTTTACCGCAATTATTTCATTCATATGGCTTTCGTCAATATATTCGCAAACACCGCTGCCTGCAAACATATTGTAAACGATCTCTTTATCCTCGTCACTGATATTCTCTGACGGACAAAGGGCTGTTGCGCCCTTTTTGAGCAAAAGAGGTGTATTAGGCATAACCCTTACAACAGGGCAATCACATTCAAGACCTTTTCTTACATATGCAATAGATATGCCTGCGGCAATTGATACTACGGTTTTGTCTGTTGTAATGCTGTTTTTGAGAGATTCAAGAACTTCGGGATAATTCTGCGGCTTGACTGCAAGAACAACAATTGAGCTGTTCTTTGCAATTTCATCGGCAGATGTCATTACATTTGCGCCCATATTTTTCATAGCGGCACACTTTTCTTCGCTTACATCAAAAACATTGATAAAATCAGCCTTGCCGTCGTTTTGTGCCATAAGTCCTTTTATAATGGCTGTTGCCATATTGCCTGCACCTATGAAACCTATTTTTTTCATTTTAAGACCTTCTTTGCAAAAATTAATATCAGATACCGAAACTCGGGTTTGAATAACATGAGAAACGGAAGTTGTGGTAATTGTGCTGACCGTCACGGTCATAATCGCCGTAGAGGAAGGTTTCCGCCTCGTCAACCCGTCTGTACAAAAGTCCCCAATAGCAAGAACCTGCCGCATGGTGATACTGCAAAAGTGCATTAATGAGGTTCTGCTTATTTACATTATTCAAATCTCTTGAACCGCCCGAAGCAGAAACATAGTCCTTGTGGATATATCCTGTTGTGCCGTTTGAAAGCTTAACCTTATACCAGTTTGTGTTATAACGCTTGCCGTCAACAAAAGTGAGTTTTGTTCCGTAGTTCATACAGGTGACAACGGAGTAGTTAGTTCCTGCACCTCTTCTGAGGTTTACATCGGAAGCACTTACAATACCCGACGCTCCTGCCTTAATTGTTCCGCTTGAACCTGTGTTCAAAAGAACCGACTGAAGCTCGGAGTCATTGTAGAACACACCGCTGCCTACATTGTACGCAAAGCAAACGAGTGCGTCAAACTGCTGTTGATTGAACTTTATGCCGTTATTTACAAGGTAGGAATTTGTTGTTTTGGTATATCCGCCCTTGTTCACGGTCTGACAAAGATAAGCATATGCCTGATTTGAAGTTATGTTGTTGTAGAACTGTTCGCCTGAAACTACAACCTTGCCGTAACCGAGTGTAGGATCGGTTGTAATGTTGTCTGCTGTGACTTTCGAGAGAAATCCCTCATAGTTTGCAATAAGCTTGATTACCTCATCACTCGCTCTGCGCTCGGCACAGGCTGTGGTGGTTTTATTGGTTGTTGAGGTTACAAACACCTCGCCCTCACCGCCGCCTGCCGTGGTGTAATACTTTGATTCGGTTTTAAATTTAGAATATGCCTTTACAGACCATTTGCCTGATTTTGAAAGCTTTTGTGTACCTGTCCAGATATAGGAGTTACCGTCTTTAACCTTATTTTTTGCGGTAACCTTATAAGAGGTTGAGCCGTTTGTAACTACAAAATATACGCCTACCCTGTCTGTGTCGGTAATAGCCTTAAAACTGACAGTTGAATTGAGCGGAGCGGAGTTTGGTGACGCATAGCAGAAACGCACACTTTCCCTCGGCATAACATGAATAAGGCAGGTTGCCGCACCGTATGATGTTGAGGCTGTGATTGTTACATAGCCCTTGCCTACCGTATCAACAACACCGTTCTTAACTGTTGCGATCTTTGTATTTGAACTTGACCATGTGACGCCTCTTGTGCTTGATTTCAAAAGCATTGACTTCTGCCACGAAAGATTTACATTGCTGTTGGATATATTTACCGATGAGCCGGATTTTACGGTAATTTTGCAGGTTGCAGAACGCGAACCGCTTTTCGCAGTAATTGTTGCAGAGCCTGCTTTCTTGGCTGTTACAATACCACGAGAGTCAACGGTTGCAACGCCTGTATTTGAGCTTGACCACGAAACGGTTCCCGATGCAGTAGCTGTAATTGCAAATCTGTTGCCTGTGAAAATTGATTTGCTTGATACGGAAAGCTTAACAGATGAACCTGTTGACGGTTTTGTGGTTGTAGGCTGAGTCGTTGTAGGCTTTGTCTGACCGTTCATCTTAACATAGTCTTTTTTTACATAGCCTGTTTTTGAATTTGATGTAAGCTTAATATTATACCAGTCACCGTTATAAAGCTTTGTGCTTACAAAAGTAACCTTTGTATTTACTCTCATACACTCAACAACAGAATAATTTGTGCCTGCTCCTCTTCTGAGATTTACATAATCGTCTGTTATATAACCGCTTACGGTTGACGCTGACGCAGTCGGCTGAGTTGCAGGCTTGGTTGCCTTTGTTGTAGCTTGGGTTGAGCTGTTCATTTTTACATAGTCTTTTTTTATGTAACCTGTTTTAGCAGTTGAAGTAACCTTAACCTTATACCAAGCCGAGTTGTAGAGTGAAGTGCTTACAAAAGTAAGCTTAGTATTCTTTCTCAGACAATCAACAACAGAATAATTCGTGCCTGCTCCTCCTCTGAGATTTACATAATCATCAGAAACATAGCCTGTTACAGATGTTGTCGATGACGAAGAGCTTACCGCAACATATTCCTTTGTAACATAGCCTGTCTTTGAATTTGAGGTAAGCTTGATTTTGTACCACTTTGAGTTATAGAGCTTTCCGTCAACAAAAGTAAATTTTGTGTTCTTTGCCATACAGGTTATAACCGAATAATTCGTGCCTGCACCGCTTCTCAGATTTACATACGATGCATTTATATAGCCTGATGCGCCTGCTGATACGCTTGCGGAAACCTCCTCGGTTGATTGAGCCGCATTAGCCGAAAATGCAGTTATTGCAACAGCACCTACCGATACTGCCATAAGAACCACAAGTACTACGCAGACTATGCGGACAAACAGTTTTTGCTTTTTCATTTGAGTCCACCTTCTCAAAACTTCTTTAAATTATAATTACTTGTGAAAATTACCGAATATTTTTCCTCTTAATCTGCGAACATACTGCATAACAAATACGGTAATTGCATAATCATAGAGCAAAAAGAAAATATTTCCGGCAATCAAAAATGCCCACGGAACATAAAAACCGAAAACGGTAAATTCATCTGTCGGAATTGACAACAGCCATGTTGCGACAAAGAACGAACCGATGGCGGCAACATTAAATACCGCAAACTTGAGTATGTATTGAACTGCCCTGTTTTTGATTTTAAATTCAAAAGCGCCCTTTAAAATCGGATAATAGCCAAAGAGTGCAATGAAATATATAACAGCCTCTTTATCGCCGGCAAGGAGCGTTGAAAGCACGGCAGTTACACAAAACACACCGATTGCCCATCCATAACCGTATTCAACAACTATGCAGGAAATGAGAATTCCTGCAAGACAGGGCAAAGCGTATGTTCCAATTGGAACGAGAGATGTCATCATCATAAAAACGAGTGAGAGCGCCGCAATAATTCCGCAAACCGCAATACGCATTGTCCCCTTTTTGATACCGTTTTTCTTCATATTAACATCCCATTCTGCAACAATCACACAAGCAGTTTGCACACATCATTCCTGCACAAACATCGCAGAAGGATGAGCCTGTTGCGTTAGGATTTGTTTGAGTATAACCGCCGTAGTTGTATGCTCTCTGGTTCTGCATATTGTTAAGAGCAGCTCGGTATTCCGTGTTGTTGGGATCCATATTGCACGCAGTTGTGAAATATGAAAAAGCCTGTTCAGACCAACCTCTGCGGTATGCAATCATGCCCTTGAGATAATGCCATTCGGCGGTTCTCATTGACTGTGCTGTGTTTTCAAGAATCTGATCGGCCTGATCAAGAAGTCCTCTTTGAATGTATATTCTTACATTGTAGAACTGTGAGCTTGAAGAATTTGCGTTATATGACGAACTGCCTGTTGAGCCTGTACCCTTACCCTTCTGACGCATCTGATTAATCATATCGTATGCCTCATTAATCTCCTTCATTTTCTGCTCCGCAACATCCGCAAGAGGGCTGTCGGTGTAGTTATCGGGATGATATTTTTTAGCAAGGCTTCTGTACGCTGCTTTTACTTCTTCATCGGTAGCTGTTTCAGACACACCGAGAACCTCATAAGGATTATTCATTATTAACCTCCGTATCAAGTTTGCTTGTTACTCTGTTTTGTGATGCAGGGAATCCCAAGAGCATCATATTATCTAAAATTCCCTTAAAATCGGTAAAGTTCAAAAGATTGTAGGCATCATATGCCCTTGCAAGTGACTGATTCAGCACCGATTTTATAAAATCCGATGATTTTACCTCACCTGTTTTCTTGTTTACAAACGGATTAAATCCGTTTGATTTGATATCTTTTTCTATATCATCTGCGGCATCGACAAGATAAATCCACCTGCCGATATGATAGCCGAATTCATAGAGAACTCTTTTTTGAATTTCATCATGAGCCTCAGCCGACAATACAGCAGCGAGCATTAATGCCGTTGGATGAGCCGACATATCTACAGACGGCTTTTCCAAATGTTCAGCGTCATACTGCATCTTCATCATATCAGAAACCGCTTTTTCCATATCGGGATACTTATCTGCCGCCTTTTTCCTCTGATGAGAAAAGAAAGGCTTTATGATTCTGCACAAAAGCTTTTTAAAAAATCTGCTGTCCTGAATATCATCAATGATTTTATAATAAACCGATATCATTGAAAATGCGGCAGCCTTTCTGTATGCGTCACCGGAATCTGTTGCAAACTTGCATTTTTTAAGAGGATTACAGGTGCATCTGCCGTCTTTAAAGCCTTCGCATGAACGGTTAAGCGACATTAAAAGCATTGCATAAAATGTGCAGTCATAACTTAGCGTAAATCTTGTAAACACGGAGTAATCCTTACCCATTTGCCTGCAAAGCCCGCAATACACAGCCTTATAAGCCTCGTATTCACGAACAAGCAATTCGCTCTTTTGAATCTGCAAATAACCAAACACGGATTTTCTCCTTTATACAATAATACATAGTATATTGTACAACAAAACAGAGTTAAAAGCAACAGAATAACGGCATATTCTTTGGATAATCGCCAAAATTAGCTTATTAACGGTAAATGTTGCAAAAATTTTCTTCTCATATTATAATCATAGTGCAGATGTTCTCTTCTGTTAAGAATTGAATATCAAAAATTATTTGCAAAACTAAAAAGGAATTTGCATATTATGAATGTTTACGATTTTGACAAAACGATTTACTATGGGGACTCAACAGCTGACTTCTATTTATTCTGCCTTAAAAGGCATAAAAAAATACTCACTCTTGCCCCATCGCTTTTGGGAGCATTTTTAAAATTCTATGTATTCAAAAAAGGTACAAAAACTGATTTTAAAGAAAAAATGTACAGATTTCTTACCTATTGCGATACTGAAAAGGATGTAAATGATTTCTGGAAGGAATACATAGGAAATATAAAACCGTTTTACCTTGAACAAAAGAAAGATGATGATGTGATTATTTCGGCGTCACCCGAATTTTTGCTGAAACCCGTTTGCAAAAGGCTCAAAATAAAAAATCTTATGGCGTCAAAGGTAGATATGCACAGCGGAAAATATTCGGGCGTAAACTGTCACGGCAAGGAAAAGGTAAAACGATTTTATGAGGCTTTTCCTGACGGAAAAATTGACAATTTTTATTCGGACAGCTACAGTGATTCGCCGCTTGCGGAGATTGCAGAAAAAGCTTTTATGGTTGACGGCGACAAGGTTGAAGGTTGGATATTCTTTAAATAATTTTTACGGAGCAGATTTCTGTTCCGTATTTTTATTTTTTCGGGTTGTCAAAACATTGAGCCGTGTTTGTTTGTGTCGGGCAAGTGTTTAAACGGTTTTACCCGTTTAAACTGAAAAGGCTTGATACACATGGTATCAAGCCTTTTCGATGGTGCGAGTGACGGGACTTGAACCCGTACGTCGTGAAACAC
>OGLH01000054.1_pt1 | contig 57850 bp, 71 predicted proteins | sample 1572791 | NCBI WGS metagenome assembly OGLH01 (sample SAMEA2581913, study PRJEB24529) | metagenome | biome: Human gut stool | place: China | collected 2011
AAGTTGATAATTCAGATGCTGTTACTTCAGTTAATGGTAAAATTGGAAATGTTATTCTAACAGCTAATGATATTAATTATAATAATGAAACTGTTAGTGACGCTCTTGATTCTAAACAAAATCAATTAACAGCTGGTAAAAATATTAAAATTGAAAATAATATTATTTCTGCTGAATTTAATACAGCTATTATTGATTATAATTTAACTTATAATAAACCATCAATTAATGGTGTTGAATTAATTAATAATAAAGCATTAGAAGATTTTGATATTCAAAGAACTATTAAAGCTGGAAATAATGTTTATCTAACAAAATCTGAAACAGATAAAATGTTAGATACTATTAATGTATATGATGCAACTGAAACAAGAAAAGGTGTTTCTGAAATTGCAACTCAAGCAGAAGTAACAGCAGGAACAGATGATTTTAGATATATTACACCAAAAAAATTAAAAATTGTAACTGATGAAATTGATACAACTATACAAAATCAATATGATACATTACATAGCGAAATAATTGAAGAATCACAAAGAGCAATTAGAGCAGAAAATTCTCTTTTATCTGAAATTCAATCAGAAGAACTAAGAGCATCAACAGCAGAAACTAATATTAATAATGATTTAACATCTCATAAAAATAATACAAATAACCCACATAATGTAACTGCTGAACAATTAAGTGTATATACAAAAACAGAAATTGATAATTTATTATCAACTATTAATACAAATTATCAAGAAATATTAAAAACAATTTCAGATTTAGATGCCCGTCTTACTAAAATGGAAACTAATATTGATGGGGGCGGAGCTTAACATTTAATAAATATTTTTATAAAATATATTTTATAAGGAAAAAGTAAAATGATTCAAGGAACAAAAATTTATAGTGTATCTGTAGCTAATGCTGCTGGTTCTACAAATGAAGAAAAAGGATTTTTAGATAATAAAAAAGTATCTGATTATTCTGATTTTGATATTTCTACACAACCAGTTGAAGGTGAAACATTAGAACAATATAAAATTAAAGCTCGTGGATTGGTTAGATATAATCAAATGTGCTTAAATTTACAAAGAGGATTAGATTATTTAGGTGAAGTTGAAACAACTGGTGCAAATCATATTACTCCACCAACAAAATTAGAATTTAAAGTTGCTTATAGTCAACCAGATGGTTTATGTGTTCAAGTTGCTGATTCTGATTATGAAGAAGATGAGGAAATTTTTAAAACACGAGATGGCAGAGTATTCTTTAAAGGAACAAAAGCAATTAAACGTTTAATTGCTATGGTATTAGTTGATGATTATACTGTTATTGCTAATTATTTTGATAATACTAAAACTCCATCAGGAAATCCATTAGGTTGGCAATTAAAAGAATTAGTAGTTAAAGGTCCAATTGCTGATTTAGAAACTGCTGAAGCATTAGTAACAGTAACTGAACTTTTATAAGGAGTAAATAATGGCTAATGAAAATGCAACTAAAATTCAATTAAGACACGATTCATCTGCAAATTGGTTTGCTAATAATCCAATTTTAGCTGAAGGTGAAGTTGGTATTGAAATTGATAAAAATAGAATGAAAGTTGGTAATGGTGTAAGTCATTACAATGATTTAGAATATTTTTCTGATACTGTTGATTATAATGAATTAATTAATAAACCACAAATTAATAGTATCGGTTTGATGGGTAACTTATCTTTACACGAATTAGGTATTCAAGCAGAAGGCGATTATGCAACTGTATTAACTTTAACAGAAGGTTTATCAGAAAAAGCTGATAAAGCTGATACTTATACTAAAACTGAAATTGATACTGAATTTTCTTCACTTATTAAAGTTCCAGCTATTGATGGACACGATGGAGAATGGTTAACTAATAAAGATGGAGTAGTTAAATGGGAAAATCTTGGTGATTCAGTTGTTACTAATGAAGAATTAACAACTGCATTAGAACCATATGCTTTAAAAACTAATATACCTACAAAAAATTCTCAATTAGAAAATGATTCTGACTTTGTAACTTTAACTGAATTAGCAGAATCTGATTATGTAACAAATACAAATTTAACAACTAAATTAGGTGAATATGTTACTAATACTGCATTAGCTGAAGAAGGATATGCAAAAAATAGTGAATTAGCTCAAGTTGCAAAATCAGGTTCATATAATGATTTAACAAATAAACCAACTATTCCAACTGTTCCTGAAAATATTACAACTCAAGGAAATACTTTTAACGGAGCTAATCAATTAGTAAAATTAGAAGCTGATGGTAAATTACCAGCATTAGATGGAAGTAAATTAACTGGAATAAGTTCTGGAACATCTGATTATTCTGTATTATCTAATAAGCCACAAATTAATTCAGTTGAATTATCAGGTAATAAAACATTAGACCAATTAGGAATTCAAGCTAAAGGAGATTTTGCAGTTAAATCAACTACATTATCTGGATATGGTATTACAGATGCATATACAAAGACTGAATCTGATAATAAATATGCAACTCAAACTTCTTTGAATTCTTATTTAACAACTGCATCAGCTTCTACAACTTATGCTACTAAAACAGAATTAGTAGATAAAGCTGATGTTGAAGATATTCCACAAGGAAATCAATTAATGGCTGGACAAGCTCCTACTGTTGCCGATATTAGTGCAGAAACAGTTACAGATATTCCAGGTTTAATTAGTGCAATTAATGCAATTTTAGCTCAATTAAGAACACGTAATGTTATTGAATAAATTAAAGGAATAATTATATGACAGAAAGAATTGATATTAAATATGTATTAAAAGATACAAAAGCAAATTGGACAAGTTTTAATCCAATTTTATCAAAAGGTATTATGGCTTATGAAACTGATACAAATTTAATTAAATTATTTGATGGTGTTTCTGATTATAATTCATTAGCATATATTGGTGGAACAGGTGGTTCATCTACACCAACTGATTATGCATCTTTATCTAATAAACCACAAATTAATTCAGTTGAATTATCAGGTAATAAAACATTAGACCAATTAGGAATTCAAGCTAAAGGTAATTATTTGGTTTCATCTGATTTAAATAATTATGCTTTGAAATCTGAATTACCTACAAATACAAGTGATTTAACAAATGATTCTGGATTTTTAACATCTATTCCTTCAGAATATGTTACTGAAACAGAATTAAATAGCAGTTTAGAAGATAAAGCTGATACTGCAACAACTTTATCTGGATATGGTATTACAGATGCATATACAAAAACTGAAGCTGATGGTAAATATGCAACAAAAACTGAATTATCTAATAAAGCTGATACAAGTGCATTATCTAATTATGCAACTACATCTGCTTTAACAGAAGGATTAGCAGAAAAAGCCGATACAAGTGCATTACCTGCTTCAACTTCTTTAATGAATGGAACTGCTCCTTCTGTTGCTGATTTTGCAGGAGCTGATGCAGAAGGATTAAAAACAGAATTAAATGCATTTTTAGCCCAACTTAAAACTCGTGGTGTAATTGCATAATAAAAATTTAAATTGTATAAATAAAAACACTTATGTTATATTTCATAAGTGTTTTTTATTGGAGAAAAATAAATGAAAAAAATTAAATGGTCAGCTTTAATAACAATGATTGTTTCATTGTTAATTTCAATAGTTTCTGGATATTGTACAGTTGTAGGTATGGGAAATGTTTTTATTTCAGCTGCATCAGTAACAATGTTTATTGCATCAGTTATTGAATTGGGTCGTGTTGTTTTAATTTATGATTTACACCATTATTGGGATAAAATGAAATTATATCAAAAAATTCCTGGTGTCTGTATGTTATTAGTTGCCATTACTTTATCTGCAATGGGTATTTTTGGTTTTATGTCTAATGCTCATTCTCAACGAACCCAAGAAATTATTCCTATTGAAATGGAAATAAAACAAAAACAAACTGAAATTAAAATTTTAAATGATGCTATTTTAATTAATAATCAACAATTAAATCAATTTAATAACAAAGCATTAGACAAATATACAGAAATGGGTTATGTAACAAAAGCTGTTAATTTACAAAAAGAACAGCAAAAAATTACAGATAAATTATATGATGATAATAGACAAAAACAAAATGAAATTACAAAATTAAATCAAGAAATATTAAATTTACAATTAACGGCTGAACAAAAAGCTCCAACATTAGCCCATTTAAAATATTATGCAAAATTATTTAATGTTGATAATGATACAGCCATAATAATTTTTATTGTAATGATAATGACGGTATTTGATACATTAGCAATGTATTTAATGATTACTTCTGATTGGATTTCAAAATTAGATGATGAAATTAAAATTATAAATAATAATCAAATAAATTATGATACAAATGAATTAAATAAAATTGAAACAAAACTTAATCAACTCTTGGATATGAAGCCAATAGAAAAAATTAATAATAATCAAGATATTGATTTTTCACCTGTTTTTAATGCAATAAAGCAAGATTCAGATTATCAAATTGATTCATTAAAAAAGGTTGTAAATGAAAATAGTAAAATAACTATTAATAAATTAAATGAAGAATTTATTAAATTACAAAATAATTTAAAAGATAATACACTTATTGATAAATTGACAACAATTGAAGAAAATTTAAAAGAAGTTCAAAATAAATCTAATAAAATTGAAGTTAATAATATTGACGAACAACTTGATAATTTGATAAACTCCATTAATGATAATGATAGTATCATTGGAACAAACTCATTTAAAAAATATATTTTAGATAATCCGTTAGTATTAGATTATTTAAAAGATTATTTTAAAAATGATAAAAAAGTATTAACAAAATTAAATAAATTATAATTAGTGAGGGAAAATGAAAACATATAATCCAAAAAAATCTGGAAATGTCATTTATGTTATAGATAATGATATTACAAAAGCATTAAATAGATTACGTCACGAAACTGCACCTTTATTAAAAGAATTAAAGATGAAAAGATTTTTTGAATCAAATTCTGAAAAGAAAAGACGTAAAAAGAAAGAAGCAATTGCTCGTGAAAAAATGAGACAACGAAAAGCTGAAATGTTTTTTTAATATGAAAAAATGATTCTTTTAAAAAGAATCATTTTTTATTTTTGCATACCTCTTAATGTTTGTGATATTATTCAAATATCAAGAAAATCCTTGATAAATACGTATTGTGGGGATTTAGAAAAGCTAATAGAATTTTTACAGACAAGCATTTAGAAAAGCTAATAGAATTTTTTTAGAAACGCACAATAGACAAGCAAATAGACAAGCATTTAGGAGAGAAAAATGAATACAATTGAAGAATTAAGAAAAAAAATTAACGCTAAAGTTGCAAAAGCAGAATCTAATACATCAACTCTTGGTGGTACAATTTTCCCATTTAATACATTAAAAGCAGGTGATACCGTAACCATTCGTTTTATTAATGATGGTGAAGATAATGATGTGTTTTGGCGTGAACGTAGAACAAGAACATTTGAATTTCCATCAGTAAAGCAAGCTAATGGTCAAGTAATATATAATAGATGTTTCGTAGATGTTCCAGCATTTAATTTAAAATATGATGAAGTAATTTATAGTGATTTACCAGAAGATTATCTATATAAATCTGAAGATGATGTTATTCAAAAAAGAATTAAAGGATTTTGGGGTGAAACTGATGAAGAAAAAGCATTATATTATAAATTTGCTAGAAGAAAATCTTATGTATTTCAAGGTTTTATAAGAAGTGGATATGAAAATAATAAAGCATTAGAACCAAATAAACTTTATCGTTTTTATATTGGCGAAGATTTATTTAATGCTATTAAGACTTTCTTAAATCCACAAATGGGTATTAATTGTATGCCAACTGACCCTGAAAACGGTTTAGATTTTATTTTATCAGTTACAAGTAAAAAATCTGGTAATAAAGAGTTTAAAGATTATTCAATTTCTCAATGGGCAAGAGCAAATTCTTCATTAACTAATGATGAAAAAACTGCATTAGAAATTAATAAACCATTTGTATTAAAGAATTTTATTTTTAAAAGACCAACTGCTGAAGAAGAAAATGTTATGATGGAAATGTTTGAAGCATCATATAATTCTGAACCTTATGATGTTGTAAAATGGAGTAAATTTTTTAAACCAAATAATGTATTTTTTGATGCAGATGGTAATATTAAAGATTTAAAATCAAATACTAATGCTACTACTCAAGCAAGAGAAATACCTACAAGTCAAGTACAACAATTTGTTCAAGAAACTGTTAGTACAACAGTTCAACAACCTATTGTTCAACAAACTGTTGTTCAGCAACCAACTATGACTGCTCCACAAATTATTTCTCAACATACTGAAGCAGTAAGTGGTGAAAATCCAAAAGATGTTATTAATAGTATTTTAGGAAAATATAATATTCAAACAAATAACTAATCAAAATTAATAAGTCGGGGAAAATAATATTGTTTTATTTTCCCGAAATAAATTATAATTTAATTATTAACTAAGGAGAATATTATATGAGACCAATTGATATTAGTAAATTTCAAAAAAGTGCATTAAAAAATGTTGATGGTATTTCAGCAGGTTTTAGTAATCCAGATACTTGGATACATACAGGAAACTATGCTTTAAATTTTAGAGTTTCTGGTGATTTTTATAAAGGATTTCCGCTTGAAGGTAAAATGACATTATTAGCTGGTGATTCTGGAACAGGTAAATCATATATTGCTATTGGTAATATTGCTAAATGGTGTCAAGATAATAATGTATTACCTTTAATTATAGATACAGAAAATGCTTTAGATAGAGATTGGGTTGAAGCATTTAATTTTGACCCAGATGGATATTGTTTATATTATCGTGCATCTATTTTAGATAAAATTGCAGGTATTATGTCTGATTTTATTGAAGGATATAAAAAAGAATATTCAGATATGCCATATAATGAAAGACCTAAAGTTCTAATTATTATTGATTCATTAGGTATGGCAATTACACCAACTGAACAAAAGCAATTTGAAGATGGAGATATGAAAGGCGATTTAGGTCGTAAACAAAAACAAATCTATTCAATTTGTCGTAATTTTATGGCTTCTTGTGGAGCAGAACCAATTGGTATGTTATGTACTCAACATACTTATGCATCACAAGATTTATTTAATCCTGATGCTGTTATTGCAGGTGGTAAAGGTCTTGAGTTCACACCATCTATTGTTATAGCAATGTCAAAAAATAAATTAAAAGAAGATGAAGATGGTAAAAAAACTACTGATGTTAAAGGTATTAAAGTAAGAGCGACTGTTAGAAAAACAAGATATACACAACCATTTCAAGATGTAAAATTTAATATCCCTTGGGATAGTGGTATGGACCCATATTCAGGATTATTTGAATTATTTGCTGAACAATTAATGTTTAAAGGAAAATATATTCTTTCAAAAGAAGGTTCTTGGGTTGCATATTATTCACTACATACAGGTGAACAAATTTTCAAAAAATATCGTAAAGATATTACCAATGAAGATTATGATATGATTATGAAAGATTATGTAAATGCCACTTCTTCAACTTTATTAGTTACAGAAGAAGGTAATAAAGAATAAAAAAGTTCTTGACAAATATTTTTTTCTAATATATCTTATACTCATCAAAGCAATTTGATGAGTTTATTTTTAAAGGAAATTAATAATGCCATTTAGTATTTTTTGTGTTCTTTTGACAATAGGTATCGTTAGTTTTGGTATCTGTCGTTATAAAAATTGGGTAACTAAAGAAAATTTTAATCAGAAGTTACTTGAAAATAAAAAATTTATGGATATGTATAAAGAATATGAAGATTTTGTATCAAAATATCCAGAATTTGAAAAAGAAAAAAATGTTATTGAAAAATTTATGAAAGGGAAAAAATAATGATTAAACAATTTGTGGGAATTTTTGGAATTATTGGAGCAGTAGTTGCAATTTTTTGTTCTGCTTCTTTATTTGAAACAAACACTTTTGGTAATTATCAAATTAAACAAGCAGCAATGTCTGGAACAATTTCAGTAAGAAATGATGCTGGTTTATATTGGCAAGGTTTTGGTTCAATTACCACTTATCCAGTATCTGAAGATATTGATTTTGAAAAACAGAAATTAGAAGTTCGTTTTAATGATGGTTCAGTTGCACAAGTTATTGGTACTGTTAAATTTAAGATGCCTTCAAATCCTGAAAAACAAAAAGAATTACATAGAGATTATGGAAATTATGCGAATGTTGAAAGAGATTTAATTGTTCGTAATGTAAGTGAAGCTCTATCTAATACTGCAACATATATGGTAGCTGAAGATTCTTATGCTTCTGGTCGTGCTGTCTTTTCAGATTTAGCTATGCAACAATTAAAAGAAGGTATTTTTAAAACATCTACAAAAACTGTTGAAGTTGTTGATACTGATGGAACAAAATTTAAGAAAAAGGAAATTCGTGTAGTTTATGATGAAAATGGTAATCCTGTTATCCAAAAACCTTCTTTACTTAAACATTACGGCATTGAAATTCTTCAATTTGTTGTTAATGACTTCAAATATGACGCAAAAATTGATGATTTGATTGCCCGTAAGAAAGACGCTGAACAAAATAAAGTTGTAGCTATGGCAAATGCCGAAAAAGCAAAGCAGGATGCTATTACAGCTGAAGAACAAGGTAAAGCAAAAATTGCTGAAGCTAAAGCCCAAGCAGAAGTTGCAAAAATTACCGCTGTTGTTGAAGCTCAAAAGAAAGCAGAAGTTGCAAAATTAGAAGCTGAACAAGCAAAATATGAAGCTCAAAAGATTGCTGAAAAAGGTAAAGCAGAAGCAGAAGTTGCAAAACAAAAAGTTGCTGCTGGTTTAACTCCACTTGAAAAAGCAACTATTGAAAAAGAAACTGCCATCGGTGTTGCTCAACAGTTAGCAAATGTTAAATTCCCTGATACAATGGTTATTAGTGGTGGTTCAGATGGAAAAGCTAATCCTTGGGATGCGGTTGGTTTGAATCAAATGATGGAAATTACTTCTAAAATTAAAAATGCTAAAATGATTCAGTAAAATAAAGGTGGGTTATAACCCACCTTTTTTGTTGACAATATATTTTTTCTGATATATTATCATTTAACATTAAATAAAGGAGAAATTAATGGGAATTAATGCTATAAAATTTATTTTAGAAAAATGTGAAAGAATGATTAGAGAAGCTGATTATGAATATGATTGTGAAAATGAATTAAAATCTTGGTGGGATGAATATACTAAAAAACCAAGCGTATATGAACAATGGAAAGAACGGGCTTCAAAAATTCGGAAATATCAAAGATAATTATTTTTGATTTTTATTTAAAGTGATGATAAATTATTATGTGTTTATTATAGGAGATTTTTTATGAGAGACGAAGATATATATTATATTTGGAATATTTTAAAAGAATTCATTCAAATTAAAGATAGAGAAGAAGCAGCATTAGCTATGCTTGAATATGTTTATAATAATGATGGAGATGTTGGATTAATTAAAGATACAGCTCAAGAAGAAGACGATGAATTTTTATCAAAATTAATTGAAAAACATCGTGAAGATTTATTAGATGAATATGATGAACCAGAGGAAGATTGGTAAAAATGGAATATTTTAAATTAATTAAAAAAGATGAAACTAAATTAGAAGATGTATTAAATCATTTTAATGAAGAATATGAAATTGCTCGTGAAGAAATTAAAATTAAAGGAAAATTAAATAGATGTATTGCAGAATTGCCATCATTATTTGAAATTAGATTTTCTCAATTACAAGAATTAGAAGCAATTTTAGCTTATTTTACAAATAAATTAAATGGTTTAAGAGGTTCTATTTACAGACAACTTCAGGAACATTCAAAAAGACAATTAACATCAACTGATATAAAACAGTATGTTGATAGTGATGATAAAGTATTAGCAATGCAAACAATTATTAATGAAATTGCATTGGTTAGAAATAAATTTATTTCTTTATCTAAAGGATTTGAAACAAAAAATTGGCAATTAAGTAATTTAACAAAATTACAATGTGCAGGTTTAGATGATATTCAAATTTAATTGTGAGGAATTATGAAAGTTTATACAAAAGTTAAAACACATTATAATCATAGTGATGTTGGTATTGTTTTATTAAGTGATAAAAATGATATTTATTTACAAGAAGGATTTAAAATACAAAATACTGATAATATTGAAGCACATACATATGGAATTAAACGAGCTTTAAGTTTTGTTAAAAATATGAAACCTTTATATGCAAAAAATGATTTAGAAGTATTAATACCTGAAGATGTAAATGAAAAATTATTTCAATCAAGATTAAAAACAGATTCTTATATTTCTTATATTCAAGAAAATTTGAATATTAAAATTATCCCTCAACAAACCATATTAGAGAATGATGAATATTTCAAAATGATTGCAGGGCATCAATTATTAAATATGAATATTCCTTTATTATCAACAAAAGAAAGATAGTAAATAACTAAAAAGGATATTTTAATGAATAAAGAACAAGCATATTTAAGCATTATTAATGCAACAATAAAAACATTAAATGAATGTATTCAACGTATGGATTCTCATATTAGAAATTATTCTCAAACCCATCAAGTTTCTTCTAAAGAAAGCGATGAACATATGACTTATGTTGAAAATGTTGTAAAAGTATTAACACGAATTGCAAAAGTAATAAGTTCCAGAGCAGATACTGTTTACAAAGCTGGAAAATATGATTAAGTTAAATAAATATTTAAAGATAATAAAATAAATTGTTATCTGTATAATTTATTTAAGGAGAATTTTATGGGAAGACCTCTTGCTGGTTTTGGATTTTTTAATGCCGAAAAAAGATTCGATGCTGAAACAGAAAACTTTGAAAAAGTTAAAATTCACGCATTTTTAGAACAAGATGCTGAACCATCTGCTTGGGTTGCTAATACTCAATATAATGTTGGTGATAAAGTTAAAAATGGTTCAAAATATTATGTTTGTAAAACAGCAAATTCACAATCATCATTTTTAGCTGTTGAAGCTACTCCTGCTGCTTGGAAAGCATCAACATTATATCACGTTGGTGATAAAGTTTCTAATGCTGGTTCAAATTATATTTGTAAAACTGAACATACATCAACTGATGATTTTTCTGCTGATTCTGCTAATTGGGATGCTTATACATTAATTACTTATTGGACAGAATATACATTAGGTGGTGGAGCAATTGAAGATTGTAAAATTATTAAACAAACAGGTTTTAATAAATATTTAGTTTCTGCTTCTGCTGATGAAAATCGTCAAGGTATTGTTATGTTAGTTGACAAAACTGATGCAACAGTAGCTGGAACTGCTTATATTACAATTACTAAGTTAGCAGATTCATCAACAAAATATGCAAGAAAAATTGTTAGAAATATTATTGAAACATTTGATGGTGAAGCATTAGCATATCAATATGATTTAACAGAAACAGATGGCGTTTTTGCAGGTGCATTTAATAAAGATAAAACTGTTACTGAATGTTATCCTGAAGTTTTTGCATCAGCTAAATCTAAATCAAGAAAAAAATAAAAAATATTGAAATTATATAAAAATAAACCTATTATTAATTTAATAGGTTTATTTTTTATAAGGAGAAATATATATGACAATTAGAGTTGGTAAATTTGAAAAAATTAGTTTAAAACAATGGCATAAAGATTATCTTTCATTAGATGATAAAATGCTTAATGAAATCATTAAAATTCCAACAAGAGCAACAAAAGGTTCAGCAGGTTACGATATTGTAACTCCATTTGATATTGATTTAAAAGTTGGTGAATCTATGAAAGTTCCAACAGGATTAAAATGTAAAGTTGATAATGGTTGGTTTCTTGGTATTTTTCCAAAATCAGGGCTTGGTTTTAAATATTCATTAAGATTGGGTAATTCTATTGGAGTTATTGATGAAGATTATTATAATAATGAAAATAATGAAGGTCATATTTGGGTAAAAATTCAAAATGATGGTGATAAAGATTTTCATTTAGATGCAGGAAAAGCATTTTGTCAAGGTATTTTTTTGCCATATGGAATTACTTATGATGATGAATCAGAAGGCGTAAGAATTGGTGGGTTAGGCTCAACTAATGCTTAAAAAAGAGAGGATTAATCCTCTCTTTTTAATATCCACAAGCATACCAGTTAGCCATTTGGATTGATTCATTATAAGTGCTATTAATATACCAACGAATTTTAACACTATCATTTTTAAATGAATAAAATCCCATCATTGCTGTACATAAACCATTACCTTCATTATCTCTATCTGTTCTAAAAGGTGTAGCAAATATTTGATAATTGACATTTGAAAAATTAATTAAAAAATTAATATTAGCTCCACCTAAATCTTTAATAAATGAACCATAATTATATACTCCGCCTTGTTCAATCCATCCATCATTCCATTTACGATACCATTGAGTATTATTTTCATTAGAACCAGATTCAATAACATATTTCATTGAATCTAATTTATTATTAATAATATTAAAATTGTTATTAATTTCATTTAATTTATCAATTAATTTATCAACACGTGAAATAGGTAATTTACTTGTATCTGCCATCATTTATCCCCTTTGTTTGTATTTAATAAATACAAACAAACTTTATAAAGCAAATCCAAAGGAATAAATATTATTATATTAATAGGAGAATATAATAATGTTTGAAGAAATTGTTACTCAATATGGGTCATCAGAACCAATACAATCATCAAATAATTTAATTATGTCAGATAAATCTGATAAAAAAATAGTTATCTCTTTCCCTCTTTTAATGAGAATAATGGAATGGTGTCACGAAGATGCTAAAGATGATGTTGAATTACATAAAGTTATGGAAAAATTAATTGCATTTAATGATGGAATCAATCCGCTAACAATTGATGTTTATGATTGTTTAATTGATGGTGTTGAATTATCAAATACATCTGAATTAAATGATTTAGTAGAACCAATGAAAGCAGGTTGTTTTTCAGAATATGATATGTCAGATGCTGTTAATACAGTAAAAAAATCATATGATGAAATGAAACCTTTAGTTCCAACATTTTCTTGGGAACAAGGTTTAGATGATAATTCAACGATTATTAATTTAAATAATGAAGATTGTTCAAACCAAGCACAAGAAATTGATTCAGATATGGAAAAAGAAATTCAAAATTTAATTAATTTAAGTAAATTATAATTAGGATATTAAATGGCAATTAATTGGATAACTGCACAAGGAATTTTATTAAAAGATTATGAAGAAGCACCTGCTAATAATATTTTTATACAGGTTGAACCAACAACTTCAATAATCAAAAAAATAGCAGGAGAATATCCATTAAATATGGATTTAGTTTATGTTGAACCAGGAAAGTATCAATTAATAAGTACAACTGGTAAATTGCCAATTGTTAATGAAGAAACAACTTATTATTTTACATTAAGAGCTGAAAATGAAGATGAATATTCAGACAGATGGTTTGGAATAACTATTTTAAATAAACAAACTGATTGGGATATGCCAGAAACATATTTTGAATATTCAGAAACATCTTATGTTTCATTACAAATGAAATTATTAAATGCTCAAGGAAATGAAGAATTTTTTAAAATATCTGGTGAAATGCCACCAAGTTTATTAATTAATAAATCTGGATTAATTTATGGAATAGTTGATGAACAAGATAAAGAAAAAACATTTTATTTTACAATTGGTGTTCGCCGTGATGATAACATTATCTTAACAAAAGATTTTAGTATAAAAGTTGTTAAATTATCATCATTAAATGAACCGATTTGGATTACTGAAGCAGGTTTTTTAGGTGTTTTAGAATATGATGAATCTTCTAATTTATTTGTTAAAGCGTATGACCCGAATGGTTTACCAATAACGTATACTTTATCAACATCAGGTAATGATAATTTACCACCTGGTTTATATTTAGATGAAAATACAGGTAAAATTAAGGGTCGCTTATCAACTCGTTATACTGATACTTGGAATTTTACTATTAATGTAACTAATGGAGATTATACAGTTTCTCGTGATTTTTATATTAATACGAATGTAATTTCAGAAAATAATAAAATTGAATGGGTTTCTGAATCTTTATTAGGGAATATTGCTATTGGAAATAATGTATATATTCAATTAGAAACTAATTCTAAAAAAACAGTAAATTATACTATTGTTAGTGGAAATTTACCAGCGGGTTTATCATTTTCATCAACTGGTTCAATAAATGGTGTTCTGGAATATCAAGAAATTAAACCTTACTCTTTTATTGTTGAAGCATCTAATGGTTCAAATGTTATTCAAAAAGAATTTACAATTAATGTTATTAAAGGGTTAGGTCAAAATGCATTAAAATGTTTTTATTATATTAATAATGAATATATGGTTGAATATAATGAAATGAAAAACTCTTTTGATACAGAAACTGCTTATCAACCATTAAATAGCAAATATGATATTAATACAAAACCTCGTTTAGATATTTGTACATTAAATTGCTTTGATAAAATTTTATTAAAACATATATTAAATTTTAATTCAACAGATTCTTATCATTGGAAACGAACTGTTAAACAAGATTTTAATAATATATATTCAGTTTATTATAAAGAATTACAAGAAGTTAATAGTGATTCAAACACTTATCATATAAATGGAAATAAAACTTTTATTAAACAATCAGAAACTTCACCAACTGGTTGGGTTACTGAATATGGAAATACTCCAATTCAACCTAATTCAACATTAGGTAATGATTGGATAGATGGTAAAAAATATTATATTAATTCTTTTAATGAAAAAATTTATATAGAATTTTTAAATGATTCAATGTATTATGAAATAGAAACTTTAAAAATTGTACCTTTTGGAACACCTATTTTTAAAGAACAAAAAACTTTTCAAAATGAATTAATTGAATATCTTTATATTTTAAATAATGAAAATAAAATTTATGTAACACAAGCTGCTGATAATCAATTATTAAATATTGAAACACAAACAGTTTTATCAGATACAAAAGAAAATATTGAAGTATTACAAGATGAAAGAACAAGAAGATGGTATTTTATTCCTGATAGTTCTTTAAATATTGTACCTGCATCAGTAACAGGTATTAGAGATGCTTTAAATACTCAAATTTTTGTTGAAAAGAATAATAATTTAAATGTTGTTTATGATGTAGCAACACAAGTTATTATAAATGGAATTGATACATCTAAAAAATTTATAATTAAATGGGATAATGAACGAAAAACTTATTATACAGAATTTAATGGGGAAGAAGTTTATTTAGATGTATATGCTGTATTAGAAACTGACCCAACAAAAACACCAATTCAAGTTGAAGGATTTATTAATGGTACAAATTATCAATTAGTTAGAGTATGGCAACAATTTAATAACACAGATGTTGATTATTTAAATTATTTGGTTTATGAAAAAGGTACTAATAAATTAGAAGAAAATATTATTTTTGAATTAGATTGGAATAAAGGAAGTGAATTCATTATTCAAAATGGTGTTGTTCATTTTATTAGTTATATTGATACTCCTTGGATGTATAAACCAGAATTAAATGAATCAGTTGGTTATGGTGAAGAAATAGTTTTACCTTATATTTTAGATTATGATGTTAGAGATATAAATTCAAAGCCATATATCTATTTTTTTGATAAAGAAAATGAATCTTTAATTGAATGGAAAAATAGATATTATCCAACACTTGATTTATTTTATTCAATACCAAATACAAATGTTGTATCATTATCTAATTTAAATCAACAAGAACGTGATGGAAAATATTGGACTGGTAAAAAATTTGTATTTTTTGAAGTAACATTTGAACCTATTTATAATAAAAATATTGACATTTTCTCAATACAATTTTACAATCATAATCAAGAATATTCACCAGAATTTCAATTAATTTAGGAGAATAAAATGACAATGATTTTCTTTGAAGCAGATAAATTGAAAAATTTATCTAATATAGAGCTTATTAATAAAAGACAAGAATTAGAAGAACAATTATCTTCTGTTAAAAAAAATATAGTTTCATCTGATATTTTAAATTCAATGAATATGATACTTGAATATTATACTAATGAAATTGATGTAAGAATTGCATCGGGAACATTAGATATGGATGAAATTGAAGAATTAGAAGAAGAAAACTTTTTTAAGAAAATGAATGACAGAAAATAAAGTAATTAATTTAGGAAATAGAGTTATTGATAATGATGGTAATGTTGTCTATTGTGTAGATGCATTAATAGAATTATTATATAATGGAGAAATACCATCTGAAATCTTATTTCCATATAATAATGAAGATGTTTTATTATTTAATAAATTTTCTTATGAAAATTTTGATGATATACAATATACATTACCAAAAAAATTATTAAGTGTGGAAGAAAGAAAAAATTTTTGGTTTTATCCCGATAGATATGATAATATTAATTTAGAAGAATATTTTTTAAATCTTTGTCAAACAGATATTGAACGACAACGAGTTAAAGAAGAATTAGAACTTTATAAAGAAAAAGGATTTGAAAAATTTTTAAGATTTTGTATCTTTTTTTCCGATAAAATTATAGAAAATGATTGGGTAATTGGAGTTGGGCGTGGCTCATCTTGTGCTTCATACTTATTATATCTATTAAAAATACATTTAGTTGATTCAATAAAATATAATTTAGATATAAAGGAATTTTTAAAATAATGATTTTATATAATGATGATTGTTTAAAAATATTACCAATAATTGAAAGTAAATCAATTGATATGATTTGTTCTGATTTACCTTATGAAGTTACACAAAATAAATCAGATATTAAAATTCCTTTTGAACCATTGTGGAAAGAATATGAAAGAATAATTAAAGATAATGGATGTATTGCATTATTTGGTCAAGGAATTTTTTATGTTGATTTAGTAAATTCAAATCGTAAATTATTTAGATATGATTTAATTTGGAATAAAGTTTTAACAAGTGGTTTTTTAAATGCTAAAAGAATGCCTTTAAGACAACACGAACAAATTGCAATTTTTTATAAAAAATTGCCAACATATAACCCTCAATTTATTCAAGGAAAACCATCTCACGATAAAGGAACTGCTTATAAAACAAAAGAAACAGTAAATCAAAATTATGGTTATTATAAAGCAGTTGACGATGAACGCAAAGGTTCAACAGAAAAATATCCAACAAGTATTTTAAAATTTATTAAACCTCATCCAAGTATTGCTAAACATAGAACAGAAAAATCTATTGAATGCTTAGAATGGCTTATTAAAACTTATACAAATGAAGGTGAAACAGTTTTAGATAATTGTATGGGAGCAGGTTCGTGTGGTATTGCTTGTAAAAATACTAATAGAAATTTTATAGGTATTGAGTTAGATAAACATTATTTTGATATTGCAAAGGAAAGAATAACTAATGGATAAAGAATTTTTAAATAACTTATTTTTATGGTTAGCTGAACAACATATGAAAGATGTTGGTGGACAATTTGGACATTGGAATGAACGAGAAATTTTTAGTGATACAGAAAAAGATGAATATGGTTGTCCAAAATTTTTGGGAGTTGAAGAACTTCCAATAGAAGAATTATATGAAATTGTTGATAACCCAGTAGGTGATAAACAAGAATATAATGATTTATTTTTAGAAGAAACACCTGATGAATATAAATTTATCACATATGAATATGTTGACCAGCAGGTTAATGGTGGTTATTCTGGTGATGATTATGCTGGCTATATATATTATCCATTACCAAATGGTAAATTTATGAAAGTTTATTATAATTGTTAAATTTTTCTCTTGACAAGTAATTTTTCTATGTTATATTAACCTTATTAGAAACAAACAATGAAAGGTTAAAACAATGGAAAAATATTTTAATAAAAAACTTTATACAGATGTTCAATCTTGGAAAGTAATTGAACTTGATGAAGTTAAAGGTGAAGCAACAGTAATAGCTGTTGAAAAAGAACCTCAAAATTTAGAATTTGTTGAAGGTGGATTTGCTGCTCATTGTGTAAACAATTATGAAGCATTTCAAAATGCTCCTATTGTTGAAGTTAAAGGTGCACAACCTTTCAAAGTTTACCGTAAAAAAGATGGTGTTTGGTATAAAAAGAACAAGGTTGGTTATTCTCTTGATAAAAGATTTGTTGATTTGGATGATTTAAAATCTAAAATTGAAGATAATGAAGTAATTGAAGTTGATGAGTTCAGCGTTTACGTTTTAAAAGTTAAGAAAAATGGTCAATTACGAACAACTTTCACAAAATTTGGTGAAATGGAAGATGTTTGCCGTTATTTTTATGATTACAACTTTTAAGAAGGAGAATAAAAATGACTTCTAAAATTGATGAATTAAAAAGGCAATATGATGAAATTGGTTTACAAATTGAATCATTGTATACTCAACGAATGAATATTGTAAATGAAATACATAATATTATTTTAAAAAATCATTTATATGAAACTGATTCAATAAAATATGCTGAAAAGCATTTAGAAGAAATATCATTAATAATTGATAATGGCACAAGTATTGAAGTTGAGCATTTTAGAAATGTTAGTGTTGATGATGATGGACATTTTAGTGCATATGATTGGGGAGAAATGAGTCATTCTGGTTATCGTTGGAGTGATTTAAAAAATTCTTATGTTACTGATAATTGTTTTGGTGATGATAATGTACCTGTAAAAATTATTGGATTTTTTGATGTAAAAGTTGAAGAATAAAAAAATAAAAAAAATTAAAAAAAGTTCTTGACAAGTAAAATTATTTATATTATATATGTAAAAACAGAGAGGAAATGAGGTGAGATACCTTATTGAAAAAATTGAGTAAGAAGTACAATGAAAGATTTTTGATGGTGTATAAAAGCAACACTCTGACAGTTATAAAAGTATTTTACAATATTTTTAATAGAGATATTATAAAATATTTTTAAAATTTTTAATTTATTATTATAAATATCTTATGAATGAATAAATATTTTTGAAAAGAATAAAAAAAATCTTGACAATTAAAATAAATAAGTTTATAAGAAAGTTATTAAAGGAAAAAAGTTTAAAATGATACACAGTAATGTGGAAAATAATAGAGATTATCAAATGTTTGCGATTAAACCTGCAAGCAAAAGGGCTTATATGTAACTATACATAGATATAAAAATAGATACAAAATAAGCTCTAAAAAGAAAATCTTTAGAGCTTTTTCTTTTTAATAAAAATAAATTAAAAAAGTTCTTGACATTAAAAAATAAATGATGTATAAGAACAAATATTGAAAGAAATTGAAAACATAAGTTGAAAAAAATCTTTCAAAAATATTTAAAAAAAGTTCTTGACAAACAAAATTAAATAGTTTATAAAGAACACATAAGAACGAAAGTTCTTGTTATAAAAGAAAAAATGGAGACCTTGCTCCTTGATAAACTTTAAATAATCTAAATCACCAAGGGATAACCTGACGACCATATAGTGTAACAGCGGATATGGAGAACGGTTTGAGAGAGATAGCAAAAACCTCTCAATTTATATAAATTGTTAATATCTGAAAAGATGAGAACTTTGTTGTATAACGATGGCAGTATCGGAGACTGGAAAAATGCTTCGGATTAACAATTTATATAAATTATTCAATTAAAAGAAAAATATTAAATATATCCGTGAAATACCTCCTTTTTATGTTTCCGAAAATTAAAAACATTGATTGAATAATTTAAATTATGTCTCGACTCTTGAAAGATAGAATATCGGGGCGACAATTTGAAATATAATTGTCCGTTATGGGTGATGTTGGAAAGGTTAGCGAATCCCGAATCATACGAAAATGATAAAATAAGAAAACCTTTCAATATTTAATGGGCAGGCTGCGAAGTTGGAGAGTCGCCTTTGACTGTAAATCAAATCCCTTCGGGGTGAGTGTGTTCGAATCACACCCTGCCCACCATTTAAAATATATTATTTAATTAGTTAATTTGATGAAATATATATTTAGTTAATATATAAAATAATCTATGAAAGAAGTGAAAATTCTTTCATATTATTTAACTAATAAACTTTAACTAATTAAATAATATATTGGACATATAGCTCAGTCCAGTAGAGCACCAGACTGAAAATCTGGGTGTCGGTGGAGCGAAGCCACCTGTGTCCACCAATTTTAAAAATATGGAACTCATAAAAGTAATATTATTAGTATGCTATTAGCGATATAGACGAAAGTGAAAATAATATGAAATGAACGGAGTTTAAATTCCATAGACTATATTCGAAAAGATAGGTATAGTCATTTATAAATGGGCCAGTAGTTCAGCTGGGAGAACGCCTGCTTTGCACGCAGGATGTCGTGGGTTCAAGCCCCACCTGTGTCCACCAATTTTATTCCTCGTTAGCTCAATGGTTAGAGCAATCGGCTGTTAACCGATAGGTTTGGGGTTCGAGTCCCTAACGGGGAGCCACTTTTTAATAAAAGTTTTGTATGAAAACTAGTGAGTAATACAAAAAGTTTAACCCAACTGTACTTCAACAGGGTTCTTACAGAAGAAATAATCTGTCGTAGGATAGAAAATGTCTATGTTATGGAAGTGTACACCAAAGTTTTGGCGTTTGAGTGGTAGTTACCAAATAAAACTATAAACTACCATATTTACAGTTTTTAGCTTAACATTATGTTAAGTATTACAGAAAAAGTCTTTTGGGTCTCTACCAAAAGCGTTGAACTGGACGGCTATGGGCAGATGGTTCTTATGTAGAATACGATAAATTCTACAATTTTATATCGGGTAGTCGCCTAATCTGGTATGGCACTTGCTTTGGGAGCAAGAAAAATTGGCGGTTCAAATCCGTCCTACCCGACCATATATTTAATAAATACTTGTATAAATAACAAGTTAAGGATTATTAAGTCGTGATTAATAGATTTGAAAAGATAGAAAATGAAAAATTTATAGAAATATTTAATACTTCTGAAAGTAAAGGTGAAATTTGTCGTAAATTAAATATGCATAATAATGGTAAATCTATGAAATATATTAATGCAATGATTAAAGAACTTGGTTTGAATATAAATATTTTTAAAGAAAATCATTTCAATAAATATCATATAAAAAAGATTTGCCCTGTATGTGGTAAAGAATTTATTACAACAACAACGGAAAAAGGTAAGAATAAGGTATGTTGCTCATATTCGTGTGCTAATACTTATTTTCGTAGTGGTGAAAATAATGGAATGTATAAAAATTCTAATCTTTCAGGAAGAAATTCTTATTCAACTATTTGTTTTAGACATCATCCTCATAAGTGTTGTATATGTGGCGAAGAAAATATAGTTGCTGTTCATCATTATGATGGTAATCATAATAATAATGATATAAGTAATTTAATTCCTTTATGTCCAACACATCATTGTTATATACATTCACGATTCAAAAATAAAATACAAGATAAAGTTGATGAATATAGAAATAATTTTATAAAATCAAATAGTTAATAATTTTTCTAAATGGTGCTGAATTACCACAAGTACTTATTTCAGTTAAATGTAGTTGCAAAAAATATGGTCGCTCCATAAGAACTCAAGCCATTTAAACTTTGGGTTAATGCATACCAATAGTCCAAAGCATTCGAAGTCAGCCGCTTCGTAAAATAGGAGTATAGTTTTTTGAATATTTTGACTAGACTATAAATATTCTCCATCTATGGAAGAAATAGTCGTGGATATTGACTAACCCGAAGTATTACGAGAAGATACTTCAAATTTTAATGGTTCGGTGACAGAACGATTAATGTACTCGCCTGCAAAGCGATGTTTAGTGGGTTTGACTCCCACCCGAATCTCCAATTTATTTTTTAAGAATGGTGAGAAATTGATTTACATAGACTGGAAATCCGTGTGTAGAAAGTTCGATTCTTTCCCCATCGACCATTTAACGGTGGGTAGCTCATTGGTAGAGCAACGTTAAATGATAATCAATTGTTATGTTCCTTCTTAATTTTTTATAAAAAAGTTCTTGACATTAAAAAATTATGTGTTATATTACCATTATCAAATGATGATAACATTTTTTAATGAAAGAAAAATAAAATGGCAAATACAAATTCAAATTTAGAATTAGGTAAAATTGAAAACAAATGTGGATTTCATATTCATATGGTTCTTTTTGGTGTTAAAAGTGATATTATTCGTTATGATATTACTCTTGAAGAAGCTAAAGATTTAATTAATAAAGCTAAAAAAGAATGCGAAAGAGCAGGAATGGAATTCCAATTAATTGAATTTGAGGAAGTCAAAGTTTCCGTAAAGAAACTTAAATTTTAAAAGTTTTGGTAGTTGGAAGTTAAGCTATTAGGGCAGGAGCAACTTAACTTCCATCTATTGATACGAATCCTGATTTATTAATTACCTTCACGTGGTTCAGGATGTAAGTAAGAATTGCAGTTTATAACATAAGACAATTTCTGAAACTAAAAATTAATTTTTAAAATGATTTAATTGAATTATAGTAAATTAAATAAGTTGATTAAATACGTGAGCAATATAGAATCAACAATTGGTATAAAAGCAGATTATAACCGAACTACTTAGGCTTACGGTAGACGTAGGGTATAACCACGATTAGGGCAATTTATTTTGAATCTTCATTATGAGTCCTCAACAAATATAATCGTTTTTAAAAAATTCTGCATATTTAAATTTTTAAAATTATCTTTATGATGTCTTTCGTTCCTTTCATTGTTGTTACATAAAGATAATTTTGGAGAGATTAATCTCTCCACTTATAGAAACATTAAAGATGTCAGTTCGAATCTGACCTGCCTGAATAAAAACTTTTAATATTAAATTGATATTAAAAGTCGGGTGGTAGTAATAACGGTAGAATAGTAATGTTGCTATAAATGGAGAATTTTTATGGGTGTATAAGTCAACGGTTAGACTAACAGCCTTTTAAGCTGTAGATGAGGGTTCGATTCCCTCTGCACCTACCAATTTATATTATTGTAGTTAAATACTTTAATGTATCGTCTAATGGCAAGACACCCTCTGTTCGTGTTGAGGGAAATATAGGTTCGAATCCTAATAATCATTAAAAATATATAAGAAAAATAACAAGTTTCTTTTTTGATAATTTGGTATTGGAAATTAATGCCCAATTATGACAAGTATTTAACAAAATTTCCTGACTCTAATCAAAGAATTAGTGATTGATAATTTAATAATTATCTGTGTGCGTGATATGACACCCTTTATCAACGCTTGCATACAAGACTGCATAAATCAAGATGGGTAGGTGGCTGTTTATCCGTTTCACCTTTCAAATGATAAACAAAACGTTAAAACGGATTGCATTTTATTCTGGTGTAGCTCAATGGTGGAGCAATCGGCTGTTAACCGAAAGGTTGTAGGTTCAAGTCCTATCGCCAGAGCCAATTATAATAGTAATCATAATATTTAATTTAATAGGATTTTGGTAGCTAGATAACCCAAGATATGAAAATTAATATTGATGATATGGTTTAAGATTTTGACCATTAACCGTAATGAAAATCCAGTTTATTTATTGTACTCGGTTAACAATAACGTAGAATTGGTAATTCTTAGAAAGGTACGTTAAGCCTTTTATTAAATAAATATCTTATATAATTTATGAGGTATTAAAGATGAGATTAATAGACATATTAGCATTATTTAAAGCTATTAAAAATACTGCTAAAAAATATCATTGGAAAACAACAGGTTCAACTTTTATGTCAGACCATTTATTATTTGATAGAATTTATGATGATATTGATGATGACCAAGTTGATACAATTGTTGAACAATATTATATGGGTGTTGGAAGAAAAGATATTAATGATTTAGATAATTTAATTACATTATCTGCACAATATGAAGGTAAATCATTTTCTGCAACTTCTGAAAGTATAATTTTAATGTATCAAGAATTAGCAAGAATGATGAATACATTTTTAATTAATATTGAAAAATTAAATTTATTAAGAGGTATTAATTCTGAATTAGATAATCTTTCTTCAACTATTACACAATTATATGGTTTAGTAACTGCAAGATTATGTCAATAATTGGGGCTGTGGGCGAATTGGTAGAGCCACCACCCTTTCAAGGTGGATTCTTGCCCGTTCAAGTCGGGTCAGTCCTACCATTTTTTATTAAGAAAGAAATAAAAAATGTATATATGTAAGAATTGTGGTAAAGAATTTTTAGAAAAATATAGCAAATGGTCAAATGGAGATTTTTGTTGTAAAGAATGTGCTAGAAGTTATTCAACAAAAAATAAAAGACAAGAAATTAATGAAAAAGTTTCTAAAACATTAAAAGGAAGAATTATTGGAAAAAATTCTTTATTAAAAAATATTAATATTAAGCAACAATATGAAAAAGCTCCTTTATTATGTCCAATATGTAACAATATAATTTTATATGAAAGATATATTAAACATAGAAAAACTTGTAGTACAGAATGTGGTAAAGAATTAGCAAAAAGAAATCATTCTCATCAAGGTGGTGGTTATAGAAAAAGAGCAGGAAGAAGTAAGCACGGATATTACAAAGGAATTTATTGTGATTCAACTTATGAGTTAGCTTATTTAATTTATTGTTTAGACCATAATATTAATATTAAAAGATGTGAAGAAACATTTGAATATGAATATAATGGAAAAAACATAAATATCATCCTGATTTTATTGTTAATGATGAAATTATAGAGATAAAAGGTTATCATAATAATTTGGTCGATATTAAAATGAAATCTATTATAAATAGAAAATATAAAATATTATATATTAATGATTTATTTAAATCATTTGAATATGTTAGTAAAGCATATAATAAAAAATTTCATAATAAATGGAATAATTTTTATGAATTATATGATGAATAATGGTGTGTGGGAGAGCTGGGTGTTCTCGCCTGCCTGTCACGCAGGAGATTCAGAAGGGTTCGAACCCCTTACACACCGCCAATTTTTTGAGATATATGCCTAGCAGTTTTCGGTAAAAAATCAAGAAAACAAATGCCTGTATGGTTAAGACATATATCTATCGTCTGTGGAAAATAATAGTCCGTAAGGTTCTGTAATACAAGATATTATAGGTTAAATGTTCAGCTATCGAACGGAGAATAGCCAAACCAGCAAATAAGGTGGAAAGCCTTATATTAATTGTTATGGGTGTGTAGCTTAAATGGTAGAGAAACTGACTCTTAATCAGTATGATGAGGGTTCGAAGCCCTCTGCACCCACCAAAAAAATAATTATGCACCCATAGGCTAATTGGACAAACCCAAAGTCTTCTAAACTTTTATTACAGGTTCGAGTCCTGTTGGGTGTGCCAGTTATAATTTTATTAAATAATTTGCCAGCAGGGAAAAGTGAAATGACGCTTCCACCCACTTATTAGGGTTAGATATAGCATCCTTTGCCGTGATGTTTAGTCAGCATCCTTGAAGTTTCATATTGAGGAAACTTGACATCGTGAAGGAAAGGTTAAACGTCAGACCATAAATAATGGAACAGTTTGTAAAAGAGCCTTTTAAACTGTGGAATAAGTGGCAAATTATTTAATAAAATTTTTATGATGAAACGGTGTGGCGGTGTACATATCTGAAAGTAATAGACCTGGTCTTTTAATTTGAAAGTGAAAATTAAACAAAGGTATTACCGTTAGAGGAAGTAAGAAGTCAATGGTTCAACTCCATTTTTCATCATTTATGCTCGGTTAGTTCAGCTGGAAGAACATCGCTTTTACACAGCGAGGGTCGGGAGTTCAAACCTCTCACCGAGTACCAATTTCGGGGTCGTCTAGTGGTAGGACATTGCACTTTGACTGCAATAACGTTGGTTCGAATCCAGCTCCCGAAGCCAATTTTTAACTTGGGTTTTAACATTTTTATCCCTTTTCCGAAAAAGAAAATGTTAATAGTTGTAATTACAACTCGTTGAGGAATACTATCGTGAAAAAGTATTGGTTTATTGATTGTTTTTTATATGCTTTGGAACTCCCAGAGACCTGAAATCAATAAGGTATAATAAAGCATCTTAATTTAATAATGGGTAAGATTGTAGAATCTCTGATATTAAATTTTAAAGTTTTATTCGTGAATACGGAAACAATGTTAAGTACGTTAATCTTAACAATTTTATGGTGAGTTGGTAGAGTCAGGTTTAATACAGCAGTTTGCTAAACTGTCGCTTCCGAAAGGTTGCCAGAGGTTCAAATCCTCTACTCACCGCCATTAAAAATTAAAAAAATAAAAAAAGTTCTTGACAATTAAGAATTTAAAGAATATATTCTTTATATAAGGTGCTGATATGCCTTAAATCAAAATTATCAGTCCGAGTTTAAAGTTTGGGGTGAGATAAACTTTGGTTTAAAGTAATCCAGAAACTTTGGTTTCAATATTTCGCATTAAAATATTGCGTTGGACTGATTATCCCAAAACCATTACGATAAGATGGTTTATTTAATAGGCTCGTGGTGGAAGTGGTTAACACGTTGCTCTGATAAAGCAAAGATTCCCAGTTCGATTCTGGGCGAGCCTACCAAATTTAAAATAATTTATTTGTGGGAGTATTATAAATGCCAATGGAAAAGAAAGTTTTAACTGATGCAGAAAAAGAATTAAAAAAGAAAGAACACGAATTTAATAAGAAAATTAATCAAGTTTGGAAGTTAAGACCATATAAAATTAATGGAATTTCTAAAAATGTTGGTAAAGCTCCAAAATGCAATACAAAAGTTAAAACTGAAAAACCAGTAGAAATGGTAAATCAGAAAAAGAAAAAGAGATAAAAATAAATGCTCCGATAGGCTATGTGGTTAAACCAGGGAGCTTATATCTCTCAATGCACGGTTCGAGTCCGTGTCGGAGTACCATATTTTTCTCCGATAGCTAAACGGTTAAAGCTGTCCGCTCATAACGGAAAGATTGGGGGTTCGATTCCCTCTCGGAGAACCATTTTTATAAAAGTTTTGGTTCAGACAATACGCACAAGGTGAAGATAGCACAACGGTGATGAACCATTGATATAAAAAGAATGATTTAGCGGTCATAAACTATTATATTATAAAAGTGTCTGATGACTTTAGTTCTTTTCAATAAGGAAAAGAGTTGCAACAACCATTAATTTAAATGTTTGCTAACAAGTTCATTTAAATTAAGTATGGTAATAATGTTAGAGGAAAAATTTATTGATTTGACTATGTTAAAATCAATCGGTGAATTTTAATAATTCTCATAAATCATCTGTTAAGTGATTATTATATATAGCGGGATAGAGCAGGGGTAGCTCACTTGGCTCATAACCAAGAGGTCGGGTGTTCGAGTCACTCTCCCGCAACCATTTAATAGGTAGGTACGAAGATAGCTCAAATACCTCGTAAAACTAAATAGTCGTGCTATCCGCAAACTTTTGTAGAGTAAATGGCGATATAAGTAACTCTACATTTTAATGGCAGATTAGTGAAATGGTTTATCACGGCTGACTCATATTCAGCAATTACAAGTTCAATTCTTGTATCTGCTACCAATAATTTTTTTGTGGGAAATAATCAATGACAAATTATATTGTAAATAATAATAATGTTAGAATATTTGGTGATGAAGAAGTTAATATTCAACCAAATTTGCCATTAGGTACATATTTAGTAAAAGAAAATCCTATGTCTGGTGAATTATATTTAGAAAAAACAGTCAATTTTACAAAGCCAACAAAAATTTATGGAGATTGTGAATTTCAATCTGAAAGAATTATTACAACATTTAAAGATAGACCAAAGAATACAGGTGTATTATTAAATGGTGCAAAAGGGTCAGGAAAAACATTTTTAGCAAAATATATTTCTTATAAGTTGTTAAATGAAAATTATTCAACAATTGTTATTAATGAAATTTTTAATCCAACAAAATTGTCATTATTATTACAAACAATTTCTGAACCTTGTGTAATTATTTTTGATGAATTTGAAAAAATTTATCAACCAAGTAAAAATGATAATAATAATCCTCAAAATGGTTTATTATCATTATTAGATGGTTTATTTCAAACAAAAAAATTATTTATTTTTACTTGTAATGATGATAATAATATTTCTGATTTAATGAAAAATAGACCAGGTCGTGTTTATTATAAATTAGAATTTAAAGGTATTAACGATAAAGCTATTGAAGAATACTGTGAAGAAAAATTAATTAATAAAAAATATCTTTCACAAATTTTTAGTATCAAAAAAATGATTAAAGATTTTACATTTGATATTCTTCAAACAATCGTAGAAGAAGTTAACAGATATAATGAAACTCCATTGGATGCTGTTAAAATGTTAAATGTTACTCCACAATCATTATATACAAGATATAGTATTTCTGTTAAACCTTTACAAGGTCAAAAAATTATTAATTATGAAAAAACAATATGGATGAATCCTTTATCTTCAGATGAAGAATCAGTTTGGATTAAACGTTATGGAACTGAATTAAATATTGATGATGAAGATAGTAAACGAAAAATTATTAGTGATATAGCAATAAATGATGATGACGATGATGAAGAAGATAATGATGAAAAAACAACTGATTATGTCATTATTTCATTAGAAACATTAATATCCACAAATAAAAATACCTATGTTTATAATAGTGGTGGTTATCAAATTATTTTAACAAAAAAAGAAATTGATACAACTGATATGTGGAGATATGCTGTTTAATTATTTTGTAAAAAAATACTTGACATATAAAAATTATTATGTTATATATAATATTGTTCCTAATGATGAATTAGGTTAGATGAAAAATCTGTAAAAATTGTGTTTATTTTTAATAATTCAGAAAGGAGTTATATATCAGAATCATTCAATAATTGGTATTATTAACCAATAGGAAGCCTTTTTAAGGCAATGAGAGTAACCAATCTTTCTTTTGATATATTATAATTTGTTGTTACTTGAATAATGGGTCGCCAGCCCATAAAAGTATACAGATGATAAACTGAAAAGTTTTGAAGGTAGTTGTGAGTAATATGAGCATAAGGTTGAAATAGCCACAGTTGGATAACTGTGAGTGACGTAAGAACCAGACAAATCGTGGTTGAAGAATCTGATGGCTGTATCTGGTTGGGAGTAATCAATCTCCCCATCTATTAAGCAAAGGAGTAATTAACCTTTGTGGATGTGACTGAATAATGTGTGAATATGAGGGGCTTGTCGGTAGTCAGGAGTCCGACCAACAAATTATAACAGTTTGTGGCAGTCGTTCTGTTAAAAACTCTGCCTTTTTATTTAAATTGATAGTAAGAAAAAGATTTACATAGATTAATTTTTGGTATTAATAACAACAAATTTTTTTCAGGGTTCTTCAATTTAAATAAAAATTGCGAATAGTGAGTTATTAGATTTACATAGCTAAATTGGTTAAAGCATCAAATTGTTAATTTGAGTATTGTAGGTTCAATTCCTACTGTAAACACAATCTAATAGAATGTTCTTTCGCTTTTTATTATTTTGACATTTTTAATTAAATGTTTTATAAATAAATTTATGGAAGGCAACTGGCTGGATGAAGACACCGACTTGAAATCGGCTGGGCAGAGATGCTTTGGGGGTTCGAGTCCCTCGCCTTCCGCCATTTTTTTGAGAAAAAATATGAAATGTTTAAATTGTGGTAAAGAAATATTTGATAAAAAACATAAAAATAGAAAATATTGTTGTAATAAATGTCAAAAAGAATTTGAATGGAAACAAACAAAACAATTAATTGAAATTTATAATACATATCAATTAAAAAATTATAATGAATATACTGCAAGAAGGACAGCTAAAAAATATTTAATTGAAAAATATGGAAATAAATGTAGTATTTGTGGAACGACTCATTGGTTAGGAAAACCAATTTTATTAATTGCTGACCATATAGATGGAGATGCCACAAATAATTCAATAAATAATATTAGACTTATTTGTTCTAATTGTGATGCTACATTAGATACATATAAAGCTAAAAATAAAAGTACAAGAACAAGTCGTAAGTAGTTTTTGCCTTCGTGGCTCAATGGTACAGCAGTCGATTTGTAATCGACCATTTCCTCGTTCAAGTCGGGGCGAAGGCACCAATTTTTAAGAGCTGACAAGCTGTTCCGCTTCTTATATTAAATAATATATAGCTTCTCGAACAGCGTTTTAATAAACTCTCCCGCTAAAGATACTTTGTGTATACAGCGAATATGGATAAACGTTAAATCGTTTTAATAACTATAATATAACACGTGTGAAAAAGTTATTATGAGTAAAGAGTTTTCATCAATCTCTATAAACAAAATTGATGAAATTATTTAAATGGTAATAGTGAGAAATAGATTTACATAGATACTAACATTCAAACTGTTACAATATTAAAGAATCTATTAATATGTTCTTTACCAATTAAATAATTTTGACAATAGTGATATAAAGAATTACATAGATAACTGATTATTATCTGCCAGAAAATATTTCTTTATTATTATTCTTTGTCATATAAAAAATTAGCAATAGTGAGAGAAAGATTTACATAGGCTTGTAACCCGTAGGTAATTGGTTCGAATCCAATCAGATGAATGAAAATTCATTTGTAGCTCATATTGGTAGAGCAACGAAAAAAAGAATCTTTCAATATGTTCTTTGCTTAATAAATTTTTTGGTGATAGTGATTAATTAGGTTTACATAGTGAAATGGTTAACACATTTGTCTTGAAAACAAAGAAATGCAGGTTCGAGTCCTGCTGTAAATAACACCTAATTTTTTGTTCTTCACCTAACATTTTGCAACCCAAGAACATATGTTCTTGGGTTTTTTTATTAAATAAATTCTTGACATATTTTATTTAATATGTTATAAACAGGAATGTAAATTAACCTTAACTTATGGAGTGTTGAAAAATGAAAACAAATAAAGCAATTAAAAAAGACCCAGTATATACTTATGAAGGTGGTAAAGCATCTCATATTTCTGAATTAGAAGAACTTAAAAGAGCAACAATGTCTTGTTTGCTTTGGGAAGATAATTTCTATGAAGATGGAGTATCTATTGCAGATAGAATTACCTCATTAGTTAAGGCTTGTATAGATAAAGGTCATTATGATGATGTTATTGATATTTTAAAGAAAGTTAAATTTGATATGAAAATTCGTCATTGTCCTTTATGGATGATTGTTGCAATTTATAAAGCTGGTAAAACAATTTCTAAAGATGTTATTGCATCTATCTTAACAAGACCTGATGATATGGGTGAATTGCTATCTTTATATAGAAAAGATAATGAAAAATCTCCTATTCCAAATGCTATTAAGAAAGGTATGGCTATTGCATTACAAAAATTTGATGAATATCAATTAGCAAAATGGAATCGTAATGCAAATTATAAATTAGTTGATATTGTTAATATTTGCCATCCAAAGGTAACTGAAGCTATTGATAAATTAGTTAAAGGTACTTTAGAAACTCCTAAAACTTGGGAAGTTTTACTTTCAGCAGCAGGTTCAGATAAAGAAAAGAAAAAAGATGCTTGGAATGAATTAATTGAATCTAATAAATTACCAGATATGGCTTTATTAAAGAATATTCGTGGTATGCTAGAAAGCGGTGTATCAAAAACTGTTATTGTTGATAGAATTAATATGATTAAAAGTGGTCGTTTACTACCAATTGATTATATTAGAGCTGCAGAAAATAATCCATCTTTAGAAAATGAAATTGAAAAGAAATTTCTAAATTGCTTTGAAAAACCATCATTATACGGTAAAACTGCAATTCTTGTAGATGTTTCAGGTTCAATGGATGGTGAACGCTTAAAATATGCAAATGCATTGGCAATGATTGGACGTGAAATGTGCTCAGAAGTTGATATATATTCATTCTCTGATTATGTTAAATTTGTACCAAATCGTAGAGGTTTTGCATTAGCAGAAGCTATTGATAAATCTCAAACTCATTGGGGAACTAATATGTGGGATGCTATTACTGAAGTTGAAAAAGGACGTTATGATAGAATTATTGTTGTAACTGATGAACAAACTATGGGTAGTCCTCATAATGCTAAAATTAAAAATGCATATATGATTAATGTGGCATCTTATTCAAAAGGTGTTGGATATAACAATGGTTATAAACACATTAATGGTTTTTCAGATAAAGTATTCAATTACATTTCTGAAATTGAAAATGTATAAATATTATTAACAAACCCGATAGGCTTCTTATTTAATTGAGTAGTATGGGTATATTAGATGACTTAATGCTCACTCCCCTCTGCTACTCTTTAAATTAAATATAGCACAATTATCTTTCTGGAATTGACCAGATAAGTTTATTAAAATTCCTAGGTTAAATTAATAAATGGGTAGATTTATAAAATTATCCTAAACACGCTCTGATACTTTAATAGTATTAACGCTTATTATATGAGATTACATATAACAATTATAATTTCAGCTGTTCAGTTATAATTGGGATATTGGATTTAATCAATTTAACAAGAGAGATTAATTTCTTTCTTGTTAAATTATTTTTGTATAAAAGGAAATAAAATGTTAAATTTAAAAAGTATTTTAAATGATAATATGAGAGTAAAATTTGATTTTTATCGTGATGGTGCTTTATGGTATTCAACAATGAATGGATTTCAATTTCCTGTTTCCGTAAAAACATTAGCTGGTACAACAATTTTAAAAGCTAATGATAAAGCATCAGCATTTAGTTATTATATTAAAAAATATTATAATGAATTAAATAAAGATAAGGAATAATTTAGATGAGATTACAATTTTATGTTCAAACAAAAGAAATATCAAAAAATAATCAATTATATGGTGTTATGACAATGATTGATGATAAGCCATTTGATTATTTGATTGGTAATATGGAAGGTGATAAAGAATATGTTATTGATAAAGTATCTAAAAATATTTTAATTAAAAATAAAACTGTTTTAAAAAATAATTATTATTCTTTTAAATATGATAATTTAGATATAACGAAAAAAATGTTATATAAATTTCATACTGAAGATTTTTATAAACAGTATTCAAAAGAACAACAAACATCATTAGATGCATTACCAGCTATTTTTCTTTCTGATTTGACTAAATTATCTAACTTAACAAAACGAATGAATAATTACGAACAATTATTACAAAATAAATTTTATAATTCAAAAAATCGCATTTAATGCGATTTTTTTGTTGACAAGTATTTTTATTATGTTATATTAATATCATCTTAAATGTTTTGGAGAAAAATAATGGTATATCTTTTCATTTTTTGTATTTTATATTTTATTATTTTTAATGATTCAATTAATTAATGGAGAAAAAATATGAAATGGTACACACAAGCAGATATGCCTTATGGTAAAGAACCGATTGTTGTAAAAACTGTTGATAAACAAATTTATTTAGGAAATCATCAACATATTCATAATTCTAATCTTAAACATACTTTTAAGAATGAAGAACAATGGGTATTAACAACTAATCAACAAAAAATTGAATGGTCAAAAATTAAAGAATGGCATTATGTTCGAAAAATTGTTGATGTAATTGAAAGGAAATTTTAAATGAAAAATTATTTGATAATGGTTTATAATTTTAGTCAATGGATGTGGGTTTATGATTTCCAAAATAAAAAATGGAATAAATTTAATTGGGGTAATAATATTTCTCCTAAGCAATTTCTTGAAATTGCTGAAAAATATAATATGTTTTATTTTTCAGCTAAAGATGTAGAAGAATCATATTCTAAATTTGATAAAGATGAAATAGAATTTATGGGTTTTGATGACCCAAACTGGAAAGAAAAAGTGAGGATTATAAGTTATGTTGGCTAAAAAGAAAAATATTTTTAAAAAGATATTGTATTTTATTATAATCGTTGGTACTCTTATTTTAGGATTATCTATTAGTGATGCAAATGCTAAATATGTTATTGCTTCTCAATATTCTTTTGATACAGACACATTTGCACAAATTTTAGAGATATGTGAAATGAAAGGTTGTCAACTTAAAGGTAATTTGGTTTATAATTCTTATGGAAAATATTTACAAGTATTAATGGATTGTCCATACATATTTGATTATGAATATATAACAGAAAAAATGTTTGAATATTGGTCACACGATATAGAAATTAAATTGCCACAAGATATATCTAAATTTCTATAAATATGAATACGAATGGTGGATGTAGTCAAGTTGGTCGAAGACGTTAGATTGTGGCTCTAATACATAAGAAACATCGTGGGTTCAAATCCCACCATTCACCCACCTCAATAATGCAATAACCTTTACGAGGTTTGAGGTATAAGTAATTCAATAGTTGGATGAAACTAATAATTGCAAAATATTGAAAAATTTGGCTCGTTAGGCGAATTGGCATAGCCGTCTGTCTTAGGTACAGAAGTTTGGGGGTTCGAGTCCCTCACGAGCTACCAATATGGGCAGATGACGGAATTGGTATACGTGCTACACTCAAAATGTAGATTTTGTGAGTTCAAATCTCACTCTGCCTACCAAGATAAATTAAAATTGTGGGGAAAAATGAGAACAGTTTATGAATATATAAAAGAATTTATTCTTCAAATTTGTTGGCTTTTTAAATAATTTTGTGGAGAAATAATATGTGCAAAGAGGAAAATGACATCAAGTAAGTTAATAACTTATAGGAGATGTCAAAATGACAAAAGGAAAAGATGTTCGCATCTATAAATCTTACAAAAAAATAGTTCGCCGTTATAATCGTGATTCAGGTTATATTGAATTTTACGAAGAAGAAGACCGTTGGGATTTCCCTTTCATTCGTAGAAAAAATGGATATGCTAAACTCAAAAAAAATAATGTTACTTGTAAAGAATTTGGAGTTAAAGGTGTTCCTAATGAAGATGTTAGCAAATATGACCCTTATAATGATGACCGTGCCAGAGCTTATGCTGAAGCTAAGAGCTGGAAAAGAAACTCTAAAAGAAAGCATCAATGGAAGGAATTGTAATAGCAACATTAAGTAAAGATTCTAAATATTATGATATTTCTAATGGTAAGAAAAAATATATAAAATACATAACAAAAAGAAAAGCCAGAAGAAATTTTAAAAAAGGATTGATGGAAATAAATTCTAAAAAATTAGGTTGCCAGTTATATTACTATGATAGATATTGGTAAATAAAAGAGATTAAAAATATTATTATGTCTAATTTAATTATTATAGGTTATGGAAAATAAAGATAGTTTATTTTTTCAGATGTACCAGATACAAAATGGTAAAATATTTGATTCAAAGGATTGCATCCTGTTAATGGAATCAAAAGTTTATAAATATCCAGAAGAAAAATGTCCATTTTGTAATAGTATATTGGAAGACGGTCATTCAAAAGATTGTATGATGTATGAATATCCAACTATTTCAATCTGGTGGTTTATTTTACCCATATTATTACTCATTGCTAGTGGATATATATGGATAAAGTTTAAAATAAATGAATATAAAAAGCGAAAGAAGTAATGTTTTTACAATTAACTTTTTCATTTTTAGTGTATTACTGCTTGTGAAAGTCGTATACACTTTTTTTATTATAAAGTTCTTGACAAATTGTATCTCCTTGTGTAGAATGACCTACACAAGGAGATTTTTTTATGTTAAAAACATATGATAAAACAAAATTAGTTTTAAAACCAATGTTTGATACCATTAAAATAGATTGGTATGCAGATGTTTATTATGGTGATACTTGCATCGGAAGAATTACTGACAGAAATGAAAAAGATATTGGTTATGATATGTATTCTATTAATATTAATGAGCATCAATATGAATGGTTTGACTTTCCAGAAATGAATAATGAAAATAAACCTGAATTTGTTTTAGAAGAATATCTTAAACTTTGGAAAGAAATCAATAAAGATATTTTAGAAGTATGTTTAGAACAATTAAATGAATTAAATGAACCAACAATAACAGCTCATACTGTTACTAAAATAATGAAAGAAACTGATAGAGGTCTTATACCTGTTAAAGAAGCATTAAGAAAAACAAATGGCAATATTGAAGAAGCAATTGAAATATTGAAAGGAAATTAAAACTATGGCAACTTTTAAAAATCCATCTCCAAAAATTATTGTTAGGATAGCAAGAGAAAAATTATTAGATGAATCAATGAACAATGCAATAGTTTTTCTTATGGATTGTTTAGATGGTATGGATGTTCATACAGCTCGTCAAATTATTTTAGGTAATTGGAATATTACAGAAGATTTTGACTTAGATGAAACACCTGATAAAGATTGGAAAGAAGAATTATCTAAAAATTTTCAATCAGTTTATAAAGATGGGTCAGAAAAGAAATTTTTTGAAATTATAAGTATGCCATCTACAAAATTTAGTCAACAATATTTAGATAAATTAAGATATTGTATTGAAAAAGGTAATTTAAATAATTATATTGAAGCTGAATGGTTTAAATCTGTTAGTAGAAAGATTACACATCTTGAATTAAAAGAAATTGGAGATGTTTTTAATAGTTCTGTTGTTATTGGATATTTAGATATTCCATATGATGAAGATTTACCAGTTCATTCTTTTTCAGAATTTACTGATAAAATTAAAAAAAGACATAATGACATTTATCATAATTTTAGTTCTGATAATTCTTATTATAAAGAAAATGCTGATATAGAATTTTTTAAATGTTATTGGTTAAATAAAGATGGAAATTTAACAATGGTTGAACATTATTGTCACGAAAAGTATTGTGATGAAGTTAAACATATTCCTATTGAAATCTATGAAAAAAATAATGTTCGTATTCATTATATGGATTCATACCCATTAGTCGGTAAAACTTCATATATTGCATTAACGGAACAAAAACGATATACTGATAAGCAATTAGAAGTATTAATGAAAATGCCGTGGGTTAAACTTGACCCTGAAAAATTATAAAAGGTGATTAAATGGTTAAAATTGAAGTCGGAAAATGTTATCTTGCAAGAGATGGAAGAAAATGTTTTGTTTATTCTAAACCAAAATGTTTAGTTGATACTTTTTTATTTGCAAGAGTAGAATATGATACTGATGAATTATGGGAAAATAAATTACACCATAATCATTATATGTGTAATTCTAATGGACTTATTTATAAAGATGGATTTGATGAAAATGACCAAGAAATAATGGAAATTTTATCTTGGTTTGATTTAGTTAAGGAATGTGATTAATGACAAAATATAAATGTATATATGGTTTTACAGAAAAAATAATTGAAGCATCTGATGAAGATGAAGCCAGAGATGAATTTGCATATAATTTTATTGAAAATGAAGATGAAATAAATGATTTTTTATTACAAGATATAAAATTTTGTACAAAAGTTGAGGAATGCGAATAATGTATAAATGGGAAATGAATATTATTAATGATTTTAATAATGAAAAATATAAATGGTTATCTAATTTTTATCCTTCAAAATTTATTGCTAATGGTAAGGAATTTTGTAGTGTTGAACAATATTACCAATATGAAAAAGCAATAGAATTTAATGATTTTGAAACTGCTGATAAAATTCTTAATACTTCTTCACCAGGTAAAGCTAAATCATTAGGTCGAGATGTTAAAAATTTTGATGATTTAGTATGGAATAAGTATAAAATTAATATAATGAAAGATGGATTATATGCTAAATTTACACAAAATTCTGAATTATATAATTTATTATTATCAACAGGTTCTTCTATAATAATTGAAGGTAATCTATGGCAAGATACTTTTTGGGGTGTTGTAAATGGTGAAGGGCAGAATAATTTAGGATTACTATTAATGTTATTGAGAAATGAATTAAGAATGTTAAAGGAAAATGAATGTTAAAAGACGAATTTTTAATACATTATAAACAATTATATAATTGTAAATGGTATCATTACATTTATTATTGGTTTTATAATTTTTGGCAGTTGCTAAATTTTAAACATAAGCAATGTGTAACCATCTATCTTTGTCTTAAAGAAGATGAGCCATCTTCTGAAATGTTTTATGCCCCATATATTCCAATAGCAACAAATGATTTAAAAAAGGAATTACCAAAAGGAGTAATAAAGATAAACGATTGTTTTACAACAGATGAAAATGGTAGAGTATTGTATTAAAGGAAGACATAATGAAAAATAATTTAGAAGATTTAATTGAACAGCATAATTTATTAAAAGAGCATCCATTTAGATTAGGTAATGATGAAAAATATCTTGGAAATTATGCCACAGAATTTCAATCATTTTATAAAAATGTATATGAATATTTAAAAAATGGTAAAACTTATACTGAAGCATATAATGATAAAAAATTTCAAGCTATGAGTAATATGTATCACGATTTTATGAAAATAACAAGTGATTTAAGGCATCGTATTAATGATATACCATTAGAAAAGAAAACAAATATTATTTTATATTTAGAAATGATTTTAGGGTCTATTCATTTTTATTTGGATAATGGTTATTTTAAATCATATTATACATTTTCAGTATTAGAACCTAATAAGTATATGGTTTATGAATTTAAATATAGTAATAGAAATAAGTGGTCATTATATATGCCGAAAGATAAATTAAAAAAGACTTTAGATTATTATCTTGCTAAACCTCACGAAGATAACATTTATACATATATTGTTGAATATTATCAAGATTTATATGATAATTATGAAAAGGATTGGAAAGATGAGTGATTATGAAATAATTAAACAAATTATGAAACCATTTATGTCAAGAATTCATAAAGGATTAATAGCTGAAACATTAATTTCTGTAAATAAAATTAATGGTTCTATGACCGACTTATTAGCTCCCCAAATTATTCCAACTTACTATCAACAAATTCTTGATGATATAAAATTATATAAGAATAATATTCAAGTAATATTTTATGATGAAAGAAGTAATAGTATTAAAGGTTATATTGATTTAAAAAATTATAAAACTTATACAACAGAAGTTGAAGTAATTAAAGAAAAATATTTTAAACAATATAAACAAGATTTAAAATATATCAATATTGTTTGTAATAAATTTAATGCTAAATCAGAATTTACAATAGACCGATTACATTCATCTATAATGGGTTGGAGTAATACAATTAATTTTGAAATCAAAGGAAATTAAAAATGGATTTTAAAGAATTTCAAACAATAGAATTTAAATGGAATAGTAAATGGTATCATTTCATTTACTATTGGTTTTATAATCGTTGGCAAAAATATATTAAAAAATCTAATAAATGGATTGGTTGTTGCAGAGGTGATGCTTCCCGACCATTAAAAACAAAATATACAGTTGAATTTATTAATGATATTACTAAAAATCAAGTTTGTGAAATAGATAATCAGTTAGTAGATAATTTAGCAATAGATTTACAAAAATCTATTGATGATGCTATTAAAGATAGATTAAATATAACAGATAATTGTAAAAATTTAAAAATAAAGGAAAAATAATGAATTACTTAAATATTAAAATGCCTTATCCAATGCCAGATGATTATAATATAGAATTGGAAATTGGTGATTATATTGTTAAAGATAAAAATGGTGAATTCTTTATTGATAGTTGGGTAGATAATATAATGGGATTTTATTGTTGGGAATTGGATGCCTTATCAGAAATCGTATGTAAATTACCTTCTTGTGAAGAATTACTTAAAATTTTGGAGAAAGAATATGCAGAATAAAATTTTAGATGAATATAAAAAAGCTGTCAAAGAAAATGATTTTTGGAGAAAGAAAGTTTTAACTACTTTACGCTCTGAAATTAAAAATATGGAAATTATGCTTCGTCCAAAAAATTTAACACCAACTGATGCAGATATTCTTTGTGTTATTCAAAAAATTATTAAACAAGATAAAGAAGCACTTGGTATGTTTATTGAAAGTGGACGACAAGATTTGATTGATGCAACTAATACTGAAATTACAATTCTTGAAGAATTTTTACCAACACAATTAACAAATGATGAAATTGATAATATCATCAAACAAGAAATTGAAAATAATAGCTATTCATCAATGAAAGATATGGGCAAATTGATGGGATATTTTAAGAATAATTATTCTGGTCAATGTGATATGGGATATGTATCTAAGAAAATTAAGGAGATGTTAAATGGATAATATATTTGCAGGATTATCTAAAAAGCAAATATTATTAATATTGATGATGGCATATAAATGTAGTACATTAGTATCTCCATTAGATATGAAAAAAATTTACAATATTTCTTATGATAGAAATTTTTCAGAATTTTTAAAAGATTTATGTTATAAAATTGATAATAATGAAATAATGAATATTGATAATGATTATTTTTATTCAAAAGTTTTAAATAATTTAGAAAATGAATTAATAAATGAGGAAAAATAAAATGTTTAAACTAATCGGTAATACTATTGATAAAATGATGTCAAGTTTTGATAAATGTTTCGATAAATTCGATAAATTGGATAAATGTATAGATAAATTTGAAAGTAATTTTGCAGGTGGTACATTTACAAATTGTAACTTTAAAAGTTTTAGAATTTCAAGTAAAGAAAAAAATAATATTCAAATTGGTAATAAAACGTATAATGGTAAAAATATTAGAGGTGTTAATAATAAAATTATTATTGATGATAATATTGTGCTTGATTCTTCTGAAATTCCTATAATTATTATTAATAGTGATGTTGATGGTATAGATGCCACTTCTGTAATAGTTAATGGTAATGTTAATGGAGATATTGATTGTACATCTATTAAAGTAGCTGGAAATGTAAAAGGTGATATAGATGGTACAAATGTTACTATTGAAGGAAATTATGAAGGCAATATTGATGGACTAAATGTTACAATTAATAACAAAGGAAAATAATGAAAAACGAAAGTTGTATAATATCAGATGTTCTTGATTGTGATGGTTTATATCAAGTAACATATAATAGAAAATGCAATAATTGTGATTATCAGGAATTAAAAGATAGAAAATTTGTTCAAGTTTTAAAAAACGGAATTACTCAAGATATTGATAATTGGCATTGTCCGAAATGTAATATATTAAATATGACTCAAATTACTGTTGATAAATAAATGAAACATATTAAGTAAAAGGAGTCTAAAATGACATTTAAAGAAATTTGGTCATCATTTTGTGATAAAACAAAAGAACAAGGAATCAAGGCTTGGGAAGGTATTAAACAAGTTTGTTCATCATCTTTTTCAATATTAAAAAATACTGTAATTGGATTTTTTACAGGTATATATAATTGGTTAGTTGATATTATTACTGGTGTTGGTAAAGTTGTAATTGCATTAGTATCTTTTGTTTTTTCAGCATTAGGTTCAGCTATTTTTGCAACATTAAAATTATGTTTAGATAAATTAATTGAATGGGTTACTAAATGGTAATATAATTTAAATTAGACTAATCTATACTATATAAATAAATGCATAATAAGAGAAAGGATTTTTATTATGCATTTTTTATTTTCAACAATAAGTGGATTTATTGAATCAATCTGGCGTAGATGGTATGGTGGTTGGGTAGAAGGAACAATGGAAAATAAGTTACCTAAATGGTTATATAAATTTTTATCTTCTCGTGGAACACAAACCATTTTTAATTTAATATTTTTATTTGGCATTTTTATGCTTAATCCAATATGGACAGCAACTCCATTATGTAATTGGTTAATTACTCACAGTATTGCAGATTGGTGTATTGCATCAATTATGTCAATTATTATTCAATTTGAATTTTGGAGTAGAGGACACGGACCTGCTTTTGATGAAGGACGGGGTATTCCAACACAAGAAACCATTGAAAGATACCAAAAAGTATGGTGGGTATTTATTCCTAATAAATTAATTCCTGAAGAACATTGGTATGGATTTTTATATGATTTCATATGGATGTGGACAAGATATACAATTGGTTTATTTTTAATGATACCATTTTTATGGTCATTTAACATTCTTTGGTTAGGATTAATCGCAACAAGTATATATGCATTGTGTTGGACATTATATGAAAGAGAATCTTGGATATTTCCATTAATTCCTTGGCAAATGGCATCTGTTTCTACACAATTAGCTGAATTATTAGTTGGATTTATTGTAGGCTTTTGGTTAATGTGGTTTTAAATTAAACACTTGACTAATAATTAAAACTGGAATATAATAATTCCAGTTTTATTTTTATGAGGGTTTTATGGAAGAATGGAAAGATATAAAAGGATATGAAGGTTTATATTTAATTAGTAGTTATGGTCGTTGTAAAACAACAAATTTTAGACCTGGTTATGGTCGTATACCAGAAAGTTCAGAATGTATTTTAAAAATTGAAAATCCTGATTATCATCAAGGATATGCTCTTGTATCATTATCTAAAAATGGAAAAAAGAAAAAATTTAGAATACATAGATTAGTTGCTGAAGCATTTATTCCAAATCCTAATAATTATCCGTGTGTTAATCATATTGATGGAAACAAATTAAATAATAATGTTAATAATTTAGAATGGTGTACAGAAAAGCAGAATATGGAACACGCTGCTAAATTTAATTTAGTTAATCGTGGAAAACGGCAATATGTTAAACAATTAACATTAGATGGTAAATTAATAAAAATTCATAAATCAATCAGAGAAGCATCTCGTGAAACAAATATTTGTAGAGATTCTATTACTAAATGTTTAAAAGGTAAGCAAAAACAATGTGGTAATTTTAAATGGGAATATGTAGAAAATAAATAATTTTTCTCTTGACAAATAAAAAATATATCTTATATTACACCTATCAAGGCAATTTGATAAGTTTTTAATTTTTTATTGGAGAAAATGAATGCTTGATACTACTAAATACGAAAACAAACTTTCTTATCCTAAAAGTATTAGTGAAGAAAGAACAGAGTATAGAAACCTTTTGGTAAAAGATAATCTTTCTCCTGCTCAAAAACTTCGTATTGAAGAATTGAAACCTATTGTTGATGAATTTGATGCTAAACGGAAAGCATATCGTGATGAAGATAAACGTTTGTATGAACAATTCAAAAAAGATTTGTTTGAAGAATATGGAGTAACTAATAATCCAAAAGTTGAACAAGCATATTCTTTGGCTTATGCATATGGTCATTCTTGTGGCTTGAATGAAATTCAAAACTACTTTTCAGAATTGGTAGATTTAATTATCTAATTTTTTGAAAAAATATATTTTACCTCTTGACAAGTTAAAAACTGGTGTTATAATGACATCAGTTTTTAACTTATATGGAGATGAACGAATGACTATTTTAACAACTGTTTCTTGCTTAAATCCTTTCTTTATGAATGATAGGCAAATTACAAACATTATTTTTTATAATGATGAAGGAATTTTATTTGAAACTCATCACGGCTGGTTTGGAAATAGCAATAATGTTTTTAAATCATTTGACCTTGTTGATGAAGTAAAAGTTCGCAGAATTACAGCTTTAAATAAATTGGATAAAAAAGAAAACTTTGTTGTTTCTTCATCAATTGCTTATTCAAATGATAAAGGGTATGATTTATATCTTTATATTGATGGTAAAAATATCAGTCTTGATAAAGAAGAATTTAAAGAAGAAAACTTTTCTTCTACACAAATTAGAAAATATGTTAATCGTTGTTTAACTATTTATAATAAAAAAATTGACTTGGAAGAAACTTTAAAATTTGTAGATACTGATTTTGGTCAAGAAGTTAAAAAGATTGAAGAAGAATTATCTTCATTGGGTATTAAAATTAATCAATATGATTTAACAAAACTTTTGAAAAATTATAATTTAGTAAAGCGGTCTTAATGACCGCTTTTTTATCTTTCACTCATTGGAACTTCTGAATTAGCATATATAAATCTATATTGAAAAATTTCAGTATTTGTTATGTTAGAATTTATTTTAATATAATCATTTTTAGATACAGGAAATAAACATCTCATAATAACATCTGCTCCATTATGATACCATCCCTGACCATAAATATTATTAGAAAATATTTCAATATAATTTGTTGTATTAATATCCGTTTTTTTCTGTAATGATATATATCCATTTGCTATTGCTGTATAACCTGTCAATCCTTGATTCCAAGTATTATCAGTAATATCAATATATTTTTTACTGGGCATATCTAAACCTGCACCAGAAATTTGATACCATTCTGTCCATACACCTGTTTCATTTTCATTATATGAATTATAAGTACGAGCATAAAGATTTGTTCCAATATTTGTTGAAATTATACTATTTTGTGAGTGGGCATATTGCCAAATTGCCTTCCTTGTTGGCGATGATTTTTGCGTATGAACTGTTATAAACCATACTGTTGAATTAAAATCAACAGGACAATGGGTAATATCAATACTTCCAAAATCAACAGGTACATAATATAAACCCGTCTCAATTAATGTATCAAAATCAGTATTTTTATTTTTAATTATATAATTTGATTTAGAATTTAATATATCATTTAATCCATCAACACGTGAAATAGGTAATTTACTTGTATCAACCATAATTTTATCCCCTTTGAAGTTATTTAATAAATAACTTCAAACCTTTTTAATGAGAGTTCAATGAATAAATATTTGTATAGTTTTAAAGGTTTTTAAATGGCTGAAATTTTAGGAAATAAATTAAAAATAAATTCAATTGATATTATCCCTTCAACTATCAATCATAATGATGAATATTTAAAAGTTTCTAGTGATGAAACAAAATATGAATATGTTTCTAATGAAGAAATTAAAAATGAGTTAGATATTTCTTATAATAAAAATGCAACCGTTAATAAAGGTTATAATAAAGCATATGATTTATGTTTAACTAATTTTTCAACTGGCTTATTAACATCAAATTGCAGTAATGGATTTGTTATTACAACAAATGGTTCACAATTAGATGGAAATTGGTCAGTATTAAATTCTTATCGGGGAATAATATTAGATGAATGGTATTCTGCAAAAGCTGATAACATATATCTTCAAATTCAATGCCCAATACCAATGGCATATACTGGTTTATTAAGAAAAGTTACTGATTGGTATGATAATGTTAGAGCTTATGAACCTTTAAATTTCATAGTTGAAGCATCAAATGATGGACAAACCTTTAATGAGATATTTAATCATACAGAAACTGTTTTAGTGCCTCTTAATGTATATACCTATAATTTTAATGAAAACAAAGTAAAATATTTATATTGGAGATTTAGATACCCTACTGGTGGTGTATCTGGACAGCGTTTTTCTATGATGTTTCTTGGAGAGATTGAACCAAATATTTTTACTCAAACTGAATTTCAAAAAAATAACATTATTAAAATGCACCCATTTTGGATGCAGGAATTAATACCATACAGAACGACATATACTGATGCAGAAAATAATGGTACTGTATCAGGAAGTGAAAATATTACTGAATATAATGCTAATAATCAAATGTGGCAAGCATTCCGTGGTCGTGTAGATACTTCAAATCAAGGGTGGATGTCAGCAAATACTCAAGCAGTTCCTTGTGAGTTAAGATATACACCAACAAACATATATACACCTGGTTATTATTCTTTTTCTTTTAGAAAAGGTATATGGGGTGATACTTGGGGATATACACCAATAAATGTTGCTATTGTTATTGTAGATGAAAATGATGTAGAATATCCAGTATGGCATAGAGTTATGCATTTAATTAATCCAGCTACATTTTCATCAGAAATTCTTTATATACCATTTTCATTTAAACAAGTAAAATGGAGAATTGATGCTAAGTATTCAACACGCGTTTCAATGGGTCATTGCCAAATTTTAAAATGTGAAAATATTGATTCTTATAATGCTGGTAATGTTAGAGTAGATTATAATATTTTTACTGCAACAAAAGGTCATAATATAAGAGCAGGTGGATATTTCCATTTACCAACAATTGAATATAATGTTAGTGAAGATAATCCTTTAGAAGTTACTTTTCCTGATAATTCAAAGAAAACTTTTACATCATTATCTTCTATTACAATAAAACCTCAAAAGAAATTTAGATTAATTACTCCAAAACATTTAGATTCAGAAACTTATAATCCAGCAACATTTGGAGAAGTAAGTAATAATCAAGATTATGTTAACATTGTACAAGGAACTTGTACAGGTATTGGTTCACAATTAGATTCATCAAGATATTTTTGGAAAGCTATTTGTACAGATGTACGAGCAGTTGATGATTGTTGGTTAACATCAAATAATGGTGCATTAGGTGGACCAATTTATACTTGGAATCAATTAAAACCAAAAGGTAGATATGTATTTAAATTTAATACTGGTTGGTGGCGAGATACAAATGGTTATTCAGCATCTGAAGTTAGAGTTCACGTAAGAAATGGTGATTCAGATAGCTGGAAAACTGTTTGGAATGTTGTTAATATTCCAGCAGCATATTCTACTTATTGGTGGTCACCTGTAATTGATATTGATTTTGAATTTAATCAAGTATATTTTGAAATGGTTTCACGAAATCAAAGTTATCACGGTGGATTAGCTTGTTGTGCTGTTTTTCAAGAATGTGATTATGATTATCAAATTGGAACTGGTTGGTTAGTTTCTGATGATATTCGTCAAATTTATGAAAGAGCATATCAATATGCGTATGATTATCAAGAATCTCAAAATTTATATTTAAAAAAAGATGGAACAACTTATGGATTATCTAATTTAGTATATAGACAATCAGAACAACCATTAGAGCCAAAAGAAAATGATATTTGGTATAATAATAAACAAGAACCTTTAAGAGTTTATCAATATAAAAATAATGAATGGGTTGCTTTTAATGATGTATTATTAGGTAATTTTAATTTAGTTAATGGTGTAATTCAATCATTTTATGATAATCCATATAATGATAATGGAACTTATAAAAATTCAGATTGTATTTGGTCAAGTGAATTATCATTAACTGATGAAGCAACAATTGTTGATGGTGATGTTTTTACAATTACTAATTTAATATCTAATGTTTATCATAATTTAAATATTCAAGATACAACTAAATATAAAGCTGAATGCTATTTAAAATGTGTTGCTGAAGATTGTGGTTATGAACCAGGTGATATTGCTATGGGTACAATGATAGTTTTAACAGCAACTTTATTTGCTCAACCAATTCCATATTTAACAAAAAATACAATTGGTATTTGGACATCTAATTTAAATAATGGTTGGAGAATTATTCATAAATGGTCAGGTCAAGTTGTAGAAGCAAATTGTAATAATTGGAGATTAGTATTTAAAATAAGGGAATTATAATGACACAAATTAATCCAAAAGTAGAATATGATAATTTAGAAGGATTTCCAACATATAATGGAAATGAAATTCATTATATTAAAAGTACCGATGATTTAATAAATTTAAAAGATGTTTCATTGGATACTGTAAAAACAGAAATGAATTTTAATAATCCACAAATATTAAATTATAATTATATTAAAGAAGCTCCAAAAAATATTTTACAAAATATTCAAAAAGAAATTTTTACATTTCCTGTTATGACTGCTAATGAAACTGTTATTGGAGATTTAACATATATTGCATCAAGTTCATCACAATATAATGATACTTATGCAGCGTGGAAAGCATTTACAGGTACATTTGCAGCTGAAACAGATGCTTGGCAATCTCAAGTATTACCAACAGTTGATGCACCACAATGGTTAAAAATTTATTGTGGTGGTCAAGATATATTTCCATTATATTGGATAATTGGAAATTGTGGTTCATATACTCGTTCAATGAAAAATTTTATTATTCAAGGCTCAAATGATGATTCTCAATGGACTGATTTAGTAACAGATATTAATTATTCTAATATAGCTAATGATACATTTTATGTTTATTCTACTATTAAAAATCAATCATTTAAATATTTTAGAATTTATATTACAACAGGAAATGCTACTGATTTAGTAAAAGTTGGTAATTGGTCAATGGTTGGTTATTTAAATTCTTCTACAATTACTATTCCTTCTAATATTAATGAACAAAACCCTTTAATTTATATTGATGATAATGGTGAATCTCATACAATTACAGATAATTTAACTATAAATGTTACACCAACAAGTTATACAAATATTGTTCCTCATATGAATAGTAATGCTGAACAAGGTTGGACATTAACAAGTAATAGAATGAATGGTTATACTTATGCTCAACCATATTATATGACAAATGGAATTAATACTCAAGGTTTCCATTGCAATACTGCAATTGCAACTAATAATATAAGTTATGTTTCATATACAAGAGATACATCATTTACACCTGTTGCATTTAAAATTAAAAATAGATGGGATTATGGAAGTGATATTAGTTATGAAGCAATAGTTGGTTTTAATGTTAAAAATGAAAAATCAAATGTTTTATATAGAACTAACCAACATTATCGTTTAGCTCAAAATACTTGGCAAGAATTTAGATTACAACGGATTGAACCTTGTATGTCATTTATAATTGAAGCATTTAATTCCGATAATACTAATGCTTATCATAATTATGGTAGAGGATTTGAAATTTTAGTAGAAGATAATAATGGTACAGATTTCTTAGAATGGAGTACATCATATATCTTTTTAAATACAACTACTGAACAATTAGTAGAAGAAAAAGGTGATTTTATTATTTCTCAAGTAATGCCTTCAACACCTAAAAATAATGATTTATGGTTAAGTATTTTAGATAAAGGTAGAGTTTATAAATTTAATGGTACTTCGTGGGATTTAACAACTTATATTCCTATTGCGATGATTGTATATAACTATTATCAAATTTCATCAGTATATAATTATCCTTTAAATGCTAATTGGTATGATTTAACTACTAAATCAATGTGGAAATCTCCTGAATTAATGCCAGCAACAAATAGTTGGATTATGTATCCTCATAATCAACAATTTCAAAATATTAAAACAAAATTTTATGATATGATTTTAATTAATAAAATTGCAGAATTTGGATATGAACCAGGTGATATTGCAGAAGGAGTGTCTATTGATTATGTAGCAACTGATAATCGTTATCCAACAGTATTTTTAGATAATAAATTTATTGGTATACATACAGGAACATTAAATACAGGTATATCAATATTACAAAAAAATAGTTCAGTTGAACAATATATAACATTAGCCAATTGGCGTATAATATTTAGAATATGGTAAGGTAAAAAATGGCAAATAAAACAAGTTATACAAATGTAGAGGGTTTAGTACCATTAAAAAATAATGGAAATAAATTTATTGGTATTAAAAATAATCAATTACAAGCAGTATCTAATGAAAATTTATTAGATTCATTTAATATTAGTCAAAGAATACCATTTAGTGTTAATACTTGTTCAGATACTTTTATTAAGCCATATGGTATTATTTCAAGTGGAAATGAAATTATATTATATCCAATGAAATTAATGGATTCAAGTAATACTATTGAAATAAATTTAACTGAAACATTAACTAAAAATATGAATTTATTTGCTGAAGGAAATAATCAGGGTTGTAAAGATAATTCTTATACAAAATGGCAACAACCTGTTATGACTGGTGAATATACTCCTTATGGTCATTGTTTTCAATCACAAGGAACAATGACATCAGCTCCTTATATGGCAATGGATGGTGTTATTGATTCTCCATTAAATCAATGGTTAGCATCTACAATTAATTCAACTTGGATATATACAAATACTAATCCAATTATTGTTGAATCACTTTATTTACATAATACTAATACAGCTAATAGAAGTAGAGATTTAGATATTTTTATTAATGAAGATATTAATCAAAAAATTTTAGAAAATTATGTATGTTCGCCAGATGTATATGATATTAATTATATTAATATTCCTGCTGAAAATAGAATTGAATCATCATCTATTGGTATTTTAGTTAAAACTGCTTTTGCAGGAACAACTGTTGGATTTACAGAAATTGAAATAAATGCTAAAACTAAATATGTTCAACCTAATACATACTACAATGTATTTTTAATTACAAATAAAGAACAAACTAAAGTTGATTTTATAATTACAACTGATAAACAACCAATTATGCCTTCTGGATTTGAAGATGGTTATTATGCTTATGTTAAACAAGTACAAACAGATTTAATTTATAATATTTTTGAAACATCTTTAGGTGATGGTTTAGTGTTTGATATGAGTCGTCCATTAACTATTACAGATTGTAATAATCAAACAACCATTATTACAAATGAATTACCTATAATAAAATTTAATGATACTGATTTAACTAAGGAAATTATTCATACTGTATATTGTAAAAGTGATGGAACAATATATGATAGAACCGCTAAATTTTATAAAAATTTAGATTCGTTACCAACTGCGTATCAAATTGGAGAAGTAGCTTTCATTACTGGTAATTATGCTAATGGAAAAGCATTTGAATGGGATGGAGAAAATTGGATAGACTTTAATGATGTTCCTATTTGTGAAGTATATCGTTATAATAATAAATCCATAGCAATTAATCAATTTCCTTGCAATAACAATTTTTATATTAAATCTCTACAAAATGATGTATGGATTCACGAAGAAACAATGAAATTAGGATTTAATTATATAATTCCTCATAATTTAAATATTGAAGATATTTCAGATTATAAATTTGATTGTCAAATGTTATGTATTCAAGCTGATGCAGGTTATTTACCAGGTGAATTAGCAATGTGTCCAACATTAGTTTTTAATGCAACAAATAACATTCGTAATATTCAGCCATATTTAACAAAAAATTACATTGGTTTAATGTCAGGAACAGTTAATACAGGTTTTTGGGTTGTAAACAAAACAAGAGGATATGCTTGGGATGCTAATCTTTCTTGTTGGAAACTCATATTTAGAATTTGGAAATAGTATAAATATTTTATATAAGAAATGAAGGATTATGTATGTCTACAATTTATGATATAGCTGGTACAAGTGCAAATTCATTTAATTTAAATGGTAAGGTAACATTATTACAAGGTGATGAAGCTCCACAAATATATCAAGGAGTTGATGGTGATGTTTATTTTAGAACAAATGGTTTAATTTATTCTAAACAAAATGGAACTTGGTTAAACTTATCATCTGCATCATTACCAGATGCTGCAACAGGTGATGGTAAATTTATTGTTTCTAATGGACAAAACTATGAATTTTATGATTTATCTGTTAATGATATTGCATTTTTATCAAGAAATAATGTATTTACAGGTAGCAATACATTTAATAATGTTGTTCAAGGTACAGCATTCAGAACTTATTGGGGTGACTTAGCTGAAATTTATGAAACTGATAAGGAATATCCAAAAGGTACATTGGTTAAATTTGGTGGTGATAAAGAAATTACAATAGCCGATACACAAGTTAATGCAGTAATTTCTTCAGAACCTGGTTTAATTTTAAATACTCAAAATAAAACAGGTCAAGCTATTGCATTAATTGGTAGAGTTCCTGTTAGAGTTATTGGTAATTGTAAAAAATTTGATTATTTAACATTATCAGATGTTCCAGGTGTTGCAACTGTATTAGAAGATAATGAATTTCCATTAAATGTTATTGCAAGAGCATTAGAAAATAAAGATTATGTTGAAGAAGGTCTAGTTCTTTGTGTTATAAAATTTGATTTATAATTTTTTATTTTTGCTTTCTTTTATTAAATCCTCTATATTTGTATAGGGGATTTTTTATAATAAATAATTAATATAATTGGAGAAAATATATGGTAAAATTTTCATATAAATTAGTAAAAACAGATAAAATAGTTCGTAAAGATGAAAATAAACATAAAATAATTGAATTAATTCCTCATAATGATATTACAAAAGAGGAATTAATAGATTTATTAAAATATGTTTATGATTTAGAAAATAATGAAAAATTTAAAGATAATATTTTATTAAAATTAAAAGGATTAAATACTGACTTAATTGAAGAATCTATTAAATATTCTTTGACAAGAGAAGATTTAAAAGACCCTTTAATGATTTTAAATATTATTAATTTAATTAAAATTTATAATAATTTAAATGATAATTTTTTCCAAGATGAAAATATCTATATTGATTCAAAAAAGCAATTATTAGATATTAAAAAACATATTAAACAAGAATTAAAAGATTTTATTAAAAAATTAAGTATCTACTTTATTTCAATAATTAAATCTTATAATAAAGTAACTTATACCTCTCTTGATACTTATACTGTTTTACCAAATATTTATAAAACAATATTTTTATCATCTGACTTTTTAACATTAGCAGGTATTTTATCAGTATCAGATTCATTTAATACAGAAGAATGTGTTACTGTTAAGGATTCATTTACATATGTTTCTTCATTATTAACAAAAAATTTATTAAGTATTAATTTAATGAATAACTTTTTTAAAGATTTTGATGAAAAAATAAAAAAGGATAAAAATGACAATAGCAACCAATCAAGTAATTGTTTATCAAGATTTATTAGATTTTGTTTTAACAAATCTTAAAGCAAAATGCTCAAATATTGATACTTTTGCAAGTAATGTTCCTGTTTCTTTACGAAATGGTTCAAGTTATGTATTAGCTTCTACTCCTGGCGGAAATGGAACAGTAACAGCAACTGGTACAGTTAATGATAGTTTATTAGTAACTGTTCCTACTGCAACAGTTGAACAACAATTGAATGATTTTTTAATTGCCAGAGGAATTAAAAACAAACCTGATAGAGTAGTTGCTTTTAAAGATATTATGAATTTTTATAATAATATTGCGTCATTTTTGGCTACAAAATTAATGTTTGTAAGTAATAGTTTTGGTAGTGGAACATTTATTTTTTATAATAGTGCAAATAATTCATATCCATCTGTAAATTTAAATGTATCAGATATTAATTTTACTAATCCTGAAATTAAAACAAGCATTACAGATTTAATGAATGCAATTAATAATGTTTCAAATACTCACTATGCAGCAACAACTATTGTTTATACGTGTTCATCAAGTAGTTCATCAAGTTGTTCTTCATCAAGTAGTTCATCAAGTTGTTCTTCATCAAGTTCAATGTTTATTGCATATATGGATATATAATGGCTTTACAAAATATTACATACAACGAAATAGTTGAAACAGTTAAAAATTATATTAAAACAAATTGTATGAATATTGCAAATTTTGGAGCAATTCCAGCTGCCTTTAAAGCAGGTTATACATTATCAGGAAATATTAGTTCTTCAGGTGATAGATATACTTCTAAATATGTTGTAACAATTACAAGAGCTGTTACACAGGTTGCATCAAGTGTTGTTGATACAGATATGAATAATTTTTTAACAACAATTAATGTAACTAATAAATTAAATAATAATATTCCTGCAAGTGAATTTATTAATTTTATTAATGATATAGTTAGTTTTTGTTCAACAAAATTATGCTTTGCAACTAGTCAATATGATGGAAATAGATATTTAATTTATTATACACCTAATACTTCATATTCTTCAATTGTTTCAATTAATACAAATGAAAGTAATAAAATTGTTCAAGCAAATGATGTTAATTCAATATTAAATATGCTTTTGAATGTTATTAAACAAAATATCAGAAATGTCCCTTGTACATATAATATTGCATTATCATAATTTAATTGATATACTTTTCTTTAATAAAAATATTGAAGGAAACATATTATGAATTGTAAACCTGTTTATGAATTTTTATTATGGGATAATTGTAATAATCATTGTAAATTTTGCTGGCAACGAGAAAATCCTCGCTTATTTAATAAATCTCAACGAGAAATCATTTTAAATAATGTAATTAAATTTATTAATAGTAATAAATTTAAAAAAGATAGTCATATTCTCATTGTTGGCGGAGAAATTTTTGATAATCCATCTGATTTTGAATTATTAGATACATTTTTTTGCCAAATACTTGAATTTATGATTAATGGAACAATTGATTTATTATATATCAATACAAATCTAATATATAAAGATTTAACAGGTATTATTCGTTTAATTAAACGAATAGAAACATTAAATTTATTTGATAGATTAAGATTTACAACATCCTTTGATATAGAAGGAAGATTTAAATCAGAAGATGATAAACAATTAATGTTATCTAATTTAAAACTTTTAACAGGAATTTATGATAAATTGCAAGTTGTTACAAATATCATTTTAACTAAACCTATGTGTCAAGCAATTATTAATGATAAATTTAGTGTTGGACAATTTATGAAAAAATATAAATGCTGGGTTAATCTAATTCCATATATTGTTTTAGATAATAATTTAACAGCGGATAGAGAAGAAATATTTTCAACATTACAAAAAGTTGATGAAGAAAATAATGGTTATTTACAAAAATATATTACAAATTTAGATTTAGCACAAGATAAGTTATTATATATGTATAAAGATAATAAATTTCAATTTTGTAGTTGTGAAAATTCTGAATGTGGACATTCAATAAACTTTAAGAAATATTCAGATACTAATGATTGTTATATTTGTGATTTAAAGGAATTATTCAATGGAAAAATTTAAAAATAAAAATCGTTTTATTCAATTTGAATTATGGAAAGACTGTAGTTTAGGTTGTAAATTTTGTTTTAATAAAAAACAAAAAGATGTTAATAAAATTGAATCTTTACAATTTGTTTTAAATAAATTAGATGATTCCGAAATGTTAGATTATAATGAAATTGGTTTTATTGGCGGAGAATTTTTTAATAATGAATTAAAAGATAATGATGTTAAACAACTTTTTTATAATTTATTTAAAAAACTTTCTACTATGCATTTTGAAAAAATATATATTACAGGAGCATTAATGTATGATATGCAACAATATCTTATCCCTTTTTTAAATTATTTAAAAAAATTAAAAATATTAGAAAAAGTTTTATTATGCACATCATATGATTTAAAATATCGTTTTTATACAAAAGAAAGAGAAGATTTATGGAAAAATAATATGTTAACACTTCATAAATTATATCCAGAATTAAAATTACATACTGAAACAGTTATTACTCAATATTTTATTGATGCAGTTTTAAATGATGAATTTAGTATAACTGAATTTTGTAATACATATCATACCAGATTAGATTATATTGAACCAACATCAGGATTATATTATAAAGATAAGCAAGAATGTATGAAAGATATTCCTGATTTTTTTCCAACAAAAGATAGTTTTATTGATTTTATGATGAAAACAGGTGTAGAATCAAATGAAATAGATTTAAAAACATTTTTATCTATGGAAATACGTTCAAATAAATTATATTATTTAGATGAAGGTATAAGATGTGTTTCAGCAAATAGACGTGAAAATGATGGAATGATTGTTCCAAAAGATAGTTCTATTAAATATGAAATTGGGTTTGCAGATTCTGATGATAATATGCCAGAATTAGTTAGAGATTTTTGTTTAACAGTAGGATAATATTATGAATTTAATAGATTGGTGGATTAATTTAAATCCTTTAAATTATAAAGAAGAATTAGCATTATTATCTACACGAAATGATGAATATACTGGTAATGAAACAGATTTACCAAGTAATGAGGAATTTTTTAATCGTTTGCCAATGTGTAATTTATCTAAACCATATAGTGTACGTGTTGATAAATGTGCAACAACTTTAATTCAAGGTTTATTTGATACTTATATTGATGATGATACACTTGTTATATATACTGAAAATGAACATTATAAAATTAAAGAAATTCTTAATACGTTTAAAAATAGATTAGTATTAAGTTATGATGATATTCTTAAATTAAATATGTCTAAAATAGCTTCAAGTCTATCTAAATTTAAAAAAGTATTTGTATACATTATTGGGACACAATTATCTAGTGGAGAAATTACACCTCAATATTTTTTTATTAAATTAAAAGAATTATTAAATACTTATAAATGCCATTATAAATTAGTTTTAGATGACGTACACGGAATGTATTTTGTTCCTCGTGATTATAGTTTATTTGATTATATTATTGGTACAACTCACGCTTTAATTCCAACATATCATATGGGAATTTTAATTGGTAAAGAAAATATGAATAAGTTTGGTAAAAATGGTTATCATTGGATAATTGATTATTTTGAAGCATTAGATGTATTATTAAGTAGAAAAGAAAAAATTTATCAATTTAATTATGTATTAGAGCAAAGTTTAGCTGATATTTTAGCAAAAGGGAAATGTCATTTATTAACTCAAAAAGCTCCTCATTTATTTGCTATTAAAACAGACCAAATAAACTTTAATCAAGAATTTAAAAATGAAATGGATGAATATGGAATACGTTTAGAAGGAGTAAATAATGAATTAAAATATATTCTTCTTAGAGTATCACAATTTATTATTAATCCTCAAAATTTAAAAGAAGGTATAGAAACTTTAAAAATAGCATTAGATTATATGTATGAATAGGAAAAACAAATGGATAATAAGCAAAATATGGTTCAATTTGGTGTATGGAGTAATTGTTGTAATGCGTGCGATTTTTGTTTACGTGAAGAAAGAATTCCATATAGTAAAGAAAAGCAATTATATTATTTAGATATGATTAAAAAAAATATTGAATATATTGATTGGAAAGATAAATTTTCTTATGGTATCTCATTATTAGGCGGTGAATTATATTATATTACTGATAAAGATTTACAAAAATCATTTTTAGAATTGATTGATGTTATTATTGAAAAAATTTTAAAAGTTTCTCCAAATCCAGAATGCAAATATTCAACAGTAACTAATGGATTATACGACCCAACATTTTTATATCAAGTAATTGATAAAATTGTTAAAGAAGTAGGATTAAAAGCAATTGATGTTAATTTTTCATATGATTTAAAATATAGATTTAAATCAGAAGAAGATAGATTAAAAGTTCTAAAAAATATTAATGATTTTCATAAAAGATATAATTATAATGTTGGTGTACAAATGATTATGACACAATATGTAATTAATGAATGGAAAGCTGGCAGATTTGATGTTAATAAATTTATGGAAGAAGAAATTCCTGGTAATTATTTAACATTTTTATATCCACATCCTATTAGAACAGGTAAAAAATTAGACGATTTTAATTTTAACCGAACAGACTTTTTAGATTTTATTCAATATTTAAAAGATGAATGTTATAATGTATATTTGTCATTTTTACATTCAACTAAAAATTCAGGAACATTTAAATATACTGGTTTACAAAATCGTGTACATCCTTCAGTAGATGCTCAACCAGTTTTATCAGATGGAAAAGAAATAATTAATGAAAATTGCGGGCACTCAATTATATATAAATGTTATAGTGATTGTGATGATTGTGTATTATGTGATTTAAAAGAATTTGATGAGGAAGTATATATATGAAAAAACAAATGCAATTTGAATTATGGGATGAATGTAATTCTAAATGTACTTTTTGTCATTTATGTAATAAAAATAATATAACACCAAATGAAACAAAACTTAATATGATTCAAGATACTTTAGATAAAATATCTAATTTATCTATATATGATGAGTATGATACAATAGGTTTTATTGGTGGAGAATTTTTTCAAGGTCAACTTAATACTCCTGAAATTAA
>OGLH01000077.1_pt1 | contig 46503 bp, 37 predicted proteins | sample 1572791 | NCBI WGS metagenome assembly OGLH01 (sample SAMEA2581913, study PRJEB24529) | metagenome | biome: Human gut stool | place: China | collected 2011
TGGCTCGCTTTTCCGAATATATTAACAACACGGTCATAAATGGCAAGAAAAATTGAATTTTGCGGTTGTAACAAGACTGTCATAAACAGTTGCTCCCGCTGCGGAATTTTCGGTTCCGCCGCTGTAGATCTGAAGTTCGCATTCCACAATGCCGGGTGCAAATGACTGCGGGCGGAGCTGAAGCTTAACTTTGTCATCCGATATGCTTATACCGCCGCCGCTCTCTGCGCTGTCCTGCATGTATTTGCCGCGTGAATTTGAAAAAGCTGCGATTATTCGCCGCCCTTCAACCGAAACGGGAATGCCCGCATCGGTCAGCGCAAGATAAACAACATTGCCCGTGTCCCCGTCCACAACACTGAAATCGCCGCCGCAGCCCGGCTGTTTAAGGTCAAGAGTGATATCAAATCGCTTGATAAAACTTGTTTCGCTCATTGAATCCTCCTCTCATTTGCCTTGCGGAACAAAGCGGTTCATAATCAGCTCGTACAGCTCGTTTCCGAGCCTTTGCCGCATCTGTTCTCTTATTGCCGTCCATTCGGAAGAACTGCTGAAGAAAACATTATCGAGATTCTGCGCGGAAAGATGGGAAAGATAGGCACAATAATAGTTATAGTACTTTCCGCTTCCTTCGGGATAACTGCCGCCGCCGGAGCTGCCGCTCTTGCCCTTTCCTTTCCCGTTTCCGCCTTGTCCGCCGCTTTTTCCGTTTCCGGAACCTCTTCCTGCCTGTTGTGCGCGGAGCTTTTGCATGTCCTGCCTGTGCCGAAGCTGCATTTCGGCAAAACTCTGCTGAATGCCCGCAAGCTCCTGCGTTGCTTCATAAAGATATTTTGCAAGCTGAGCATTATAATTGGCCTCAAGCATTGCAATATCGGCCGCAACAGCATCGTATTCGCGCCGCTTCATTCCGGAAAGGTAGGTTGAACCTCCCATCCCGCGAGAGTATGCGTCCGCATCCAATTCCGCAAGCGTCGTTTCGCCGTGTTCCCGTCGGTTGTCGATTGCGGAATCCACGGCAGGGCGCAGAAATTGTTCAAGTTGAGAGTAAAGCTCTTCAAGTGTCGGAAGAGTCAGTGCAACCCCGTAACCGTGAAGCGTTTCAAGCAGGCGCGTGTAATAGTCTTCAAAACTGCCGGAGCTGCTGCCGGTTCCGCTGTTTTCGTTTCCCTCGTCGGATCCGCTTGAATTATCGGAATTGCCAACAGCATTTCCGCCGACGGCATTAATGCCGACGGAATTCGGGCTGTTTGCACCGTTCGGGTGATTTCCCGTATCTGCGCCGCTCAAATGAATCAAACCTGCCGTGCCTTTCTGCGGGTGAAAAATGCCTGCCGCCTGAGCTGCTTCTGCGGTATTGGGTTTTGCGGCGGCAATTCCGCGCAAACCTGCCGTGCTTTTTTGTCGCGGTCGAACGGCTGCAAGCTTCATTCCCCGCGGTTCGGGTGCCGAATCTCCGAAAACTGCGGTCGAAGCGGCGGTGTTAATCGGCACGATATCGTTCAATGCTTTTCTGCGGCGTTTTCCCGTCAATTGATTTACCATACCTGTTATTTCGTTCCTTTCTTTTTTGCTGTTAATTCTGTATTGAAGGTAAAAAACGGTGGAAAGGGATTTCCGAACACGGAGCCGGCAATATTTTCGGCTTGTGTTCGAAAACCCCGCGGTATCGGCTGATACAATCAAAATACATCGTCGATACCGTTTGTTTTGCTTCAGGAAACGGTATGCTCAATGCGGACAAGCCACAGGTCGTTCAGAATGACCGCCGCATATGCGGCAACCTTTGCACCGACTGTTGCGCGCTGATCGAGCGGATCCGCAGTGCCGCTGCTCCCGTGCGGTTTTACGATCAGCTGAACCGCACCCCTGCCCTCAAGGTCAACAACGCCGTAAGCGTCCTTGCCGAATACCAGCGTGCAATGAACATCAGCCGCACGGTTCCCGTTGTCGGACTTTGCCGCATCATCGCTCCAAACGACGCTGTTTGCGGTCAGTGTGGCGGCTTCGGTCAGCTTAACGGTATTTGTATCCGCATCGTACGGGGTTTCGGAATCCAGCGTGTATTCATTGCTCCCGATATGAATGGTGTTGCCGCCGACGGAGAGATATTCTTTCTCCGCTTCGGTGGGCGTGTTTTTAAGCACAAAGGTTTTTGATGAGGTCGTAGCCGCTTTAACGGCATTGTGAACGCTCTGAGAAAATACTTTGGCCTCAGTGCTTTCAACAAACACAACACCGAACAATCTTCCGATTTCTCCGCTGTAGATAGCTTCGGAATTGCTGTAAGTCGAAACGTTTTTCCACATCTCATCGTTCTGAAGGTCATATGTGGCCTCCGGCGAGCAGATACAGATGAAATGCGGCTGCCTGCCGCCTTCACAGAAGGGGCGCGCTTTGTTCTTTTTCAGCGTTCGCACCGCTTTTCGAATTTCGGTCGTCGTCAGCCTGTCTTCGCTCGTCAGGGCATTTCTGCCTGCTCTGCCGCCGGCATATTGAACGTTGCTGCCTGCACACATTGCATCGCGTGTGATCCACTCCACAACCGTGCCAAGCTGTTCGCCGAGAAGCTCGGCGGAATCATTGATAACTTCGTCATATGCCGTAAGGTCAAGCAGGTCACTGACTTCAACATATGCACCGTATTGCTTAACCTCCGCCTCAACATCCGTCTGTGAAAGTGTCTGCCCGGTGGGAGTTTCGCCTTCAACAAGGCCGGATATTGCGGTTTCGGGGTCGAAAAGGTTCCAACGGCGGAAGTTTACGTATTTTCCGCTGTTGCGGGGAATGGGGCGTTTCTGTCCGAATTCCGCATGGACAAATCGCGTCTTTGCGCTTTCAAGAAGCTGCCTGTCATAATATTTCGCAGGGAACTTTGCGTTCACGGCTGCGGTTGCGGTGGTGTTGATGGTGGTTTTGTTCATTTTGTTTTCCTTTCTTTTCTTTCATACATTTGTTTTGCTCGGCTTTTATCCGCGCTCAAAGTCGTATCCTGCGCCCGTCCATGGCGGCGCGCTTAAGCTGCTTTCGGAGTGTACGGAACTGCTCCGCGCTCATGGTTTCATAATCCGCTTCCGGTGCCTGCGCAAGGCCGCCTGCGAGAGGAAGCGGCAGACGTTCGGCATTTGCATCCGCAGCGTCTGCAAAAGATTCCTCCGCATTTTCTTCGGCGGCAGAATCAGCGGTTCGTGCTTCGACTTTCTCCCAAACGGAGATTATCCTGTTCACAATGCTTTCGACTTCCGACGCATTCGCAATGAGTTCGTTCGGCAGATGCAGCCTGTTTATAAAAGCTTTGCCGAGTTTTGCATATGCGTTTTCATGCTGCACGGCAGCGGCAGCATTTTCGGCTTCGTTTCCTTGAAGTGCAGATTCCGCTGCTTCCTTTTCGGCTTTGTCTTCGGGCTGTTCCTTTTGCGGAAGCAGCTGCAAAAGCTCCTTAAATGTTCTTTTTTTCGACACTAAACTGTTTCCTTTCTTTTTTTAAAATAATCCGTTCGGTGTTTCACGGCAGCCTCTCGTATTCGGCAGCCGTCCGCCCCTGCTCCCCGAAAAAACAAATAAGAGCGTTCCGTTCCGTCGGCACGTTCAATGCGTGCGGACTTCATCGGTTCGCTCTTTCTGTCAGCTGAGGCGGTCACTTTCTGTTTATTTGCCGCAGGCGCGGTTTTTGTCCGCGTTTTATCGGCAGACGGAAAGAGCGGTGGCCAACGCATTCTTCCATCATTTACTATTATAGCATAGATAAAATCAAAAATCAACTGTTAGGAGAAAAATATTTATAAAAATCTCTTGAAAGCGGAAAGTACAAAATCGGCTTATCATCGGCTGTGCGGCAATAAATCTGCCGAAAAGCATATGAAAAAACCTCCCCGTCGATTTTTGATCTCGGGGAGGTCGCTGTTTAATATGTTGTGTGAAAAACGAAATATGAATTATCTCAGCCAATCGATATTGCCGGCAGCAACGGTATCGACTCCGTAAATAACAACGAAATCCTTTGCATTGTATTCCTTTGCAAGCTCACTCGGCGCGGGCATCGTGGGGCTGTAGTACATCGTGCGGGTATCAAGCATTATGATTGTGTTATAATGCGCCGCCAAAAACGGCACTATCGCATTGCCGTAGCTGTCCTTAAGCACAAACAGTGTGCCGCTTTCAACGTTCGGATTCACGATTTTTGTAATGCCGTGGTTGCTGTACAGGTATGCGGCATATTTATCAACAACATCGTCGGAGAGTTTATCCGTGTCAAGAGAACCGCGATGTTCGGTTTCAACCGTGCCGTCAATAACGGTAACGCTCAGGTCGCTGTCATAGCTTCCGATCCATGTCTGAAGGTCGTCTGCGGGAATCTCCCAAAGACCGCTCTGCCCGTATGCCGTGCCGTAGAAGCTGTAGGAATGCTTTTCAAATTCGCTTTCGGCCAAAGGCTCAAAACCCAGGTTCTTTGCAATTGCGCAGTAAGCAATGTATGAACCTTTCATTGTCAGGTGATGATCCGTGCGGTAATAAAGCTCGGAAACATTGCCTGCATTGTTGAAAACATTGTCGGCAAAAATGCTTTTTGCACAATTCCGAAGTCCGTACACCGAATTCAGCGCATCGATGATCTGTCCGTCGGCATATTCACGGTGAACGGCGGGAAGCTCCTCCGGAAGCATATAGCCTGCGGAAGGAATGATAAAGGTGAAGGCGTTCAGATCGTTTTCTGTTATAAAGCCGGAAATTTTTTCGGCGTTTGTTTTCATCGTTTCATCATCTCTTTGAACGGGTGCGCTGAACAGGCGGTTATTCTTGCCCAGAGTGACTTTTTCAACGATGCTGCGCCCGGAGTAAAGGTTCATGTGCGAATAAATCGAAACAAACGCATTCCTTGCGGGAAAATGATCCTCCATCCATGTGTCAACTTCGCCCGAGAATTTGCCGCTCAAAATGTTGCCGAGACTTGTGTTCGGAGCGGAGGCAAGCACGCGCCGTTCGTTCGGGCTCAGCTCGCCTTCATGCTTCGGCAAAAACATAATAAGAAGGAAAAATATTGAAATAAACCCCGCAAACAGAACGATTAGCAGTTTGTTTGCAGAGCCGACCGTATTGCGTGTGCCGCGTTTTACCTTGATTTTGCAGTCTTTATTCATAATTATTTCGGGTTGTGGGTTCGTTCGCTGCTGTTCCGTATAATGAAAACTGAATCGAGCTGTGGATTTGACCCTTTTGAGTGAATCCGCAAACTCGATTCGTGCGGTAACGGTGCATTGCGCTTTGCGGCGTTAGGCTGTTTTCAGTGCAGCGTCAATCTGCGCATTAAGAAAGCTCTGTGCAGCGGGCGCATCATTGCTGACGATGACAAAAACATAATTGCCGTTCGTCTGATTGACGGCGTTTTCAAGTTTGGGAACCTGATCCGCGCCGTAGCTTGCGTATGCCTCGGCGTTGTAATCGATCCACTCTTTGACCGCGCCTTTGCTGATGCTCTCGGCTGCTGCGGCATCAACCGCTTCGATAACTATAACAACTTCCGGAGTGGAAGCACTGACGGAATAGAAAAGTCTGAAGCTTCCGTCCGCATTCTTTGCAAGCTTCGTTTCGTCAAGTTTAAGCTGAGAAATCGCTGCGTCCGCATTGGGCACTGCTTCGGGTGTTACCTGGAAGCTGCAATTGTTGATAAGGTTGACTCCGATTGAGTTCACATCAAGCTTGAGCTTTGAATAATCCTTGCCGCATGCGCAGAAGATGAGCATTGCCGCAACAAGAACGAATGCGGATGCAATTTTGAGAATGTTTGCCTTTTTCATTTGTAAGTCCTCCGTTTGTTTATCTCTTTTTTATGTTTAACCTTCTTGCCTGCCGCCGTCAGGGACGAAGCACGGCTGCAACCGTGCGGCAGATATGATCCGCCCAGTATTTTGAGTAGGTCATGTTTAAATGAATCCCGTCGCCGGATGCATCCGCGGGCAGACAGCCGTTTGCGTCAACGAGTGCCTCGGGAACGGAAACGTAATGACAGCCGCGCCGCGCCGCAAGATCAACAAGCTGCGCATTGTAAAGCTGGATGTTCTCATTCGTGACCCCCGTTGTGCTTGTGCTGCTGACTTTTGCCGAAACCGGCGGAATCAGCATGATGAAAATTTCGCATCCGGGCTGACGCTGCCATATGTCATCGAGAAATTTGGAATACTTTTCGATGAAAGTGTTGAGATTCGGCCAGCCGAGTTCGTTTTCGCCGAACATCAGAATGACGGCTTCGTATCTGCCCGTATTCAGTTCATCAATAACCGGCACACTGCCCGTGGTCGTTGTTTGGGTATATACGGAAAGAATGTTCAGCCCGACGCGGGTGAAAAATTTGCCGTGGGTGATGACACCGTATTTATACAACCCTTCGAACGTGGAATTGCCCACAAATGCACAGTTGTCGAAAACGGTTTGGTCAATGGGTGCATTTGTGTTCAACGGCGCATTCGTGTCGGCAGGTGCGGGTGTTGCCGTGGGTGAAACAGTTTCGGCAGCCGGCGCGGTTGCAGGTTCAACCGAGGGCAGCGGCGCCTTTGTCACGGGCAGAATATCAACAATGACATTCGGGGAATCATCTTTTTTGCATGCGGTCAGTGTGCAGGCTGCAAGCGATGAAAAAACCATCAGCGCAGCCAACGCGGGGGAAAGGAAGGAACGCAGCTTCCCGGTGCGGCGTTTGTTTTTGTATCTGAAACTATTTTTATTCATAATGTTGAGATCCATTCGTTTACTCTGCGGAGAAGCACGGCGAAAATCAAGCCGAGTGTTGTCCGCATGTTCCCTATTATACCAGACCGCTTGCCGCTTTTCAACATTGCAAAGGGCTGCAAATGCGGATTTTGCCCTTTTGAAATGTAACATTTTTGTTAACAAAACAGAACCCGCGCAATAACTGACCTGCACAGCGAATAAGTGTGCGGGATTTTTTTCGGGAAGGGCGGCAAATTTGGCTTTCCCCGCAGCAGACAAACCAAACCGCAGCACTTGATGCGGCACGGACAGGAGCGATCGGCATTGATTTTGTTATTGAGCGAAAGACATGCCGACGTCCGCTCCGCCGTCGCAGGAGAACAGCCATTCGACTTTGTCCCCGTTGTGAAGCTCGATGCTGTCTATGCCCTCGCTCGGAAATTCGCCGTTGACGCGGAAAAGCCAACCGCTTGCGGCTCCGCACGCGCCGTTTTCAAGGCCCTGAATGCTTGTAACAAAGGTTCCTGCCGCTCCGCTTTCAGACACGATCACGATGTCATATGTGCGCAGCAGCGAGAAAGTTTCGGAAACGGTCTTGCCTTCGGAAAGGGTCAGCATTGCGTTTTTAACAAGCATACCCTCATTTTGAAGGCCGTCTTTAATATTCTGCGGCAGAGACGCGTTGTTGTATGCGCGCGTTGCATCGATTGTAAGCGAAATGCGAACCAAACGGGAAAGATCTGCGGTCTGAGCGGGTGTATTGTGCTCTCCTTCGGAACCGCCGCCGATATTCACCGTTTCGTTGGGGTCAACTGTGTTGGATTGACATGCGGAAAAAACGAATATCATCGCAAAAACAAGCAGAACAGAAACGATGGAATGCAGAACCTTTGCGGAAACGGTGCGGGATGTTGAAGCCTTCATTTGGTTGTTTTCCTCCGAAATTCCGGCGGATGAATGAACCCGCCCTTTTGTTGCACTGAAAGTATAACAACTGCATGAAAAAAAGTCAACAGCAGCCGAAGCCGAAACAAAAGCTTGCTTCAGCCTGCAAGCTGACGCCTTTAAATGCTTTGGTGCTTGCAATAAGCGGGAAGATGTTCTATAATATGAATAAAGCGAATAAAGGTACTGCAGCTGCTGTTGTCGGCTGCGGCGACCTATCGCAAATCACGGCGGAATAACCCGAGGGCAGCGAACTCTCGGGCATATTCGGCTGCATTGAGTTTATATTTGTTCAGCTTATACACTTGTGTCGGAAGGGGAAATTTAATATGCAGAAAAAGGATAAAATAAACGTGGATAATGCGAAGTATGATTCCTGCGGCGTGAGGATTATTGCGGCATCCGATATGCCCGTATCGCTCTGGAGCGGCGGAAGAACAACCGAGATTTATATTGCGCCGGAGGGAGCTCTTTACGCTGAGCGCAATTTTCTTTTTCGCATCAGCACGGCAGAGGTCGAACTTGAAGAATCGGATTTTACATCGCTGCCCGATTACAACAGGTTGATTGCATCGGTAAGCGGCACAATGCGGTTGGCGCACGGAGCAAACGGCAGCGAAAAGCTTGTGCTGCCCCGCTCAACTGTGTATGCATTCGACGGCGGAATTCAAACCCATTGCGTCGGCAAAGCGCGGGATTTGAACCTTATGCTTCGCAAGGGTGCGGCGGAAGGCGAGCTGGTGTTTGTTGACAGCGGAACGGAACTTGATCTTGAACCCGCCGCGAACGAAACAATGCTTCTTTTTGAGTTGGAAAGCGGAAATGCTGCACTTTGCGCAGGCGGGAATGCAAGGCTGCGCTGCACGGCAAACGGACAGTGTGCGCTTTTCACCGTTCGGCTTGTCGGAGAGGCAATTCCTGATTCCGATAATCGGAACGGCTGATTTTCAAAACGGATATTATTAAACGCACCAAAGGGGGTGAACGCATGGAGAATACGGCAGTTAATTCAAACATGACAAACAGAGAGACGGAAGCGAAGGGACCGAACGCCGAAATCAACCCGCTGTTCTCAATTTTAGATAAATCGGAAGAGTTCCGACGGCTGCAAGAAGGTCTTTGCGGCGGCAAGGGTCCCGCCGGCGTCTTTGGGTTGGGCGAAGCACAGCGAACTCATATCGAAGCCGCTCTGTTTTCAAAAGCAAAGCGGCCGATGCTTGTTGTTGTTCCGTCCGAGCAGGCAGCGGCAAGGGTGCACGAGGAACTTTGCTGCTATTATCCCGATGCGGTGCTTTTTCCGGCAAGGGAACTGCCGCTCAATGCCCACAGCTATGTTCAGTCACAGGAATTGACGTCAAAACGGCTGCGAACGGCAGCACGGCTGATAAAAGGTGAACCATGCCTGGTGGTTGCGCCGATCGAGGCCGTTATGCAGCGCATGGCACCGCCCTCCGTGATTTCGGCATTTACTCAGACGGTTCGAACGGGCATGGTAATTGAACCTGCGTCCCTTCTGAAAAAATTTATCGATGCGGGTTATTCGCGCGAGGAAATGTGCGAGGGAAGGGGGCAGGTCTGCCTGCGCGGCGGCTGTATCGATATTTTTCCGATAACGGCGGAAAATCCCGTCCGCATTGAATTCTTTGATGATGAAATAGACACAATGCGCGAGTTTGATCCGCTTAACCAGCGTTCAACCGAAAATACGGATTGCGTTGAGATTTTGCCCGCAACGGAACTGCCGCTGGATCGGGATATGCGGCAAAAGGGCATTGCGGCTTTGCGCTCAAAAGCGCATTATGCGGCGGAAACAGAGATTTTGCGTGCGGGCGGAATTCCGCAGAACGCTCTCTCACTGCTTCCGCTTTTTGTGCGGAACGAGATAACCTTGCTTGATTATCTGCCGGAGGACGCCTTGATTATTCTTGACGAACCCTCCCGCATTGAAGAAAGCGCAAGGTTCGCTTTCTCACGCTTCACGGATAATCTTGCGGATGTTCTGCACAGCGGGGAGGGGCATGAGCTTCAGGCGGGACTGTTGAATGCTCCGAGTGTCACCATGGCGGCGCTGGACAGAAGCTCAACCGCAATGCTTTTTGCGTTTTCAAGGAGTTATCAGCTGATAAAGCCGAAATTTCTTGTAAAATTCGATTCACGGCAGATTTCGCGCTACGTGCAGGGGGATACAGCTCTGCGCGACGACATCGGCCTTTGGCGGCAAAAAGGCTTCTCCGTTTTGCTTTATGCCGGCAGACATGCGGAACGGCTGCATGATATTCTTTCCGATTTGGGAATAGAAGCTCCCGTCACTCAAAAACTCGGCAGGGACATCGTTGAACGCGAAATAATTATCACCGGGCAAACGATTCCGCGCGGGTTTGAGTATCCGGAGCTTCGGCTTGCGGTCGTTTCGGAATATGAGCTTTTCGGTTCGGAATATCGTCCGGAGACAAAACCGACAAAGCACCCGCATAACAGACTGACGCTGTACGATCTCAGCGTCGGCGATCTCGTCGTGCATGAAGCGCACGGAATAGGCAGATTCACGGGCGTCAGCACATTGACGGTTGACGGAAAGACCCGTGACTATATCGAGCTTTGCTACCGTGACGGCGACAAACTGTTCATTCCGACGGATCAGATGGACAGAGTGCAAAAATATATCGGCGGAGAGGAGGAAAAGCAAAAGCTTTCAAAACTCGGCTCCGGCGAGTGGCAGAAAACCGTTGCAAGAACGCGGGCGAGCGTGCGCAAACTTGCATTTGACCTTGTGAAACTTTACGGCGAACGCGCAAGACGCAAGGGCTTCCGCTTTTCGAAGGATACGGATTGGCAGCAGAGACTGGAACTCAGCTTTCCTTATCGCGAAACTCCGGATCAGCTGACAAGCATTCAGGAGATAAAGGCCGATATGGAATCGGACAAAATCATGGACAGGCTGCTTTGCGGTGATGTGGGCTACGGCAAAACCGAGGTCGCGCTGCGTGCTGCATTCAAATGCACGATGGACGGCAAACAATGCGCATTTCTTGTTCCGACAACGATACTGGCTCAGCAGCACTACAACACGCTCTGCTCCCGCTACTCCGGCTTCCCGATAAAGGTTGAGCTGCTTTCCCGATTCAGGACTCCTGCGGAACAGGCACGCATAAAAAAACAGACTGCGGACGGAACCATAGATATTCTTGTCGGTACACACAGCATTCTTTCAAAAGATGTAAAATTCAAGGATTTGGGGCTCTTGATCATCGATGAGGAACAGCGGTTCGGTGTCAATCATAAGGAACAGATAAAAAATCTGAAGCGAAATATAGATGTTTTGACCCTTTCGGCAACCCCGATTCCGCGCACTCTGCACATGAGCATGAGCGGCATACGCGATATGAGCGTTATTGAAACCCCGCCGGAAGCGCGTTATCCCGTGCAGACTTTTGTTGTTGAATACAATGATGCTCTTGTGCGCGAGGCAATCATGAAAGAGCTTGCAAGGGGCGGACAGGTCTACATTGTTTACAATATTGTCAAAACAATGGATATCTTTGCCGAGTCGCTGAGCAAACTTGTGCCTGAAGCGCGTATTGCCTATGCTCACGGGCAGATGAGCGAACGCCGGCTGGAAAACACCATGATGGATTTCATGGACTATAAATACGATGTTCTGATTTGCAGCACGATAATTGAAAGCGGACTCGATATTTCAAATGCAAACACCATGATAGTCTATGATGCGGATAAATTCGGCCTTTCACAGCTTTATCAGCTCCGAGGAAGAGTCGGAAGAGGCGCAAGGCTCGGTTATGCCTACCTCACATTCCGTCAAAATAAAGTTCTCAGCGAGATTGCCGATAAACGCCTGTCGGCAATAAAAGAGTTCACGCAGTTCGGTGCGGGCTTCCGTATTGCAATGCGCGATCTTGAAATTCGGGGTGCGGGGGATATTCTCGGCGCGGAACAGCACGGACACATGGCGCAGGTCGGATATGATTTGTACTGCAAAATGATTGATGCTGCCGTTAAGGAAGCAAAGGGCGAAACGGTAAAGACGGAGATCGACACCGTAATGGAGATACCGATAGATGCCCATATTCCTAAAAAATATATTCCGCGTGAAACAGGCAGAATTTCAATGTACAAACGCATTGCGGCGATTACCGATATTGACTCGTTCCGTGATGTTCAGGATGAACTTATCGACCGATACGGTGAAATCCCGCGCTCAGTCCAAAATCTGCTGGATATTGCACTGTATAAATCCCGCGCAGCTCAGCTCGGTATTCTGAATTTCACCGTTCATCCGGAGGAGGTTCGCTTCACTTTCGGCGCCGATGCTCCGTTGGACGGCGCAAAGCTGTTTGCCGCTGTCGGAACAATTGACGGTGCGGCGTTTGCAGCCGGTGAAAAAATTGCGCTTGTCATCAAAAACAAGCATAAAACCGGTGAAGAAATGTTCCGCATTGCACAGGATGCGGTCAACACACTGCTGCTCTGCACGGAAAACGCGGGTTGATTTCCTTTTTGCGGAAAAAACAGCTGCATAATTCCCTTTACGAAAATACCAAATCCGAAGATATATAAACTCGGAGAATTTGCGAATATCTCGGCAGGAGCGGCTTTCGTTCCGCAATGACCGAGAGCCGTTGACTTCATGTCGGCGAAATGATACAATATAGCGGCAGGCTGCGCTGCCTGCAAAATCAACCGTGGAGGCTTATGCATGTATCAACAGAGTGTGGACAGATCCGGCGGATCGCAAAAAAGTGACCTTATTCTTTTCATCGTTCTGATCATTGCTTTTTTCGCAGTCGGAGCGGTGGTCATGTATCTCGAAAAGCTTTTTGATTCGAATGTTCCGCGCTACGTTTTTATCGGGCTTGTTCTTGCCGCAATCTATGCGATCTACAGGCTTCGCATCATCGGCTTTCGCTACACTGTGTTTTACAAAGAGCCGGAGACCGTTTACGATCCGCGTTTTGACGATATGATTACGCATGAGGATTACCCTTACCCTGTCGGAACAATAGTGTTCGAACGCATTGTAAGCGCAAAAGGCACAACAATCGAAACTCTTTGCGGCGGTGACATAGTTGCCGTCTGCGCTCCCGGCGGCGAGTATTCGGGTGAAAATGCTTCATCGGTTATCGACTCCGCAAATGTTTCATGCAAAAAAACGGAAAAAGCTTATTCCATTGTGTACAAAAAGGGCGATGCGCTGCACAGGATTTTTTTAAATCCCGATGAAGAATTTCTGAATCATGTGCGCGAGATCGCTCCGCAGGCAGAATTTTGCTGATTCGGAACACGCGGTGCGCGGTTTCGGAATCTTTTCATGATTTTTCATGATTAACGAAAATGTACAGAAACTGAAGAATACGATTCGTGCGGGAAGGGCGATGCACGGTTATCTTGTCACAAGTGCGGATTGCGATGAAACCGCGCCGGAAGGTGAACCGTCATCGACTGCGGAGCTTTTGCGTCAGTGCGCCGCGCTGCTGCTTTTCGGCAGCGAAAAAACGGAGATGCTGGAATTCTCTCCGGATTTTTACGAGCTGAACGGCGGCGCAAAGGTTGAACAAATGCGCATGATTCGGCAGGAACTCAGCAAAAAGGCGTTCGGAGGAAACAACCGCGTTGTTGTAATCACCGATGCCCATATGATGAACGACAGTGCGGTGAATGCAATGCTCAAAATGCTCGAGGAGCCGCCGGAAGGCACGTTTTTTCTGCTTACCGGCATTGAACAGCGCATTCTTCCGACGATTCGTTCGCGCTGCCAGATCGTTCGTCTCGGAACGGCATCTGCGGCGGAAATCGGTGCGGAGTTGATTCGCTTGGGTGCCGCAAAGTCGGAAGCGCAGCGTTTTGCGGCGCAGAGCATGGGGTCGCTGACCCGTGCGAAGCGGCTCATGCAGGACGAAGCTTTTCAAAAACTCAGGCAGAATGCGATTGAAGCTTTGCTTGATATTTTTGAAGGAAAGCTGCCGTTCAAGTGGGCAAAATCAATCGGCAGGGACAGACAGGCTGCAAAAGAAAGCCTGGGGTTCATGCTTGCTGCATGTCATGATGTTTTAAACAAAAAAACAGGAGCTGCGAGCGGCAGTTCGGGAGGCATGAGGCTCAATAATGCCGCCGGCGCATTGTCGTTCAGTGCAATTCATTCCGCAGTCATAAAAATCGCAGAGGCGGAAATGCGGCTCAGTTCAAATGCGGGTGTGAACCCGATTCTCGACAGGCTGATAATAGATATTGCCGAGGCAATATCCGATTAATCTGTCGGAGCAGGATTTGCCTGTTTCGGGCATGCGGCGGATGCATTCAATAATTTGATGAAAAATTGGGACGGTTTAAATAATGAACAAGGTAATCGGAGTTAAGTTTAAGGACAGCGGCAAAATTTACTATTTTGATCCGCTGGAGTTGGAAATAGAAAAGGGCGGCAATGTAATTGTTGAAACCGCAAGAGGACTTGTTTTCGGTGAGGTTGCCGAGCCGCCGAGGATAATTGCGGAAGAAAGCATCGTTGCTCCGCTGAAACCCGTTGTCCGCGTTGCAACGGATGAGGACAGGGAGCAGCATGAATACTATCTCTCAAAAGAAAAAGAAGCCTTTAAAACCTGTCAGCGCAAGATTGAAGAGCACGGGCTTGCAATGAAACTTGTTGATGTTGAATACGCATTCAACGGTTCGAAACTCAGCTTCTATTTCACGGCGGACAACAGAGTTGACTTTCGCGAGCTTGTAAAAGACCTTGCCGGCATTTTTAAAACACGCATTGATCTGCGTCAGATCGGCGTTCGCGACGAAGCAAAAAAATGCGGAGGCATCGGTGCATGCGGGCGCCCCGTCTGCTGCAGCTCATTTTTAACGGAGTTTATTCCGGTTTCAATAAAAATGGCAAAGTCCCAGAATCTTTCGCTGAATCCGACAAAAATCTCCGGCATTTGCGGAAGGCTTATGTGCTGCCTGAAATATGAACAGGAATGCTATGATATAATGCATAAACAAATGCCCACCGTCGGCACCGAATGCGTAACGGTTGACGGAAGCGGTGTTGTTATCGAAAACAATGTCATAACCGAAAGGACAAAGGTCAAAGTAACGCTTGCCGATGGGACGCTTGATGTTCGGAGCTATCCGTTCAACGAGCTGAATTATGTCAACAAAAACGGGGTTCGCTGCTGCGGCTGCGATGAGTGCGGCGGTTGCTGCGGCAATGCCGAGGGTGATGGAATGCCGCAGCAGGCAGCTTCAAAACCCGATTCCGCAAATGAAAGCGAAAAAGAAGCAGAGCTTATTGATGAACCTAAATACGACCGAGCTGATATTTATTCGGACGATGAATTTCATTCCGATGAAACGGAAAAGGGTGACGGAGAACTGCCTGCCGCAAAGCCTGAAAAACATGTAAAGTTCTCCAAACATTCAAATTTTCAGAAAACCGCAAAGCCTGCGCAAAAGGACAATCGGGTGCAAAAACACTCCCAAGGGGGTGACAACGGCCGAAAATTTAACAAAAAGCAAAACAAAAGACAATGGACGCCGCGCTCAAAGTCTTCCGAAATGCTTGAACACGAGGACGAGTTCGACGGAGTTGAAAAAGGGGACAGACCCGACAGACCCGGCGGCGGATTTAAAAAGCAGCAGAAACCTGCAAAATTCAAGAAAAAACCAAGGTACTATGACCGACGCGCCGATAAACGCGCAAAAGCACCGGCAGGCGATGCCGAAAGTTCGAACCCGAACTGAAAACCGAACAACCGTAATTAGAAATAAACACTTAAACATTTAAAGAACTGCTGCAAAATCAGGTCATGTTTGCAGCAGTCCTTTTTTGGAATCCGAATCAAAAAAATTAAAAGAGTTTACTCATCATGAAGCAGTCTGTTTTGCGCATCTTGGTTCACCGCCTGCCAAAGATCCTCTGCGGCGGCTGTTGTTTTGCGGCTCAGAATGTCTTCACGGGCGAAAGTAAGCCTGCGGTTTCGCATAAGGACTCTTCCGGCAGCCATTGTCATAACGCACTCATGCCCGCTCATGCCGAAGATAATATGCCTGTCCGTATTCACGGCACTCAGCGGCGTGTACGGGATATAATCCATAATGATTATATCCGCAGCCGCACCTTTTTGAATCCTTCCGATCGGGATTCCGAACGTGCGGGATGCAATCTTGGCGTTCCCGTCAAAAAGAATGCGTGCAACTTCCGGAAACCCGGCGTTCGGCAGGCCTGCGGTGTGTCTCAGTTCACTCAGCGACATTTTTGCAACTTCAAGCATATCGGCTGCATAGGAGTCGGAACCGATGCCGAGAGTAATGCCCTTTTCAAGTATTTTGAACACGGGGCAGCATCCCGTGCTGTTAAAAAGATCCGATTCGGGACAGTTTACAATGCTGCTTCCGCTTCGGCGGATAATATCAAGCCCGACATCATCCACATATGTGCAGTGTGCAAGCAGCGAATCGGGTGTGAGCACACCGGCGTTCTGCAATCGCTGAACCGGGCGGCAGCCGTATTTCTGCGTGGAATCATAAAGATCATCCGGGCTTTCGGAAACACTGATGTGAAAACCCGTGCGTCCTTTGTTGCGTACAACGCATTTGCGAAGCGTTGCATCCGACAGCGTAAAGGATGAATGCAGCCCGAACATTGCGCGTATTGTCGGAATATTCATTGCGGAAATGCTGTCATAAAAATTCAGGTTTTCCGAAATTGCAAGTTCGCTTTTTTCGTTCCCGTCGCGGTCGCTTGTTTCATAGCAAAGGCAGGCACGTATGCCGCAGTCGCGAACGGCGGAAGCAATCGAACCAAGGCTCCCTGTCGGTTCAAAATAGCTTGCATGACTGTCGAAAACGGTCGTAACTCCGTTTTTAATTCGTTCGGCAATTGAAGCATATGCGGACATTTTGACAAGGTCAAGCGTGAGATGCCTGTCGATGGACCAGCGGCCGTTATGCAAAAATTCATAGTATTCTGCCCGTTCGCTGACGGGAAGATCAAATCCGCAGGTCAGAGACGAATAAAAACGCGTGTGTGCATCAATAAAACCGGGCATTATTATGCCGCCGCATGCATCGATAAACTCCGCACGCGGATATTTTGACACAAGTTCGGCCGTTGTGCCGACTTCGGCAATGCGGCTCCCAACAACGACAACGCCGCCGTCCTTCATGAAAAATTCATCCCCGGGAACCCGCGTGATAAGGCTGCCGTTCGCAATAAGATACATCGGTTCCTCCGTGCTGCATACAAACACCGATTCACAAACTGTTTAATAAACAAACCCGAAAACACACTGAACGAATCGTTCTTTGCGGAAAAGGAGTTAAATTCTGTTTTTTCGCAAATACGACTTGAACTCAACGCGAAATCAGCCTTGCGTGCTGCACTGAAAATACGGCGCGCATTCGGTATTCGCAATACATTTGTTCACAAAAAAATAACGCACATATTAAAATCATATCATTTTTCCGGACGGTTTGCAACTGTTTTTTTGTATAATTCGAAAAATGAAAAAATCTTTCGTTTTCCCCTTGCAAAGCCAACGGGAATGTTGTATAATTAAAAAGTCGCATCCCGTTCGAGGTTTTGCCGCACGGCAAAAGTGGGTGTGTTGACGGCCGGGTCCCGTGCAATTTTCTGCCGTGAACCATGTCAGGTCTTGACGGAAGCAGCATTAAGCGGATAAGACGATGTGCCGCGGGGACGCCTGGCAGGAGCATCCATTCCCTTGCCGTGTGCAGTTCGCTGCTGAAGAACGGGTGCGATTTTTTCTTTTAGATACAGTATCAAAAAGAAAAAATCAAATTGAACTATTGAATTGCTGCGGCTCGGACTGGTGCGGAATGTGGATCCCGCATCGGTTTTTTTGCGCTTTTTGCTTCACATTCGTGACTTTTATGTGCGTGACTGCCGTTCCGAAAGCTTGTAAACGGCAACAGGCTTTTCGCCGCAAAATTCAACGGTATAACCGTCACCGGGTGCCGGCGTGAAGGCGAATCTGCCGTTCGGATTCGGAAAAAAATGCGCAAGCACGCCGCCGATAACGCCGCCGTGGGCAACAACGACTGCATCAACCCCTTCGGAAATGACGGGTTTCAGTGCCTCAAGTGCGCGCGCCGTGACCTGCGCACCGCTTTCGCCGTTTGGACAGATGTTATCCTCATTGTTTCCTGAAATCCATTTGATATATGCAGGATCATCCTTCAGTTCGGCATAATTCCGCATTTCAAAATCTCCGAAGTCCGCTTCGCGCATTCCGTAAAGCACGCTGTGCGGAGTGTCCCCGTAGATTGCGCGAAAACTCTGCTCGGCGCGCAGCATTCCGCTGGTGTAATAACGTTCGGCGGTCGGATAAAAGCCCGTTTTTGCACGTGCTTCAAGTTCTGTATAACTTTCGGGAAGAATGGGCAAATCGGTACTGCCGTAATAAATATGCAGCATGTTGCTGCGGGTCATGCCGTGCCTTATCAGAGTCAGTTTCATCGTTGAAAAACTCCTTTCGCTATTTTAACCTTTCGGGAAGTCCGCAAAAAAGCCGTATCACGCTGTCTGCTTTTGCCGCAGCCTTTGCAAGGGCGGCGCCGTGCAGCTCGCGCCAAAGGCGATCCTTCTCGGAGAGAGGAACAACGCCGCAGCCGATTTCGCGCGCAATGAGTGCAGTCCGTTTTTTTTCGGACAATGTGAACAGCGGTGCAAGAAAATCATCGTCAAGCCGTTTGACTGCCGCGTCAAGGTCGGCATATTCGGCGGCAATTTTTTGAGTCAATGCCTCAAAATGAATGTAAACACTGCTGTTTCCGCCGATAACGGAATCGAAAACATTTGCTTCGGGGCACTGTGCGGCGGCAAGGTCGAGGACGGCGGCGGCATTGAACCCAAGCCGCTGCACGGCATAGGTCAGCTTGCCCTGATATGCGCCTCCGATAATCAGCGTCAGCCCGCCGCACTTATCAATTTCATATGTTTCGTTTGAGTTCATATAAATACCTGTTTCAGTTGTTTTTTATCGATTCAATTGCTTTGATCCGTTCACATGCGGCCAAACAGAAGCAGTGCCGCAATGCCCGCAAGCTCCGCAAGTGTAAGCGAAAAGCCTGAAATATCTCCGTTCATGCCGCCGAGCTGCTTTTTTTCGCGCAGAATGCAAATCCAATATACCGCAACAGCCGCAATCGGCGCAAAACCGACTTTGCCGCAGAGCAGCGGGGGAAGTACAAGAAAGAGTGCGAGCTGAACAAAGAGCGAAACGACGGAGGCCGCGCTCCGAACAGCTCCGCTGTACTGGCTCGTTTGCATCGGTTTCAGCGTTTGAACCGCAATCCCGGAACAGGCGCGTGTGCAGGCGGGCAGAACCGCAAGCGTCAACAATGCTTTGAAATCGAAAGATTCGAATGAGAAAAAAAGACTCCATTGCGCGGCGGCGAGCAGAATCATGCATATGACGGCGAACGAGCCGCAGTGGGAATCCTTCAGTATGCGCTGCCGGGTTTCAAGATCGCGCCGCGAAAGCACAGCATCACAAACGTCCATGAACCCGTCAAGATGCAGAAAGCCGGTCACAAGCCACGGCAAAGCGCAAAGAATCAATGCGCGAACGGCAGAGGGTAAATTGAGAGCCGTGCAAAGGTGAGCGGCCGCAGCCCAAATTGCGCCGACAATAAGCCCGATGAACGGCAAAAAGCCGAGCATTCTGCCGCGTGCAGCTTCATCCCAGCGCCTGAAGGGACAGGGGATTGCAAGAAACATGCCCCATGCCATAAAAAAACCGTAAATAAACAACTTCATAACAATAAAATAAAAAGAAACAAACAGTCACTGTATGCGCGTTCAGACCGTCGGAACATCTCGAAGAAACAACGCATTTCCCTTTATAGTTCGCGTGATTCCCGACGATGCTTCAACCACAATATCGAATTCGGAAGCAAGCTGTCTGCAAACAAAAGCCAATGCTCGGCGGTAGCTTTCGGTAACAGCGTCATATTGCATTCCGTCACGAAAAATGTCATCGCATACACATACAAAATGCATTGCTGCGTTTGCAATTTCCGACAGTTCGGCCGCAACACGTTCCCCGGCTGCAAAATCAACGGAAAAATCGGCATTTTGTGCAGGCGGGGGGAACATTTCGTTTGCAAGCAGGGCCGTCACACTGTCAAAAAGTACGCAGCCTCCGCGAACCGATGCGGAAAAAGCGGAGGTATTTCGGCCGCATTCGATGGTTTCAAAGCCCCAACCGGCTCGCGCTTCAAGGTGGCGCGCAATGCGCTTTTCGTCTTCCGAATCGGAAGGTTCCATCGTTGCCCAATAGTACGCAGGGCAGGAGCCGCGCGCCGCAAGCATCCTTGCAATGCGCTGAGCCGCCATGCTTTTTCCGCTTTTGCTTCCGCCGACTATGAGTATTTTCATTTTCGCTCCCGAGTTTTCAAACGGTCTTAACGCAGAACGCCGATTCGTTTCGAATGTTTTCAAGGTAGCTATCGTTGATGCTGGCTTCCTCAAAGGTTGCCATATCGTTCATTGCCGCACAGGCGGCGCGCATGACCTGAAACGCAACAGGGCAGCCGCTGCCCTCGCCGAGCCGCATGTTGAGATTAAGCCATGGTTCCATGCCAAGTTCCGCCGCCGCGGCACGATAGCCGATTTCATATGAAGCATGGGAAAGAAAAACAAAGTCGCGCACCGTTTTGCAGAGCCGAACTGCCGCAAGTGCAGCAGTAACGGAAATCAGTCCGTCCGCAACGGCGGGAAGGCCGAACAGCGCACAGCCGATGAACGCACCTGTCATTGCGGCGATATCAAATCCGCCAACCTTTGACAGCACGTCCAAAACATCCGCTCCGTTGGGTCTGTGCAGCGCGACCGCATCTGAAATAACACGTTTTTTCAGTGCAAATCCCTCGTCCGTAAGCCCGCTTCCGCGCCCGGTGACGCTTTCAACAGGGAGATTCAGCAGGCAGGCAAGCACAGCGGCGGATGTTGTTGTGTTGCCGATACCCATTTCGCCTATGCCGAGTGCATCTGCGCCCGAGTTGTGCGCACGCTCGGCTGCCTCGATTCCGATTGCAATGGCATCGACAGCCTGACTGCGCGTCATTGCGGGCTGCTTTGAAAAGTTTGCGGTGCCAAACCCCAGTTTGCGGTCAAGAATGGTTTCGGGAACACTGTCGGAATTTATGCCGACATCGATAACTTCAACATCAATGCCGAAGTCCCGCGCAATTGCGGACATGCCGGTTTTGCCGCGAGTCATATTTATTGCCTGCGCAAGCGTCACGCTCTGCGGAGTTGAAGCAACGCCCTCGGCAACTATTCCGTTATCGGCTGCGAACACAACTATGCGTGTTTTTTCTATGCGATTGCACACGCGCCCTGTAATTCCCGCAAGTCGGACGGAGATTTCCTCAAGTGCTCCGAGGCTTCCCGGAGGCTTTGCAAGCTTGCTCTGCCTTTCCTTTGCGGCAGCTTTTGCGGCTGAATCGGCGGGGCGAATGCGGGAAAGCAATGCTTTCAGTTCGGTTTCGTTCATAAGTTCAATCCACTGTATATATTTTGCATATCATGAATTATTTACTCAAAAAGCCGTTTTCAACCAGCCAAGCAACGGACGGCGCGGCAGTCATGTTTTCAATCGTAAAGGTTGCATCCGGAGATTTTCGGATGATATATTCAATCGTTTCCCGCATCGGAATATTTCCGCTGCCGAGAGGATTGTGAAGATCGTCTCCGCCGAAATTGTTGTGCAGGTGAACATGCATAAGCTTCGGTGCGAATCGGTCGATCCAATGCGGCAGCGGGGTTTCGGAAACGCGGCTGTTTGCATGCCCGATATCAAGGCAAAGCCCGAAGCGCGAATCGTTAACTCCCTCGGCAACCGCCGCTGTGATTTCCGGTTCGGGTTCCATAACGTTTTCAAGCAAAAAACTCATATCGTTCGGCGCGTTTTTCAGAAAAACACGCCAAAACTTAACGGATTCATCAATGAAATACTCTTTATAGTAAACAAAAGGTATGAATCCCGAGTGAAAAACAATTCGTTTTGCTCCGATAACATCCGCCGCAAACAGTGCTTGGTCAAATCGCCGCCGAACAACGTCGCGAACAAGCGGATCTATTGCACACGGAGAAAGCTCCGCAAACGGGGCGTGAAGCAACAGCCGCAGACCGCAGCCCGATTCGGCAGTAAGCTGCGAAACGCGGCGAAAATGCGCCGCACTGTCCGTATCCATGTTCGGCGCATAGCAGAATTCTGCAATTTCAAGTCCCAGCGAGTGTTCCCGCGCAGCAGCAGCGCAGTCCTCCGCAATGGTTGAAACGAAAAGTTTTTTTGAAAAATCAAAAGTCATTTTGCATGTTGTAAGCTTGAGTCGGTTTGCATCCGTATCAGCACTGTATCCGCACTTTCTGCACCGCTGCAACAGCACGAACGGTGATGCATTCAAGATTACCCTCCGGACCGGTTCCTTCAGGCGTTGTAAACTTGACGCCGATATTTTCCGGCGGAACGCCGAGAGCCTTGGCAAGGTTTGCACGCATTGCTTCGCGGAAGGGCGCAAGCTTCGGCTTTTGAGCCGTTATCACGGAATCGATATTCACAGTTTCAAATCCGGCTGCGCGAATGCGTGCAGCGGCCTCTTTTGCAAGCAAAAGGCTCGATATGCCGCGAAATGCTTCATCACTGTCGGGAAAATGCTGCCCGATGTCGCCGAGTGCGCATGCGCCGAGGAGGGCATCAATCACGGCATGAGCAAGTGCGTCCGCATCGGAATGCCCAAGCAGTCCGAGTTCAAACGGAATTTCAACGCCGCCGAGGATGAGCTTTCGCCCGGCTGCAAGGCGGTGGGTGTCTTCGCCGATGCCGATTCTGAACATATTACTTACCTCCGTTGCTGACAAAGCCGGGCTGTTTCCCGAGCGCGGCTCCGCAGAGGATCTTGCGGACACATTGCCCGAGGGGAGATTCCGCTCGCTGCGTTTTGAAAGCAAAAACTCAAAATACGGAATATCGTCCCGCGTTGTGAGCTTCAGATTCTGTTTGCTGCCCGGAGAAAAATGCAGCTGTACTCCCGTTGAGCGGCAAAGGTCGGCATCATCCGTGAAGCTGCCGACGGCGTTGCTGTATGCATTCAAAAGAATATCTCTGCGAAAGCTTTGCGGAGTTTGTGCCGCAAGAAGCCTGCTTCTGTCAAGCGTTTCTCCGGTGTCGCCGAAACGAACTGTGTCCGCAACGGGCACGGAAGCAATGCCGCAGCCGTATTGCTCTGCGGCACGCAGGCTGGCTTTAATGGTTTCTCTGTCAACAAGGCAGCGGGCACAGTCGTGAACGGCGGCGATCGCACCCGATGCAGCGCGGACGGCATTGAATACTGACTCCTGCCGCGTTTTCCCGCCGCGAACGATTTTCACGGGGTAGGGCGCGGAATTTGCCGCTGTAAGTGCAATTTCCTCCGTGTCGGGCGAAACGGCAATAACGGCTTCATCGGCAATTCCGCAAAAAGCCTCAACACAAAGCTCGACGGGTGTTTTGCCGCAAAAACGCATCAGCATTTTGTTTTCGCCCATTCGCGATGATGAACCGGCCGCAAGCAGAATTGCGGATACTGTAGTTTTATCCATGCTGTTTCGGGCCTCTTCCGGCTGCGGTGTCAATCTGCATCGGTATTCAAACTGTCTTCAATGATTCTGTACATGCTGTCCGCTTCCTCTTTGCGAACGGTTTCGCGCACGGCAAGTACCTCGGCCGTCAGCCGCTTTGCGCCCATGCGAACGCTGATTATGTCCCCCGGGTTAACATCGGCTGCGGGCTTTGCAACTTTGTCGTTCACCGTTACCCGTCCCATGGAACAGGCTTCGTTTGCAACGGTCCTGCGTTTGATAATTCGCGAAACCTTAAGGTATTTATCAAGTCTCATCAGGTGCTCCTCTTTAATGATTATTCTTTAACATAGTCTTTTCCGACGGATGCGATAAGGTCTTTGTTATACACAATATCGGCGTCATCCATCCATGTATCAAGCAGCTCGTCCCATGCTTCGGTATCGCTTGTCGCTTTGACGATCGCCGTTACTTTGTCAATCACATCAGCAAGCTTAACTTCGCCGGGCGTTTCGTCCGCGCCGCGGTAAATGATATGCAGGCTGCCGTCCGTGTCGGTGAACACATCCGAGTATTCACCGGGCTTAAGCAGCGAATAAATCTCCTTGACGGTTGAACTCCAGTCACCCTTTGAGGAGCTGTGTTTTGTTGAAATCAACTGCCCCTTTGTGCGGAAGGTTTCGCAGCCCCCGTAACTGTCGCTGCCTGCAACGTATTCGTTCTCTGTATACTTGAGCATGACCTGAGCAAAGTCCGCTCCGCCTTCAAGCTCGGCAAAAGCCTTGTCGATTTTTGCACGATAGGGCTCAATGAATTTATTGTACATTTCATCGCATTCAGCCTGAAGCGTTTTGTAATCAGAAATCAGCTGCGCAATTCGCTCGGAATTTGCGCCGTCACCGTTTAAGGCATCCGTAAAAAGCAGGGATGTGCATTCTTCACGCAGCGAATCAAGCTGTTCGTTCTTTTTTTTGTAGTCATCGCCGAGTTCGCCTTTGGGAATAACAACAATATCCATGATTCGGGAGTATCCCTCCGGAACAACAAGCGCGGGCGCGGCATCATCGTAGATACCGCAGTATTTTTCAAAATACTCTTCGTTATCTTTATACTGCCCGGGATTGGAGGCATAAAGCTCCTTATCCGATTTCAGCTGCTTTTCGTACCAATCGGCAATGTCTGCATCCGTCACGGAAAAATCTTTGCAAACATGGTCCTTGTATGCTTCGATAAGCGCCGTGTTGCGCAGTTCGAGTTTATATTCCTCGCAGTATTCATCATAGGTCATGGTTTTGCCGGTGTAATACTCGGAAAGCTCCGCAATGGCGGCATCGAAATACTGCTGAACAGTCTTTGAATCGTCTTTGGCATTGGATTCTTCGGCAGTTTTCATATACTCGTCATATATCTCTTTAAGTTCGGTTTCCGCCTGTGCATCGGATTCCGCAATCTGTTCATCGGAAAGTTTAAATCCCTCCTCCTTTGCCCGGTACAGAACCACCATATCCTTAACAAGATATTCAAGCACCCAATCGCGGAATTTTTGCAGCTCTTCCTCGTTGCTGACGGGATCATAGCCCATTTGTTCCATGTATGAAAGATATGAGTCGAAGGCAGCCGTATAGAGGGCGTAGCTCACGGTTTCGTCCCCGATGGATGCGACTGCAGCGGTCTTGTCGTTCGGAACACCGTTTTTGTCATTATTATTGTTCTTGCATCCGCTGAAGCAGAACAGAAAAGCTGCTGCTGCAATAAAGCAGACAACACGCATGAATGTCGAAGTTTTTTTGGAAAAGCCGGCGAAAATGCTTCCGCATCCCGATCCTGCCGCGGCTGAGCAGCCGGGCTTGCGGCGGTCGTTGTTTGTTGCGGTCATAGTGTGTGATTCCTCCGTTCTGAGTTTTGGAAAAACGAACCCCCTGATTTTGATTAACGATTATTCAGAGCATTCCCGAAAATCAATCGATATCGGAAGCAGCGAAAACCGAGGCTTTGCTGCTGACGCTTAAGAACTGCCGAAAACTGCACATTAATTCTGCCGCCGGCAAGCGGTGCGCCGAGAGTATCCATTCCGCTGTCTATTATACAGCATTCAGCCCCGTTTGCCAATGAGTGCGGGAATAAATCACATTTTTCCGCCGAAGGGACACATTCGGTGCCAAAATCACGGTTTCTCGTGCCCGAATCGCGGAGCCGATAAAAACAGACAGCAAAAACAAGTTGAATATAATTTTAATAAAAACTCTTGCCCAAATCGAGGTGAATGCTGTATAATACGATAGATATTTTATGTACATGCGCCGGCGGGTGAATTCTGTGTCCGCAGCGCATGAGCCGACAGTGCCTGCTGCATTGTTCGGGATAAGGAGAAAGCATTGACTCGAAGGAAATTTTCAATATTTACCGCTTTGTTCGCTGCACTGATCGCTTTTGCGGCTGTTCTTCCCGTTTCAACGGGGTTCGCCGCAAATGCGCAGACTGTTCATGGCAATTCCGCCGAAATCACCGTTCTGCCTGCAAAAAACGGAACGGACGCGGCAAGCATTTCGGCAAACCCCGCATTTTTGTCCGGTCCCGGACAGGTCACCGTAAGCATCACGCTTCGCAACCCGGGCGGTGCTGCGGGACAGGGGCTGGATGATACCGCAACAGGTTCCCTGATAAAGGAACCGTCGGATCCCACTCCGACTCCGACATCCGAACCGACATCCGAACCCGAGCCGTCAACTCAGCCCGGCGGCGGTGTGTACACAAATGTTTCAATAATCAACACATACGGCGTTTCTTTCAACACCTCCGATGTTCCCGCGGGGGAATCGCGCACATTTACCGGCACAATGAATGTCACCCAGGAACAAATCGGCGAAACACTGCGCTTTACAATTGCATGGTTCGATACGGCAACCCAAACCGCAGGTTCGCGCGAGCTGACTCTTGTCATTTCCCGTGCGGATACGGCTTATCTTAAGCTTTCGCGCAGCGTTGACAAATCGATTGCTTCGGCGGGTGATATTGTCAAATTGACATATACAATGATAAACACAGGCGCCAAGAATCTCAACAGCATTATCCTTGTTGATAAGAATGTTGCCGGTACACAGGCAATGCTTCCCGCATTCAGCCTTGCCCCGGGAGAGAGCCGCGTATTCACTTACGAATACACAATGCGCACATCAACCGTAACGAGCAAACCGACTGTATCGTTTGTTCCCGAGGGGTCAACAAATGCCCTGTCGGTAACGCTTTCGGGGCTTACCATCGGCCTTATAAATGCGCAGCTCACCAAAACGGTCGAAATCGGCACACCCACACCGGACGGCGTTGAATTCACACTGTATCTGACCAACAACGGCAATCAGAGCCTGAATTCTCTCACCGTTACGGATGATCTCGGAACCGTTGTTCAAAGCGGTTTCAGCCTTGCAATCGGTGAGTCGAAAACCATCAAATATTTCGTCAGAAACCCCGAAGCCGTTCGCTATGTTGTGTTCAACATCACCGGCGTTTATTCGTCCGGCATCGTGTTTAAGGACAACACAAAGAGCTACACTGTTCGCCCTTACATCGATCCGACAACTCTCGGCCTTGAGTTCCGCGCGGAAGTTCGCACTCAACTCAATCGAGAGAATATCATTGGGCTGACTTTCACCGTCACAAACACGGGAAGCACTCCCTACACCGATGTTGTCCTGACCGAAAAAGAACTGGATTATGAAATTCACAAGATTGCCGTTCTTGAACCCAACTCCGGCGCACAGTCGTTCAATATCGATCTTAACGTCGGCGGAGAAAGAGATCTTGTGTTCTTCCTGACGGCTCTTGACGCTTCGGGCAACACGCACATGTTTGAGGCGCATCTGACCGCAAAATATATCGATGCCGAAGGCACCGTTCCGAACGAACCGCCGGCAACGGGCGGGGTCACGGTCGTTGACGATCCGAATATCGGCAGCAAACTGGACGGAATGCTCACAAAAACGGGAAGTGCGCTGAAAGTATGGTACAGTATTCTTATCATTATTGCGGCAGTTGCGCTTATCGCGATCATTGCCCTTGCCGCTGTTGAAATTTACAAGCGCAAGAACGGCGGAAACGCAAAAAAAGCACCGCGCAGACGCGCACAGGAGGACGATGAAGACTGATAAGCCTGATTAAAAACCAAGGCTGAGCGGTCGATTCATTCAACTGCACCGCTTCAGCTTAAACAAGTGACTGTTTATATAACCCGCGCCGGCGGGCGGCTCAGAACGGGTTGCCTGTTGAGCTGCGGGTTTAATAATTTGCCGATAAACGGCATCGGTGAACCGAACCGTGCGGCGGACAACAATTCAAAACAGAGGAAAACAAAGGAGAATAAGGTATGCCGAACACTCAATTCATTACCCTGCTCATCATTACGGTTTTCAGCCTGTTGGCGGGAATCGTTTCGGCTGTTGTTTTATTTGGGCAGCTGAATGCAAAAAAACGCGAACGCGCAGAGCTTGAGCGCAGATTGGAAAATACGGTCGGTGCCGCAATGAACTCCTCCGTCGGCAATGCATCGGCGGAGCTTGAACGCAGACTTCAGGACAGGCTGAAGGAGCTTTCGGACGCACTTTATCGATACAACGAACAAACAAAGAATGATTATGAACGATTTAAAAATGCTTTAAATGAAAGCATTGCTTCTTCGATGCGCGAAACCGCTTCCCGCCTTGCGGAGGCACAGACAGCGGCGGCGGAAAGAATCTCCGCAGAACAGAAAGCGTTTTCGGAAAAACTGAATACCGAACAAAACGCGCTTTCCGAAAGGCTCTCTTCCGAACAGAGGACGCTTTCCGACAGACTTGCCGCAGGGCAGGATTCCTTCGAAAAACAGATTTCGGACAGACTTGCTGCTCAGAATACTCTGCTGAAAACACAGGCGGAGCAGGCGGAAACGCGCAATAAGCATTTTGAAACGGTCTGCACGGAAAAACTGGCGGCAATGGATGCGAGCGTGAAGCTCATGACGGAACGCAACGAAAAGCAGCTTGATGCAATTCGCGGTGTTGTTGACGAAAAATTGCAGGAGACGCTCACGAAGCAAATCTCCGAAAACTTCAAGCTTGTTGATGAACGTCTTAAACAGGTCTATCAGGGGCTCGGAGAAATGCAGACGCTTGCAAGCGGAGTGGGTGATCTTAAAAAGGTTCTTTCAAATGTCAAAACACGCGGAACGCTCGGCGAAATTCAGCTCGGCGCAATTCTCGGCGAAGTTCTTGCGCCGGAACAGTACGAATGTAATTTTGACGCCGGAAAACAGAATAATGAGCGCGTTGAATTTGCAATAAAACTTCCGAATGACGGCGGAGAAGCGGTTTACCTTCCCGTTGACAGCAAATTCCCTGCGGATATTTATTCCAAACTCTGCGATGCGTATGATTCCGGCGAGGATGTTGCCGCTGCGCAGAAAAACCTGCGTGAAGTTCTTCTGAAATGCGCGAAGGATATAAAGGAAAAATACATAAATCCCCCGCGCACAACGGATTTTGCGATCATGTTCCTGCCCACGGAGGGACTTTATGCCGAAGCGGTGCGGCTCGGGCTTATCGAAGAGCTGCAAACGCGTTTCCGCGTTAACCTTTCCGGCCCTTCAACCATGGCGGCGCTGCTTAACAGCCTGCAAATGGGGTTCCGAACACTTGCAATACAAAAACGCAGCAGCGAGGTCTGGGATTTGCTCTCTCAGATAAAAAGGGAGTTCGGAAAGTTTGACGATGTGCTCAGAGCAACGCAGAAATCGCTTGAAAAGGCGCATAATGACCTTGAAACGCTTGTGGGTGTTCGCACAAGGCAAATTTGCAGAACCCTCAAAAAGGTTGAAACCCTTCCCGAAACCGATCCCACCGGGGAATATAAAACCCTTGCGGAAGCTTTGATAAATGCGGATGACGGCGAAAACTGATGCGTTTTCGGTCGATTGCGGGTGAAGCTCAGCCGGAATAAAGCGGATTCAGCTTTATCGGCGGGTACGGAATCGCGGCGAGAGTCGGAACGGGGTTTGCATAATCAAAGTTTGGATTGAAATACCTGTCGCCGCAAAGCAGTGTTTCGCGGTATACATCATAACAGCGCAAAAGATTGGCTTTGCCTGCATTGGCATAATCATTCGGAAGTCCGCCCGATAACCGCGCCTTTGCAAACGGAGTGAAGCAGTTTGCAAGACCTTTTCGCATGAGCCGAACACAGAACTCCGTGTCCCATCCCACTCCGGACAGTGTTTCGTCAAACATGCCGAAACTGAAAAAGTTTTCGCCGCTGACTGCCATAAATGCGCCGCTGACGGCGGTTACATTGCGCTGAACGTGCAGAAAACTGCATTTTAAAAAGTCTTCAAAGTCATCCTTTTCGCCGGAATAAGGGCTTTCTGCCCAGCCGTTAAGGCCGATAACGGTGCCGGCGGAAAGGATGTTTCCGCTTTCGTTCACGATTTTTCCGCCAATCGCACCTGCGCCGTGCCGAAGCGCAAGTTCGGTGAATTCGCGAAGGAATGCAGGGGAGAGAATTTCAATGTTTCCGTTTAAAAACAGCAGCAGATCCGCAGCGGCTTTGCATGCACATGCATTCAGCGTTTCGGGCAGCGGCTGTTCCGCATTGACGTGAACGATCTCTGCCGCCCTGTTCTTTTTGAGTGCCAGAAGATAACGGCGCATTCGCTCATCCCCGCTGCCGTCGTCCGCAATGATAATTCGCCTGCAATCAACCGTTGCCTGCATCTCCGCCGAGTCAATGCATCGCTGAAGGTTTTCAACTCCGTCCGCACCTGCGATAACAATGCCGACGGAGGGTTCGCGTTTTCTCGGGTAACGCATACGAAGTGTACCCAAAACGCTGCCCTCAAAGCAGTATCCGTTTGTGCGGTTTTTCTTTCCCGAACCGTCGCCGGGATAAAGGGAATTGAATTCACGCTTCAGTATATCGGTGCAGGGAATTTCGCTGCCGTCGCAGTCGCGGATAACGGTAAGCCCGATCCTTGCAATGTGAATGACCTGCTTGGCAGCCGAAGCACAGTCAATGCAGTATGCCCAAAGCTCGGCCGGTGTGCTGCCGCGAAACCCGCCGACAGCCGTATGTACACGTTTGGAAACAAGCATTGGCCGCCCGATGCTGTTGAAGGAACGCAATGTGTCGCGCCCGTAGTCGGGCTTAAAAATCGGGTTTTGCCGAATGCCGTCAATCACGGAGTCCTCATCGGCAAAAACAACCTCCGCTTCGGGATTTGCATGAGTTTGCAGAACAAGCATGTGAAGCGCGTCCGGTGCGGGCAAATCTCCGGGCAGCAGCTGCAAAAAGTATGCACCGTTAAGCATCTTCTCGGCGGCTTTCAGCTGTTCGTGCGCTGTGCCGTTAAAAAGCACAAGCCTGAATTTCGGAATGCCTTCATAATCCGTAAGCCCTGCCTGCGCAAGCTCCGAAACCACGCAAACTTCAAAATTTGCATAGGTTTGTTTGCCGAGCGCTTCGAGCGTTGAGCGAACGGCCGCACGGCTTGCTCCGGCACAGGCAATTGCAACGGAAACGAGCGGTGCAGGGTTCAGCGGTTTTTCACGCTGCAAGTCCAACTCCGCTTGTGCAGGCAGGTTTTCACGCAGATAGTCGGCATAGTCGGAAAATTTGTGCTGATTACAGACCCGCTTCGGAAGTGCGTTGAATGCCCCTGCAACAATATCTGCCGCAGCAGTGATTATGCCTGAAGTGTTTGTTTCTGTCATTTCGGATTCCTCCTGCATCATGCGGTATTTCTGTACCTTGTTTTTTACCGCGTTTGAGCGGTTCGGCGGCTGTTCCGCCGCCTGCTGCATGATAGTATCTGCGGATTCTGCAATTTTGATTCCGAAACGCACTCAAGGAGGACTGCGGTTTATACCTGCGGAAAACAGCTTTTTCTGTCGCTTTCTCAGAACTGTCGAATATTTGCCTTTTGCGGGAACGGGTCTTGTGTTTTTCGGCAAACAACATTTAGTCGGATAAACGGTGCATTCCACAGTTTCACGATGTTGCAAAATCCGCTATATTGGTTTATAATTATTTTGTGTTCGCTGATTAATTCGGGAGGTGTCGGCAATGGAACAATATAATGCAAAATTTGCGGAGGTCTATGACATTTTCATGGACAATACGGATTATGATGCATGGGCGAATTATATAATATCGCTGCTGCCGACCGACTTTCCGAAAGGAGCGAGAATTTTTGAGTGCGGCTGCGGAACAGGCGCATTGACTCTTCGGCTCAACAAAGCCGGGTACGATGTCACCGGTTCGGATATTTCAAGGGACATGCTCGAAGTTGCCGCTGAAAAATCCCGCCGGTGCGGGCAAAAAACAAAATTTATATGCATGGATATGCGCCGCATTGAATTGCATCGTCCCGTTGACTGCATCATTGCGGCATGTGACTGCGTGAATTACCTTACAAGCCGCGAGGATGTTGAAAAATTCCTTCTGACGGCATTCAACGGGCTCAGGCCGGGCGGCATTTTGCTGTTTGATGTTTCGTCAAGATATAAACTGCAGCACATTCTCGGGCAAAACGGCTATTGCGACAGCAGAACGGATGTTGCATACTTCTGGCAAAACTGCTATGATGCGGAGAGCAAGCTTGTGGAAATGGAGCTGGAGTTTTTTGTGAAGTCGGCAAACGACGCGCACGGCGAACCGCTTTATTCCCGATTTTCCGAAAAGCATATTCAACGTGCTCATTCCGAAAGGGAGCTTGTTTCGTGGCTTAAAAATATCGGCTTTGAAAATATCGGGTTTTTTTCGGCATTCACAACGGAACCGCCGCGTGATGAAAGCGAACGGCTGCAATTCACGGCAAGAAAGCCCGGCAGAGTCGGCAAATAACCTTTGCGGCCTGCTCAAAGGACCTTTAGCGAAAGGAAAACATTATGAATAACGAAATTGAAAATAAGATGACCGAAAGCGATGCAACTGTCGACCGCATTGAAAACACATGCGCTGAACGCGACAATATCATTCGCGGTCTGCTTTTTAACCGCACAGTGAACGTGATCGCCGTTTCGGGACGCGAAATAGTTGAAACCGCAAGAGAAATTCACGGCACAAGCCGCGTTTGCACCGCCGCTCTCGGAAGAATGCTGCTCGCCGTTTCCATGATGAGTGCACAGCTGAAAAGCGAAACGGACAGCATAACGGCGACAATTGCGGGCGGAGGGCCTGCGGGCAACATAACGGTTGTCGGGCATATGGGCGGAATCGTTAAGGGGTGCATCACCAATCCGGAGGTTGAACTGCCGCTTAACGAGTTCGGAAAGCTGGATGTTTCGGGTGCTGTCGGCGGCAGCGGTGAGCTGCGCGTTATTCGCGATTTGTCGCTGCGGGAGCCGTATGTCGGCAGGTGCGAGCTTATTGACGGCGAAATTGCAGATGATTTCGCAAACTATTTTTACACAAGCGAACAGCAGCCGTCGCTGGTTTATCTCGGCGTAAGGGTTGAGCCGCAGCAGGGGACAGTGCGCTCCGCTGCCGGGCTGATTATTGCACCGCTGCCCGATTGTCCGGAGAGCGATATTATTCGGCTTGAACAGCTGACGGGAAAAATTGCAAAGCTGTCACAGCATATGGATGACGGAGAGACCCTCGAAAGCGCGCTTAACGCCCTTTTCGAAGGCATGGAGTTTGAAATTACCGACACTCTCTGCCCTGCATACCGCTGCGATTGCAGCAGGGAAAGGCTTGAGCGCGTCATTATGTCGCTCGGCGAAAACGAACTGAAGGATATTATTGAAAACGACGGCAAGGCGGAGCTTGTGTGTTCTTTCTGCCAAACGAAATACGTTTTTAACGAGGATGAACTCCGCGCTCTGCTTGAAGAGGCACAGGCGGGCGGAAACGATTCGGATGAGATTTCCGCAGATCTTGCCGAAGCGATAAACGACTGCGGAAATGAGTGATCTCAAAAACGGAACACAACCGAAATCAACAAAAATCGGAAACTCGCCGAACGGCTTGACTTTAATGAAACGGCTTCAACTCGGCGTCTGCTTAAAACCGGGTGGAGGATATGCAGCATGAGCAACATAAAAAAGAAACCGGACAACGTTATTGATATCAGCGGCAATGTTGAGCTTGTTATGAAGCTTGCGGCGGACAAACTCGATGCGGGCGATCATATCGGCGCTCTTTCGCTGATGCGGCGTGCGGAAACAATTGAACCCGAAAACGAGGAGGTTATGCTTGCAATCGCGGGAACATACAACGAGATGAACAGGTTCACCGAGTCGCTTGCTTATTCCTCATGCGTCCTGAATTCCGGTCATGAATATGTTCAGGATGCTTTCATGATTGCAGGCTACAGCTACCTTGGACTCGGTGAATATGTTGCGGCGCGCAAAGCGTACAGGCAGTTCCTGATAAACGTTCCGGACAGCTACACTGATGAGGACTTGATTGCTGTTTACGAGGCTCTTGATATATGTGAGGCGAATTGTGCTTTGAACGAGTCAAGGGAATCCGTTCCTGCCGTTCGCGACAGCAGTGAGGTTGAGCTTGAAGAAACACTGAAACGCATTGAAGCAGAGGAGGATCGCGTGAACGGCGATATGGCATACGGACTTCTCAGCGATGCAATTGAAAAATTCCCGGATTCCTATGAACTGTTCGAAAAGTATCTTTTGAGCTGCTATGCTGTGATGCATTTTAAAAAAGGTATCAAAAAATACGAGGCCGCTCCCGAAAAATGGAAATCGAGATTAACGATTCGGTGCTATGCTGCGCTTTTGTACAGCGGAGCTCACAGGCCGCGCAAAGCAGCCGAGTGTGCAGACAACATCCTTAAAATGAAAGGTTTGGATGAAGAAGAGCTGATGCGGGCATCCGCCGTGATGCTGGAGATTCAAAATGCTTCCGCCGCGATGACTCTCGTTAAAAGGGTCTATTCGGAGCACCCGTACGATCAATTGGTAATCCATAACTATGCTCTGTCAGCCTACCTCAGCGGGGATTATGCTCTTGCCAGAACTCTCTTTGAAAAACAGCTTCGAATAGATCCGAGTGACAGTGTTGCTGCTTATTATCGCAAACTGTGCATAAAAACGCAGGAGGACGGCATTCTGAGAAACGTCAGCATACCCTATGATGTTCCGAGCGGCGAACTGTTCCGCTGCATGACCGTGCTTTCGAACGAACTCGGAAATGAAGATGCAGGCAGGATGTTGACCGAAAGCGAACCGGAGCTTACACAAGAGGAGATTGAAGAGTGCGTACGGTATTGCGCAGAAAAAACTCCTCCGCCCTTCCGTATCGGCGGATTGATGCTTTTGTACGAGCGTGACCGTCGGTCGGCGATGCATGAGCTTTACAAGATTCTTTTGGATCCGAGTTGTGACGACAGCGTTCGCAGGTTTGCAATCATGACTTTCCGCGATAAAGAGAATATGACAAGGTTCACGATTTTTGATAAGGGAAAACTCTTAACGGGTGAACTGTTCTCAACCGAAAATCAACCCGACAAAACGGATGACGAAGAAAAAGAGGATGATTGTCCGCATTTGCAGGCACCGTTCGGGCGGCTGAATGCACTCTTGCAGCAAAAGCTCTGCAATTGCAGCAAAAAAATCAGGCAGGAAGCCGAAAATATTGTTGAAGCGGCTGCGGAACTGTACAATGACTTGGGGTTGGCATTATCCAATTCGCAGGTTCCTGCATATGCAGCGGCGATTGATTATACATGCCGCTTTATGAACAGCAAAAGAGCAGTTAATGCAAAAAAACTTATAAAGGATTACGATATAACTCTGCGCAGGTTGGAAAATGCGGCGGAGAAGCTTCAAAGCGATCTATGCGTATACGGAATGTTCGAGCCGGAAGAAATGTGCAAACTTGAAGACAGCTTTGAAGAAACATTCAAAAAGCTTCATGCAGAGGAAAAGGCAGCAGCCGAACGTAAAAAGGCCGGAAAAACCAAGCCGTCTTCCGGCAAAGCTGCCGACGCCGGCTCAAACAAGGCGGATCTCGCTTCAAAAAAACGGACAAATTCGGGAAGAAAGTCTGATAAAGAAGCAAAAGATGATTCTGTGAACAAATCCGAAAGCGGGTCCGAAAACAACGGCGGCGCACCGGATGCGGAATGACAGTGCGCCGGCGGTTTACAGCAGCAACATAAACGGAGATATATGTATGACTGATACTTATTTTGCAACGTGCAAAATCGGGCTTGAGTCCGTCGTTGCGGGCGAATTGCGCGATCTTGGAATTGAGGTGCTTCGCGTCAGCGATGCAAGAGTTGATTTTGCGGGAGACCATTTTGCAATGGCGCGTGCCTGTCTTTGGCTCAGAACTGCGGAACGCGTGCTGATGAAGCTTGCTTCGTTCCGCGCCGTAACTTTTGATGAACTGTACGAGGGCGTGCGCCGCATTCGCTGGAAGGATTACCTGCTGCGCACAAGTTTTATCCATGTGAACGGCAAATCTGCAAAAAGCAGACTTTTTTCGGTTTCCGACTGTCAAAGCATTGCGAAAAAAGCGATTGTGGATTCGCTTTCGCGTGAATACGGACTTAAAATTCTGCCGGAAAACGGCAGACGCATAATAATCGAAATCGGGATTCTGCGCGATGAAGTCACCGTTGCTCTTGATTGCTGCGGCGCGGGACTGTCCCGAAGGGGATACAGAACATACAATGTGCCTGCACCGATATCGGAAACGCTCGGTGCAGCAATAGTGATGCTTTCGGGGTACAGGCAAACACGTCCGCTCATAGACCCGATGTGCGGTTCGGGCACAATGCCGATTGAAGCCGCAATGATCGCAAACAATATCGCGCCGGGAATTAATCGGGAGTTTGCGGCTGAGGACTGGCATTTTTTGCAGAACAATGCATTCGCTGCGGCGCGGGAGCAGGCGAGGGACAGTGTTCGCCGTGACACAGTGGATATATCCGGAAGGGATATAGACCCGCATTCGATTGAACTCTGTAAAAAACATGCAAAAAAAGCGGGGGTCATGCTCGATTGGCGCGTTGAACCCGTTCAAAAGCTCCGTGAAACGCGTACGGGCGGCGTGATCGTCTGCAACCCGCCGTACGGTGAGCGATTGCTTGAAAAACAGAGTGCGGAAGAGCTGTATCGCCAAATGCACGGCATTTTTTCGCGGCTTGACGGCTGGAGCGTGAACATCATTGCATCACATCCGGATTTTGAACGCATATACGGCGCAAGAGCGGATAAAAGGCGCAAGCTTTCAAACGGAGGCATGACCTGCACGCTTTATCGCTATCGCCCGCATTATCTTTCCCCGAAACCGGAAAGGCCGAAGACGGACGAACCGCCAATCGACGAATGACCGGCGGCTTCGCATGGATCAATCATCCCGCACCGGGTTTTAATACATCGAATTTCAATGCGCATTCGGAATAATTGAATCAACAGCATCAAAAAGGGAACCGTGCCGATTTGTTTCGACGGTTCCCTTTAATCTGCGTTCCGTGCGTGTAATGCATCAATCGAAATACATTGAATACACGGAGCCGTTCGAATTTCGACGCAGTAATCAGCTCAATTCAAACATGCCTGTGTACAACTCGTAATATCGGCCCTTGCGGCGGAGCAGCTCTTCATGGTCGCCGCGCTCAATGATACGGCCTTTTTCAAGCACCATAATGGCATTTGAATTGCGAACGGTGGAGAGTCGGTGTGCAATAACAAACACCGTTCTTCCTTCCATAAGGCTGTCCATGCCGCGTTCGATGAGCAGTTCGGTTCTTGTGTCGATCGAGCTTGTCGCCTCATCAAGAATGAGTACCTCGGGATTGGTAACGGCGGCTCGTGCAATTGCGATAAGCTGACGCTGACCTTGTGACAGGTTTGCGCCGTCCGAAGTGAGCATCGTATCATAGCCGTTCGGCAGGTGAGAGATGAAGTAATGCGCATTTGCGATCTTTGCCGCCTGAATACATTCTTCATCCGTTGCATCCAGCTTGCCGTAACGAATGTTTTCCATAACCGTGCCGGTGAACAGATGCGTATCCTGCAAAACCATGCCGAGTGTTCCGCGAAGGTCGCGTTTTTTGATGCGGCGAACATCGATTCCGTCATAGGTGATTTCACCCTCGTTAACATCATAGAACCTGTTGATAAGGTTGGTTATCGTCGTTTTGCCGGCACCGGTGGAGCCGACAAACGCGATCTTCTGTCCGCGCTTTGCATAGAGGGAAACATCGTTCAAAACGTTCACCTTGCCGTCATAGCTGAAGGTAACATCGTGCAGCTCAACCATGCCCGCAAGCGGAATTTCAGTCACGGAATCGTTTGCTCCCGACTCGGTTCCGTTGGGAACGCGCCAGACTTTTTCGCCGTGGGCGTTCAAGCCGAGGGTAACATCGCCGTCATCGATTTCGGGCGGAACATCCATAAGCTTAAACACGCGCTCCGCGCCCGCAAGCGCAAGCAGAACGAAATTGAACTGCTGCGAAATCTGCGATATGCGCTCCGCAAACTGCCGTATGTACTGCAAAAAAGCAATAAGCACGCTGCCGGAAGTCACAAGACCGAGAACACCGAGGGTGGTCGTTATCGAATAGAAAATATGAGACAGGTTGTTCATTATCGGCCCCATGATATTGGCATAGGTATTTGCCTTTGTTGCTGCCGAACAGAATTCAATATTCAGCACATCAAATGCCTTCATGGATTCTTCCTCATGGTTAAAGGCCTTAACAACCTTCTGCCCCGCCATCATCTCTTCAATGTATCCGTTCACGGATGCAACGGCTTTTTGCTGACGGGCAAAGTTCTTTCCGCTCTTTTTGCCGATGAATTTGACTGTAAAAAACACAACAAACCCCATAACAACAACGATTGCAAACAGCGAAACGGAAAGAATGAGCATCATTGCAACGATGCCGACGAGGGATATGCAGGAGATTATCAGCTGCGTGATGCTCTGGTGCAGAAGCTCGCGGATCGCGTCAATATCGTTTGTATAGTAACTCATAAGCTCGCCGTGCGTATGCGTGTCAAAATAGCTTATGGGAAGGCTTTGCATCTTATCAAACATATCCTTGCGCAGGTCACAAAGCACCGCTGCGGAGCATTTGAGCATCAGATAGTTTAAACAATAGTTGGTGAGAACACTGAGCACATACAGCCCTGCCATGCCGATAAGCAGAGCAAGGTATTTTGCCTGTGCCGCATCGGGCGTGATGCCTGCCTCTTCCAACACGGCAACAAGGGGTTTCATCATGTAGCTTGCGGCAATTGTTGCAAGGGAATAGACTGCGATCATAATAACCGCAACAGTGAACATCCAGCGGCATTTGCCGTAGTACTTTAGCAGCCTGCTCATTGTTTTGAGCGGATTTGCGGGGCGGCCGCTGCCTGCAAAACGTGCAGCGGGGTTGTCTCTTCCTCCGGGCATTTTAGGCATTAGTGACCGCCTCCTTTCCTTTTATGTCAGAGCTGCTGTTTACGCCGGAGACCGTTCCGCCTTCCTGCGGAAGTTCCTTGTTTTGAGACAGGTAAACTTCGCGGTAGATTTCGCTGCGCTGCATAAGCTCATCGTGAGTGCCGACATCTGAAATGCGTCCCTTATCCATAACGATTATCCTGTCGGAATACATTATGGAGGCTATGCGCTGGGCAATGATGAGCTTTGTTGTTCCGGGCAGACTTTCGCGGAATGCGGCGCGGATGCTTTCATCGGTGCGTGAATCGACTGCGCTTGTGGAGTCGTCAAGGATCAGGATCTTCGGATTTTTGAGCAGCGCGCGGGCAATGCAAAGCCTTTGCTTCTGTCCGCCGGAAACATTCACACCGCCCTGCCCGAGATCCGTGTCGTACCCGTCGGGGAAGCTCATAACGAAATCGTGCGCACATGCAAGGCGGCAGGCATGCTCAATCTGCTCGTCCGTTGCGTCCTTGTTTCCCCAACGGAGATTGTCGCGAATCGTGCCGGAAAAAAGCATGTTTTTTTGAAGCACCATTGATACGCTTTCGCGCAGTTCGTACAGTGAATAATCCTTAACATTCCTTCCGCCGACAAGCACTTCGCCCGAAAGTGCATCGTAAAAACGCGGAATGAGCTGCATCAGGGTCGATTTTCCGTCACCGGTGCCGCCCACAACGCCGATGGTCTCACCGGCGCGAATGTGCAGGTTGACATCAGAAAGCGTGAGGTTGTCACTTTTTCCGGAATAGCTGAAATTAACATGGCGGAATTCAATCTCACCGTTTTCGACTTTGAGCGTGCTGCCGTTATCCGTAATGTCGGGAACTTCGTCAAGCACCTCGTTGATGCGCGTCACGGATTCGCGCGTCATGGTGAGCATCATGATGATCATTGCAACCATTGAAACGGAACCTACAACCTGGTTGGTATAGGTCAACATGCTGACGAGTTCGCCCTTCGTAAGCGTTCCCGCAAACACCTGATTGCCGCCCATCAGCATCAGAATGACGGCGCAGGTCCACATAATACCCATTTGAATCGCAGGCAGGAGGGAGAAAAGCTTCTGTGCGTAAATTTGAGCCTTTTTAAGGTCATCGGCGGAAGCGGCAAATTTCTTTTTTTCATAATCCTCGCGTGCAAAAGATTTCACAACGCGTGCGGCGACAAGATTTTCCTGAACGGAAGCGTTCATCTTATCATATTTTTTTAACATGATGCGGAAACGCGGCTTGCCTATCATTCCCATTGAAATGAGTGTGCAGAACATAATGGGCAGCGCAACAAGGAAAATGACCGAAAGCTCCGCATTTACGCGCAGAGCCATAACGGCCGCAAGCACCATCATGACCGGAGCGCGCACAAATATGCGTATCATCTGCTGATAAAGATTCTGAACGTTGTTGATATCCGCCGTTGTACGCATAACGAGGGAGGGGGTTGAGAATCTGTCCGTGTTTTTGAAAGAGAAAGACAGAATCTTTTCAAAAACTTTTCGGCGCAGGTTCTTTGCAAAACCCATGCTTGCAACCGCAGCCGTACGTGCGGCAAGCATACCGAATGCAAGCGACAGCATTGCCGCAAGCACCATTATGCCGCCGAGAATAATCACGAATCGGGTTTTGTCGGCGATAAGCTCTGCCGAAAAATACTTCCGAAGGGTGAAATCAGGCGAGCCGTAAAGCCCGCCGTCAACTATTGCCGCCATAAGGAGTGGGATAAAAACTTCCATCGTAACTTCAAGAACGATGAATATCGGTGTCAGAAACGAGGGAAGCCGATATCCCTTTGCGCAGGGCAGCAGGCTGCGAAAACCGCTGTTCTTTGCGCTTTTTTCAGTGCTTGTTTTTTTTGTTTTCATAATACGTTGTTAAGTGCCGAATTGTCGGTGGGCAAACAATACCTCCAAACTTCCTTTAGTGATTGTATTTTAACATCATAAATAATATATTGCAAAGCTTTTTTATTTAAATACCGTTCACAAAACAAAAATACTGTCCCGCGGCATTGGTGTCCCGTCGGCGGGGAAATGCTTTTAAACCAAACCGACGGCATCCATAAGCAGCATCAGAAGAGGGACAAAGATGAAACAGCCGAGAGTCGTAAGGCTCATTCCGGCAGCAACGAATGATTCATCCGCATCGTTTGCCGCCGCAACAACAACGGCCTGCGTCATAACGGGCATGGCGGATTCGATAACAAGAACCCCGCTCGGCATTCCGCTCAGACCGAAAAGTTTGCAGAGCACAAGCATGATAAGCGGCGCGGCGATAAAGCGCATTCCCATGACAGCAAGCATGCAGCGGTCGGGCTTAAGGCTTTTAAACCCGTATTCATACAGTGCATATCCGATATAAAACAGCGCGAGCGGCGTTACGATATTGCCCATATAGCCGGAGAGCTTAACAACGGGCTGCGGCATTTTGACGCCGAGTGCCGCAAGCGGAAGGCAAACAGCAAGCGCAACCAGGGGTGGGGAAACGATTTTTTTAAGATTGTGCAAAAATCCGCCGCGCTTTTCACCTTCACCGGAGCGAGAGATGAGATAATTCCCGATCGTCCAAAAAAGGGTTGTGTTGACAATGTAGAAGCACATCACGTACGGCACGGCTTCATCGCCGAAAAGCCCGGTGTTCATCGGCAGTCCGACAAAAACGGAATTCGAAAAAGCACACATTGCGATAAACCCGCCGCGCCGTTTTGCCTCGGGTTTCAGCAGCTTTGCAAAAATAAAGCCGAGCAGAAGAGTTATAATCATGCTCAGCACGGGCAAAAGAAACAGCAGTGCGGGATTTTGCAGCGCGTCAAGGTCGATTTTTCCGAACACGGTGTTCACAACAAGGGAAGGCATACCCGCCGAAATAATAAGCTTGGTTATAAGCTTTTTGTGTTCGCGGCGCAGATAGCCGAGTTTGCCGAAAAGCCAGCCCACGGCGACCATGAACATCACGATAAGCACGGCCGTAAGCGAATGGAATGTTGTTTCAAGCATTGTTTGTTACCTTGCCTTTGACAGAGTATTTGACAGAAAGTTTTTTTAATTAATGCGAAGAAAACCTGCAAACGGAGCATTCCGTGAAGCAGCGCCTCACAAAACGCTCCGTAAATCGGGTCCAATATGAATCGGTCTTCGGTTCAGCCGTTTGCAGGCTCCGAAACTCGAGCATTTAACTCAAAGCGCAGGTTTTACTTGCAGATCTTCCTGCATTCGAGGTAATACCTCTTTTCATGTGCTTCGCCCATTGAGAAAGTCTTGCGGGGCAGTGCGCCGTCAAAAACAACGGTGCGGAAGAATGCGCTCTTTTCCATGGGGGGAAGCAGGAAGCCGATGTTGCCGTGCTTGCTGCCGAGGTCGTTCACAACGTCTGCGCCGTGGATATAGTCGATAGTCGCGCCTTCGGTTGCTTTAAGAACAACGTCAAGAGCGTTTTGAAGCGTGCCGACTTCAAGCTGTGCATTGGGTTTTGCAACAACAATAAGTCCTTTGCCGTTCTCGGTAATGACGGGAATAACGTGCGCGCCCTCGGGAGCGGCCTTCTCCGCCTTTTCCATGCAGCATTCGCAGTCATAGAAGTTGATTTCGCATTCGCCGTTGTTCTGCTCCGCAAGCTTCGCCTTCAGTGCTTCAAGGAATGCGGGAACATGAACGTTGAAAACGACCCTGTGGATGGGTTCGAAAACGATGCCGTCATCGTGAACGTTTTCAAGTTCAACAAGTGCAAAGCGTGCGGGGTGATCCGCCTGCTCTTCGGGGGTGAGGGTGGCCTTGACTTTTTCCCAATTTGCTTTTGCGGTTGCAAAGCTGTGGTTGCCGTCGCCCATTGCAAACAGCAGGGGAGGCATTTCGGTGCCGTACTTGTTGGGGTCAACAAGTGCGTTCAGCGCGGAGATAACGTCCTCGATCATGCCTTCATTGTTGACGAACCAGCCCTCAATGTGTCCGCCGTTCTGCATAAGGTCGAAATCGTAGAGCTTTTCAGTGTTCTGAAGCTTTTCCGCAAGGGGTTCGATAACGGTTTTCTTTTCATCATCGATAAGAACAAGAATATGGGGCAGCTCAAGCAGTGCGCCGTCGCGAATCTTCAGGCGGGGCGGGATGCGCTCAACGATCGTGCCCTCGGTTGCGCGGATAAGGGTCGTTGAACCCTTGGAGTAGTCATAGCACTCGAGATCCAGTGCAACAACAAGTCCGTTGCGGGTGTTGCCGCCGACGCTGCGGCGCGTGAAAACGAAACCTTCGCCAAGATTTTGAAGGATGCCGTTGTCGATATAGTCGTGCATTGCCTTGCGGATCGCGGCAATTTTTTCGGTTTCGCCGGGCTTTTCAAGATAAATCTCCGGAAGCATAAGGCGCAGGGTGGACGGAGCATCGCCGACGATCTCTTCACACTTGTTCCAATAATCGGGCTGGGAAGTGTACTGGTCGCACGCAACGCATGCCCATTTGGTAAGGTCAACATTCTTTGCGGGCATCAGGATTTCGGGAACCATGATACCGATATTGTTCTTGAATTTCGGGTTCATTGAAGTAATTCCTCCGTGATTTAATGAATGCTTTGCGCATTCCGTCATTCATGCCAATTTTACAACACTTTTCCTTTTTTGGCAACGGTTTAAACGCTTTTTTTCAAATATATGCCGCACGGCAAAACACCCCCCTGCGCGATGACGGCGGCGCCGTGCTGACCAGCCTGGGCTTTGCCGACATGGTCTGGGCCGCCCGCCTGACGCCCTACACCCCCGGCGATGACAATGTGGAAGCCTTCCCGGTCAAGGCCGGCGGCGAGGTGCTGGAGCATGTGGAACTGCGCCAGAAGCTCAGCGACCAGCGCCTGGACGCCCTGCTGGCCAGCCTTTACAACATGGGCTACCGCCCCTGGCAGGCCGAGCTGCCGGGCCTGGACATGAATTTCACCGAGATGCCCGTGGCTGACCAGAAGCGCCAGATGGAGATCCTGCACATGGCTCTGGGCATGCTCATGAACGCCCCGCGCGGTGACGCCTGCATCATGATGGCCCCCGGCGACATGCTGCCCGACCTCATCATCCATACCCCCCGCAAGGACGTGCAGCTGTTCACCATCACCGTGCGCCGTCCCACCGCCACCCTCATCGTGGACATGACCGCGTACAGCGCCTCGTTCTAAAAGGGCAAGTTCCTTTTGTTGATTGGAGGGGAGGCCTTCCCTTTTGCTCACAAAAAAGGAAGGCTTTCCCCAAAAAAATACGCTTTATTCAAAATATGCAATTTTTCTGTTATGAAAAAATGTAACGTAATATTTTTATTTTTAATTATATTTATTAATCTTGATTTCAACCTAATAGAGGCTAAAGAGACTCCGCAGGAACAATTCGAACGCGGTTTATGTTATCTTAGAGGAGATGGTGTAGATAAAGACTTGGAAAAAGCTGTCTCTCTTATTGAAAAATCTGCACAACAAGGGCATGCCCACGCTCAATTTTATTTAGGCCTATTTTATGCACAAGGCGAAATAAAAAGTAAAAATATAAATAAAGCTGTAGATTTTTTCAAAAAATCTGCACAAAAAGATGATACTGATGCTCAATTCTATTTGGGATTACTTTATAAAAATGGAAATGGTGTCCCCCAAGACTTCTCTAAAGCGAATCTATACTTTGAAAAAGCTGCTCGAAAGGGATTTTATCCTGCCCAGTATGAACTGGGACTTTTATATCTGCGCGGCCTAGGCGTAGAAAGAGATTTCCATCAAGCTAAAAATCTGCTTGAGAAAGCAGCACAGCAAGATTGCGATTTAGCAATGGTTGACTTAGGAATGCTCTATTTTTATGGACTTGGTGTTAGACAGAGCTACGCTAAGGCAAAAAAATTGTTCGAAAAAGCCTCTCAACATAACAATAATGAAGCTCAACTTCTTTTGGGAGAGCTCTATGAACGGGGGCTAGGTGTCAAAAAAAATGATACGATAGCCAAAGAATGGTATGGAAAATCCTGTGACAATGGTAATCAGTCTGGGTGTAATTCCTATCGACGACTACATCTTCGCTAATAAGGCTGCTTAAAATAGAAAAATCCTCCTGCGAATTACAGGAGGATTTTCATTCAAAAAAATAACTTTCTCAAGATGTCCGCCTTTCCTGGATAAAACCCATTTGGAAGAGGAAGGAGGACTGGGGGAAAAGTAACCTTTGTGCGCTAGCCCAAAATTTCATCTCCCCCGTATCTTGTTTTTCTACAGCTTGCCGGCGCGCATGTCGCGCAGCCACTGGTATACCTGTCCAAAACATGGGAGCAGGCCAAGGCCATTGGTCAGCGGCTCAGTGTAAAGCCCGTGGACAGCGACGCGGCTGTGGAGCGGCTGGAGGGCGAGTTAGCCAATCTGAAGCTCCGCTGCGCCCAATTGGAGGAATCCGTATTTGAATCCATGGCCAAGGAGCAGGCGGGAAAGGGCAATGTGCTGCTGTTCCAGCCTGCCATGCGGCCGGACAGCGTCCGGCGGCTGATGGACGCTGTGTCCAAGACCTGCGGCGGTCTGGCGGCAGTTTTCGCCGGAGAGGAGGGCCATTACGCCTACGCCCTGGGCCGGGCGGACGGACAGGACATCAGCCCTCTGGTCAAGGCCATGAATACGGCCCTCCACGGGCGGGGCGGCGGACGGAACGGCTTCGCTCAAGGCAGCGTGGAGGCGGAGCGGAGCGCCATCGAATCGTTTTTCAAGGAGAATGGATATGGAATATGTAATTAAGGAATTGCTTCACCCGGAGGAGGATGACGAGGCCAATTTCATCTACTCGGAGCTGGACAGCCAACGCCGGGAGACCCGGCGGGTAGAGTTTTATCCCTCCGGTATGTGCTTTGCCTACGGCGGGGATATGGGACAGGACGAGGTCCTGAACCCCGCGCCTTTCCCGGAGGACCTGCGGACACTGAACCGCCCCGGTGAGGTGGAGGTCCGGGCCATCCCCGGCTGCTGCGCCGCCGTCAACGCCTTAGCTGTCAGCGGTCTGCCCACCGGACGCTTCACCTTTGAAGGGTTCCTCACTGTCAATAAAAAAAGCCGCCGGGAGCACCTGAATTCCTTAAAGGACGAGACCCGGACCATGATCTTCCACGAAGCCCCTCACAAGCTCCGCACCACACTGAATGACCTGATGGAGGCCTTCGGCCCGGACCGCCGGATCTCCCTGTGCCGGGAGCTGACCAAGCTCCACGAGGAGGTCCTGCGTTTCACCCTGGCCGAGGCCGTGGCCGATTACGAGGAGAACGCCCCCAAGGGCGAATACGTCCTTGTGGTGGCCGGAGCCGCTCCCAAAACCGGCGCCGTGGTGACGCTGGAGGACGGCGTGGCGCAGGTCCTCGCTCTGAAGGAACAGGGGATGCGACTGAAGGACGCCGCCAAGGAGGTGGCGGAGCACACCGGCCTTTCCAAAAACGAGCTGTACGCTGCCGCCTTGGAGCGGTAAGGGCAAAAAATCCCGGCACGGTCAAACCGCGCCGGGATTGCTTTATTTTGTGAAGTGCTGGTGGTCAAAAATGTGGTCTGAGCAGAAGCAGTGATAGCCCTGGCATTTGGAACAGTAGCGGAATTCCAGCTCCGGGTGGTCAGCGTCCGTGCGGCCGCAGACCTCGCACTTGTGGCGGTAGCCCTGCTGCTGGGCCTTCTTCCGCTGCTGCTTCACTGCGGACTTGAACTGGATGGTCTGGTGGGAGTTCTGATGGCGGACGGCAAAGCCGAACTCCCGCAGAAGGTCCCCGATCCTGTCCCAGAAGAACACCAGATACACCAGCCAGACGGCCAGCAGCTGGGGCAGTGTGAACAGCGCCGCCCACATACCGGAACGGAGCAGGTCATACAGGGTCA